>Ga0307379_10001081_pt1 | contig 43737 bp, 43 predicted proteins | sample UN2MG_FD_202237 | JGI IMG/M metagenome (GOLD analysis project Ga0307379, IMG submission 202237) | Soil microbial communities from Risofladan, Vaasa, Finland - UN-2 | ecosystem: Environmental > Terrestrial > Soil > Coastal area > Acid sulfate soil | place: Finland: Risofladan, Vaasa | collected...
CAGTTTTTTTCTGAATGCCTCTGCTTCCCAGTTGTTTATGAAATCCTGCTGGCGTTTGTTGAGGGCGAGGACGCCGCCCATTCGATGGGCATTGGTGCGGATGAAAATCGAGTAGAGCACATTATCCCGTACCGTCGGGGCAATCTTCTCGGTCCCTGCTGCAAAAAGTCCGACGTTCTTAACCAGAAACGCCGCAGAAATCTTTCTTCCGCTATCGACCTGCCGTTTTAACCGCCTGAGAAAATTACCGAGATTGTAAGCCAAAGCAAATAACTGAAGCCGAATTTGGTTAACAGTAAAATCGTGGCATGAAAGTCGAGTCCAGTTCAGTGTATACTTGCCTTCTTTGATCCACTGCTCGGCCGTACTTCGCTTGTTGTAGAATTTAACAACATTACTCGATTTCCACCGAGGATTCGTGACGATGACAAATTGGGACGTACCCAATCCCTATTTATTTCCTGCCATAATCATCTTTATGCCGTACCTGATCTTCTTGGATCCACTTTCCGAAGCAGATAACCAGCATCCTGAATTCCCTGTCTTTTGCCCAAAACCGGTGTTTCACACCGGGAGCAATCATAAACTCCTCATTTACTTCTGGTTGAAAGGTTTTTCCATCTAATTCAAGATATGCGCCTTCATCAAGAAAATGAAAAAGCTCATATCTGATTTCGTGTGAATGCAGGCTTGAGCGTTCGCCGGGTTTAATATGAGTCAAATCCACAGAGCACTTCTGATTCCTAACAATCAAATGTATATTCCCCCAGGGACGCACTGATATGACAGTCTTTCTTCCTTTTCGTGGATCTTTCTCGTGATTCATTATTTAACATCCCTCTGTCATAATTAATTCTTTAGCTTATCTTACCTATAATTCTGCAAGTATATTTCCACACCTGTTTACTTCTTCAACTATTTGAGGATAATCCTCCCATTTTTTAAATTTATCAGGTGTAAATTTGAAATCTTTTAATTTATTTTCATCCTCCCCAAGTACATATTTCCACAACCCCCCATTATGGCAATTACTCCCCTCTCCACATGTAAGGCATGGTGGGGCCTGTGAATTGAAATATACGTGCCCGAGTGACTTAATCTGGTCACTGTGTGTAACCATACTCTCAAAACGGGCCATTCCTTCTTTTTTTTGCATTTCTTTCGGTTTGCATCCAACAGATATTAGTACGGCTGGTTTATCGACTAAAAGTACTTTGACATGACGGAAGCACTTCAAACGTGTCAGGAAATTATACATAAATCCTGTCGGCATTCCGAGCTGGCAGGGCGTTCCCAATACTAAAGCTTCTGATTCCGGTACCAGCTTAAGGTACGGATGGAGCTTGTCTTTTCTACCACATAAATTTGTTGTGGCGCAAAGATGACAACAGCCCCGGCATGGATCAAAACGCAGCGTTGAAAGGTTAATAAAAACAGTCTCCTTGCCACTTTTTTCAAGAACCGCTTTTATCATCCTGTCAGTATTGCCTCCTACCTTCGGACTGCCACTTACTCCTAAAACTGCCATAATATCGTCTCATCTAAATTTAGTTACTGATCAAACACATTTGTTTCAAAAAGATTGAAGGCATTTACTTTTTGCCGGATGCCAGTTTTTTTCTGAAGGCTTCTGCTTCCCAGTTGTTTATGAAATCCTGCTGGCGCTTATTCAAAGTGAGAATCCCGCCCATTCGACGGGCATTGGTGCGGATGAAAATCGAGTAGAGCACAATATCCCGTACCGTCGGCGCAATCTTCTCGGTCCCTGCCGCAAAAAGTCCGACGTTCTTAATCAGAAACGCCGCAGAAATCTTTCTTCCGGAATCGACCTGCCGTTTCAGCCGCCCGGCAATATCCTGCGATAGGCTCTGGAGCGCTGCCTCCGAACGCAAATTACTTGCCTTTTTCAGCTCGACCCACATCGCGGGCCCATTGGCGTAAACCAGTTCGTCCGGTGTTAAAGAGCCGTTCAGCATTTTCTTTGCGTCTTTTTGTCGCAAAAAATCGGCAATAGCATCGTTGTAGTAATACCATATAGTGGTGCGCTTACAGGTAGCCTCAAGATATGCCCGTTCAACGCAGAGCTTTACGTTGCTGATGTCTTCGGGTTCGACGGATTTGGCACATCCGGGCTTAGGGTGTTTGAGCCTGCTGTTGCAGCGGTTCATTACACTGCGCACGAGGCGCAAGGCACCGACGGCTGTTTTGGCCGTAATAAAAAGCCCGTGCTTTTCCAGGAAAAGAATCGCAGGCTTTTTGTCGAAACGATCTTTATAGCTATTCACAAGCCGGGCGATTTTTTTGGCGAGCATAAAGCCGGGGTCGGTATAAGGGACCCAAAGGGGTGGAAGACTTTCGTCCTTAAAAAGCTTTTCGAGCATAGCCTTTCCATTTTTCGCATTTACGTAAGCCCCGGCGGCACTCGGATGCAGATGAATCACGCACTTATCCAGACAAGCGTGCAGGTGGGCCTCTACCGAAGGCCGGGCAATTGTTTTAACGTTATCATCGCAGGCACGAAGCAGCCTGTTTACCACCTCGGGCTCGCGAGTGGATGCATCCATTTTCGGCAGTGACTTATCCGTCAGTATGGAAAGCACCGGCTCGAGCCGCATCCTTCGCCAGCCTTGTTTTTGATTCATATCCTTAAGGGCCGTACCGCTGGCCTTGATATACATATACTTACCATCGTCCGTCTTTACAGACGTATTACCACCTCCGCCCTGAACGAGGTTGGGATCTATTCCTGTCTCTCTTGATATCTTTATCAACTCTGCAAGCGCTTTGTTCATTTAAATCGTTCCTTTCGTACTTCTGACAATATCTTTATTATTTATTGAGTCCCCTGTCGGTTGAATTTTCCGTCCTCGGCAAGAGGCTTATCTCGGTGTGGCATCCGGCAAACCGCCATCCACGGGAATTGTAACGCCGGTGGTGGGTGTTTGGCGCGTGGCAAAAAACAGCACAGCATTTGAAACATGCCGGCCCGTAACACTAACTTTCAGCAGATTCCTGTTGCGGTAATACTCCTGCAACTGGTCTTCATCGAGTCCCCGGGCCTTCATTCGGCTGGGCCCTATTTCTTCCCATAAGCCGGACTTGTACTTTCCCTCGGCAAATACCGCATCGGGCGCGACCATATTTACGCGAACTCCGTATTGGGCCAACTCTATACTGGCAATTCGCCCCAACTGGTGGGCCGCCGCTTTGGTGGCACTGTAAGCGCCAAAGCCGGCGCCGGGACTGGGGACATTTTTTGTGGATACGAGAATAACGTCGCCTCCCGTGCCCTGCAGGATAAAGTGGTGGGCGATTTCGCGAAGCGTCAGGAAAGTTCCTTCCACGTTTACTTTTTCGAGCCTGCGAAAGTCATCGAGTTCTACATCTTTCAAATATGAGACCAGCGGGATGCCGGCATTAACAACCACAATATCAATTCCACCCCAGGTCATAATGACACTTTCAAGACCCCTTATAATGGAGTCTTTATCAGTAACATCGATTGGGACCCCTATGATGCGGTCGTCTGCAGTTTGCTTGAGGTCGGCCGCGAAATCATCGAGTTTGGCGCCCGGAAGGTCGGTGGCGACCAGGTGGCAGCCCTTATCCAGCAGCCCGCAGCAAATGCCATAGCCGATGGCCCCGGCGGCACCGGTTACCAGCGCAACCTTATTCTTAAGAGGCAAATCAGAAACATCATCCTCTCGGTCAACATAAAGTATCCCCAGCTCACGAAGACATACGATTTCGGGTTTGCCCTTATACTTTAGTGAATAATCCGAAATCCAATCGCTCAATTGCTTGCGGAGATTCTCCGGCTCGGTATCATACTCCGTCGTGTCTAAAAAAAGCGGGGGATTCCGGCCTTTGGTCAAAGGTAGTGGATATTCCCGGGCTTCAGCATTTTTTGCGGAACCGGCGAAATCAATAGCTTCTTTGCTCGTAAGAGATTTCAAGATTACGGGCGCATAGGGTATATCCTGATTACCTGTCGGCTCGGCCAGAAGGCCGCGGATAATCAGTGCTATTCGAGCCAATTGGCTCAAAGAGCTTTGGTTTGTAGCGTTATTACTCATCTTATTATCAAGGATTCCCTTTGTAATTTTTGCAATATGTTATCTGTATTAGACTTTTTTTGCAGCATCCTTTACGGTGCTTATCATAAACCTGGCGTTTTCCAGAGGTGTTTTGCCATCGAACACTGCGCTTCCTGTAACGATAATATCCACATCCATTCGAGTCACGTCGGCTATGTTATCGCGTTTGATTCCACCGTCAACACCCATGAGAATATCTTTCTTTACCTTGCCGAGCATTTGTCTTAATCGGCTGAGCCGTCCCTGAGTGGAAGGTATGAACTTCTGCCCACCCCAGCCGGGATTAACAGCCAGGAGAAAAACCATTTCCAGCTCATCCATAAGGGGCGTGATAACTTCAAGCGGCGTGCCGGGATTCAGGGCGATGCCGCGCAGGATACCTCTGTGGGAATCGTTGGCATTGGTAAATTCTCCGAGCTTATTTAAGACGCGATGTATGTGCCGGCAGGACTCAACGTGAACCGTAATCATATCGGCACCGGCGGCGACGTAGCCTTCGAGCTTATCGAGAGGATTTTCTATCATCAAATGTATGTCTTTAAACAGGGGCGTTTTTAGAGCCTTTATAAAACCGGGACCGACCGTCATCATCGGGCAAAAGCAACCGTCCATAACGTCAACGTGCAGCAGTTTCATGCCTGCCGTTTCAATGAGTTTTAATTCTGCGCCAAGTGACATCAAATCCGCTGTAAGGATTCCCACGCTAATAAGCGGGGATGCTTCTCGAATCTGCCCTAAGAGTGGTTTATCCGGCATTTTTAATTACAACCCTTTTGCTTAAGTGTGTTTTCTTCATTCCAAAAGCTGCCCAAATCTTGATTTCATCCAATCAAGGACCTCCTGTGCCGCTTGTCTTGCTTCTGAAGCATCGTCGATCTTCAACGTCAATTCATCTCCGGGATAACGAACCTCTACAGCGTAAGGATTAAGCAAAGCAAGAGCCTCTCGCAACGATTCGGCAAGGGCGTCATATTCAACAACTTTGTCTAAGATAACAAACAAGTTATGTGTTATTGGATATTCGCAGGCATGCGAGACAAGAAAACCTTTGAGTAGTTTTTCGGCAGCCTGCTGGCAGTGAAAACAGACCGTGTCATAAGGGACTTTATCAGCGACAAGATTATTGTCGGCATTTAATAAATCACTTTTTGCCTTATCGAACCATCGCCTGGCATATTCAAGTTTTTTATCCATACAGCTTTTTCCCTTCCCGTAGTACGGTGGAGATGAATGAAAACTCGAACTGGCTCTCTTTTTCAACTTCCTTGGGAGTATAAACCAGAATGTCCATCGGAAAAGGATATGGCTTGAACATAAGGTGCAGTTGGCGGCTTCTTTTGTATCTTGGCAAATTACTTTCAGCAATCACCAGCAAATCAACATCGCTATGTTTTCCGGGTTGGTTTCGGGCGTATGAGCCGAAAAGAATTACTGCCTTAGCATTGATTTGTTTACCAATTTTTCCGGCAACATTTTCAATTTCATTGAAACTTACCATAGCTTGATGATAATTGTCCTTATATTTTATTGCAATAATTTTTCTGTGTGGTTAATTGCCCTCTTCGTTTTTGAGAGTTTCGTACATCTCAAGGGCCTCAGCCGGTTTCAAGTTCTCATGTACAACCTTATGAACCGTCTGCATCATCGCTTTGGGCGCATCAGCCTGGAAGATATTTCGTCCCATATCCACGCCTGATGCTCCTTCCTGTACGGCGTTATATGCCATAGTCAGGGCATCGAGCACGGGAATTTTCTTGCCGCCCGCCATCACAATCGGGACCGGACAGGAAGCTGTTATCGTTTCAAACCCATCGGGCACATAATACGTTTTGATAATCTGGGCGCCAAGCTCGGCACACATTCGGCAGGCAAGACGAAAATATCTTGCATCCCGGACCATATCTTTGCCGACTGCTGTGACCGCCATAGTCGGAATACCATAGCGCAGTCCCATATCCACCAGTTTTGTCATATTATGCACAGAGCGGGTCTCAAACTCGCCGCCAATAAATACCTGCAGAGTAATCGCCGCTACGTTCATGCGAATCGCGTCCTCGATATCAACTGCCAACTCCTCATTCGACAGCTCCTTGAGTATACTGGGTCCGCCGCTGCAGCGCATCACGACCGGCTTTGTAAGCGAAGGCGGTACGGAGGTTCGCAGGATTCCCCGAGTCAGCATTATAGCGTCGGCGTAGTACATCAGCGGTACGATGGTCAGGTCAATCCGCTCAAGTCCTGTCGTGGGCCCCTGAAAGTAACCGTGATCAATGGCAAACATTACCGTTCGTCCGGTATCGGGATTAAATATCCTTGAGAGCCGGTTTTTCATTCCCCAGTCAAGAGAGCCTGCTCCCTTGAGGAAAAACCCCTCGGCTTTCATGGGAACATCTTCGTAGAACTTTTTTTCTCCTTTTGCGGAGTCTTTTTCAGGCATAATTTTTCCTTTCTCTCAATCCGCTTTGTTTCTTTTCACGGCCCAGATAGTTCCGGTGACAAAGTAAATCAAGGTCGGCCAGATAAGTATACTTTTGAAAGCAGCGAAGTTCTGTTCGTATTGACCGCCGCCGGTAACGAACACCCAAACCGGCAGAATAAAACACGTAAGTAGTGCCGCGGCCGCAATAATCCCCGAAGCCCACAACACAGGGTCCTTGCCGGTATCGCTTTTTGGCCCGGCCTGCTCATCGGCCTTCGGTTTGCCCGCCGCTGATTCGGAGCCGGCTTTCTGTGAAACCACTTCCTCCGCCTGTTCATCGAACTTCTCGCGGGCGCCCGCCATCGAAGCAAAGATGATATAGAGCACCGCTGCCAACACCCAGACCGGCACAAACAAGAAGAACAGGTGCAGAATTCCGGTCTGTTCGAGGATTAAAGCCGTCGCGATGGCAATGCCCCAGCTAAGCAGAGCCGGCCAATTCACCAGCAGCTTCTTTCGTGAGGCCCAGAATTGGGTCAAGCCGATTTTGGGGAAAATCCAGTGCTCAACAAAAACAATCGCCCCGACCGGCATAAGCAGCAGACCATAATAGCCAACGAACTCAAGCAGCTTTGTAAATACAAACGGAGAGCACGCGATTGCAGTGGTAATGGCCCCGGCAACAAGTGTTACCAGCCATCGAGGCCAGCCGGGAGTTACCGCCTGAAAGGCCAGTCCCGCCCGGTATAACGTTGGATTCGAAGTCGTCCAGCCGGCAATGACCACGGCAATGATTCCCGATACGCCGAGGGCCTGCGAGGCAACCCCGCCGGCATCGAGCTCACCCATTGTTTTACCTAAGATAATCGCCGTCGCCGCACCCATAATGCCCGCACAAATCCACGCCAAATAATGACCGAGAAACATTCCGAAGGCCGAATACAAACCATAAGATGTCTTCTTAGCGTAGCGCAGAAGCGCCATATCCGACAGCCCGCCGTGCATCGCCAGATTACAAATCCACGCAAAAGCGGCCACCTGCCAGAATGTGATTTGCGGATTGCCCTCCGGCGCCACGCCCGTCCAAATCGACTCGTTTGCCAGTGTCCAGAAATCCTGAAAACTGCCGATTTTATGGCCGAGCTCCTGGGCCGCCAGACCGGGCAGCATGGCAACTCCTCCGGCTATGAACATCAGAAACATCCAGGGAGAGCAGACCTCCGCAAATTGTGCCAGCTTCTTGAAACCCAGAATCGCCAGAGTAACCACAACCGCACCGACGCCGATTACAACCATAACGAATCTTATGTCCGTCGGGAACCATCCCGTTTGCTCCTCGATGCCGAATGGGATGCGAACCGCCGAGGCCGAGACCGTAATCATACACCCGGCCAGGATGCAGAACAACACAGCATTAAGAACATTATAAACCGTTGTAGTAACCGGCCCGGCGACCTTCCGAAGATACCAGTACAACGTCAGCCGGGTCCGAACGGCTATCGGTGCGCATACGAATGTCCAGGTCAGCACTGCCATCAGGTTACCAAGAAGCAGCCCTACAAATACATCAAAGGCGCTTGCGCCCCAGGCGACAAACAGCGCTCCTATGACGAACTCGGTACCTGCGACGTGCTCGCCGGCAAAAATGCCCGCAAAATGTTTGCCGGGCTGAAGCTTGTTCTCCGAGACCGGCTCACGCTCAAATTCATAAAGTAAATCCATTCCCTTTATAGCGCCACTTTCGCTGTCTGCTGCCATTTGTTCCCCTTTCCCTTTATAGATTCATTTAACCTTGCCTTAAGTTTGTCACCTTGGTCTCGTAGTTCCTGACTTCTTTCAGCCAGTTAGGACCCGTCGGGACATCCTGCTTTGTGCAGTAATAATCCCATACCGCGGAGAAAGGCATTGTCTTGAGCTCTTCCAGCATTGCCAGGCGTGCAGTGTAATCGCCGCACAGCTCCATGTCACGGAGCTTCTCCGTCGGCTCCAGCAAAGCAATAAGCAGGGCCTTTATCATACAACGGGTCCCTATTACCCAGGCCGCTATACGGTTAATGCTGGCGTCGAAAAAGTCAAGACCGATGTGGACTCTTTCAAGATAATCACCGCGGACTATTTCCTGAGCTATGGCACGCAGCTCGTCCGAGAGAATGACCACGTGATCGCTGTCCCAACGCACACCCCTGCTTACGTGAAGCAGAATCTCGTCAAGAAAAGTCAGCACCGATGATATTTTGTCAGAGACGACCTCAGTCGGGTGAAAATGTCCCGTGTCCAGGCAAAGCAGGGTTTTATTTTCGATAGCATAACTCAAATAGAATTCATGCGAGCCGACAACATAACTCTCCGAGCCTATGCCGAAAAGCTTGCTTTCGACCGAATCCAATAGTCGGCTTCGGCCTATTTTTTCGGCGAATATTTCATCGAGCGATTTTTTGAGCCGCTCGCGAGGGGCCTTGCGGTCCACAGGCATATCTTTGCAGCCATCCGGAATCCATAAATTTGTCACACAGGGCGTGCCCAATTCCTTTCCCATCGCAGCCCCAATTTTGCGGCACACAATGCCGTGCTCGACCCAGAACCTGCGTATTTCCTCGTCGGCGCTGGACAATGTAAAACCACACTCGGCTTTTGGGTGTGAAAAAAACGTACCGTTAAAGTCCATCCCCAGGCCGTTCGCTCCAGCCCAGTCAATCCACGCCTTAAAATGTTCCGGCTCCAGCTCGTTACGCTCGACTCTGCCTTTGGCTTCGGCGTACATTGCGTGCAGGTTCAGCCGATGCCTGCCCGGTATCAAGCTGATTGCCTTTTCAATATCAGCCCGCAATTCATCAGCCGTCCTTGCCTTTCCGGGATAGGCGCCTGTGGCCATTATGCCTCCCCCGCTTAGACCTTCGCTTGTCTCAAAGCCCCCCACGTCATCCCCCTGCCAGCAATGCAGCGATATTGCAATTTTACCCAGTCGCTCCATCGCCTTGTCGCAGTCAACACCCAGTTCGGCGTAACACTCACTGGCCGCTTCGTATGCCTTTTCGATTCTGCCAAGATTACTCATATCCAAACCTTCCTACGACTCCTGATACATTTCCAGAAGTTTCTGCTCGGCTTCTCTGGTCCAGAGTCCGTCCTTCAGGCACCTGTCAACAGCCGGCATTATTTCTTTCATTTCCTCAAGCGTCACCAGCCCCAGATTGCGGCAGGCCGGATAAACAATAATTTTACCTGCTATTGAGCGGTTCTCGACCGCCCGAATACCCTCGGTGGCGCCTTCGAGTCCGCTGATAGCAGCAACGCTGAGGTTGGTGTCGAGCCGGCCGGATTCGACTTTGGAAAGCATGAGCTTCATATCGTCTAAAGTCGAGCCGCTTGTACCGATGAAATACAACTGTTTTTCAATATAGTTATCGAGGTCGATTTCTCCGGTTACCGTCGCCGGGATACCCGCGAAGATGTTTATCAGTCCCCGCTCGGCGGAATCGTGTACCGCGGCGGCGACCAAAGCGGGAACCGGCGCCATTAAAACAGTGTAATCGAACGGCCCGGGCGTTTCTTCCTTAGTCGGATTATACGTTTTGTACCAAACGCCATTCTTTTCGGCAAGAGGAGCGGCGATTTTTGTCAAGGCGGCCAGTCTGCCGTCGTCGACGTCGCTGCCGAAGACACTGACGCCCTCAACGCCCTGGCAGATATTTCGGATTACGTGCATCATTCCCATCGGGCCGCCTGCTCCGATGACGTTGATTTTGTCGCCGGGGCGAATTTCATCCGTCTCCGGAATGATTTCCATCGATTCGGACGGATTCGAACCGGTTGTGCCGATTATCCGAATGCCGCCGTAGTGAACTCTGCCGACCATAGTGACAACATTCCTGCCGAATTTGCCGCCGCAGAGGACGATATTAAAGAGGCCTTTCAAGGCGACTTTTGCGAATAACGCTTCGACAACCTCCGGCACAGAGCCGAAATAAATCACATCATCATAGCCGGCGTCGGCAAGCTCCGCTACATCTACGGCTTTCTTAATCGGGATTGATAATTCCGCCGGAGCCGGAGACTTCGAGAGCCAGGTGATTCGAGCCGGTTTGCCGTAGCGGCTGAACAAATCTGCAAATGCTTTTTTCGTCACCTCTACATCAGCGACAACAAGCATGTGACCGTCGGCTTTTAAGCTCGTTCTTTCCGTGGAGGCGTATGCGTCCTCGACGCACGCCCAGGGCTCCACGAGCGCCACGGCCGAGCCTGACAGCTCCTCGCCGACGGGCAGCAGCATGGATTCACCGTCAGGGGAAGTGATTATCCTTTTGTCCATCAGCACGTATTCGGCAAGGGCTCCCTCGAAATTGTATCCGAGAGCGCCGTTGGAAGTTGCCGTGCGCGCCCAGCGGTAATCCGTCTGTACGAGGAATCTCTGGCCGGGCTTGAAATCTTTAACTCCGGAGCCGACCGCTTCGATTCGAACCACCGCCTCGTGGCCCGGCACCGTTTCTGCATCGCCGGGGACGTAGCTGGGTATCTCTTTGAGAATATCCAGGTCAACGCCGGATACTACCTCGCTTTTACGAACATGGCTGGAAAATTGCTTGAGCAGCTTAAGGTCTGAAAAACAAAGTCCGACCGCCTCGACCCGGCAGAGAATCTGATGCCTGCCGGGCGCGAAAACCTCTTTGGATTTATTCAGAACAAGCTCATCCGGTCCAACCAGCTGCACGGCATATTGTGTTCGCGGTAAATCTGCCATAATCTTTATTTTCCTGCCATCAATTGCTAATCTTATCCAATATTTCCTCAGCAGTTACATCCTTACTCAAACCGGCAAGTTTATCTTCGTGCTGTGGTTGAAGTGAGCTCCCAAGCTTCTCGAAGAATGTATTTTTCTCTGCAACACTTTTAAAATTCTCCCCGGCCCACTCGCCGGTATAGCCTAAGCCGCTTCTTTGTTGAAGGACCGAGTGGGCATAAATGATATGCGCACCTTTTAAGAATACCGGCACCAAAGGCGACAGTTCCTCAGTATCGAAATCATCAACAAATTTCTGCCCCGGACTGTTCATTTCCGTCCCGACAACGACAGGCAGATGCAGCTTTTGGGCCAATTTCGCTACCTCGTAGAGGTTCTCCATCTTTTTGTCTTTGGCGCCAGACGTATAATTGCGGTCGGGGATAATATTAATAGCCGCTGCGCCGGTGCTCATCGCCACATCGAGCAATTCCTCGATAGCTTTCTCGCCGTCACTGGTACCATCCAGCCACGTGTGTACCGGGATTCCGCCGGCCGCGAGGACAAAGCGGTTCGTATCGGCCATACGCGGGAACGAGCCTTTTCCGGGCTGCACGTATCCGACCCCGCCGCGTTTCATCGTTTTGGCTCGAATTGCGTTAAGTAAATCCCTGCTTTCGGGAAGCTGCGAGGTTGTAATCTGCGTACCTAATTTCTCAGACCAGAAACCGGCCAGCTCTCCGGGCTTTTCAAAGATTTGAGCGGCCTTGCGGGCGTAGGCCGAGCACATGTGGCGCTCGGTCGCATTGCCCGACGGCGTCAGCGTAAGCACATCCTGCTCATAGTCGAGTTCGACAGGATGAAGATGCCTGTTAACCCTGCCCATCAGGTCCCGGTTTCTGCGCTGAGCGGTTTGACGTAATCCAGCGAGGAAGCTTGTCTGCTGCTCAGGGACATTCGCGGAGGGAAAACCCACGCCCATGTGATACGAAATGCCCGGTTCGCCGGGAGAATTGATTACCCTGTCTTCGAATTCCGGAACAAATACCCGCGTCTCAAGCCCTGCGCAGCCTTTGATGCCGAGAAGCTTACAGGCCTGAAGAAACTCATCGAGGGCATCCAAGACGTCGAAATCCACCACTCCGGCAACGGCCAGTCCAGCCTTGCGAGCCAACCAGGCAAATTTGCTCGGCGAATAGCCGTATGTGTTATAGGAGAAAAATGTATGACAGTGCAGATTAACATCCGTTCCCGCCGGGGGCAGGTCAATCCCCCCCGCCGCAACTTTTTCACTCAGCGCCAATAGCGCTTCTTTTCTTTTATTAGAATCAAAACTATCTAACTGCTGCTCAATTTCTTCAACCAAGATTAGCCCCTTTTTTATCGGAGAGTTTTTTTAAAGCTCAACTGAAACAGATTTTCCATTACGGCCGAGCGCGGCTTCCACGGTCCTGCTCTTATCCTTATGCTCAACCGTAATTTCGTAGTCACCCAGGAATCCCCGTGTCATGTAAACGCCGCTCTTATCGGTTTGGCCGTCCTTGCGAGTCCACCATTTATTCAGAACCAAATCCTTGTAAGCCCTTCCAGAAGGCTTCAGAGACCAGTCCTTCCTGAAAATAGGACCGTTGTACATCCAGTGACAACCGTCCCAGAAGCCCCACATAATAAAAGCCTTCATACCCGGATTACTGAAAACAGCCGTCAGAAAATCCCGCGTATACTCAGCCTCAAGCTGTTCGAGTTCCGGCGTCGTCGGTGACGGGCCTCGCCATCTCTTTGTCCAATCCTTCGTATCAGACGCAGGACGAAGCTTGATATCGTACTCGGTCACCTGCATATCCAAACCAAGCTCCGCGAACCGGTCCATATTTCGCAGGATATCAGGAATTGGAGACAGCGCCCCGACGTGATGCGACTGAAAACCCAATCCGTGAATCGGCACGCCCTTATCCTTGAGCTCTTTCACAAGCTCGTATGTAAAATCCTGCCTCCGTTTCCAGTCTTTCTGATGTAACTGACTTATCAAATGGCACTCATTTAAAAACAGCTTTGCACTCGGGTCGTGCTTGTGAACCAGGTTGAAGAAGTCCACGAGTTTCTCCCGCCCCAGCTTATTCAAAATATCACTATTGCTGAACGGCTCGTTCTGAACATCCCACTCATCGAACGCGTCCGCCAGCGCCGGATTGCCCGCCGTCTCATTTATATGTCGTACAACGCGGTCATAAATCTGCTGCTTCGGCTTTTTAATGTTTTCATCTTTGAACCACCATACAAGGGTGTGACCTCGCATCGGATAACCATGCTGCCGGAGCCAGGGAATCGCCTGCAACGTAGCATCCAGAGTTGCCCTGGCACTCTCAGGAGTTTTCCACTGGAAGTAGTAAACCGTGTTGACCGTCGCATAGTTGAACAGTTCCAAAAAGTGCTCACGATATTTCGCCGCGTCCTCGGTATCCGAATTAATCAAACGCACATCAACCCGTGAGCCAAACCAAAACGCGTGACGTTTCATTCGCACGGAAACCTCAGCACCTTCGAGGGGTTTGCCATCTCTGTCACACACCGACACAGTCAAATCGCCCTTGCGATACTTTTCTATACGTTCGGATGCGGCCTTTCGCCATGCAGCGTCAGGCTGCCTGCCCACATAAGAATCCTTCAAAATGACAGGTTCGGCATCTTCTCCAAACGCGGCGGCTGAACATAGAATTATCGCGACGAAAAAACAAAATGCCGTTAATTTAGTTTTCATAACTAACCTCATTCAAAAGGTTATTATTGTGGTATTCAAATCGTCTTTTTCAATAATCAACCGACTTGTATTGCTTTTCCCAGAGCGACGTTTGCTGCGGCTCATATTCTTTGAGCTCGAATGAATTACACAATATTTCTCTGGCCTCCGCCAGCGTCTTTATCTGACCCGTTGCCTTGGCCTGCATAAGGATATTGCCGCTGGCTGTGGCCTCTATCGGGCCGGTGATTACCTTCTTTCCAAGGGAATTAGCCGTGAACTGGCAGAGCAGCTCATTTTGTATCCCCCCGCCGACAATATGCAGCACCTCAATTGTATCTCCCAGAACATCTTCAATAGCTCCCATTATAGAACGATACTTTAAGGCAAGGTTTTCCAGAATTGTTCTTATCATTTGCCCTTTGTCGTCGATTGGCTTTTGGCCTGTCTCAGCCAGATAATCATTAATTCTTTTCGGCATATCTCCCGGTGCGAGGAATTCGCTGTAATCAACATCGATATGACGGGCAAACGGCTTGGCTTTTTCGGCCAAAGCTGCCAGCTCATTATAGGACAAATCGGTCCCCTCACGCTGCCATTGCCTCCTGCATTCCTGCATAAGCCATAAACCCATTATATTCTTTAAGAGGCGAATTGTGTTTTCTACCCCGCCTTCGTTTGTGAACTCATATTCGAAGGTCTTATCATTAACAATCGCCTTCGGTATTTCAACACCCATCAGGCTCCAGGTCCCGGATGAAAGATACGCCCAGTTAGTGTCTTGGGCAGCCGGCACAGCAACAACGGCCGAGGCCGTGTCGTGAGAACCTACTGCAATCACCGGAATAGACCCGCAGCCAAGATCTGTTCCAATTTTCGCGGTCAACTGGCCTACTACTGTCCCGGGACTGACGACCTTCGGCATGATATTAACAGGCAAAGACAGTCTCTCCAGGACTTCTTTCGACCATCGACCGGTTTGCATATCCATTAACTGCGAGGTGCTCGCCAGGCTATATTCACCGAAAATCTTGCCACATAGATAATAGCTTAACAAATCAGCAATGAAAATCAGGTTCTTGGCTTTAGCCAGGGCAATCGAATTATTCAGCCGCATCGCGAGCAATTGATATATGCTGTTCAACTGCATAAACTGCACGCCGGTGTTTTCATAAATTTCGCGCTTGCTTATCAGTTCGAATGCCTTTTCCCTCATTCCGTTTGTTTGGCTGTCGCGATAGTGATAAGGATTTTCAATAAGTTTCCCATCGGCATCCAGCAGGCCAAAATCAACGCCCCAGCTATCGACCCCGATACCCCAAACTTGAGCACGTGCCGCTTTTACAGCTTTGCCGATACCTATTTTAACTTCGGAAAACAGCCTGTCAAAATCCCAGCGAAGTGAGTCATTCTCCTCAATCGGGCCGTTACTGAAACGATGGATTTCTTCGAGAACGAGTTTTTCAGCCGATACCGAACCAAGCATCACCCTGCCGCTCTCGGCTCCAAGATCAACCGCGATATATTTTTTCACTTCCGCCATCGTCAGCTCCTTTTACAAGTATGTAATTCCAAAGAAACGATTTTATAACCCAGATTCTTCGCTATTGCAAATCGAAAATTGAAGTGTAAAGAATTCGAAGGTATGTAATCTTATCCAGTATAGGATTTGCCATCCTATGTTTCAAAAACTAATGTTTAAGAAATGGCAGCAATCGAACAGTTCCTTTTTCCGGTAGCGAGGATGCGAACTGTGTCCGTACCGTCTTTACCATCACAGACACGAAATATAATCTCTATTGCTTTGGTGCATCCGTCAAAACTGCTAATTGCAGTCTTGCAGCTAACGGTTGTGCTGATATCGAGATGCAGGCGTAGAAGGCCGGATGGGTTGCCTTTAATACCGGTCTTTACAAGGCGGGAGGTTCTCTTTGGACATCCTTTGACACAGTTTTCCGTAGCCTGACAAGACTTGTTTTGGTCCACCTGAAACTGCGCAACTGGGCCAGAAAAAGAAGTAGTATTACCAGGGCCCAGTAACCTGTGAAACGCAGATTCAAAAGCACTATATCAAATCTTCCGCTTGTATCGGCTGAGCACCACTTCACCAGCTCACCCGGGGTATATATAGCTCCCAGGACTGTCGAGCCAAAAACAATCTGCCAGGGCAACAGCAGAACGAGCATAACCATTGAAAGGTAAACTGCTCTACAAATGTGACTTATGCCTCCGAGCCCGCCTCCGAATGAAATTGCCAGGCACGAAAACAATGTCAAGACGTAAAGCACAGAAGTGAATACGAGTATTATGTTTGCAAAGTGCACCACTAAAGCTATACGCTCAAATGAAATATCAAAAGCAGCAAGGCCCGGTTTCCTCGTTACTTCTATAGGTACCGACAAACTTGTTTCGATAGCCCCGTCTGAATTCGTTACGTTCTGTTTCACGGACTCGTCTGTCTTATTCTCGTCGCTCCCAAAGGCAACAGGTTTGTTAGCACCGGCGTCTCCACTCATTTTATCAGGCACTGTTCTTACAAGCCAAAAGGACGTTTGAAGCAACAGAAGACACAGCATCGTAACTATGAACAGTAAATTTTTCCACATCCGAAACACCCGGGCAGCTTCGAGAGAGTCTGTTTTGAGAAGTAAGTCATTTGTTCTCGGAACAGTTACTGTTCTCACCGAACCGGAAGGGTATTCATTAATTATTAAATCCCCTGCCCTAATGCTCTGCTCAACATCCCGTGGTTTCTTTCGCCTGGTCAAAAGCAGCCCCAATGAGCCGGCGGCGAAGATGGGAATAATCCATGAGGACGGCGAAGTACCTGTTATTTGCGGCAGCGTCACTCCACCGAAGTCAAATATCCCTTCGAGGCGTACGACAATTGAAGGATAAATGAGTATATATGTATGTGCGCCAAAGAACATTCCAAGAACCGCAAACAGGGCGTCGATTCGCCCCGAAGCGGCACATGCCAGGCCGGTGCCGGGACAGTAGCCGGTGAGCCCGAGACCTATCCCAACAAAAGCCCCGCCAATCAGTACTGTCAGAATAGTGGAGGGCTTTATGCTTAGATTGGTAGTTCCGCCTAATTGTAAAATCCACATCCCAAGCATCCCCACAAGCACAAAGACGGCGACCGTGCGTATCACATGGAAATCCTTGAGTCTGAGCGCACCAATAATTTTGTCGGGGTCCGCGAGTCCGGCGAGGACCAAAGAAGCCCCGAAAATTACGCCCATAATAAGACCTACAATAGGAGTCGACATATCAGAGTGCCTGTCTATATTCTTTCGGTGTTTTGGGATAAACCAGGTATGCGACAAGCATACCGAAGCCGAACATTGTAATAGTAAACGGAATAGCCGAGAGCGACAATTGGGACCAACCGCTGATAAATTGTCCGGTTATACAGCCATGGGCCAATCCGGCACCAAGAAGTATAAGAAATCCCCCACAAAATCCGGCAATCAGACGAAGCAGCATGGGAGCATCATGGTTTTGCTGCCACCAGACTGTTGTGGCCCTGACCTTCCATATCCTCAGGTGCAAGGCGGCCAGTAAAGCGCCGAGTACAAGACCGATGTCAAACCACCAGCCATAGCCGGATTTCCTGGATTCTTCGTTGCTGATGAGAGGATGGTTCTCAGTATATTCGGGGGCGACGCGATTGAGCGTTTTGGCATCGGCTACTACAAATTGGTTTGAAACATCCAACGGCCCTACTAAGCTGACTGCCAGGACTTGTACGAGCCCAAGTAAAATACCCGCGGCCCACCAAGGCAGAGGAGGTGTCTGAACATTGAGTTTCTTCATGATCGGCTCTTCTTTACTCTTAGGGCAAAAAAAGCTCACGCTTTAGCAATTGATTTAATACGACCTCGTCAGGTGCGAATTCTACAACAACCTTGTCTTTCGCGGGAGAAAGCATCATCAAGCAACAGCGGTAACTTTCTCATACTCTTCCCTGAGATCCGAAGTTAGACGGATTTTAATGGATTGGCAGAGGTATGTCAACAAAAAAACTCCTCAAACACCGGGCTGCCAGGAATATCAAATATTCATAGGACGGCGGATGGAGCATTCAGCAACTATGCCTGGATTAGAAAAAGCACAAAAGGACCAGCAATTATATATCAGACAGAACGTTTAGCAGGCCTCACTACTCGCCTGGTTAGTATATATGTCTTGACACTCTCTATTGTTTGAGACAATATCTGAGCAGTTATCCGGTTGAATTTGATTAGACCGGCTGAAAACGCATTTTCGCCTGGCCAATGAGATAAAAACTGCCTGTAATGCAAATCAGGTCTTCTTTGCTGACAGCGCTTTTGGCAAGCTGCAGTGCCTGCCCAAGACTCGCAGCAGCCTGGCACATTTTGCCGCATAACTCGGTGTACATACCAGCAAGTTCATCAGGAGACATTGCTTTGGGTGAGTTGCTGCGGGTAAAAATGACCTTGTCGGCCCCGTACTGTAATTTTTCAAGCATTCCGCTGACGTCTTTATCGCTGTTGCATCCGAAGATTACCACCATAGAATCGTAGGGAATATTCTGGCCAATTGCGTGAATCAAGGCCTTAATGCTCGCAGCATTGTGAGCGGCGTCGATCATAATCCTCGGATCATCCCAAATCATCTCCATTCGGCCTGCCAATGAGACCTTATAAAGTCCCTCAGCCGCCTTTTCATTGTCTATCGTGTAACCGGCCGATTTGAGCTTATCCAGCATAGCCAGGGCCAGACCGCAGTTTATTGCCTGATGTTTACCGTGCAAGGGTACTCGCAAATGCTCGAACTTACTCGTCGGTGTTGTCAGGCAGACTCTTGTATGCGGACCGTGTTCCCGCGATGTTTCAAATCGATGTGAAAAATCAATATCGTTCCCGGTCACGCTCAAGGGTGCCTTGATAGCAATAGCCCTCGATCTTAGAACCTGCATCGCTGCCGGTTCCTGCTGAACAGTGATAGCCGGCACGCCCCGCTTAAAAATCCCTGCTTTTTCCTCGGCAATGCTGCCGATAGTGTATCCAAGCTGTTGCTGGTGATCAATACTCAAACTGGTTATGCCCACTACTTTGGGTCGAATCACATTGGTGCTGTCCAGTCTGCCGCCCAAACCGGTTTCAATTACCGCTATATCAACTGACTTATCAACAAAATACATAAACGCCAGGGCAGTCATAATCTCGAAGAAAGTGGGCGGGTCGGTCTTTGACAACTTCTCAACGGGGGTATAAACACGGTTTAGCAAGTCGCGCATTTCCGACTTGCTGATCATTTGTGAATTGACTGCAATCCGCTCATGCAAGTCTACAACGTGCGGCGATGTGTACAAGCCCACTGTATAACCGTTCGCTTCGAGCATCTTGGCCAGCATTGTGGCTGTGGAGCCCTTTCCTTTTGTGCCGCCTATATGAACTGTATGGATTTTTTTGTGTGGTTTACCCAACATCGACAGCAGTTTTTGCATCCTGTTGAGGTTAAACGTCGTAACGTTATAGCGCAGACGTGCCTGCCTTTCGTAGTCGGTCCTCTCATACAAATAGCCTATAGCCTTTTGATAGCTGCTAAAAGCCTTTTTGCTCTTAACTTTATCAACCTTGCTGGAGGATTTCTTCGACCGTTTCTTTCCGATTGTCTTTACTGATTTTTCCATTAAACCTTGATAATAGCAACGAAGGATACATTAGTCAATATCTTAGTGTCAAAAATACTACAGTAATCAACAGACATTAAAGCATAAGATGTTGTTAATTAAGTACTTATAGAATAATAGCTAAATATCATTATCTTTGCAGAATCGCTTTTTATTAGTTTCGCTAATGATATATATATTATTTCTTATATAAATATGGTAATCACACGAACTAACCAACAATAGATATTGTTCGAATTGTTTCTTTGTGGCTGATTTTAGCCTCTTATTATATAATCGTCGTTGTGTATACGGCAAAATCCAATCGAACTTTTACTCATATAAAACAGGCCGGCATTTTTGCTCTTGAAAGCTTAAACCAGCTTCTTTGGCCCGCCGTTTGTATCAATTGTAGCGAAAATATTGACCATACTGATAATAGTCTATGCACAAATTGCTGGTACCAACTTCTCGCCTGTACAGGCGCCGATTATTGTCGACGCTGCGGCCGGGACGCCAGTAAATTTGCCTTGCTGGAAGGTACCTGTCCTGATTGTCAGGGCAAAGAATTTCATTTTGACCAGATAGCTCGCAGCGGAGTTTATAAAGAGGCCTTACAAAAAATGATATTGAGCTTCAAGAACGGACGGACCGAACTGGATTCGGTGCTGGGCTTTTTGGCTAATTCCGCTTTGCAGGGTAGCGGTTTTTATAATGATATCGAACTTTTCATTCCTGTCCCTCTGCATTGGTCCAAACGTTTTATTCGCGGCTACAATCAATCGCAGGTGCTAATCAGGAAATGCAAACATCCAACAGCTCAAATCAGCACAGACCTTGTCCGAATCCGCCGAACCAAATCACAACCGACAATGACAAGTCCCGCTGCGCGTGCAAAAAATGTTGCCGGCGCTTTTGCCGTTCGGAACGGACATAATTTTACCGGGCGAGAGGTTTGCCTTGTCGATGATATCAAAACAACCGGTGCAACGTTAAACGAGTGTGCAAGGACGTTAAAACAAGCCGGCACCTCAAAAGTCTTCGCCCTGGTATTAGCCGTCGCCGGCCAAAACATCAGCTAACTGTTAATAGTCTAAAATCTAAATTTCAGGGATTACTCTGCACCCTGGAGCTATTGGTAAGTAAAGATTGTAATATCCGGCTGAAAAAATAAAAAAACTCACCTTTTTCCGGCGAGTATTTTGTGCTCTATTACAGCTTTTCGTATTTTATGATGGCTCGATATAGCCCGTTAATGCGTTTGCCGTCAATGATTGTGGGGGGATATTTATCGTTTCTCGGCTGGAGGCGAATTTTATCATCCGACTCGAAGAAAATCCTCTTAAAGGTCGTCTCGTGGGGCATCGCAAAACGGACAAAGCAATCGTCCCCATTTTGAACTTCGGTATCCGGTGAGAAAATCACAATGTCACCCTCACGGAACTTCGGCTCCATCGAGTCGCCGATGACCCGGACGGCAAAGGCATTCTGGTCGTGCAGATCCGGACAACGAACATAATCGTCAGCTATACCCACGGGGTAGTCCAGGTCATTAAAGTCGCTCGGATAGCCCGCGGCAACTTTATTTATCACCGGGACTAATCGTCCGGCCGCCAAAGGTAATCTGTCTTGTTCGATGTCCAATTTGCTCTCAGCGAGAAGCTCACTGAGATGGCTTGCTTTAGCTTTTTTGTTAACAATATTTTTTATAACCTGCCGCCATTTCTGGCTTTCCGCCGCCGCAGATTCGTATACATGACGTACATCAGCAGGAAGACCTTCCAAATGGGCAATATGCAGCAATAAGCCCGGCTCAAACTCAAGTACCTTCTCAAGCTTAGTCAGCAACTCATCGCTGGGGGGGTTCTTTACCTTGCTGGTTTCAATAGTAGACAGATATGGCTTGGAAAAGCCTATCCGGCTGCTGACCTCGTCCAGGGTTAGATTCAATTGCTCACGTTTATCTCTTATTATTTGCCCCAAAGACATATTGAATCCTCGAATTTGCTTACACTTACTAATTTACTTCTACAAGCTCGTAGCTATTGCTGCCTAAGCCGATGAGCTCACCATGCTCAATTTGGCAGTACGGGTTAAGTTTATCATTCTCCAGCAATTCTGCCAGACCCCGCCCTGTTTTTTTCTCAATTAGTTCCAATGCCGCCCTGTCAACAGCCACTGGATCAGTCGAAGCAACTATGCCGATATCATCGACTATTTTGCGCATATTCGGTGTATTAAAACAATCACAATCTTTAGTAACGGAAAGTATAAAGTTGAAAAAAACCGACTTGTTTTCTTTGCCCTTCAGTGCTCCCAGTGCATATTCAGCCAAACTTTTTTGCAAAACGTCAGTCTCCTGGCCCCAATTGCATCTGACCGCACCGAATCTGCACACCGCCATACATTCCGCACAGCCAATACACTTGTCCTGGTCAATGTGTGCCTTGATATCGTCAAGTGTAATTGCATCGGCCGGGCAATAATCGAAACACAGACCGCAATGAGTACAGTCATCGCTAACTTCCAACTTCAGAGCTGCGTGCTGTGTCATCTTACCCTTTTTGCTTGCACAGCCCATCCCAAGTGTTTTTATAGTTGCCGCGAGACCGGCGGCAACATGGCCTGTAACGTGAGCCACCGAAAGCATCGACTGGCTCCTGATGATATCTAACGCAACAAAGACCTCCTTATTGATCCGGCCGTTGATTTTCACCGCTGTCTCGGCCACTCCAAACAAACCGTCAGGCGAAATGAACGGTATTCCCAATCCATCCAAACTAAAGCCGTGCTCGGCAGCTAAAATAGTATGATCAATAGCGTTATGCCTTCGCCCGACGTACAGCGTGGTTGTATCGGTCACGAATGGTTTTGTTTTCAATGCGATCAGCTCATCCACCAATCCCCTGATGCACGGAGCCGTCAAGTGAGTGTTATTACCTTCTTCTCCAACGTGAACCTTGACAGCCGTGAAGTCGTTCTCCTTAAAGCTGTTTTCAAAACCACCTGCCTTAAAAAGCCTGCGCGCCTTTTCAGAAATAACCTTCTCGCCGTCATTAACAGAAGCTTCGATAAAATATACTTTAGAACTCATAAAAAACATCCCTAAGTTTTCGAACGGTCCTGCCCGCTATTATTGCGACCATTCAGTCCGGCCAGAAAGCTTACTCATTATATTGCTTTTTCACCTAACTGCAAGTACTACTCAGATTATCAAATGCTCAAATAGTATTTTTATGGCAAGTCCAATAAGAATGAGCCCGCCGAGAGCTTCAATTTTATTTTCAAAAAAATGCCCGAATCTTTTGCCAATGAACACACCGAGATAGGACAAAACAAAGGTGATCAAGCCGATGATTACCGCCGCTACGACAATGGAACTGGTAATTATCGAAAGTGTAATACCAATCGCCAGGGCATCGATACTGGTAGCAATAGACAAGACCAGTAAAACAAGAAGATTCGACGGATCGGGATTTTCATCGACTGATTTGATCTTAAATGACTCGTAAATCATTTTGCCACCGACCGCACTCAAGAATCCGAATGCGACCCAATGGTCATAATCCGCAATGTACTGCTTCAGGCCCAGTCCTGCCAAAGAACCTATCAGCGGCATAAAGGCCTGAAAGCCACCGAAGAAAACCGCCATTCGCAGGGCGTGCTTTACGTTTAGCTGCTTATACGCACCCCCGCTGACAATAGAAACCACAAAGGCATCCATTGCCAGCCCGACAGCTATGATTATGATTGTTATCAACTCCATGACACGACTTCAAAGCGACTTTTTCTACTCGGCTTTTATGATGCCGTCACTGGTCAAGTCTTCCTTAACTTTCTGGCCGGGATTGACGACCAAAAACTCATTGTCATCCCATTGGCCGTCTACGAGCTTCTGCATAAGAGCCGGGCTGCCCTTGAGTTCATCGTAGTTCCAGTGAAGAAATTCAGCGCAGCGTTTAGTATAATCTCTACATTCATCCGAATTAGCCAAATCCCAATCAATATACGTCGCCCAATTGTACTGTTTTATCCAATCCTGCTCGACTTCCATCAGATATTGAGCATTATCGTCACCATATTTCTCCTTATACTCCTCAAGCATTCTTTCGTAGCGCTCCTCGCTCGGCTGCTTGCCGGACTCTATCCAGCCGGCACTATACCAATAAACACCACGGTGGGAATCGAAATATTCCTGGTACTTGTCCTTTGAACCAAGCAAAAGGGTAACACAGTCATGACCACGCGGCACAACAATCGGGATTTTCGCCGACAAACCGACAACGCCATTACTGCAGAGGCCATAGCCAAGCAGAGAGGCATCATAGGCACGACCCTGAATATCGCAGGTATTATCAAGAACTTTCTGGACCTCTTCGCGAAGCTTGTCCGGCTCATCGTGCAGGCCCTGCGGCATTAACACTACATCAACAACATTCTTTGAGCGAGCAGAGCAAAAATACGCCTCTCTCTGCATCACCTTACATAAAATAAACTGAAGTCTCATACGTACGCTTTCATCCAACCGGTTGTCCGGGACGGGATTGGTCGTCACGGTTCGCACGACTTGCAGGCTCTTTTCCCATCCTTAACAGCTGCGTCCCTGTTTTTATAGCTTACGAAGTTTTGGGCCGAGATGTTCTTCGCCCAACGACACTCCGGTTTGTGGAAAATATTACTACTCTTTGACGCGACATATTCATATTTGTTATCCGCCGATTCCAAGTCTGGTCTAAGCGTCTTCTCCGAGACTGACGGTGAATCGTTTTGTCTCGTCCTGGTATCTGATGGTTGCTTACCCGGCGGATTGGCTGCTTTGCAGGCGAGGATAAAGACTTCAACCTGCTCCAGAACTATATTAGTAACTTTAGAAGGCATGTTTCTTACCGATACTGGCTGCATTGTCGGATTCACCATCCAGATATCAGCCTTGAAAACAGGACTACGTTCTTTTGTCAAACAGACTGACCTTGCCAATGATGTTTGAACGCGGAACACGTACTGTTGCGAATCTTCGAGTTTGAGCATATCGATATAAATCCTAAGCTCTGGAATTTCCAAAAAATTCCCTGCGACTCCGGGAGTTAGTTTTATGCCGGCCTCGCTGAACTTGTTATTTATCTTTGTCTGGAGCTCTTCCCAAATCAGACCATCTTTGTTTGGCTCAGTACCCAAACGCAAAATATCAACATGCAAATTATCTACCCCACCCAGCCCCGGGTGAGGATGGCCAATCAAAAAAGACCTGTTACCGAGCGGGGGCGACTCTATTCGACCCGGAACAGGAACGCACAAAATTCCGGTAATGACAACCAAAATGGGATAATACTTTTTTGCTTTCATATTTCCCCTCTCTTGCCGCACTTGTGCTTTGGTTTGTAAATTCAGCTCTAAAGGCGCAAAGATATAACCAACACATCTTTCTTAACAGACACCCAAGGCTTTGCTTACCGCGTTCTTCATCTTATCCAGGCCGGTCTTCGCCACCGTCAACGGTTCCTGTTTCCAATAGGTCGGATTGAACAGTTCCAGTGACAGTACAGCCCGTCTGTTGTTGGCGTGCAGGTCGCGAAGGATTTGCGTCAGCGGCGCGATGCCATCACCTGGATAGACACGATCGCGGTCGGTAATCTTATCGCGCGGCGGCTCAGCAGGATAGTCATTCAAGTGAAAGACCTGAATGGCGTGGGCACTTAATTGTTTGAGGCCGTTGAAGTCCGAACCGCCTTTATAGATGTGGTAAACATCCGGCAGCAGGCATGCTTTCGGGTGTCCGCTTTCAATAACCACGAACATCGACTGGCCCAATCGGTGCAGATTCTTCGAAGCGCCCCATAGTTCAACCTGCGGCACGATGCCCATCTCGTCGCCAAGTTCCAAAAGCGCCCGATACCGCTCGGCTGCTTTCATCAGGTCAAGGCCTGCCTCTCTGGTCGCACCCGCCGGTGGTGCCGCTATACGCTTGCCGCCGATCCGGGCCAATACATCCATATCGCTCCTGACTTTTTCAAATCCCTTCGCACGCTCACTATCGTCATCAACAATCCAGCGGAAAAAGGAAATGCCGCTCTCTACAGTCAGCCCAGATTCGCTGATTTGCTTACGAATATCCTTGAGACTACCGCCGTTTTTTACGTATTCATGGATTCTGTCAACCCAAGGTTCAATAGCATCGTAGCCGGCCCCGGCGGCAATTTCTATTTCCTTGTCCAAAGTCAACTTGTGTCCGCGAATAGTGCTGGTATTGAAACAATATCTAAAAGCTACTTTGTATTCTGAAGCAGTTGTGCCGGCACTCTCAGATGCGATGGTATTGCCGCCGGAGGTCAAGGCTGCGCCAACAACGGCACCTGCCATAAATCGGCGCCGGGAAAGGTGGTTTCTTTCCATAATCATCTCCTGCTTTTTGTGAATATTTCGTCAGGCTTTTATAATCTTACGCAATAAGTGCAAAGGCATCAACTACATTCATGCCCTCTTTGATACCCAGGGAATTGGCTTTTGCGTTAGCTTTAATAATCCTGCGGTCGGGGAAACGCTCCAATGTCCCTATCGGATTATCCGGCGTGCTTTCCACTATAGCCGCAGCGACGCCATATCCTTCACAAGCATCCACATCAATGGCAGGACAGGCCAAAAAACCCTTGGATCCGGTTACCAGGAGAATGTTAAATCCTTCCCATTTGGCCTGCACACCTTCAACCAAACCATTCGGCGTCTGATATGTCTTCGAATACACTTGCATTATTAGTTGCTTCCTTTCGTCACTGCCTGGAGGCTTGTTCCGGCAAAAAAGAGCCGCATTAATCTACACGCGACACGCAACACGGACGTTGAAATATGGGCAAATCATAACGGCTTGCCGATTTGCTCAGTGATTTCGGACAGCTTTTCATCAAGCAGTTCCTTGCTCCTGGTCTCTAAATTCAGTCGCAGCAGCGGCTCAGTATTACTCGGCCGACAATTAAACCACCAGTCTTTATACCCGATTGTAACTCCATCCAGGTGGTCGATTTGCCCGTCGCTGTATCTTCGTACAAACTCATCCATTTTAGCCTGTTTATCATCTACCCGGAAGTTTATCTCTCCGCTGCTGTAGTATCTTCGTAACGGACTTATCAGCTCACTAATCGGCACGTCGGTTCCACCGATAATGTTCATCACGTGCACCAGCGTAATCACGGCCGAATCAGCATAGTAGTTGTCGCGATAATAGAAATGCCCTGACAGTTCTCCGCCGAATACAGAATGCGAATCGCGCAGCGCTTTTTTCATAAAAGCATGCCCCACTCTTTCTCTGCGTGGTGTGCCGCCGTGTTTAATAATTTCTTCGACAACAACCCTGCTGCTTCGCAAATCATAAACTACCGTTGATTTCGGTTCTTTCTCTAAAAAATACGGAACCATCAAGGCTGTCATCAGGTCGCAGCCAATAGTATCTGCTTTCTCATCAACCATCATCAACCTATCGGCATCGCCATCGAAGCAAATCCCAAAATCACACTTGTTTTTCTTGACCGCAGCTTTAACATCAGCGAGGTTTTTCTCAACCAGCGGATTCGGCTCATGTTTGAATTTGCCTTTATGCTCGAAGTTAAGTTTGATGATTTCTATGGGCAGATCGCCGAAGATCAACGGCACCATTTTGCCTGCCATTCCGTTGGAAGCATCGACGGCAATCTTCATCTTCTTTGTTTTTGGCCTGAGAAACTTCAGGACGTGATGCTTGTATTCTGAAGTCAAATCACGGTTCGTAACCGTGCCGGTAGCTTTACCTTTTGTATGAAGCAGAGCCAAAGCAATATGCTCGATATCTTTCAGGCCGGTATCTGCTCCGATCGGTTTGGCCTCCAGGCCGGATATCTTAAAGCCGTTATACTTGGCCGGATTATGTGAAGCAGTAACCTGTACCCCACCGCACGTGCCAAGATGATTAATTGCAAAATACATCTGTGGCGTGTCAACCATTCCTATATCAATCACATTTGCCCCTGTGGAATTCATTCCCTCAACAAGGGCCCTGGTTATTGCTTCGCTATGTGTTCTCATATCGCGACCAACACAGAGCGACTGAGTATTAGCCTGGCCCCGCTCGTAACCGCGAAGCAGCGACCGCAAAAACCGTGCCGTAGCACAGCCGATCTTCCATGCGTCTTCTTCATTAAGCTGGTCAGGATAAACACCTCTTATATCGTATGCCTTAAAAATCACAGGATTCATTAAGTACACTCCCTTAATAGTGCAGCAACAAATTTTCGTGGCTTCTCATCCGCGTCACGATAGACAGCCTTTCGATTAGCTCGATACTATACACCATCTCCGTCCGGGATGTCAACAATGAATGCACGGGAGTGTGGGATATTCTTAAGAGGCGGTGAAGATCAGGTAGAGGCCGCCTATCAGGACAAGGACGCCGCAAATTCTTTTGAGAATTACCGCCCCCCTGGATTTCTCGTTCCAGTTCATATATCGTTGAACAAGTTCGGTACACGTTCCCGCCAGGACAATAACCGAACAGTGCCCGACACCATAAGCGAGAAGCAGAAAGATGCCGTAGGCCAGGCTTGTCGAAGCGACCTTGAATGTTACGCCGAGCATCGGGGCCATGTAGGCAAAGGTGCATGGACCCAGCGCAATGCCAAAGACCAGACCGAGGATGAAGGCAGCCAGCATACCCTTGCGCTTCATCCCGACCTGACTCGGACCCGAGAGCGGCATCGGGATGACATCCAGAAGATGCAGGCCGACAATAAAAAAGATGACGGCCACAAAGTAGTTGCCGTACGCGCCGACATCGCCCATCATTCTGCCTGCGGCAGCAGTGACGGCCCCGATAGCACCTATCGTAATCAAAATTCCGACAGCAAAAAGGACCGATATGACAAAGGCACGCCTGGTTGACATTCTTCCCTGCTGGCCAATAAATCCAACGACAAGAGGAATACTTGCCATGTGGCAGGGGCTCAGTAAAATGCTGAGTATCCCCCAAATGAAAGCGGCAATCACAGCGATCAAGGGAGTTCCCTGCACCGCATGAGTCAAGGTAGTAAATATTCTTTCCATGGCTTATTCGACGCCCATATCCGACAGCCGCTTCTCAATTTCGCTCTGTGGGAAAAAGCCCACATGTCGATGCACTTCTTTGCCGTCCTTGTCAAAGAATATCTGGACGGGAATGGACTGAATGCCGTAACGTGATGCAAGTATCGGTTCTTCTGTTACGTTAATGAAGAGGACGTTAACTTTGTCCTTGTATTTTTCACGCAAGGTTTCGAGTATCGGCTCCATCATCTGGCACGGCACGCAGCCGGTTGAGCCGAAATCGATAAGGGATAATCTGCCGCTGGCGCGGGCCTTGTCGACGGGATTGTCCCTTGCAAGAGCCGCCTGAACCTTGATCCATGGAGCGGAGATTTCAACCTGCATTTTTCGGCCGATGCTCAGGATGTGCTTGTTGATTAGTTCCTGCTGTTTCTCCTGGAGCAGGAATTGCTCGATTTGGGGCTTGATTTGCGACAGAGAGGCCCCGCCGAACATTTCCGTATTGCTGTTGTAAAAATCCTGGATTTCCTCATCGCTGATTTTCGCCTGCTTGACCAGGGCACTTAAATAGTTCCGGATGGCGGTCTGTTCTTCCTCTTCCGAGATGTCCTCGCTGTCTTTTGGCGCGTTAGCTCTTGCCTCAGCCAGCAGCAGCTTGAAGGTTGCGATTTGCTCCAACAGGAAAAAGGCATTTTTCTTGAGCGCCGGTCGCATTTGCTCAGAGGCTTTGGCGATTTCATCGCTTAGCTCTTTTTCGTGAATTATGAGCTCGCCGGCCTTGAGCAACACTCCTTCCGAAAGTTCCGAGACTTTCGCGTAGGTCAGGGCCCCTGCTGTCAAGCCGGGATAGAGGTCATTGACTGTCCGGGATTTTGCTGATGACGAAGACGGGCCGGCCACAGCGTCCTTTTCGGCACTACACAGGGGCAGTGCCAACGCAAACAAAGACAGACATGCAATTGTGATTATACTAAAACGCTTCATTATTCTACTCCTAAAATTTGAGTCCGCTACCTGTGGGTCGGACAGTGTTATTTCGGGACACATTCGCCGATCTTGCAGGCCTTTTGAATCTGCTGTGGCGAGAGTTTCATTTTATTGGCAAGGGCCTGGCTGATGCTTATCAGCCTGCCCGTCTCAAGGGGGTTCTGCTCGACCCATTTTTCGAGGTTTTCCGCCGTGACGAAGAAGCCCTGGTGGAAGCAGCCGGCCGAGCCCCACGTGTCGTCGGGTTTCCGGCGCTGGCCGAACCAGGCAACTGCGGTCGCCGGTTCCAGCGAAGCAATTTGACCGTTCATTGTCTTTACGACGATCTGCTCACCGCTCAGGCGGTCCTTTTCGTACACTTCGATGTCACTTCCGGTTCTGGCCGCCACACCCAGGGCACAGTGCGAGCAGCATCCCCATGTTTGGAGTCCTGCGGCTTTGACCTTTGCGGCATCCTGGGGATAGACAGCCCGGTCACAGAAGCCACAGCGTATGGCTAATTCATTGTCCTGCAGAATCGACCAGCCGATGAGGCTCCCGCCGGCCGCAGCGGCCTTTTCTTTGTCGGCAAAGGCTTTGGTTGTCGGCCGTCCGGTTTGGCCGTCCATTGCGTACACATACACCGCATCGGCAACCGGTACCGGTTCGCCCGTCGCCCAGTCTGTCACGGAGACTTTTCCCTCGAAATCGGTCTTGTCCTCTGTGAGGCAGGAATACATGATGAAATAACAGTGAGGGCTGCAAAGCCGAACCGGTCCTTTGTCGGTCCGGACCATCACAAGTGTTTTGGCATTGATATCACCGTCACACATATAGCAAATTTGGTCCCTGGGGCGATTGTCTGTCTGAGCGGCAGTGAGCCGCTCGAACGCCGGCGATTGTAAGCCCGAGCCTGCCAGGTCGACGCCGAACTCCTTCCACTTCGCAAGGATGTCTTCCTTGCTCATAAATCCTTCATGGCGGAAACGTTCCGCGCCCGACGCATCAAAGAATATCTGAGTGGGTATAATCTGGACCTTGTACTCCTCGGCAAATTGAGGATTTTTCTCTATATCCAGAACGTCCACCCTCAGACTGCCGACATATTCCTTCTTGAGCTCTTCAAGAATTGGAGCCATCATTTTGCACGGGATGCACTTACCGGCACCCAGGTCAACCAGTCGCGGCAACGCATCAGACTGCGGCGCCACCGGCGCAACCAAAGATGGAGATTTCTTTTGCTTGAGCACAACTATAATTCCAACAGCTGCTACCAACGCCGCAACAATAGCTATTTTTGCTGTTTTATTCATTTTTCTACCTTTCTCGATCCGCACCTGCACGTCAATAAAAGTTCAAGACTATGTAAGCATCCGCTTGATTTCATCCGGCGACGACACCTTGCCGACCACCTTGACTTTTCCGTCCACCACGAGCGCGGGCGTTACCATTACACCGAATTTCATCATCTCGTTGATATCTGTCACCTTATCGATTTCATACTCGGCGCCCAGTTCTTTCGCCGCAGCTTCCGCGTTTTCAGCCAGTTTCTTACACTTAGGACAACCGGTACCAAGAATTTGTATTTTTTTCATAATTAGATTCCTTTGGTAAACGTTCTTAACAAAACTTTATTCTGAATCAGCCGTTCTCAGTCTGAACAGCTCCAAACCATCTTTGTGTCTTCAGGCATATACGCACAAGCATCAGCATAACCGGAACCTCGATCAGCACACCGACAACCGTCGCTAAAGCCGCCCCGGAGGACAAACCGAATAGCATCGTCGAGGTGGCAATGGCGACTTCGAAGTGATTCGACGCCCCTATCATCGCGGATGGTGCCGCATCGCGATATTCGAGTTTCATAATCCTTGCCAGCCCGTAGCCGAGCCAGAAGATAAGATTGGTCTGGATGAACAGCGGTATCGCGATCCAGAGAATGGTCAATGGATTAGATAGAATTACTTCGCCCTTGAACGAAAACAGCAGGACCAGTGTCACGAGCAACGCAATAATTGTAAGGGGCGTGAGAATATGCAGAAATTTTTCTTTGAACCAAACTTCCCCCTTGGTTGCAATTATCCACTTTCGCGAGAAATATCCTGCCAACAGGGGCAGGGCGACATAGATTGCGATCGACAGTAAGAGCGCCTGCCAAGGGACCGGCAGCCGGCCGACGCCGAGTAAAAAGCCGCCGAGAGGCCCGTAAAGAAACAGCATCGTCAGAGAGTTAATCGCCACCATGACAAGCGTATGTCCATCGTTGCCCTTGGCAAGATATCCCCAGACAAGAACCATAGCCGTGCAGGGGGCGACACCGAGCAGAATACAGCCGGCCAGGTAACTTCTCCAAAGGGGGACCTGGAGCATCTTGATACCCCCGGCCTCGATAACCGTCCCGGCTCCGTAGGCGGCTCCGACGGGCAGGTCCAGACCGAACGGCATCTTTACCTGGTCAACCGCATCCGGGCCAATAAAGCCGTAAAACAAGGTGCCGAGAAAAAACAATGATATCGCGTACATCGTGAACGGCTTGATAGCCCAGTTCACCAAGAGAGTCAATCCCACCGGTTTTATACTTTTGCCCGCCTTGAGCACCTCGGTAAAATCAATCTTCACCATGATCGGATACATCATGAAGAACAGACATATCGCGATCGGAATGGACACAACGGGCGCTTTGTTTACATAAATCGCAAGGCCGTCGAGATAGGTGGCCACACCGGGCGCAAACTTGCCCAGGACGATCCCGCCTGCAATGCACGATCCAACCCAGAGCGTCAGGTACTTTTCAAATATATTCAGGCCTTTGCCCTGCTTTTGAGATGAATTGTCACTTTGCATATCTTTAATCCGTCATTTATTCCTTTAATCCTTTATCGCCGTTATATCGACGCTCACAACATAATCTGCGATTTTTGTTCCACCCGGCAGGCATTCTTTGACCTGCGCGTAAAGCGGGTCCTGGCAATCGATCATCAAGTCGATGTTCATTGATTTTTCTGTGATGTTGCCGATCTTCAGGCCGGCCTTTTGAATCATCTCTGTTGTCCGTTCTACCAGAACGGCCCCGGCGATGCAGCCGACCAGTGCCGCGACGGACTTCAAAATACTTTCAGGGATGGGTTTTTTCAGGGCGAGATCGGAAATACACGCCTTGCCGCCCGGTTTGAGCACGCGGGCAATCTCCCGCCAGACCTGCTGCTTGTCCGGCGACAAATTAATCACACAGTTCGATATGACTACATCAACACTACCGTCCGCTGCGGGCAGATGCTCAATTTCACCCAGACGAAATTCGACGTTGGAAAGTCCCGTCTTCTCGGTGAATTTCGTGATACCGGCCCTGGCCTTGCCTACCATTTCCGCCGTCATATCGACGCCGATGGCCCGGCCGCTGGGGCCGAGTTTTTTCGCCGCGACAAAGACATCGAATCCCCCCCCGCTGCCCAGGTCCAGCACAACTTGCCCGGGCCTGAGATTTGCGATAGCGGTCGGATTACCGCATGACAGGCCCATATTCGCACCTTCCGGCAAGACTTCGAGATCCTCGCCCATGTAACCGATACCTTCGGCGAGTTTATCCGGTGACGATGAACCGCAGCAGCCTGAGCCGCCCTGGGCGATTTTCGTATATTCCTGACGGACGGTTTCTCTGATTTTTTCATTTGATTCGGACATCGCTTATACCTCGAATTTTATTATGAAACTTCTTCAAGCAGTTTGTCCATTTGGCCGGCAGCGCCCTTTCGGACCATCTTGCCGACGTCTATCGCCTGCCGAATATCAGCTTCATCGATTTTCATATCACGGGCTTTGGCAGTATGGTACTTCACACAGGGATGGCAATTCGCCGAGACAGAAGCACCAACGGCGATAAGCTCTTTAATACGCTCATCAAGCATATTCGGTTTTCCTCAAGTGATTACTTTATATATTTACTGTTGTTTTTGCTGCTGCCTTTATGCACCGGCCTGCCCGGTTTTCGCGGAATTCACCAACAATGCCAGCTCGGCGACCCTTCGTCCGAGGTTGCCGGCCGTCTTGAGGCCGAACGTGTCCGCTTCGATTCCGCCTTCGCCGCCGCTGACAAGTGTCGCGCCGAAATGGGCCGTGTCCTTGCCTTCGCTGACACAGATCATATCATGGCAGAGCAGAACTGTCCGGACCGCCTGCTGCGTGATTTCCTGCCCGCCGTTGCGCATGCTCCCGACTGCCAGTGTGCCGCCGACGCGGTTGCGGAAAATCCAATTGTTAAAGCGAAACATGCCGCAACGGTCGAGAAAGGCCTTGCATTGAGCGGTCATCATCCCGAAGTAAACCGGCGTACCAATAATCATTCCGGCAACGTTTTTGTCCGCAAGAACCGGAATTAATTCGGCAAAATCATCCTGGATGCTGCATTTGAGTTCTTTTTGACATTCCATACACGCATTGCACGGCCGGATGTCCATACCGGCCAGTTCGATAAGTCGAGTCTCAATCGCCGGGCTCACTTCCCTGGCGGCTTTGAGACATATCTCAAGAGCTGTGCAGGTCGTCTTGCCCTTGCGAGGACTACAGCTTATACCGATAATCTTTATTTTTCCCTTGCCCTGCCCCGCAGCAGACGATGATCCCGCGGAAACAACCGCTGCTCCGGCAGCAAGCCCCGTCGTCAAAAATCCCCTACGATCCATAATTTTCTCTCCTTTACAGTATCTAACAACTAAATCTGCCAAAATACGGACTTAATATTGTTTGATATCCTATCCCCAAAATACGCCGAAGAACATTCCGACAATCGTGGACATCACCACTACGAGCAGGATGAACACAATCGTCCTGGCGTTTCCCATGACTTTCCGAATGACCAGGATATTCGGCAGCGACAGAGCAGGTCCGGCAAGGAGCAACGCCAAAACCGGCCCTTTATGCATGCCCAGTTTCATCAGAGCCTGGGTGATAGGAATCTCCGTCAGTGTGGCAAAATACCAAAAGGCACCAATCACACTGGCAACAAGATTGCTCCGCAAGCTATTGTCCCCGACCCATTGAGCTACCTGTTTTTCCGGCAGCAAAACGCTTACAAAGCCAACTACGAAAACACCGCCAAATAACAGCGGGACCAGAAGCTTGGCAAACTCCCAGGTATTATCAAACCATTGGACAAGCTCTTCCCGCTCAAACCATCGCCATGCCATCAGGGCAACAAGCAGACCCATCAGGCCCGCCAGATACCATTTTATATGGTGGATGGCTATGACCCAGGTCTTCTGCTCCTGCATATCGGATACTTCAGTTTTCTGTAATGTTATCTTGTCCCCGATTTTGTTATCACCCAGGTCCTCTTCAAGCTGATAGCGAACGGCATCTTTAGTCTCGTGAATTACAACAGCCTTGAACCGGCGGCCATCAGTAGTTTTGACAGAAACATTGCCGGGATTGAACCAGTCACTGAATACGAGAAACATAACCATACAGGCCAGAAACAGGGCCGTTTTACCAATATGGCGACGAGGTTTTTCCGGCTCGGGCATTTGCATGGCCGCTTCAACTTTTGCCCGCTCGCCTTTGCGAAACACAACTGCCATAAGCAGCCCTATGATCACAGAAAAGGCAACAGCTCCGATGAACCTGCCGGCCCCGATCGAAAAACCCAGTACGCGGGCGCTTAAAAAAATTGCAAGGACATTGATGCCCGGCCCGGAGTATAAAAAGGCCGTGGCAGGGCCCAGACCGGCTCCAAGACTATAGATACCGGCAAACATCGGCAACACGCTGCAGGAACAAACCGCCAAAACACAACCCGCCACTGAAGCCACCGCATACGCCAGGACCGGATTAGCCTTAGGCCCCAGATAGTGCGTTACGGAACTCTGGGAGAGGAAAGTGATAATAGCTCCGGCAATGAACAATGCAGGCACAACGCAAGCCAGTGTATGATTACGTGCGTACCATTGCAGCAGTCGAAAAGCCTCCTGAATCGCCTCCTGAATCCTGGGATTACCTAACGGCAAAACGTAAGCCACACCGAATATAGAGACCAATGCTGCAAATATCTTCCATTCCCGGCTCATAATCCTTCTTTCATAATCAGCTTACAGCAACACGCTCGAACTAAAGAGCCTTAAGCAGCCTTTCGTTATCCCTGGCCTGCTGCTTCAAGACCCCGCTCACACATGAAAAGAAATCCACGATGCAGGCGCATTTCAGCCTGTAAATTACTTTAAGCCCTTCCTTACGGCACTCCAACAGGCCGGCGTTTACCATTACCGAGAGGTGACGTGAAACATTCGACCTTTCCGAGCCTATATGCCCGGCAATGTCACAGACACATTGCTCACCGTCTTTGAGATAATTCACAATTGCTATTCTCAACGGATGCGCTATCGCCTTTGCGACTTCCGCCTGCTTTTCAAATAGTAGCTGTTTGCTGTTGTCCGACATTCTGTACCTTTCCAATATATTACTATGTGAGAATATACTCACGTAGTTAATAAAAGTTCAAGCTTAATCCGGAATTTTTTGTTACTTTCAGACATTTATACTTTCTGTATGAGATGAGCCAGGAGGTTTCGGGGGGCTTAGGATGTGATTTTTATGATATTTGGCCGGTTTAAACCTTTTTTCTGAATCTGGCGGCCGGGATGTTTAAGAGCCGGTTTTTCCGGGATGAAATAATACATCCGGAATTAATCTTATGGTTATAAAAAGCCCCGTTTTCTCAACATAGTTCAGAATGTTGCCAGGAAATAAAAGCCGGCAAGAATAAGTAAAACTCCAGCTATGATCCTTATCGCGGTTTCAGCTCTTTTTGCCTTTATCACCGATTTGCCGAAAGAGACACCCAGCATAATCAGAGCCAGCGGCAGGCTGAATCCCACTGCGTAGGCCGCCATTATACACATCCCCCACAATGTGTAGCCTTGCAACACCGCCACCCCCAACACGATAAAAATTCCGGGATTACAGGCGAGTGACGCCACGCTGACTCCTCCTCCCATGACCAGTCCAAATGCTGCTGCGCCAAGGAGCCCCTTCGGTCGGGCGCCGGTGCCGGCAGTTTTCGTTGGCAGTTTGAATGGTAACAGATTGAGCGCAGCAAGGCCGACCAAGATCGCGATCAGCCCGGCAAACACCTTCCAATACTTGCCCATTATATCCTGAGCTACCTGCCCGACAAAGCCCGCCACGGTGCCAAGAATAACAAGCGCTATGGTTGAGCCCAGCATGAAGAAAAGGGCGGCAAGAAACCTTGTCCGGCGATCCCGGTCCTCCCGCGTGCCCGAATATCCGACTATCGCACCCAGCAGAGGCAGAGTACAGCAGGCACTTGCGACCGCACTGGCCAGTCCGAGAACAAACGCCAACGGCAGGGCCACGGGCCGGAATCCGACCTGTTCAAGGACGGTCCTGGCCCATTGCATTATCGACTGAATCCATTCCATTTTTCTTGATGTTCTACACTATGGGCATGAAGCTCCACTGCCAGGAGGGCAACAGCCTGAGGCTGGTCTCGATGCGGCTACGAATGCCTGGACCAGCTTCGTCTCGGTGATCTGGTCGGCCGTAACTCCGCTCAGTCCACCACCCTTTACCATAGCAAGCACACAGGGGACGGACAACTGCTTTGTCAAGTTCGCATAACTGGGTGCGTCCTGCTTAAGTCTGAATGCTGTGATGCGAGTTCCACCAGCCTGAATCGTTTTGGCCGCCGCTTCGATCTCTGCGGTGATAGGCTGCATATCCTGCTGGTCCTCAGCGGCAAGGAGGATGAATACCGCATCTGTATCTGATGCTACTTCGCTGAGAGAAGCGAGCGAATCAAGCGGCTTGCCCCACAGACTTGACGCAGATTGATTTGATACTTCTGCTTCTGTCGTGCCGTCCGCCATCGAAGGAGCGTCAATTTCACCTCCCGACTCAGGCTGGACTATGGCAAAAGACTGCTGTCCCTGATTAGCTTCTGAATTTGTTTTTCTGATAAATGAACGCGCTAAAACTCCTCCGGCTGCAAGCATAATAAGGATAAATACGATAATCTTCCATCTCTTGCCCCCACCATCGGAGCCTGACGGGCAGCAACTGCCTCCGTCACAGCATGGTTGGAGGTCACTCGTGTTTTCCTGGCTACTGGCCTGTTCTTTTTTGTCATCATTCATTTTAGCACCCTTTCTAAAAAAAATTAAAGACGCATTCCGTAATCGTTATGCACACTTCGAGACATTGTCTCTCGGGGCATTTCCAACAGTTATGGGTACGACAGCAAGACCGCCGTTATCGGTGTTTCTTAGAAGCGATCCTGTTTTAGACCACAATAGCAACGTCGAACTGAAAACTACGGTAATACAACCGGCCTCCTGGAAAATAACGGCCAACACGGGCGTAAGCATCCCAAAGCCGGCAAGGATAAACCCGATTACATTGTATAGAATCGAAAAGAAGATATTGAGTTTAATACGCAACATGACCTTTCTCGACATATCCATAAAGTTTACAACCCGTGACAGATCATCATTCATCAAGGTTACATCTGCCGTTTCAACAGCTACATCTGTCCCGGCGGCACCCATGGCAATGCCCACATCAGCTAAAGCTAATGCCGGAGCATCGTTGATGCCATCCCCAATCATGCAGACAACACGCCCCTGTTTCTGCAGCTTTTCGACAAACCGCAGTTTCTGTTCCGGAAGAAGCTCCGCATGGAAATCGTCAACTCCGATTTCTTCAGCGACAGTTTTAGCCACCTTATAATTGTCTCCGGTAAGCATGGTGATATTCTTGATACCCATAGCTTTCAGAGATGCAATCGACTGGGGTGTTTCAGGGCGAACCTCATCAGCAATAGCGATCAAGCCAACAGGTTTCAAGTCATTGGCCACAAGAATCGCGGTTCTACCCTGTTGGGTCTGCTCTGAAACTGCCCATGCAATGTCTTCGGTAAGACAGACGCCTTTATCCCGCAGAAACTTGTCTTTGCCGACTAATATTTTCTTGCCGTCCCACTGGGCGGTAACACCCATTCCAATTTCGATATTGAACTCGTGAGGATCAGGAACCTGAAGGCCACACTCTTTCGCACGGGTCATAACCGATCTGGCTAATGGATGTTCAGAATACTTCTCGGCGGTTGCAGCTAAACGCAGTACGTCTTGCTCTAACATGCTGTCAAAGGCGACCACATCGACTACCTTCGGTTTTCCAAGAGTGAATGTGCCGGTCTTGTCAACAAGGAGGACATCGATTTTTTTTGCCAGTTCCAGGAATATCCCTCCTTTGATAAGTACTGCACGGCGGGCCATATTGGATATGCCGGCCGTTACCGCCGTTGGAGTGGCAATGGCAAAGGCACAAGGACAGGCAACCAGAAGAACCGAGACAGCAACCTTGACATCGCCGGATGTGAGAAAAGCTATGATTGCCAGTACTAACACGGTAGGCAGAAACCATACCGTGAAGCGGTCGGCAAGATTCTGGATTGGAGCCTTTGTCCCCTGCGCTTGTTCCACAAGATGGACTATTTTGGATAGCGTAGTGTCCCGGCCAATCTTGGTAGTCTTAATTTCAAGTCGACCGGTCTCGTTCAGAGTTCCGCCAAATACTTCGCCACCTTTAGATTTCTCGACCGGCATTGACTCTCCGGTAATTGGAGCCTGATTAACACAGCTTTCTCCTGCAATTACGACTCCATCGATGGGAATACGTCCTCCGGGCCTGACAACCACCACATCTCCAATTTGAACTTCGCCGGCAGGTATGACAACTTCTTGCTCACCGCGTCGCACCGTTGCCATTTTTGGGGTAAGGTCAAGCAGAGCCCTTATGCTACTACGAGTCTTGTCAAGAGTATAGGATTCCAGTGCACCGGCCACTGCCATGATGAACACGATGATTGCCGCCGCCCTGAACTCGCCAACAGCAATAGTGGCAATAAGGGCAACGGTGACAAAAACGTTGACCGTTATTCTCCGGTTATAAATATCTTTGAACCCGGCAACAAACCGCAGATAACCACCACCCAGGGTCGCAAAAAGTGCCAATCCGGCGTTCAGGAAATACGGGCCAATTTTCCAATGAGCCAGGGCCCAGCTTGCTATAATCAGAATCCCCACAGCGCAGGGAACAATACTCAATACGGCTATTTCCCTGTACTTGCCGGACTTGTCTTTTCCCTTTTTTCCCATTCCTTGAACATCCCCTTCGAAATAAAAAGGAGTATCCTCAATTACATATACCTTCGCTCATCCATAAACGGACCTTCCTCTCAGCTCTCGGATTCTGCTGCCTGCTTCTTCTCAACGGTTTTCTTGTCATCTTCATTTGCAGGACCACAGCAGTTTTCTCCGGAACCGCAACAGCCGCCGGTCTTGGTCATGGATTCCCAGATTGTCGCTAACAGCCCTTTTTTCTCTTTTTCTGTTTCCATATCTTATTGACTCCTTAATAGTCGTTTTTGTGAACGGCCCTTTTATTTCCTTTTTCGTGCCGATGAATTCTTGTTCCTCAATTTGGCCCTCTCGTAACAAGCACATAGCTCCCCCCTGTCCATTTTGCAGACACGTTTAACTTGTTTGGCATCCCGGACTATCCGTTTGTCCTTGCCCGTGGAATCCCGGACCCATTTAATAGCTTCGAGGACAAACTCGGGTGCGTCCTCATCAGCAAGCCGATAATAGTTCCACCGCCCTTCCTTTCTCGCGTCAACCAAACCGGCCTGGTACAGAATGGACATATGCTTTGAGACCGTCGACGGAGCGAGTCCGAGCATTTGAATCAGTTGGCACACACAAAGCTCGCCCTGAAAGAGCATCATTAAGGCCCGGACCCTGTTTTCATCAGACAAAGCCTTTGTGATATTTATTATGTTCCGCATAATATACTTCTATACTTCGTCATATATCGAACTATTTTAAACCGAAAAACTTTTTTAGTCAAACAAAAAATGCAGCGACACTAATATTTTTTTCTGAACCTTGCTGCGGGGATGTTCAGGAGCTTGCGGTACTTTGCTACGGTTCGTCTTGCTAATTTTTCAATGCCGGCTTCTAATAACTTCTCGCGTATCAGGTCGTCACTTAAAGGCTTGGCCTTGTCCTCTACATCAATAATCTGTTGCAGTTTAGCCCTTATAGCCTCCCAGCTATGCCCCAGACCATTAATATCTTCCCTGCCGCCGCTAAAGAATTTACGCAGCGATAAAATCCCACGGGAGCATTGGATGTATTTGCCGGCAACGGCTCTCGAAACAGTAGCTATATGCACTCCAACCTCCTCCGCGACTTTTGACATCGGAAGAGGACGAAGATGCAGTTGACCCTTTTCAAAAAAATCTTTTTGATACTTTACCACTGCCCTTGTTACCTTAAGCAGAGTACTCTTTCGCTGTTCTATCGCATCCATAATCCATTGAGCAGAGCGCAGATTTTCCTGCAAAAACTTTCTCGTTTTTTCACTTACCCGGTCATCTTTGGACATTTGTGCATAGTAGTCATTTAACTTCAAGTGCGGCAAATCAGAATCAGTCAATCGAATGGAATACTGGTCTGCATTATCCGCTGATTCTACTATTACATCCGGAGTGATAGGATGATTTTGGTCTCGACCAATTTGCAGACCCGGCGAGGTGTCAAGTTTGCTCAAACGCTCAATGGCCCGATTGATTGTCTCAATGCTGCAATTCATTTTTTTAGCAATGTCCGGCAAATGATTCTCAAGCAGCTCATCCATATGCTCGGCAACAAGACGAGATTCAAGGCCCATATCCTCACTGCTCTGGGCCATCTGGATTAGCAGGCACTCACTCAGGTCGCGTGCACCGACGCCTGCAGGTTCTAATTGCTGGACAAGCTCCAGCGCCTGCTTCAAATCATCTACGTTGAAATCCCCCCTGTCCTTGTTATGCAACTGCTCTAATCTTACAGTCAAATACCCCCTGTCATCGATGTAGTCTATAATCATATTGCCGGCCTTTTTTACAGGCTCTTTGGCGTCTACGAATCGCCACTGCTCTGCTAAATAATCGTGCAGTGACTGAGGTAAAGCGGCAGTATTTTTCAGCGCCTCCAGTTTTCTATCCGGCTCATCAGTCCTTACGCGCCTCCGCAAAGAAACATCCTGATCCATATAGTCTCTGAAACCATCGCCAAGACTGTCAAGACGCTCGAAATCTTCGGCTTTGTTGTTGTCCGTGCCGACAACCAGGTCTTTGTCGTCTATATCTTCCTGAGGCTGCTCCTGGATAGATTCGATATCTTCGGGATTTTCAGGCTCAGCCATCTCGAGAAGTGGATTGCTGTTAAGCTCCTGTTCTATTCTTTCCTGAAGGGCAAGGATCGGAAGCTGGAGAATTTCCATCGATTGAATCATATGCGGAGCGAGCTTCATTCTCTGCTCCATCCGCATCTGTCCTCTCATTTCCAGCTTCATAATAAAACCCTGAAAAATTCTTTATTATGACAAACTAATTCAGCCGTTACCTTAATATCATAGATGCAATAGGGGATTTCGTCAAGATTTGAGTGGCAATTGACAAACTTTACAGACAGAGGATAAAATTATTCTAATTCCCGCCTGCCGATTATAGCATCGGTAAGTATTTTGCCGCTCGCATACTCTATAGTGCTGCCGGTAGGAAGTCCCCTTGCCAACCGAGTAATTTTCACACCGGTGGCTCTCAGCAGCGAGCTTATATAAAGTGCTGTACCGTCGCCGGCCATATTAGGATTTGTCGCCATTATCACCTCTTTTACATCACCCGTACGTACCCTTCCGACGAGATGCTCTATCGTTAGATCACCCGGCTCAATTCCATCAAGCGGCGCGATATGACCCCCGAGAACATGATAGACCCATTTGCACGTTCCTGTTTTCTCAAGACTTATAACATCTTTGGGCTGTTCCACAATACAAATCAAGCTCTTATCCCGACGCGGGTCCGAGCAGATTTGGCAAATGGTATCTTCAGAGAGATTGTGGCAGGTTTCACAGCTTTTGATCTTGTTCTTAACATCCCGGATTGCCTCGGCCAGCGCCATGGCCTCGGCCGGCCCGGCCTTCAATATATAAAAAGCCAACCTCTCAGCCGTCTTGGGCCCAACTCCCGGCAGCTTGCCGAACTCTTCGATTAGTCTATTCAAACTCTCTGTATATGCACTGCTCATAATTTGTTTTATCAATAAAACATCTGCTCTATCAGGTACAAACTTTTCACCGCCCAAGCTGGGAGCGTAAATCCATTCTACCACATATACTCTGCAACAAGCTACCCCCAAATTGCGCTTGAGTCTTTAACCAAAACATCCAGCAAACTATATCCAATTAATCTTCCTCTACGTTCGTTATTGTTGCGTCGAGGCCCAACAGGACTGTTTTGACGGCCGGATCGTTGATTAGCTCGTTTCTCTTTCGGCTGCTGGTTCTTGGCTTAGCTACAACAGGCCTGGCTGCTGTTTGTTCTTCGGCGCCCATTTTAAGCTTCAATGTCACAGGCGTTGAAAATTGCTCGCTTAACAAAGTCTGTATGAGTTCCAATCGGCCGTTACCTTCGCACATTCTTCTCTGTACTTGAGCCGATGGCCCGAACTCAAGTGTCAACACGCCATCCTCAAATCGAGCCGGCACTGCTGAGCTTAACAATCCGCCAGTGCCAGGCCCGAGCCTGGTGGTAATAAGTCTTAAAATACTCTGCCAGTTGTCTCTGATTGACTGTATGTCTGGTGGTTCGGGGCTTGTGGCGAGAGGTTCGGGGCTTGTGGCTCGTGGTTCGGGGCTTGTGGCGAGAGGTTCGTGGCTTGTGGCGAGAGGTTCGGGGGAGCGAGGGCTATTTATCGCTCGCTGGGCTTTTTTTTTAACTATAGTTGCCGAGCCGCCTTTCAAACGCGAGATAAGCTCATCAACATTCAGGAAATGTTCGCTCAAGGCAAATCGCAACAGTGATGCCTCCAGAAGCGCCCTGCTCGTATCGCTGTTCTTGACGGCCCATCGCAGCTTTTCCAGCGCTGCGATGTTGTATATCAGCGCCGCGACATCAAACTTCTCAGCCAGCTCGCCGGCTCGCTTTCGCTGCTGGTCGTTCAGAATCACGAGCTGACTATCAGGTCCCGTGGATTTGATGACCATCAAATCGCGCATATAATC
>Ga0307379_10001083_pt1 | contig 43728 bp, 36 predicted proteins | sample UN2MG_FD_202237 | JGI IMG/M metagenome (GOLD analysis project Ga0307379, IMG submission 202237) | Soil microbial communities from Risofladan, Vaasa, Finland - UN-2 | ecosystem: Environmental > Terrestrial > Soil > Coastal area > Acid sulfate soil | place: Finland: Risofladan, Vaasa | collected...
CGGGTGACGGTGGCGGGCCATTCGGCGGTGGCGGACGACGTGGCGTCGGGTCAGACGGTGTGGGGCTTCCCCGCCATGCCCTTCTCGCTGGCCAAGCGCGTGTTCGGCAGGGCCAAGCAGCTCCCGGACCTGTTCACGCGGGTCAGGGCGCTGGAAAAGAAAATGAAGAAGGAAGATAAATAAAGAGCCGCGCGGCGATTGACCTGGCCCCATGGTCTTTGCTAGAATGGGTAATTCAATGACTCAAGAGACGGGACGCGGGAAATTCACCCCAACCAAGGAGGAGACGGCATGGAAAACATAGAGCTGCTGAAAAAGGTTCGGATCTTCCAGGGCCTTTCGGATGACGAGCTCAAGAAGTTCGGGCCCATCGTCGGGGAGGAGCAATTTCCGCCCCAGGCGGTGATCATCGAGGAGGGCATGGAGGGCCGGGCGCTGTTCATCATCCGGCGGGGCACGGTCACGGTGACCAAGATTGACGGCGAGGTGGAGACGGAGCTGGTGAAGCTGGTGGCGGGCGAGGAATTCGGGGAAATGAGCCTGGTCGAGGACACGGTGACGTCGGCGCGGGTCACGGCCTATAACGACGTGGAGTGCCTGATCATCAACCGGGAACCATTCATGCAACTGCTGAACAATGACCTAAGCCTCTCCAACAAGGTGTTCCGGAACTTTACCAAGGTCCTCTCCGAGCGGCTCCGCAACACGTCGTCCGAGCTGGTCACCTGGAAGCCCGACATCGCCTTCTAGAAGCATCGCCCAATGACATTGGTCCAGAGATATTAGGACAGGATTAACAGGATTTACAGGATGTCCGGAATACGCCTTCTCTTTTGTATCCTGTAAATCCTGTTAATCCTGTCAAAATTTTTCACGATTTCTTGGCGCCCCAAAGCGGCATGAGCAAGTGTAAAAAAAACCCGGGACGGTTCCCGGGTTTTCTGTTTTCATGGTAGGCGCGCGCGGGCTTGAACCGCGGACCCCTACCGTGTCAGGGTAGTGCTCTCCCAACTGAGCTACGCGCCTGGGTCGGTATATTAATATGCCACTTGGCCGGGAAAAGTCAAGCAGCGTAGGGCGTATGTCGCAGGTCGTATGGCGTAGGTCGCAGGTCAGGTTAAGGTATGGAGACGGCGGGGCCGGCGGCGGCCGGAAGGGGCTCCCCGGCGGGGGATGCGGGGTCGTCGAAGAGGGCGAGGAAGACGAGGACGTCGTGGAGATGGGCGGGTCCGTGGCCGAAGTCCACGCCGCGGGCTTGATGCTCGACCCTGACCTGCCATCCGTCCTCGATGGCGGCGCGGGCCAGGGCGGCGGCGCGCCGGACCGCGGCCTCCCGCAGCGGCTCCGGGGACTCCGGACGGGGCGCGGACAGGTTGAGGGCGATGCGGAGCTTGCGCTCCTCCTCGCTCTCCCGGACGCGGACCATGAGGCCGCCGGTGCGGGCCGAGGTCTTCCAGTGGATGTCCTTGACCGGATCTCCCCGCGTGTACTGGCGGAACCCGAAGAGCTGGTCGCCGCGGCCGGCCTTGTGCACGGGCCGCTCTTCGCCACGCGCCGCGATCTGGTCGCGGTCCACCTCGCTGGAATCGGCGCGGGGCAGGGCGATGAGCCCGCCTTCGAGCGGCACTCGTTTCCTTTTGTCGAACCATCCGAAGGGCGCGGTGGTGGAGATGGTCATGTCGTGGAAGCGGATCCGGCCGCGCTCTGGGGCGATGGCGGACGCCTTGATCACCGTTTCCTTGCCCGCGCCGACGAAGGCGGCGATTGCCATGAGCTCCACGCTGCCGAGCGATTCATTGACGCACACCGCAAATGAAGGGATGAGCTTTTTTTCATTCTTGAAGCGGTAAGTGACGCGGAAGCTGACGCCGGCGGTGACGAACTCGGGGGCGGCGCGTTCCACCCGCACCTGGGCGATTACGTACTCCGAGACCATGAAAGAGGCGAGCATGGCGGCGAGCATCATGGAAAGCACGAGGTAGAGGAGGTTATTGCCGGTGTTGAAGGCGGCGCCGGCCACGGCCACGATCAGGAAGAGGAAGGCGAATCCGGGCCGGGTGATGCGGACGCGGCGGTTCAACAGCCAGTCGGGGAAGAAGATGCGGCGGAGCAGGGGCAGCATTTTATTCAACCGCGGAGGCGCGGAGGACGCAGAGGAAGACATGATTAATTCCTGTTATTATTGGGTTGAGACCAATTCATTCTTCCTTCATCCTTCAAACTTGATTCTTGATTCTTTCCCTATCTACTACCTACTGACTACTATCTACTACACCAACCCCCTGCCCGTCGGCCAGCGCGCGGTAGGCCTTTTCCACGCGGTCCCAGTTGTTCTCGCGGTCGAGCGCCCAGAAGCGGCCCATGACCGTGACCACGCGGCCGAGTCCGAGCTTTTCGCAGAAGGTCTCGACGTCGTCAATGTAACGGGCGCCGGCCTCCGGCCGCTCGCCGCGGCGGCCGAGCAGTCCGTGATGATATAGCTCGGTGACGCCGCGGTCCCTGGCCATGCGCAGGATGGCGTAGAGGTGGTCCACGGAGCCGTGGCTGGAGTAGAAGCTCACGATGCCCAGCAGGTGGAGCGGCCGGCGCTCGTTGACGGAGATGTCCATGGCCCGGATGAAGGCCGGGTTCCGGGCCAGCGAGCCCGCGGAGATGGCCTGGTCAATGCGGATGCGGTCGGAGAGCACGCGGCGGCCGGCGCCGATGTGCAGGTGCCCGGCCTCGGAGTTGCCGACCTTGCCCGCGGGCATGCCCACGGCCTCGCCGTGCGCCGCGAGCGTGGTGAACGGGAATTCGCGGCGCAGCCGGTCCATGACCGGGGTGTCCGCTTTTTTAATCAGGTTGCCGTGCTCGTCATCGCGCTCGCCCCAGCCGTCGCAGATCACGAGGAGCAACCGCCGGGCCTTGCCGGGAGGCGCGCCCAGGATCAGACTCGATCCGGTCATCTCTTGGGGCGCGGCGATGCCGAGCAGGGAGAGGACGGTGGGCGCGACGTCGGTGAGCGCGCCGCCTTCGCGGAGCCGCACGTCCTGGAATTTTTCGTCCACGATGGCAAAAGGCACAGGTGAGTCGGTGTGCCCGGTGTCCACCTTGCCGTCCGGGTACAGCCACTTCTCGGCGGTGCCGTGGTCAGCGGTGACCACGGCGGTGACGCCGGCCATGCGCGCGGCCTCCAGCACGCGGCCGAGCTCTCGGTCCACTGCCTGGACCGCCTGGATCACCGCGGCCTCGTTCTCGATGTGGGCGACCACGTCAACGTTGGCGAAGTTCACGATGATCACGTCGCTCCCGCCGGCCTCCATCTCCGCGATGGTCTGGTCCGCGACCTCGCCAGCCGACATGGCCGGCAGCTCGTCGTAGTTGTTCACGTCCTTCCTCGACTCGACCACGATCCGCCTCTCGCCCTCGAACGGCCGCTCGCGCTTGCCGTTCAGGAAATAGGAGAGGTGGACGGCCTTCTCGGACTCGACCACCTTTACGATCTTCCGCCCGGCCCCGACCACGGCCTCGCACATGGTGCCCTTGATCGCGACCTCGGGCGGGAAGGCGGCCTCGGCCGCCAGCTCCGAGTGGTACTCGATCATGGTGAAAAAGCGCGCGAGCCGTCCGGCGGTGTCGAACTCCTGAAACGACGGGTCCACGAACGCCCGCGTCAGCTCGACCTCCCGCTCACCCCGGATGTCGTAAAAAATCACCGGGTCGCCGTGCCCGATCCTGCCCACCGCCCTGCCCTCTCCATCCGCGAGCACCAGCGGCCTGAGCGCCTCGTCCTCCTCGCCCCGCGCATAAGCCTCACGCACGGCCTCGGCCATTACATGCAACTTGTCACTCATGCTTCTCCCGCTCCATTCAGATTCAAGTCCGCATTGCTTAATTTAACAGCGCCTTCCGGCATAGACAACTTTAAAATTCCGTTTGAAAAAATCCGTTGCCCCGGTGCGGAAGGTATGGTATAAATCGCGGCAAGGAGAAGGGAAGGACATGGCGCAGGTACTGGTGGGGATGAGGGTGCTGGATTTAACGCGGCTGTTGCCGGGTCCGTTCTGCACACAGATGCTGTCGGACCTGGGGGCGGAGGTTATCAAGATCGAGGCGCCGGGGGAGGGCGATTACAGCCGGACGCTGCACACGGCGATCCGGGGGTACGGCTCGACGTTCGTGATGTTGAACCGGAACAAGAAGAGCATCACGCTGAACCTGAAGCAGCAGGCGGGGGCGGAGATCTTCCGGCGGCTCGCCGGGAGCGCGGACGTGGTGATCGAGAGCTTCCGTCCCGGCGTGGTGGACCGTCTGGGGATCGGGTACAAGAACCTGAAGCGCGACAACCGCAAGCTGATCTACTGCTCGCTCACCGGGTTCGGCCAGGACGGGCCTTACGCGCAGCGGGCGGGTCACGACATCAATTACCTTTCCTATTCCGGGATCGGCTCGCTGACCGGTCCGCACGGCGGGCCGCCGGTTCCGCTGGGCATCCAGGCGGCGGACATCGCGGGAGGGTCGCTGATGGCGGCGTTCGCGGTGATGGCGGCGCTGTACCAGCGTTCGCAGACGGGACGCGGCCAGTACATTGACGTGTCCATGTTGGATGGGCTCTTGGCGGTGGGGCAGACGCTGTTCGGCGAATATTTCTCGACGGGCAAGGCGCCGGGTCCGGGGACCATGCGGCTCTCCGGCGGCTACCCGGTGTACGGGATTTACGAGACCAGGGACGGCAAGCACTTCGCCCTCGGCGCGCTCGAGCCCAAGTTCTGGGAGACGTTCTGCAAGAAGGCCGGGCGGCCGGACCTGATCCTGCTGCACCAGTCCGCGCGGGACCAGGATAGCGAGAAGCTGGAAAAGGAGCTCAAGGCGCTGTTCAAGAAGAAGACGCGGGCGGAATGGTCTGCGCTTCTGGAGGGGGAGGACGCGTGCGCTTCTCCGGTGCTGACGCTGGACGAGGTGATGGACGACCCGCACCTCAAGCACCGGGGCATGTTCGTGACCGGCCCGCACCCGGAGGAGGGAGAGGTCACCCAGGTCGCGTTCCCGATCAAATTCTCCGACATCACGCCCGAAAAGCCCGGGCCCGCGCCCAAGCTCGGGCAGCACACCGAGGAGATCCTGCTCTCGGTCGGCTACTCCAAAAAAGAGATCGAGGGATTCAAGAAGGACGGAGTGATCTGAACCATCCCTCCGCGTCAGCTGCAATCCAAGCAAGGAACAATCATGGGTGATAAACATATTCATGTAAGCAAAAAGGGCGTGCCCTACTATCTGGTGCAAAAAACGAGGAAGGGGAAAAAGAGCTACCTCTGCGTGCCGCGGCCGCCGGATGGTCCTGATTTCGTGGTGCTGGAGGCCGTGCCCGAGGGCTATGAGATTTGCGAGACGCGCGGCAAGGTGAATTGCCTGCCCATTGCGGTCGAGGGCATCCCGGCGGAGGACGTGGAGAAGGTGAAGGCGGAGCTTGCCAGGCACGAGGCCTTTGAGGGCTGCCGGATGGAAATTACTCAGGACCAGATCGTGGTCCACCTCTACCTGCTGAATCCCTTCCTGAAGAATCTGATGCAGGAAAGCCGCGAGGTTGCCGGCCTGCCCCCCCTCACGCCGCAAGAGTTCGAGGCGATAAAGCGGGAGGCGGGCCCGTCCCAGTTTTACATGCCCTTCCTGCGCTTTACGCTCCAGGACCGGAGAAGGCTGGATTATGTGGCCGAGGGCTTCGCGGCCGGAGACAGGGGAGACGATGAACCGGATTGGGAATTCGTGGATTTCGGCAAGATCGGACGGATTTCGCGACAACTCATCGAGGAATTTCTCGCCGATATGCATTCAGCTCCGGCCATTGGGGCGCTGGATCCGGGGCCGGAGGCCAAGTCCTCGGGGCGGCGCCGGAGAAAACGCCCGCGCCGCAAGAAAGGAGAGAAGGCCAGGATTTACACGCTGAAGGTCGAACTGGAATCGGGGTACATCGTGGACAAAAAATATGGGGGTCATGAAATTTCCCGAACCATCCAGATCCTTGGCGATCAGTCCCTGCAGGATCTGCACGAAATAATTTTCGACGCCTTCGAGCGGGAGGATGAGCACCTTTATGAGTTCTTCTTCGGAAAGCGGCCTTATGGCAGAAAGAACCGGGTCTACGCCCATCCCTTCAGCCTGGAAGATAGCCCGTTCGGACCGGAGCCGAATATCGTGGGAACGGTTGATGAAACCTGGATTGACGACCTGAACCTCCGGCCCCGCCAGACCTTCGGTTACCTCTTCGACTACGGCGACGACTGGGTGCACCGGATCAGGGTGGAGAAGATCGAGGAAGCGGCCCCGGAAGGCGATTACCCGCGTATCACCGCGGCCGTGGGCGAGGCCCCGCCGCAGTATCCGTTCGATGATGACGAAGATTAGTACGACGACGAGAATGAAGACGGCCTCGATGGATGACGCCGCCGTCTGATTCCTCGCGGCATCGAGACCATCCTCCGATCAGAGGCGTCCACCGGTTACAAACCGGTGGCACGCAGGTCACTACAGCTTAAACCCCTCCGGGAAGCATCGTTTCCAGAAGCCGCGGATGAAGATCATGCCGATGACGGCGCGTCCGATGAGGAAGCCGGTGGACCAGAGCAGGGAGAAGGCGATGACCTGGTCGGCGGTGCCGACCTTGCCCACCGAGACGATGAGGAACCAGGCGATGAGCTGGGGCCCTCCGTAGCCGCCGACGCCGATGGGGAGGAAGACGGAGATCACGATGACGGGGATGACGATGAGGGCGAGCGGGAGCGGCGGGTCCACGCCCATGGCGCGGAGCGCGGCGTAGCTGGAGGCGATGGAGGAGCAGAGGAGGACCATGCGGACGGCCCAGACCCGGAGGTAATGGTTCCAGCGGGCGAGGCTGAAGGTGCGCAAGAGCTGCATGAGCTCGCCCACGATCTTCTGGGCGCGGGTCTTGGACTCGACGCCTTCCCGGCCGGAGGCGATCCAGGTCATGGCGCGGTCGCGCAACGGGCTGTGCCAGAAGGCGACGTTGCCCAGAAACAGCGCCCAGAAAATGATGCAGGCCGCGAGCCAGGCGGGGCCGATGGCCGGGATCAGGCCGGTGTGCAGGTTGTAGATGACCGCGGGCAGCAGCACGGTGAAGTTGGCGGTCAGGTCCATGATCATGGACCAGAGGTTGGAGCTGACGCTCTCGGTGACGGGCACCTTTTTCACGCGGAGCATGTAGAGCGGGAAGAAGACCTCGGCCAGCACGGCGAGCCCGACCTGGATCACGTAAGGCGCGCCGCGGCACTCCATCAGCTCGCGGAACTTGATGTCCGGGACGTTGAAGAACTTGTAGGCCATGCCGAAGCTGAGCACGTCGGCCATGAAGAAGATGAAGCAATGGAGGACCATCAGCGGCAGGAAGAAGCGGAGGTCGGCGGCCCGGACCAGGGCCCAGATGTCGGACATCTTGACCTTCTTCACGTAATTCACGGACACGGGCGCATGGTCGGGGATGCGGGTGCCGGCGGTGCGGCTGATGGCGGCCGCGCCTGAATTGCTCTCCGGCCGGAACTCGAAGTCGCCTCCGGCCGGGCAGCCGGCCGCGGCCAGGTCGCCCTTGTCCTCCTGCTCGGCCTCGCCCTTCTCGCAATAGGTAACGGTGCCGTCAATGCTCTTGATCGCCACCGATCCCTTTTTCACGCCGCTCGCCTTAAGCTCGGTCCACTCCGTCCCGGAAAATTCGTAGCGCTCGTCCACCACGTTGCTGGACAGCCCGGTGAACACGTAAACGAGGATGACGGCGGTGAAGACGTAGGGCACGAGCTGGCTTGCGAGCGACGGTTTTTTTACTTCGGCGTCCGGCCCCGGCTGGTTCTCGACCTGGCCCATTAGGTTTTTCCTTTCCCTTTCACTTCCTGGCGGAGCACAGCCGCGAGCGGCCCGGGGTGAACTCCCGGCACACCCGCGGCCTGGTCTTATAGATCAAGCAGGTGGTGCGGCCCTCATCGCCGACCGGCTTGTTGAAGCGGCACGGCTTGAAGCGGCGCAAGCCGGCCAGGCCCGACTCCTCCTCCCAGTACCTCTGTTCCTCCTCGAGCGCGGCCAGGATGTCCTCGCGCTTCTCCTCTTTCCAGCGGGGCACGTCGTCTGGTGAAACGTAGCGCGAAAAGGGGTCCTTGCAGCAGCGGCCGCAACGCAGGCACACGGCCTCCCTTATTTTTTCCGTTGATTCGTCCATGCTGTTTTCAAGCCGATGGCTCCGCGCGAGAGCTTTGCAGTGCGCGGGCATGCCCGCGCACTGCAAAGCGGCGTTTCGCGGCGCTCTATTTAGAGGCTTACCTTTCCGAGCTCGGCGCGGCCGTTCTTGATCACGGGCTCGCCGGCGGGGTTCGCGGCCTCGAAGCCCAGGAGCTTGTCCTTTTCCATCCACCATCCCTTGATGGTGAGCACGTCAGTCGGGCGCACCGGCTTACTGAAGCGCACGGAGAATTTGCGGAGGCTGGTGGGGTCTCCGCCGCAGGCGTTCTGCACGACGGCCTTGTGGCAGAAGGCCAGGGTGCACAGGCCCTGGAGGATGATGCCGCCGAGCCCGACCTTCTTGGCGAAGTCCTCGTTCACGTGGATCGGGTTGTGGTCGCCGCTGGGCTCGGCATAGACGTAGCTCTGGCCGACGAGCACGCGCTCCTTGGACTCGAACGCGGTGTTGGACTTGTCCTCCTCCGGCTCCGGCGTCTTGGCCTTCTTCTCGAGCTTGCCGTAGCCGCGCACGAAGAAGCTGAAGAGCTGGCGGCAGACCGGCTCTCCGGTCACGAGCTTGGTGGACGACTCGACGATGAGCAGCTCGCCCGAGCCCTTGTCCTGGATGTCCTGGATCTTGCCGGCGGTCAGCACCTTCTGGCCCGGCTTCACCACCTTGAACCACTCGATCTCCTGCTCGCCGTGGACCAGGAAGGCCATGAAGCCCTGCCCGACCTCCTGGTCGAAAAACACGGAGGCCAATGCGCCGCCGCCGTAGTTCACGGCGAACATGGGCGGAGCGATGACCCCGCCCTCCCGCGAGCCGTTGATGTACCACGGGTTCGGATCGTTGGTGGCGAGAGCGTAATACATGCTCTCGTGGCCCTTGATCTCGACCTCGCCGGGCGGGTAAACCTTTCCGATCACTGCTTTGTTCAGTTCCGGCATGACTTCCTCCTTTCCGGGCTATCAGTACATTTAAGTCTTGGAAACCGTATGATGGGAATTTTCAACGCCAAGACGCAAAGACGCAACGTATTTTTTTATTTTCTTTTTTCTTGGCATCTTGGCGCCTTGGCATCTTGGCGTTAAAAATTCCCTCCATGAATGAACACAACATTATTACCACAACCCGGCCCTGTTTGTCATCCGTTGGTCCGATGCGCCAATTCATCGAAGATTTTATCCGCGAGGTAACTGGAGCGTACCAGGGGCCCGGCGAAGACGGTGAGGCCGAGGGCTCGGCCGTATGCGGATAGCTCGTCATATTCGCGAGGCTCCCAGAAGCGGGCCACGGGCAGGCGACCGCGGCGGGGCTGAAGGTATTGGCCGATGGTGACGATGGCGCAGCCGGCGGCCGCGAGGTCGTTAAGCGCGGCCTTGACCTCGTCCTTGTCCTCGCCCAGGCCGACCATGAGGCCGGACTTGATCACGGTCCCGGCGCCGGCCTCGCAAGCCAGCTCGCGGGCCCGGGAGAGGACGGCCAGCGAGCGGAGATAGTCCGCCGCGGGCCGCACCGCCGGGTAGAGGCGGGAAACGGTCTCCAGGTTGTGGTTGAACACGTGGGGCGCCGCGGCCATGACCGTGCGCACCGCATCCGGGTCGCCCCGGAAGTCCGGGGTCAGGACCTCGATGCTCGCCGCGGGCAGGCGCGACTTGAGCGCGAGGATGACTGATGCGAAGTGGGCGGCGCCGCCGTCGGCGAGGTCGTCGCGGGTGACGGAGGTCACGACCACGTGCCTGAGCCCGAGCTCGGCGGCGGCCGAGGCGACGGCCTGCGGCTCGGCCGGGTCGAGCGGGAGCGGGCTTCCGGGAGTGACGGCGCAGAAGCGGCAGGCGCGGGAGCAGCGATTGCCCATGATGAGGAAGGCGGCGGTGGGCCGGGAGAAGCATTCCGTGATGTTGGGGCAGCGGGCGGACTCGCACACGGTGTGCAGCGACGAGCGGCGCAGGCGGACCTTCACCTCCCGCGCGGCTGCCCGCGAGCGGCAGGGGTTGAGGACGTAATGTGGGAGCCGGTCAATTTTGCGCTTCATGGCGGTTAAATTTTATGGCCGGCGGCCGGGCGATGCAATGAGCCGATAAAAGCAGACAAGAAGATTACCGCCAAGACGCCAAGGCCTCCAAGAACGCCAAGAAAAAATATTTTTATTAATTCTTGGCAACCTTGGCGTCTTGGCGGTGACCTTTTTGCCGATACCTTTCGAGAACGGACTCTCCCTGATCATCGCAGCGGCACCAGCCCTTTCTTGCTGGCCGGACGGGTGACGGCGGCGCTGATCGGGACGGGGCCGGCTCGCGTTACCATTGCCGCTGATCTGGGTTATACTGAATTTAAGAATATCTGAGATGGTTCGTCAAGGGAAGGGTAATAAGGAGCGCGGATGGGCAAGGGCCAGGGAAAATACGTATTCGGTCCGGTGCCGTCGCGGCGGCTGGGGCGGTCGCTGGGGGTTGACCTGATCCCCTATAAGACCTGCTCTTACGATTGCGTGTACTGCCAGATCGGCCGGTCGGAAGCGACGACCATCGAGCGCAAGGTTTATGCTCCCGCCCGCGCCGTGATCGAGCAGGTCCGGGAGCGGCTTAATCGCGGCGCCGCCCCCGACGTAATCACCATCTCCGGGTCGGGCGAGCCCACGCTGCACGCGGAGATCGGGGACGTGATCGCGGCCATCAAGGGCATGACCGCCGCGCCGGTGGCGGTGCTGACCAACGGGTCGCTGCTCTTTCTGCCCGAGGTGAGGCGGGCGCTGATGGACGCGGACATCGTGGCGCCGGACCTGGACGCGGCCGATCCGGAGACGTTCCAGAGCGTCAACCGGCCGCACCCGGAGCTTAAGCTTTCCGAGATCATCGCCGGCTTGCGGTCGTTCGCCCGGGAGTACCGGGGCCGGCTGCTGCTCGAGGTCTTTCTGGCGGAGGGCCTGAACGCGGACGCGGCCCAAGTTGCGAAGCTCGCGGCCATCGCCCGCGGTCTCAAGTCCGGCCGGGTGCAGCTCAACACGGTGAGCCGGCCGCCGGCCGAGCAGTGCGCGCTGGCGGTGTCGCGGGAGAAGATGGCCGAGCTCGCGGCGCTGTTCGAGCCGCCGGCCGAGGTGATCGCGGATTTCCGGGCGGGCGTTAAATCAGCTCCCGCGGCCTCCGGGAGCGGCGCCGAAGTTCTGGCCATGCTGTCCCGCCGGCCGTGCACCATGGAGGACATCGCGGCGGGGCTGAGCTTGAGCCGGAAGCAGGCGCGGGAATTGGTGGACAAGCTGATCAAGGACAAGCAGGCGCGCATTTACGAGCAGGGCGGCCGGACGTACTACGCGGCCCGCGGCCGGGAGCGGTGACCGCGCGGCAAGGTCCGGCCGGGCCCCGAGCCCGCGGCCCGTTCTTTGACCCCCCTGAGCCATGCGGTTATAATAAAATTCAAGGAGGCCAAGGACATGAAAAAGAGCGCACTGATTTTCGGTCTTTTCCTGGCACTGGCGCTGGTTCTCGCTTGCTGCGCTCCCAAGAAGCCGGCGGGCCCGCCGCAGGAGCTGGTTGACGAGATCGGGGCGGCCGAGTCGGTTTACCATGACCTGAGCGCGCTGAACCCGTCGGACCAGAACAGCGCGTCCTATCGCGCGCTGATCGCGGACGCCAAGGGCAAGTTGGACGCGGGCGACTACAAAGGGGCGATGGCCAAGGCCCGGGCGGCGCACCTGGAGGCCGAGCGGCTCTACGCGCGCCTGGTTTACGCGGAGCTGGAAAAATACCACCCGCCCACGCCGCTAACCTATCACTACCGGCAGGGGCTCAAATCCTCGGACGACGCCCAGAAGGCCGGCGACATCCCGGGCGCGATCAAGGCGGCGCAGGACGCGCGGGAGCAGGCGCGGCTCGCCCTGCAACTGCAGAAGCAGTGCATGGACGACATGGCGCAGCGTCTGGCGGGCTTGAAAAACGAAATCGAGCTGCTTTACAAGCCGAACCTGGATCTCATTTTGCTTTACTGGGACTCGATGGACTCGCTTCCCCAGCTTGACTGCGAGAAGAGCAAGGCCATGGTTAACGAACTGGCCCGCTGGGTCGCGCAGTTCAAGGCCAACACCATCGCGATGCAGCGGGTGTATTACGTGAACGCCTCGTTCGACTACATCAAGATGTACGGCGACCCGTACATGTACGGGGAGGTCACTCCTGACGGGAAGCTGAAGACCCGGGTTGACCAGGTGCAGGTGGGCCAGCCGTTGACGTTCATCCGGAGCATGCTGTTTTCCCGGGACAAGACCCTTTATTTCGTGGAGGACCAGCGCAACGGCGTGGAGGGCTGGATGGCGGAGGAGCGGGTTTGGCCGGAGCGCGCGATGCAGCACTAAGGACACGGAAATGGCCATTACCCAGGAAGCCGATGAACACCTGATCGGACAGGCGCGTTCGGGAGACGCGGCGGCGTTCGAGGCGCTGATCGAGCGTTACCGGAGCCGGGTTTTCCGGCTGGCGGTTCGTTTCACGCGGAACCCGGACGACGCTCAGGAGGTCTTACAAGAGGTATTTTTCACGGTTTACCAGAAGCTGGGTCAGTTCGAGGGCAAGTCCGCGTTCTCGACCTGGCTTTACCGGGTGGCGGTGAACACGGCGCTGATGCGGCTCCGGGGCCGGGACAAGGCGGAGCTGGTTTCGATCTCGGAATTCCCCGACGATTCGCTTCCCGGCGAAACGGAAGGCAAGGGGCCCGAGGACAAGATCATGACGGAACAGGCGCTGGCCCGGATCGAGCGGGCGATGATCCCGCTGCCGGCGGACTTCAAGACGGTGCTGATCCTGCGCGACATCGAGGACTTCTCGAACGAGGAGACGGCGGAGATCATGGGCCTCTCGGTTGCGGCGGTCAAGTCGAGGCTGCACCGGGCGCGCGGCTTCATGCGCAAGAAGCTCGAGGACCTATACAAGGAGACCACGCAGCCGTAAGGGCCGGCGGGCAGGGGCGCCGGGGGCGGATAATAAAAGCTGAAAGGGACGCTCGCGATGAAGATGCTCCAAGATGAGAACGAGCTTTATTGCCTGGAACAACTGGGGATCCAGAACGCGCGGGGCGACGTGGCGCGCCGGATCCGCGAGTTGGCGCCGGCGCTTTCGGAGGATGAGCTGTTGTCGCTTTCACTGGACCGGGGCCGCTTTTTGATCGTGGACCTGGAGACGACGGGGATGAAGGCCCGGCGGGCGCAGGTGATGGAGATCGGCGCGGTGGAGGTTGACGGGTTCGCGCTGGGCCGCGAGTTCGCCACGCTGGTCAACCCCGGAGTCCCGGTGCCTCCGTTCATCGCGTCGCTCACGGGCATCCGCACCAACATGCTGATCGAGGCGCCGGGTATCGGGGCGGTGTTGCCGCTCGTGGAGCGGATGCTGCGGGGCCGGGTGCTGGTGGCGCACAACCTTCGCTTCGACGCCTCCTTCCTGGAATCGGCCTGGGACCAGGTTTTCGGCCGCAAGATCGAGGCGCCGACCCTGTGCACGGTGCGGCTGGCGCGGCGGGTGTTCCCGGAGCTTGGCTCCCACAGCCTCGACGCGGTGGCCGCGCACCTGGGCATCCGGCCCGAGCCGGACGGGGCCAAGGCCCGGCACCGGGCGCTGGGCGACGCCCGCATGACCGCGGCGCTCCTAGTGCAGGTCTGCATGAGGCTCCGGGGCGAGGGCGTGGAGAGCGTGGCCGACCTGATCGCGTTCCAGTCGTCGCGCCGGGCCCGGAAGAGGCTCGGCAAGCCGCAGGCCCGTCCGACCCTTAGTTAGTCGCGCGCGGCCGGCCCGCGCTTTGTTGTTCCGGCACTCCGTGCTAATTATCCTTAGTGGCCATGACACCAAACCATCCCACCGGATTCAATCCCCATCTTAAGCGGGTGATGCTGATCTTCCCGCCGAGCACCACCTGCGCGCGCTTCGAGCCCATGGTTTCGACGCCGATGGGGATCGCGTACCTGGCGGCGACGCTCCGGGAGGCGGGCTACGAGGTGGCGTGCCTGGACGCGCTATGCGAGGCCCCGCGGCAGGAGACGCTGGTATCGGAGGACATCTTCCGGCTGGGGTTGAGCTACGACCAGATCATCGCTCGGATCCGCGAGTTCCAGCCGGAGGTGGTGGGGATCTCGTGCATTTTTTCCAACCAGTGGCCGGCGGCCAGAGAGCTGTCGCGTCGGATCAAGGCGCAGGACCCCGACCTCGTGGTGTGCACCGGCGGGGCGCATCCGTCCTTTTTAAGCGAGCGGTGCATGAACGACGCGCCGCTGGATTTCATCGTCAAGGGCGAGGCCGAGGAAAGCTTTCCCGAGCTCTTGGGGCGGCTTCGGAAGGAGCGGCCATTTGACGACATTGACGGACTCGTCTGGCGTGACGGCGGGTCGTTGCGGCAGAACCCGAAGACGCGCTTCATCCGGGACCTCGACCGTCTGCCCTTTCCCGCCCATGACCTGTTAAACCCGGAGAGCTATTTCCGGGTGGGTCTGCCCATGGGCTACGACTTCGTGAGCCCGCGCAACCTCCCGGTCATGACCTCGCGCGGCTGTCCCTGCTCGTGCACCTTCTGCTCCAGCGCGAACTTGTGGGGCCGGCATTACCGCACGCGCTCATCCGCCAACGTGCTCGCGGAGCTGGACTGGCTCCAGGACCGGTTCCAGGTCAAGGAGATCAAGTTCCAGGACGACAACCTGACGGTGGACCGCAAGCGGGCGCGGGAGCTGTTTAACGGCATGGCTGACCGCGGCCGGCACCTGATGTGGAACACGCCGAACGGGATCGCGGTGTGGACCCTGGACGAGGAGATGCTCGGGCTGATGAAGCGCTCCGGCTGTTTCGGGATCACCATGGCCATCGAGAGCGGCGACCAGGAGGTGCTGTCGTCGCTGATCCGGAAGCCGCTCAAGCTCGACAAGGTGAGGGAGGTGAACCGGGCCGCGCGGCGGCTGGGCATTTTCCGCGGCGCCTACTTCATCATCGGCTTCCCCGGCGAGACCCGGGAACAGATAGGAAAGACCATCAGCTTCACGCGCGAGCTCAAGCTCGACAACTGCATCATCTTCATCTTTAACCCGCTGCCCGGCTCGGAGCTGTTTAAGGAGTGCCTCGCCCGCGGCTACATCACGGAGGAAAGCTTTTTCGAGACCGGGAACCAGTACTTCTCGTCGGTGATTGATTCGGAGCAGTGGAAGGCGGAGGAGCTGGAGCGCATGATCCAGCGCGAGTACGTGCGCAATTACCTGGCGCTGTTCCGAAACCCCGTGGTGGTGGGACGGCGGTATTACAACTACATCCGGCACCATCCGGCCGCGCTCGTTTACGCTTCCACCCGCGTCCTGCGGACGCTCAAGGAGCAGGTGCTCAAAAGGAGCGGCCGCGCCCTGCCCTCCCGCGGCGGCTAGAGGCCGCCCCCGGACCGAAGCACGGAAGATACCGCCAAGACGCCAAGGCCGCCAAGGAGAATAAGATTTATTTTTCTTGGCGGTCTTGGCGTCATGGCTGCTTGGCGTAATTCTTATTGTCTCGTCCTTCCAGGAAAGTCACTCCTTTTGGTTCTGGTACTGGCGCAGGATGCGCTTGGCGACCACCACCTTGTGCACCTCGTCGGCGCCGTCGTAGATGCGGGCGGCGCGCTCCGAGCGGTAGAAGAAGGAGAGGATGGTGTCGTCGGACACCCCGAGCCCGCCGTGCACCTGGATGGCCTTGTCAATCACCTTGAGCATCATGTTGGCGGTGTAGAACTTGATGAGCGATATTTCCTCGCGGGCGGCGTAGGCCCCCTGGGTGTCGATCTTCCAGGCGGCGTGGAGGACCATGAGGCGCGCGGCGTGGATCTCGGCCCGGCACTCGGCGATCCAGGACTGGATGATCTGCTTGGTGGCCAGCGTCTTTCCGCCTCCCGCGTCGCGGCGCGCGGCGTAGGCGCACATGATCTCGAAGCTACGCTGCGCGATGCCGATGTAGCGCATGCAGTGGTGGATGCGGCCGGGACCCAGCCGCTCCTGGGCGATCACGAAGCCCTGGCCCTCCGGACCCAGCAGGTTGGTTTGCGGCACGCGGCAGTTCCGATACATGATCTCGCCGTGGGAGGCGTAGTCGTCGCCGGCGTGGCCCATCACCGAAATGTTGCGGACCAGCTCGAAGCCCGGCGTGTCGGTGGGCACGATGATCATGGAGGCTCGGACGTAGGGCGAGGCCGCCTCCGGGCTGGTGATGGCCATGACCACGGCAAAGGCGGCGCCGTCGGCCGAAGAGCTGTACCACTTGTGGCCGTTGATCACGTAATCGTTGCCGTCCTTTTTCGCGGTGGTGGCCATCTCGGTGGGGTTGGAGCCGGCGAACTCGGGCTCGGTCATGGAGAAGCAGGAGCGGATCTCGCCCTTGATCAGCGGCCACATCCATTTTTCGCGCTGTTCTTCGGTGGCGTACTTGGCCAGGATCTCGATGTTGCCGGCGTCGGGGGCCTGGCTCCCGAAAGTGTACGGGCCGATCGGCGAGCGCCCGATCTCCTCGCAACACTGCGCGTAGCCCATGAAGCCGATGCCCACGCCGCCCAAGTCCCTGGGAAGCTGCGGCGCCCACAGCTCCATCTGCTTCACCTTTCGCCGGGCCTCGGCCAGCCGGGGCTTCATCTCCTTGAAGCTCTTGCCCAGGAAATGCGGCTCCAGAGGATAGACCTCCTTGTCCATGAACTCCCGGATCATCTCCAGGATCGTCTGCGTCTTTGAATCAATCCCGAACTCCATGTCACTCCTCCTTACTATTGCGCGGCCCTATTTTTTTCCCGCTCAATACCTATTACAATTTTCCCGCCTTGCTTCTTGAATTTCAATAAACTCTTCTCTGCGTCCTCTGCGCCTCCGCAGTTAAAGAATCACCTGTAACTAATCAGTGAAGGATCATTGAGATGCGGCGTTCCGTTGAAGCCGGCCAGCGAGAACTTATCGCCGCTGTAGCGGAACTCGGTGATGGAGCTGTTGCTGATGGACCAGCCCAAGTCGAGCGCGATCTTGTCGGGGCTCTGGAGGGCGCGCTGCACGGCGGCGGAGATGGGCCCGCCGGAGGTGAAGACGGCCACGGTCTTTCCCGAGTCGTGCCGGGCCATGACCGATGAGAGTCCGCGGTTCACGCGCGCGGTGAAGTCGCGCCACGACTCCAGGCCCTGGACGTTGAGCTCGCCCTTCACCCATAAATCCATGATCCGCGCGAACATGCGCTGGAAGTCCTCCTTGTTGCCCCTGAGGTCGGGCTTGCCGTCGGGCGAGAGTTTTTTAGCGAGCTCCAGGATGTCGGGGTGCTTGGCGATGAGGTCGGGGATGGAGCCGGTCAGGATGGCCGCGGTGTCGTACTCGTTCCACTCGGCCATCTCTTGGAGCTCGGGAAAGGGCAGGCCGGCGTCTTCATAGGCCGTACGCACGAAGGATGCGCTGGCCTTCTGGCGCTCGAGGGCGCCGGCGATGGCCGCGTCAATCTTGACCCGCCATTTGGCCCAGTACTCGCCCAACGCGCGGCTCTGGCGCTGGCCGAGCTCGGAGAGCCGGTCGTAATCAGCCTGGCCGAAGGAGGCCTGGCCGTGCCTTACCAGATAGAGCGTGCTCATTTCGTGTTTCCTGGAGAAGCGGCCATGATTGTATCCGCACCGGCCCATAATATACTATGGAAATGACGCGGCCATCGCGACCAGAGCGCCGGCGCCGCATCAAGGCCCGCGAATAAAAAGGTTATCATGAAAATCCTGGTTTGCGTAAAATCCGTTCCGTCTCCGGAGTCGCGCTTCCGGATCAACGCGTCCGGCACCGGCTACGACGAGTCGGGGCTCACGTTCCACGTGAACGAGTACGACCTTTACGCGATGGAGGAAGCGGCGCGGATCAAGGAGCGGTTCGGCGACGTTTCGATCACCGTGGTCTCGGTGGGTCCGCCGCGCGTCGTGGAGCAGGTCCGGAAGGCCATGGGCCTGGGCGCGGAGGAAGGGGCGGTGATTGACGACTCGGAGGCCCCGGCCGGCGACGCGCTGGCGGCGGCGGCGCTGCTCGCGAATTGGGCGCGCGCGGAAAGATATGACCTGGTGCTGTGCGGGGTGATGTCGGAGAACATGCAGCGCGGCGCGACCGGGCCGATGCTGGCCGAGCTCCTTCATCTTCCCTGCGCCACCACGGTCATCGCCGAGCGGATCGAGGACGGCCGCAAGAGCATTCTGTGCGAGCGCGAGCTGGAGGGAGGAGTGCGCGAGCGAGTGCGGCTCCCGCTCCCGGCGCTCATCACGGTGCAGTCCGGGATCAACGCGCCGCGCTACGCGTCGCTCAGCAACGTGCTCCGGGCCAAGGGCCGCGAGGTACCGGTGATCAAGGCGGCGGAGCTCGGCGGGGCCGCGCGCCGGAGCGAGGCGGTAAGGCGGGCCTACCTGCACAAGCGGTCCGGCGCGTGCGAGATATTGACGGGAGACCTGGACACGATGGCGGAAAAATTAGCGGAGCGTATCAGGGCGCGGGTGCCGCGTTAATATGCCCGTGGCGCGAGGTGGTTAAAGGTTGGGAAAAGAAATACTGGTGGTGGCGGAGCACGGGGGCGGCGCGCTCCGGCCGGAGTCGCTGGAGGCCGCGGCCTGCGGGCGCGAGCTCGCGGAGCTCACGGGCGGGAGCGTCACCGGGGTGGTGCTGTCGGCCCCGGGCCTGCCGCCGGCCGGGGAGTTCGCGGCGCGGGCCGGCATTGAAGTCGTGGCGCTTACGCATCCGGAGCTCGATCTCTACAACGCCGAGGCTTACCTGTCCGCGCTCGCCGCGCTGATGAATGAACGCCGGCCGGCGTACGTGCTGATCCCGCACACGGCCACGGGGTGGGACTACGCGGCGCGGCTGGCGGTAAGGACGGGCGCGTCGTACCTGGCCGCGGTCACCGCGATCATGGCCGGCGATCCTCCCGCGTTCACGCGCTCGATCTGCCACGGGAAGATCGCGATGGAGGTCATGCCGGCGGAAGGGACGGCGGTGGTGACGGTGATGCCGGGGGCGTTTGCGAATTCGATGGTCGCGACTAAAGTCGCTCCCACGGATGAGGAGATTGGCGGGGTGGAGAGGCTGGAGGCGGCGGTGGACCTGCGGGGCACGCGCGCGCGGGGATACGTTGAGGCGAAGCGGCGGGCGCTGGACCTGGGCCAGGCGGAGGTGATCGTGGCGGCGGGCCGGGGCGTGGAAAAGCCGGAAAACCTGGGGCTGATCCGCGAGCTGGCGGCGTGCTTCGAGCGGGGCGCGGTGGGAGCGTCGCGGCCGCTGGTGGACATGGGCTGGCTGCCGCTGGACCATCAGGTGGGCCAGACCGGGCAGACGGTGGCGCCACGGCTCTACTTGGCCTGCGGCATCTCCGGGGCCATCCAGCACACCGCGGGCATGAAGAACTCCGAGCTGATCGTGGCCATCAACCTTGACCCCGGCGCCATGATTTTTGACGTGGCCCGCCTGGGAGTCGTCGCGGACCTTGTCGAGTTCATTCCGGCTTTGATCGGCAAGCTGCGGCGATAAAGCGCGAGCCGCCGCGCCCGAAGTTCGGCGGCACTGAGAAAGGACGCAAGATGATCACGGCAACCGCGAAAAAGAAGATGGGGATCATGCTGGCTCTGTTAATGGTCGTTCTGCCCGGCAGCGGCGGCGCGGCGGAGGTCAACAATTTCATCGGGACGGGCGGCTCGGGCTTCGGCGTGGGCAGCACCTTTCCGGGCCCGTGTCTGCCCTTCGGCATGGCGCGTCCGGGCCCGGACACGGCACGGCTGGGCGTTTCCTTAAGCTTTTACCATTGCGGGGGCTATTATTATTCCGACGGCCAGGTGCGCGGCTTCAGCCAGTTCCGCCTCTCCGGCATCGGCGCGGTGGACTACGGCAACGTGCTGGTCATGCCGACGCTCAACCGGTCCGGGCATTATGACGATGAGTCCAGCTACCGCCAGAGGTTCGAGCATAAGAGCGAGCAGGCCGACCCCGGCTATTACGCCGTGACCCTGGAGAGCTCCGGCATCCGCGCTGAGCTTACCGCGACCGAGCACTGCGGGCTCCACCGCTTCACTTTTCCGACGGCCGGCCGCGGGCGGATCATTATCAACGCGGCGCACGCCAACGCCAAGGACGGCGTGTGCGCGGCGGAGGTGGAGGTCGCGCCGGTCTCGCGCGAGGTCACGGGCCGCGCGGTGAGCTGCGGGAGCTTGAGCGGCCGTAACGGGGGCGTCGAGATATTCTTCGCGGCGCGGCTTAGCCGGCCTATCCTCACGAGCGGCTTTTCGCAAGACGGCGCGGTGGCGTGGGTGGAGGTCGAGACCGGACCGGACGACCCGGCGCTGGTGGCGGTCGGCCTCTCCTTTATCAGCGTGGAGCAGGCGCGGAGGCACCTGGACGGGGAGGTCAAGGGCAAGAGCTTTGACCTGGTTCGCGCCGACGCGGAGCTTAAGTGGGCGCGGGCGCTCAAGCTCATCGAGATCAGCGGCGGCACGCCGGACCAGCGCGCGATTTTTTACACGGCGCTGTATCACAGTGAGATCATGCCCACGGACTTCACCGAGTCCGGCGGGCTCTACCGCGGCTTTGACGAGAAGGTCCACGAGGCGCGGGGCTTCACCTACTACACGGACTTTTCGTTGTGGGACACGTTCCGGACGCTGCACCCTCTGCTCACCCTGCTCCTGCCGGAGCGCTCCGGCGACATGATGCAATCGCTCACGCTGATGGCCGAGCAGGGCGGGTATCTGCCGCGCTGGCCCACCGGATACCGCTACACCTCGTGCATGATCGGCCAAAACGCGGACAACGTGATCGCCGACGCGTACGTGAAGGGCGTGCGCAACTTCGACGCGGCCGCGGCCTATGCCGCCATGCGCCAGGCGGCCACGGAGCCCATGCCGCCCGGCCGGGGCTACCCGGAGCTTGACGGACTCGCCGAGTACATGAGCCAGGGCTACGTGCCGGCGGACCGCTACGGCGGCGCCGCGTCCTGGACCATCGAGCTTTCCTATAACGACTTCGCCATCGCGCAAATGGCGCGGGCGCTGGGCCATGATGAGGACCATGATACGTTCATGGCGCGCTCCGGGAACTGGCGCAACATCTGGGACGCGAAGAGCGGGTATCTGCGCGGGCGCAAGGCCGACGGCGCTTTTAAATGGCCGTTCGCGGCGTGGGCGTGGACAAGCTATTACGTGGAGGGCGACGCGCGGCAGTGGGTATGGGCGCCGCTGCACGACGCGCACGGGCTGATCGAGCTGATGGGCGGGCCGGAAAAATTCGCACAGCGGCTGAACGGGTTTTTCGAAAAGAGCGCGGAGCGGCCGGACACGTTCTTGTGGGACACCTATTACTGGCACGGCAACGAGCCGGACATCCACGCGGCGTATCTTTTCGATTACGCGGGCCGGCCGGACCTCACCCAGAAATGGGCGCGCTGGGTCATGGCCGCGAAGTACAAGAACGCGCCCGGCGGACTGGACGGCAACGACGACTGCGGCACGCTCTCGGCGTGGTACGTCTTCAGCGCGCTGGGCTTCTACCCGGTGGCCGCGACCGACACGTACCTCGTGGGCTCGCCGCTCTTTCCGCGCGCCGTGCTCCACTTGCCCGGCGGAGACCTCACGGTGCGCGCCGTCAACGACCCCGCCAAAAACATCTACGTGCGCCGCGTCTCCATCAACGGCCGGCCGCTCGAGCGTCCGTGGTTCAGGCATGACGACATCGCGCACGGCGGCGAGATCGTGTTCGAGATGTCCGCCGAGCCCGGAGCGTGGAACGCTCCGGCCGCAGCTCCCGTGGCGGCGCCGCCTACGGCGGCGGGCGACGCCGCGTTCATTGACTGGGCGCATCTTAAGAATCCGGTGCTCTCGCTCGAAGACCGCGCGGTCAAGGACCAGGTCGTGGTGTACGACAACGGCTGGTTTTACATCTTCGCTTCCAACCGCTTCGAAAATAACGATGACGATACCTTTCTCGAGGGGATCCGTTTTTATCGGACGCGCGACTTCAAGACCTACGAGCCTTTCTTCGATCCCGACCTCATCACCTATTACCAGGGCCGGCCTGGGTTCCCGGAGTCGCCGGACGTGGTGAACGTGAACGGCGTCTGGCACATGGTGTTCCAGTCGCGCCTCACCGATCATGAGCATTACCGCCTCTTCCATTCGGTCTCGCACGACCTCATGGACTGGTCGCCCGCGGTCGAGATCGCGCCCGGGAACAAGCCGAAAGAAAGACAGATTGACGGCGCGCTGGCCTACGAGGGCGGCCATTTCATCCTGGGCTACAAGGGCCGGCAGAAGTTTTACGTGACCCGCTCCCTGGGCCCGGAGCTTGACGGCGCATGGGAAGCGGCCCGGCGGGCGAGCGCGGGCGGGAAATGGGCGGAGAATTTTCAGTTCATCCGGATTGACGGTGCCTGGCGCATGATCGCCACCGCCATCAACCCCAAGGTCCTCAAGCGCTGCGGCTACACCTGCGGCCACGAGGCCTACATCTACGAGATGGACGGCAAAGGCGGTCAGGATGACGACTGGACGCGCTGGACCGACATGCGCCGCCTCGAAGTTCCGACGGAGGACTGGAACCGCGTGATGATTGACAACTCGGCCTATCTCTGCGACTGGCGGCAATTCGACGGCTGGTTCTACCTGTTCTACGCCGGGTGCAACGACGACGGCCGGTTCCAGAAGCAGGGCCACGGCCAGATCGGGGTGGCGAGGTCAAGGGACCTGATCACGTGGAGACTTCCGGGGCAGATGGATGATTGATATGATATTGCAAAGCATTTTCTTGCGTCACTTCCTGGATTTAAATTTTCAGATCAGGTAAAATTGATATGGAAGTGAAAGTAATGGTTCTACGAAGGGGGGTACCATGCCAAAAAAACGAGTTGAACTGGTAACTCATATATTCAAAGGCGCTCGTTTCGAGGATCACGGCATTGATATAGACGTCCTTGAGGAGTTGATTGTATATAAAAAAATCTTGGTTGAAACAGCCAAGGAACTTTGGCGACGTCATAACCCTGATCGTCAAAGATTGCCGAAAAATTTTGAAGATTCTCTCTGCATCAAGTTTTATGAGCTTCGGGAAGGCTCAACTGGCGTTCCGATGATGCGGGAAATTGAATATGATAACGGCGAACTCCCTCTTCCACGGCCTGAGGATGAACTGGATGAGGCTGTGAAGGTTGTTGCGGAAGCGGAAGATGCGGCCAATAATGATTACCCGCTCCCGGATAATTTTCCTAAAAATATCATTCCACTGTTCGATAAATATGGAGACAGTTTGAGAGAAGACGAGAGTTTTGAGCACCAGCCGGCAAACTCCGAACGACGTATCATTTATAATAAGAAGACTCGTGAACGGTTGCATAGTTGGTCAGACGGTCAATACGAAGACATGATTGAGCTGAGCGGGGAAGTCCGAGCCGCAGACCTTGACCAAGGAAATTTCACCATTCGTCTGGATGACGGGACCAAAGTCGCCGGAAAATTTAATCCGAGCCAGGAAGAAGAGGTAACGCTCGCACTCCGCGAACATGAGAAGAAGAGGCTAAGCGTGAAAGGTAGAGGAGGGTTTTCCTCGCCCGAAGGCAAGCTGAGACGTATTATCGCCGTGGAGCAAATGATAATTCATCAAGGTAATGGCGACGTTTTTGATGCCAGCGCCCGACCCATTTGGGAAGTCGTTTCCGAGATTGGGGCCTCCGTTCCCGAAGAGGAATGGGCCAAGGTTCCCACCGATCTTTCGAAAAACCTTGATCATTACTTGTACGGCGCACCCAAGGATGCGAAATGAAAAAAATTTTCGCCGATTCCTCTTATTGGATTGCTCTTCTTAATCCTCGAGATGAACATCATGATAAGGCAAAAATAGTTTCTTCTTCTCTCGGACAGATACATATCGTCACCAGCGACATGGTTTTAACGGAATTCTTAAATTCCTTTTCCACTAGAGGAACTTTATTGCGAAAAAGGGCAGCAGAAACCGCCAAGGGAATCTTGAACAATCCCAATGTGAAAGTTGTTGCTCAAACCAGGGAGCAATTCAATGAAGCCCTCTCGCTATTTTCCGACCGAGAGGACAAGGAATGGGGCCTTACTGACTGTTCCTCCATTAAGATCTGCATTGATAACAAGATCAATGAGGTGTTAACCGCCGACCATCATTTTCAACAAGCCGGCTTGATCGCGTTGTTGTTATAGACCAGTCTAGTACTACTTATCTTATCAGTTCCACCCCGCGAGCATCCTCTGGGCCGCATACTTTCCGATGCACAGCGACAGCAGCACGACGGGGGTCCCGAGCTCGTCGGGGATGACGGAGGCGTCGGAGACGTAGCAGTTCTTGATCCTGGTTTCCAGGTTGTTGTCCACCACGTGTCCGATGCGGGCGGAGCCTCCGGGGTGCGCGGCCTTGACCGGAGCGGTCCATAACGATGACTTCTTGACCCCGGCCTGAAGCAGAATCTCGCGGGCCCGGGCGTCGCCGGATTCGAGGCGCTTGTGGACTTCGGGCTCGAGCTTCTTATTGAGTTTCCCGTTCGCGTCAATCGTGCCGGAGACCGGGTCCTTGACCTTGGTCATGATGCCCAGGGTGGTGCGAAGATTCGGAAGCTGGTCCACACGGAACTTGAGGCCGAGGGATGAGAGTTGGAGGAGCCAGGGCTCGGCCAGGTCGGTGAGCACGAAGCCCTCGGCGGCGTGGAACTGCCAGGTGCCGGCGGTCATGGGCACGTCGTAGATCGAGCCTTTTTCCTGGCCCGGCCGCCGGCCGTAGGTAAAGACCAGGGGGTCGGTGAAAAAGCCCTGGCCCGCTTCCTCGATGCCGGAGCGTTTGAGGATGACGGGGGTGCCGAGCCCGCCGGCGGCGATCACCACCTTTTGCGCGCGGACCTCGACCGGCCCTCCCGGTCCGCGGCCGCGCACGCCCACGGCCTTGCCGTTCTCCTGCATCACCTCATCCACCTTGACCCCGGTCATCAGCGTCATGCCCTGGCCCTGGGCCTGCTTCACGAACTCGCGGGAGGTCCACTTGGCGCCGCGCTTGCAGCCCAGCATGCACTCACCACAGTCGCGCACGCACTTGTCCGGATTGATGAACTTGGGCAGGGGCTGCCAGTCAATGCCCAGGGCCCGGGCCGCCTCCATGATGCGGCGGGCGCCGTCGCCGATGAGGCGCTCGGGGAGCGGGGCCACGCCGAGCTCTTCCTCGAAGGCGTCGGCGTAGGGCATGAGGTCTATGCCGGTCTGTTCCTTGATGAAGGCGGCGGGCTTGGTGGCGGTGCCGCAGTAGATGAGGGACGAGCCGCCGGTGGTGATGCCGCGGACCATCATGGCGTGTCCGAGCGGCAGCGCGTTCTTGAGGTCCACCTTGGGCAGGACCGAGAGGTGCGAGCCGATCCAGTCGCTGTCTCCGCCCCACTCCAGCATCGCCACCTTTTTCCCGGCCCGGCAAAGCTCGCGCGCGGCACTGGCCCCGCCCGGGCCCGAGCCCACCACTACCACGTCATATTCCATTGTCATGGCCGTCCCCTCCTTGTTCATGCCGGGCCGGTTGTGCAGGGCGGGATGCGGGCGCCGGCGCCTGGAATTATAAATGCTGCAATGCCTGCGCCATTACCATAGCCTAATCCATTGCCCGATTCAATGGCGATCAGGATTTCAGGCTTGGCCGGCCGGGCGGTGACGGCGCAGGAAAAGGGCGGCCAGGGCGAGCGCGGTGATGATGACCGCGAACGCGGGGCTGGAATATTGGATGTAGCCCCGCGCGAAGTCCGTGCGGCGGAGCGGATAAAAAAGCAGCACGGGCCAGTCGCAGAGCACGTCGAGGCCGAGGGGGACGAGCAGGCAGAACACGGCGAGCAAGTAAAGCGTCATAAATCTGGAGCCCTTGCCCCACTTCCATCCCGCCCACGCGGCCGGCGCCGCGATCACGGGGAGCGCGAACAGCGTGTGGGTGAAGAGGCGGTGATAATGGTAATACAGGCCGGCGCCGCCGAGGTAAAGGGCGGCGTCGAGATCGGGCAGGGCCGAGGCGATGACTGCGGCGGCCAGCATCGCCTTCAGGTCCCGGCCGCCGCGGGCCGCGGCCGCTCCCAGGAACATCCCGGTCATGGAGTGGGTCACGAGGTCCATGGGCGCTCCCTAAAAAATCATGGCGCTGAAGAAGAGGCCGATGACTCCATGGATCACGGCGGGCGCCATGATGCCTCCGGTGCGCTCGTAGATCAGGCCCAGGATGAAGCCCTCGAGTCCGGTGACAAGGGCCTCGCCGATATTGGGACAAAAATCCCGGAGCCGGTCCACGAAGGGATTGTAATAGGCGAAGCCGTGGCCCAGGCCGAAGATGAGGGAGGCGATAATCAGCCCCCACCCGAAGCCGACGCCCGCGATCTTGAACGGCCGCCCCAGCGCCCGGTTCAGCCGGCCCTGGATGTAGCCTCGGAACAGCACCTCCTCTCCCACGCCGCAAAACACCACGGTAAAGACCACGGTATCGAGCCAGCCGATCAGGTTGGTATCATGCCGGGTGAGGCCCAACCGCTCGCCGAAATGAAAGGGCGGCAGCAGGAGCGCGAGCCTTTTGCCTTCGTACAGATGCGGGACCAGGGAGAACAGGATCCAGATCGCGGTGAGCTCGGCCGCGGCCACCCGGGAGATGCGCCTTGCCTCCGGGTCGCACAGTTGCGCGCGGCCGAGCCCGAGGTCCGAGAGGGGACGGCGCATCAGAGCGGTGAGGGCGAGGGGAAAAGCCAGCATCATCAGGTGCGCGAAATAATCCCAGCCCACCAGGTAAAGCTGCACGGTCCCGAACCAGGTGGTCTCCAGGTACTTGATGAAAAGCAGGAACGCGGAAAACAGCGCCATGACCTCGGCCAGGGCCAATGCTCCCGAGTCCCGCACATCGCTCACCTTGAGTCCCGCCGCGATCCTTGTGCTTTCCGCGGCATTTTTCATCTGTTCACCCCCAGGTGATGATCATCAGTATCACGATGATGGCCCCCAACAGCATAATCAATCTCTCGCTCATGCCCGCCTCCTTTTCATATCCGGCCCTCTTCGCTCATAGGTCATAGCAAGCTCGGTGCCAAGTCCGCGGCCTGGCCGCAACCGGCCTATTTCAAAGCGGTTTAATGATTTCAGGAATGGGCCATCGTTTACGGAGGGCATGTAAGCGGTTTCACAGCCCGGCAAGGCAGGGCAGCAATAGAGAGGCGCGGGAATGGCGTCAGGAGAGTTCGGGCGGCTATTTATGCTTGGGCGGAGGAGGATTGTTGGTGGATGGCGCGGGCTTTTCTTCCTTGGCGGGCGGCTGCTTGTTGTCAGCGGGAGCGTCGTCGCCCTTTTCCCACCAGAAGAGGGCCTTTCTCCACTGGGGCTTGATGTCGGTGCCGTTGGCGCCGGGTTCGAGCTTTTTCTTGCGGGTGCGGACTTCCTTGCGGATGGCGAGGAGGCGCTCGATGACGATGGAGCGGTTATCGAGGTCGGAGCTGAACTTGGGCACGAACCATCCGGGGTCGCGGGCCAGCACGTAGACGACCCTGGTCTTTTGGTGGTCGGGGGCGAACGGGTGCAGCGCGATGGACTCGTATTCGGTCTTGAGGTTTCCTTCCTCCATGGTGAAAGAGATGGTCCAGGCTTTTTTGTTTTCCGCGGCCTTCAAGGTGTACACGAAGTCCGGGTAGGGCCAGAGGTTGTTGATCCGGATCTTTACGTGGACGATGTTTTGTTTGCGGTCGAGCAGCTCGGAGCCGGCGATGGAGGGGAAAATTTTCTGGTAAGCGGCGTAGTCGGTGAGCGCGGACCAGATCAGCTCGGGGGGCGCGTCAGTCAAAATCTCGCCCTGCACCTCGTGGACCGAAGTCTCGGGGGCCTCGCGGAAGCTGATGAGCACGTCGCCCCGCAACAGCCGGCCCTCATCCGCGCTAAGAGGCTCCGCCCCGAGCCCGCCGGGGGCGATCCCAACTATCAGTAACATGGCCCCTGCCCATGCCAGGATGTTCTTCATCTTCCACGCCGCGGACGGGCATATTGCCTGTGATGGTCGCATCATCCGATTGTAATGCTAGATCAGGGGGACATCAAAGTCAAGGAATAAACGGCGTTCCAATCCTGGACAGCGGGTTGGGTCAGAGCTTCAGTTTTCAGTTAATGAGAGGATTGCCGAAAGCTGGAGCGATCCCGACATTAACTGAAAACTGAAGCTCTGACCCTCACCACCGCACAACCGGCAATGGCTTCCGGCTTGACATTCAGGCGCCGTTCATCTATTTAATAGAGTGTGACCAAAAACCGCGCGGGAGTAATTCAGTGGTAGAATGCCAGCTTCCCAAGCTGGACGTCGCGGGTTCGACCCCCGTCTCCCGCTCCAACAACCAATCCCTCCGCCTCGACCGGGGCGGGCTTTTTATAGGAAACGTGAGGATGCCGGAAGCGGAGAGGAGCGAGGAGCGAGGAGCGAGGAACGAGGGAAGCCCCGGCCTCAAGCCTCACGCCGGCCGCCGCACGTCTCTTCCCTCGATCTTCGCTCCCCGCCCGTCGCTCCTCTTTGAGGACTAATGAGCTCGAACGGCATTCAGGGCAACCTCCTGGGCATCAGCCGGCAGAAGCAGGACGAGATCTCCCGGCTGTTCCGCCGCCGCATTCCCGCTGACCAGGTCACCACCCACGAGTTCAACCGCGAGCTGTGCGCGCTGAGCCACGAGATCGGCCGGCAAATCGGGACGCTGCTCAACCGGCGCGGCCAGGTGGAGAGCGTGGTGGTGGGCGGCGACAAGAGCCTGCTCCTCGGCGACGTGGGCCGGAGCCGGGGCGATCCTGCCCGGTTCCGCGGGTTGCGCTACGTACATACCCACTTGAAGCCGGAGCCGCTTTCGGAGGAGGACCTGACCGACCTCGGGCTCCTGCGCCTGGACCTGGTGCTGGCGGTGACGGTTGACGAGCAGGGGTATCCGGGGCCGTCGTACCTCGCGCACCTTCTGCCCTATAACCAGGAAGGCAGGCCGTACGAGGTCTATCCTCCGTTCGCTCCCGGGCAACTGGACATGGATTTCCAGGAGCTGATGCGGTCGCTGGAGGAGGAGTTCGCGCGGACCCGGCCCAAGCTCAAGGGCCGCGACCGGGAGGGCGTGATCCTGGTGAGCGTGCAGGTGGACGAATTCCGCGCGAATTCGCCGCTGCCGGCCGCGCCGCGGATTGATTCGATGGCGGAGCTCATGGAGCTGGCGCGGAGCGCGGGCGTTGACGTGCTGGACCAGGTGGTGCAGCGTAGGCCTAAGGCGCACCCGCGCACGGTGCTCGGCCCGGGCAAGCTCCAGGAGGTGGTGGTCCGGGCCATGCAGCTCGGCGCGGTCACGCTGATCTTCGACCGCGAGCTGTCGCCGTCGCAGGTGAACGCCATCCAGAAGCTGACCGAGCTCAAGGTGATAGACCGGAGCCAGCTCATCCTCGACATCTTCGCGCAGCGGGCCAAGTCGCGGGAAGGAAAGATCCAGGTCGAGCTGGCGCAGCTCCGCTACAACCTGCCCCGCCTGGCCGGGCACGGAGTGGACATGTCGCGGCTGACCGGAGGCATCGGGAGCCGGGGGCCCGGCGAGACCAAGCTCGAGATTGACCGCCGCCGCGTGCGCGAGCGCATCCACCGCCAGGAGCGGGAGCTCGAGAACATCCGCCGCACCCGGGCCCAGAAGCGGGAGCGCAGGAAAGCGCGGGAGGTCCCCGTGGTCTCGATCATCGGCTACACCAACGCCGGCAAGTCCACGCTCTTGAACCAGCTCACCGACTCCACGGTGGACGTGGAGGACAAGATGTTCGCCACCCTGGACCCCACCAGCCGCCGGCTGCGATTCCCCCGCGAGCGCGAGATCGTCATCACCGACACCGTGGGCTTCATCCACGAGCTGCCCAAAGACCTGATGGAAGCCTTCCGCGCCACCCTCGAAGAGCTCGCGGACGCCGACCTCTTCCTCCATGTCGTGGACGCCGCCGACCCGTCATGGGACGGACAGATCAGCGCCGTGGGGAAAATCCTCGAAGAGCTCGAATTCAGCGACAAGCCCCGCATCATCGTCTTCAACAAGGCCGACCTCGCCGCCCCCTCCGACCTGGGCGCCCGCCTCGCCCGCTTCTCCGGATCCATCTCCATCTCCGCCCTCAACCGCCGTTCCTTCCTCCCCCTGCTCCTGGCCATGGAGCGGGAGCTGTTCCGGGAAAAGGAGCTCGATTCCACGGCGTGGCAATCGCTGGGGTATTGAGCGGCTTTTGCCCCGCGGCTCTTCATGCCGCGAGGAAGCGCTCTGAGCACGTGAAAAGGCGCTGGGCGTGATGCCTGCCGGGCCCGTCGCCGGCGCGATTGAAGGGACCTATGGTATTGGTTACAATGCCAGTTGTGTCAGGTGATGGAAAGCGCTAGTGTCAGAAATCTCTCCCGGCATCTGCCGCTCGCGGCGATCGTGGCGCTGGCCGCGGCCTTCCGGATCGCGCTCCTGATCGAGCATTATCATAGCCCGCTGTTCACGTTCCTCCGGCTTGACGAGCTGCAGTACGAGGAAGGGGCGCTGGGCGCCATGCAGGGCGAGCTGTTCCAGCATTACGTTCCCACCAACGCGCCCGGGTATTCGTGGTTTTTGGGCGCGCTCTATTACGTGTTCGGGCATAGCCTCATGGTCCCGCGCCTCGCCCAGATCGCCCTCGGACTCGCCTCCATCATCATCGCGCACCGCGTCGCGCGGCGGCTTTTTTCGGAGGCGGCTGGACTCATGGCGGCGCTCATCCTGGCGCTGTACTGGCCGCTGATGATCTTCGAGCAGCGCCTGCTCTCGGCGTCGTTGTTCGTGTTCCTGAACCTCGCGGGCCTGTGGGCGGCGGCGCGGGCGGCACAGGGGGAATCATCGCGGCCGTGGGCGCTGGCCGGATTGATTTTCGGGGCGGCGGCGCTGGTGCGGCCGGAGGCCATGCTCATCATCATCGCTTACATCGTCTGGCTCTGCGGGCGGGCGGCGCGGGAAAAAAGCTGGCGCCGGATGGAGCAGGCGCTCGGGCTCACTGCCCTGGCCTTCCTGGTGGTCGCGCCGGTGGTGCAGGTGCAGCACGGCTTAAGCGGCGAGTGGATGCTGCTGCAGAGTAACGGCGGGCTTAACCTCTACCTCGGCAACAACCCGGACTCCGACGGAACTCCGTATGCGCGGCCGGGAGGAGCGTGGGACGCGCTCACGGCCATGCCGGCCAGGCAAGGGGCGCTGACGGACGCGGAGCAGGACCGCTGGTTCGCGCGCAAGGCCTGGGAGTTCGCGCGGAGCGAGCCCATGGATTTCCTGAAGCTCGTGCTGAAGAAGTCGGCCCTGCTCGCGAGCCATCGTGAGGTCCGGGCCACGATTGACCCGGAGTTCCATCGGTCGCTGTTCCGAGTCCTTAAGCTGCCCTTGCCCGGGTTCGCGCTGGTATTGGGACTGGCCGTGCCGGGCCTGCTGGCGCTCTGGCCCATGAAAAAAGGCCGTCAGGCGCTGCTCATTTATATTGGAGTTTATGCCGCGGCCACCGTCGGCGCCGTGGTCTCGTCGCGCTACCGGCTGCCGTTCACGGCGGGCATTATCATCCTCTCCGGCGCGGGCGCGGCCAGGGTGGTGGAGGCCGCGCGGGCGCTTCGGCGCGGCTTGGCGGGAGGCCGGGAGGCGGTGTCGAAAAGATCGCTCGCGCCGCTGGCGCTCCTGGCTTTAGGGCTGGCGGCGGCGTACCTGCCGGTGCGGATAGGTTACAACGCGGCGGAGGAATACGCGTACCTGGGCGATGCCTGGATGAATCATAAGAACGTGGCCCGCGCGGCCGAGAGTTATCAAGAGGCGCTCAAGCTGGGTCCCTCCCGCGCTCAGGCCATGAGGGGGCTGGCCCGGATCGAGCTCGGCCAGGGCGGGACCGGGGCGGCGGAGCAATGGCTGCGGCGGGCCGTGGCCGCGGACCCGGCCGGCGCGGAGGGGCATTACGAGCTGGGATCGCTCTGGTGGCGCCAAGGCCGGAAGGATGAGGCAATCAAGGAATTGGGGACGGCGGTGGATTGCTCTCCGCAGTCCATCATGATGCTCTACTGGCTCGCCTACTACGAGCGGCTGGCGGGCAACACGGAGGACGCGAAGCAACGGCTCATGAGCGCGCTCCTGCTCCGGCCGGACTTCGAGCCGGCGCGGCAGATGCTCCTCGAAATGGAGTCCCGGTAAATGGCATCCTCGATGACAGCAGCCGGCCGCGGCCACGGATTCATATCCCGCGGCTTCCCGCTCCTCCTGGTGCTGCCGGCCGCCGCGGCCTTCCGCATCGCTCTGCTCTGGGAGCATTCGCGCAGCCCGCTGTTCCATTACCTGCGGATTGACGAGGGCGAGTATGATCTGTGGGCGCGGGACGTGGCTAACGGTTTTTTGTTCCCGGACACGCTGGCCAATCACGGGGCGGGGTATCCGTGGCTCTTGGGAGGGCTCTACTATTTTTTCGGCCCTGGCCTTATACTGCCGCGTCTGGTCCAGATGGCGCTGGGCCTCGCATCCATCGTCCTGGTCCATCGGATCGCCGCGCGGCTTTTCAACAAGGGCGCGGCGCTGGCCGCGGCCCTGCTCTTCGGGCTGTACTGGCCGCAGATGCTCTTTGAGCAGCGCATCCTGGACGCGACGCTGTTCACGTTCCTGAACCTGGCCTGGCTCCTTGGCGCGGTGCGGGCCGTGGAGAGCGGAAGGGCGCGGGCCTGGGCGGCCACCGGATTGCTGATCGGCGCGGCGGCGGTGGTCCGGCCGACGCCGGTGATCTGTCTGGCCGCGCTCTTTGTCTGGCTCATGTATCGCGCGGCGCGGGAACGGAGCCAGGCGCCCGCGCTCGGGGCGTTGGCCATGCTCGCGGCGTGTCTCATCATAATCTTGCCGGTGATGGCCGGCGGCCGGCTGGCGTCGGGCCACTGGTCGCTCTTGCAGGCGGAGGGCGGGCTGAACCTTTACATCGGCAATAATCCGGACGCGGACGGGACGCCGTATGCTCGGCCGGGCGGCGTTTACGACCGGCTCCAGGCGCTGCCGGTCGCGGAGGCCGGGATCACCGACCCGGCGGGGCAGGACCGGTTTTATATGAAAAAAATTTTTGAGTTCATGCGGCGCGACCCGGCGCGGTTCTGGAAGCTGCAGCTTAAAAAGGCGGCGCTGCTCGTGAACCATCGCGAGCTCAGGGCGAGTGTCAATCCCGAGTTCCAGCGGTCGCTGTTTCCGGCGCTTAGGCTGCCGCTGCCCGGCTTCGGCGTCATCCTGGCGCTGGCGCTGGCGGGGCTGCCGGCTCTCAGGTGGAGGCGGCGCGGCCATCAGGTATTCATGATCCATCTGGCGGCGTTCGCCGGCTTCACTGTTGCCACGGTGGTCTCCAGCCGGTACCGGCTGCCCCTGGCCGCGGGGATGATGGTCCTGGCGGGCGCCGGCGCGATGGAGCTTGGGCGGGCTGCGCTCCTGATGCGCGGCAAGGAACAGGGGCGGCGCGGAAGGCTGCCGCGGGCGGCGGCGCCGGTGGCGCTCATGCTGCTCGGGCTCGGACTCTCGCGTCTGCCGGTGGCGCCGCACTACACGGACGCGGAGGACTGGTCGTATATGGGCGGCGCGTGGCTGGAGCAGGGGAACCGGGAGCGCGCGGCGGACTCGTATGAAAAAGCGCTCGCGCTTGATCCGTCTTTGGCGGAGGCCATGATGGGCATGGCGCGGCTGGAGCAGGAGAACGGCGATGCCGGCGCGGCGCGCCAATGGCTCACGCGCGCGGCCGCGGCCGATCCCGGCGGCGCAGCGGCGCACCATGCGCTCGGGCTGTTGTTGTGGGAGCAGGGCGAAAAGACGCGGGCCATTGCGGAGCTGACTCAGGCCGTTCATTTAAGGCCGCAGTGGCTTCCGGGCTATAATGACCTGGCGCGGCGGGAGTGGGACATGGGGATGCATGACCAGGCGATAGCTCATCTCAAGACGGTGCTCAGGATGTATCCGGATTTCAGCGAGCTGAAGGCCCTGGTGCGCGAGCTGGAACGGGAGGCGGCGCGGCCGGCGGGCGGGGGTTCCGGGCCGTGAAGCGGGAGCGCTTTATTCCGGCCATGCTGGCCGCGGTGATGGCGGCGGCGTTCCTGGTCAACGCGCCTTCCCTCGGCTACGGCTTTGTTTTCGACGAGCGGTTACTGATCGTTGATAACCCGGTGGTGCACGACCTGGCGAACGCGGGGCGGATGTTCGGCGAGAAGTTCTGGCCGGGCCCGGCGCGGGGGATTTACTACCGGCCGCTGGTGACGCTCTCTTATGCGGCGGGCTATGCCGTGGCGGGGGAGACGCCGTGGGTCGAGCACCTGATCAACGCGTTGGCGCACGCGCTGGCCTCGGGGCTCATGTTGCTCCTCCTGGTCCGGCTCACGGGCAAGGAGCGGGTTGCGGCGCTGGCGGCGATGATCTTCGCGGTGCATCCGGCGCACGTGGAGTCCGTGGTGTGGGTGCCGGGCCGCACCGACGTTTTCGCCGCGATGTTCATGATGGCGTCCTGGGTCATGCTGCTTCGGGCCCGGGACCGGGGAGACCATGCCGGCCGCGCCGCGCCGTATTCCCTGGCCGCCCTGTTCTACCTGGCCGCGCTGTTTTCGAAGGAGATCGCGGTGACGCTGCCGGCGCTCATCGTGGCGCACGATTTTTTCCAGCGCCGATCCGCCATGAGAAAGCGCGTGTATGAATACGCGGCCCTGGCGCTTATCACCGCGGCGTTCATGGCGTGGCGGACGCACGTGCTCTCGGCGCCCGGCCCGGCGCCGGCGCCCAACGCCCTGGCCGGGCTCTCCCCGGCCCGCTCCGCGCAGGCGATTATCATGGTCTTCGCCTATGCCCTGAAGCTCCTCGCATTGCCCTGGTTCTGGCGCATTGATTTTGCCTACGCCGCGAAGATCACCTCGGCGCCGGCGTGGGCCGGAGTCCTGTCCGCCGCCGTGGCCGCGCTCCTGATCGGGGCGGCGGCCGGGTCATGGAGACGGGGCCCGTCCGCCTCATTTTTTATCGCGGGCTTCTTCATCAGCGTCCTGCCGTTCTCGCAGCTCGTTCCCTTTCCGACGTTGTTCGCCCAAAGATTTTTGTATCTGCCGAGCCTGTTCATCTGCGGCCTCGCTGCGTCCATGCTCATTCTTGCCGCGGAGAGGCTGAAGAAGTCCGGAAGCGGGGCCGGAAGCGGGGCCGGACGCGTGGCTTTCGCCATCCTGCTGGCGGCCGTATTGCTGGCGCTGGGGCCGCTGTATATCGCGAAGGGACGGGTGTTCAGGAATGACCTGACTTTCTGGCGGGCCGCGGTGCAACAGGTCCCGGAATTGGCGCTGGCCCACAACAACCTGGGGATCGCCTATCGCGACCGGGGCCTGATGGCCGCGGCCCAGGCGGAATATGAAAAGACCATTGAGCTTGACCCTTCCTATCACGTTGCGCGGATGAACCTGGCCGAGATCGTGATCAAGAACGGAGACCTGGCGCGGGGGATCGCGCTGCTCGAGCAAGCGGCGGCGGAAGATCCGCAAAACCCGGCGGTCAGGAACAACCTGGGCCTGGCCTATATGAGCGCGGGGCGGGCGGGTGACGCCAGGGTCCAGTGGGAGGCCGCCCTGGCCCTGGACCCGTCAAATTTCATCGCGCACGTTCAACTCGCCCACTATTACCTGGAGTCGCGGCCGGACCTTGCGGCGGCCCGGAAGCACCTTGCCGCCGCGCGTGAAATCATGCCCGGCCACCCCCTGGTGCTCGAACTGGAGCGGGAGATCCGGGAGCGGGGACCGTGAGGGGCCAGAGGCTTGGGGCTTGGGGCTTGAGGCTCGGGGCGCGGGAGATCCGTGAGCGGGGACCGGGAGGCCGGAGGGGCTTCACGCCTTCTTTTTCTTCCGGGAATCCAGATAGAGGGCCACGATCTCTTTGCCCGCCCGCGCCATCACTCGCGCGCTTCCGCCGGTATTAAAGCCTTTCAATCTCGGCTTGTGGGTCACGGCGATCTCCACCGGGTCCACGCCCTGTTTCGCGGCCACGGCCAGAATCTCGGCGTTGATGAGCGCGCCGCGGCTTAGGAACTCGTGTCCGCTGATCAGGTCTTTCCGGAAGAGCTTGAAGGCGCAGTTGACGTCGGTGGCCTTGACCTTGAACAGCGCCCGGACGGCGGCGGAGAAGATGAAGCCATAGGCGCGGCGGCGCCAGGGATCGGCGCGGCGGGCGCGGAGGCCGGTGATGAAGCGGTGGCCGGGGGCCTCGGCGGCGAGCCGGCTGAGCTCGGCCGGGTCGAACTGTCCGTCGGCGTCGGTGAAAAAGATCCAGTCGTACTTCGCGGCCGCGAAGCCGGAGGTGAGCGCCGCGCCGTAGCCCCGCCGTTTTTCATGATGCACCACGCGGACCCGGCCGTCGCTCTTCGCCAGCCCATCGGCCACGGCGGCGGTGCCGTCCCGCGACCCGTCGTCCACGATGATGATCTCATAACGCGCGGCCGCGCCCGCCAGGGCCGCGGCCAGGCCCTCCACCACCGCGGCCAGATTTTCCGATTCATTCAGCGCGGGCAGGACCACGGAAATCTCCATGGAGTTATCATGTGGCATGGCAAGCAAAGGTTTAACATTTTGACCCGGTCCGCGCAAACCGGAGACATGGGCGGACGCCGGCAACGTCCGGGCGGCCCGGGCCCGGGGCCTTCACGGTGAATGCCCTCCGTCCCATACGCGATCTTTTTGCCAAGGCCACGGGGCCATGCTATTATTAATTATTGGTTCGCGTGACGGCCAAGGACACTGGCCGCGAAAGGGCGGGAACTTTTTTTACCCTGTTGGTTCCCAACGGAAAGCAACAATAGAACATTGAGTTATGAATCCGGGGCGAGCGCTCGGCCCCGGGGGAGCGGCTGGAATTGAACGACGACATGGCGGCGCCGGCGATGAAGGATGAAAAGAATCCTGAAGGGACGCAGGGCCAGTCCCCGGCCCAGACCCCGGAGAAAAAGCCGGCCAAGAAGAAAGCCGATAAGCCCGGGGTGAAGAAGGCCGCGAAGCCCCTGGATCCGGCGGTGGCGGAGGCCCGGGCGCATGACGCGCAGAACCGGACGATCCTTGAATCGGCGGGCAAGATCGCGGACCGGATCCAGGCGCGGCAGATTTTCATGATTATCGAGGATCCGTCGGAATGCAAGATTCCGGCGGCGCTGGCCAGCCGGAAGAACTTCGTGCTGGTGGTCAGCGAGCGGACGGTGAACGACGAGCTGCGCAAGCAGTACAAGAACATCCTGACCCTTCCCGATCTTCACCTCACGCGCATGGGCAAGGTCAAGATGGCGGTGATGCGGAGCCTGTCCGCGCACATGATCGCCCATGGCGACAAGATCGTGTGCGTCACGGGCTCGCGCGGGCTGCCCACGGTTGACACGATGGTAGTGCTCGACATCGGCAAGGAGTTCGAGCTGATGGGCTCCGCGGAAATCGCCAACATCTCGACGCAGGTGCGGACGGAGGTGTTCGAGGAGCTGGTGACCATCTCCACCGAGCTGGCCAACCAGGGACGCGAGGGCAAGCCCATCGGCGCGATCTTCGTGCTCGGGGACACGGACAAGGTGATGCAGCTCTCGCGGCAGTTGATCTTCAACCCCTTCCACGGCTACCCGGAGGAGGAGAGGAACATCCTGGACCCGCGGCTCAAGGACACGATCAAGGAGTTCTCCGCCCTCGACGGGGCTTTTGTCATCCGCGACGACGGGGTGATCATGGCGGCGGGCCGGCACCTGAACGCGGTGCTGGAAGAGGAGTCGCTGCCGCAGGGACTGGGCGCGCGGCACGCCGCCGCCGCCGGCATGACCGACGTGACCAACTCCACCGCCATCGTGGTCTCGGAGAGCACGGGCACGGTCCGGATTTTCAGGAACGGCAAAATCTTCATGGAAATCGAGAAAGCCGCCGCCGCCCCCCACAAACGATGACTCCGCCTCTCCCGCCTGCTCCGGGCGGCGCCGGCCAGGCTCTGGCGGCAAGGGAAAAAGCCAATCTATGGTAGACTAATAAAACGCCGGCGCGGTCCTTACCGCGCCGGGCGGCGCTGGCGGACATGACGCCCGTTCAGCGGACCGATACCAAGAGAGATCGCGTGACGGACCAACGGGACAATTTAACGCACGAGCTTGCCGCCGCGGTGGGGGCGGAGCACGTGTCGGCGCGCCACGTGGACCGCGCCATCTACAGCCGGGACGTATGGCCGCGCAACACCATCCGGCTGCAGTCGGACGAGCTGCCCGACCTTCCCGAGGCCGTGGTGTGGCCGGGCTCGGTGGAAGAGGTGCGGGCGGTGGTGCGCATCGCGGGGCGGGCCCTGGTCCCGATCATCCCCATGGGCGCGGGCTCCGGCGTGTGCGGGGGCACGGTGGCCCTCGGCGGCCGCGGCATCGTGCTCGATTTGAAGCGCATGAACCGGGTGCTGGCGATTGACGACGAGTCGCTCACGGTCACGGCCGAGGCCGGCATCATCGGCGAGATCCTGGAGCGGCGGCTCAACCGGAAGGGCTATACGATGGGGCACTTCCCGTCGTCCATCTACTGCTCGTCCTTCGGCGGCTGGCTCTCGACCCGGGCCGCGGGCCAGCTATCCGCCAAGTACGGCAAGATCGAGGACATGGTGGTGTCGCTGCAGGTGGTGCTCCCGAGCGGGGAGGTGCTCGAGACCCGGAGAGCGCCGCAGAGCGCGACCGGTCCGGACTGGAACCATGCGTTCATGGGCGCGGAGGGGACGCTGGGGATCATCACCGCGGCGACGTGCCGGGTCTGGCCGTACCCGGCGTCGCGCCGCTTCCAGGCGTATTCGTTCGCGACGGTGGAGGACGGTCTGGAGGCGATCCGGGAGATGATGCAGGCGGAGCTTCGTCCGGCGTGCGTCCGGCTCTACGATCCCGTGGACACGTTCTTCTCCAAGACGAGCAAGATCGTGCCGGCCGAGGAGCAGATTGAGGATCATCAACGCCGCGCGCCGAAACAATTAAAGGACCGGGGGACCTGGCCGCGCCGGGTTCTGCCCTTGTTGTTCCATCCCGGGCTGATGAACCCGCTGCTCAATCGCCTGGACCGGTCCAAGCTGGTGCTGACGTTCGAGGGCGACCCGGAGATCACGGCGCTGGAGCAGAGCCTGGCCAAGGGGATCTGCGCCCGGTGCGGCGGCCGGGACCTGGGCCCCGGCCCGGCGCGGCACTGGTGGGAGAAGCGCTACAAGGTGAGCTACACCATGCAGGTCATGTTTGATCTTGGCTTCTTCGTGGACACCATCGAGGTGGCCACGGTCTGGGACCGGCTCGACGAGCTGTACTACGGCATGCGCAACGCCATCGGGCGGCACGCCTTCGTGATGGCTCACTTCAGCCATTCCTACCCGCAGGGCTGCTCGATTTACTTTTCCATCGCGGCCACGGCGCGGTCGCAGGCGGCGAAGCTCGCGGTGTATGACGGGGTGTGGAAGGACGCGCTCGACGAATGCGTCCGGCGGGGCGGGAGCATCAGCCATCACCACGGGGTCGGCGTGCTCAAGGCCAAGTGGCTGGAAGAGGAGGAGGGCGGGGCGTTGCCGCTGCTCAAGGCCCTGAAGAGCGCGGTGGACCCGGAGGGGATCATGAACCCGGGCAAGCTGGGGCTCGGCGGAAACAACGGGAACCGGAAGCAATCGGATGAATCAAAGAAGTTATAGGGGGAAGGTGCGCCTTCGCGCCGCTTGCCCGGATAATGGAATTATTAATCAGAACAAAGATACCAGCGCCGCATGAAGCAGGAACCAGACATCAATAAGCTGAAGTTTCCGGAACCGGACCCGGACCTGCTCACGGCCCTGGCCGGGATCGTGGGCGAGAGGCACGTGTCGGGCCGGGCGCTCGACCGCCTGGCCGTGAGCCGCGACTCGTGGCCCCAGGGATATTTCTGGATGCGGGAGGGGAGAGCGCCGCTGCTGCCCGCGGCCGTGGCCTGGCCGGGGAGCGAGGACGAGGTCGCGGAGCTGATCATGTGGTGCGCGATGAACCGGGTGCCGCTGACGCCGGCGGCGGGCGGGTCGGGCGTGTGCGGGGCCTCCATCCCGGCGCGCGGCGGGATCGTGATGGACTTAAAGCGCATGAACCGGCCGCTGGAGCTGAACGAGATCAATCACACGGCGGAGGCCCAGGCCGGGATCATGGGCGAGACTTGGGAGCGGTGGCTCAACCGGCGCGGCTTTTCGCTGGGCCATTTCCCGTCGTCCATGTACTGCTCGACGCTGGGCGGGTGGCTGGCGTCCCGGAGCGCGGGCCAGCTCTCGTCGAAGTACGGGAAGATCGAGGACATGGCCTTGAGCCTGTCCGGGGTCCTGGCCGACGGGAGCAAGTTCACGTCGTCCGACTCGCCGAAGAGCGCGGCCGGGCCGGACCTGGACCAGCTCATCATCGGGAGCGAGGGCACGCTGGCGGTGATCACGAGCGCGGTGATGGCGGTGCACCGGCTGCCGGAGCGCTCCGCGTTCCGCGGGTTCATGTTCGAGGATCTGGAGAGCGGGGTCCGGGCCATGCGCCTCGTCATGCGGGCGGGGCTTGACCCGGCCGTGATGCGCCTCTACGATGAGCTGGACACCAGGTTCCACGCGAAGAGCCTCGGGGCGGAGGGGCCCGGCTGCCTCCTGGTGGCGGGGTTCGAGGGCCCGGACCACGAGCTTACCCGGGCCAAGGCCGCGAAGGGCTTTTCCATCCTGGCCGAGGCGGGCCGCGACCTGGGCCCGGGACCCGGCGAGGCGTGGCTTGGGCGGCGCTACTCGGTGAGCTACAATCAGAGCACGGTGCTCTCGCTCGGGCACACCATCCTCGACACCTGCGAGGTCGCGGCGGTGTGGTCCAAGATTCCCGGGCTCTACCATGCCGTGCGCGGCGCCATCGCGCCGCACGCGCTGGTGACCGCGCACATCTCGCACGTCTACTCCGTGGGCGCGGCCATTTATTTCACGTTTGTCGCGGGCTCGGAAGAGCCGCCGGCGGCCGAGGCCTATAAGGCGGCCTGGAGAGCGGCCATGGAAGCATGTCTTCAGGCGGGCGGGACCATCAGCCACCACCACGGCATCGGCGCGCACAAGGCCCGCTGGATGCGCGCGGAGCTGGGCCCGGCCCTCGACATCTTTAATGATTTGAAGCTCAGGCTTGATCCGGGCACAATATTAAACCCGGCCAAGATGGGCATCGGCGATACTGAAACGGAGGACCGAGATGATCAATTTCTTTAAAAGCGGCGGCAAGTGGAGACCGGCCCGGATCGCGGGCGTCTTGATTCTTCTCATCTGCCTGGCGGGCAGTTGCACCGGCCAGGGCTGCAAGGGCTGCACCGCCTGCGAGAGCTGCTCCTCATGCAAGCCTCCCGCCGGCGGACCCGGAGGCGTGACCCAGCCCGGCGTGCTACCCGGCGGCACCAGCCAACCCGGCGCCCAGAAACCGGCCTTTGACTGGACCAAGGAGACACGGCCGTCGCCCTACCGGCCCGTGACCGTCCTTTCCTCCGACACCGCGCGATACGTCCCCACCGCGGAGCAGCAGGAAGCCGCCAAGAAGTTGCTGCGGGAGATCGAGGCCAAGGGCCAGGGCGAGAACCCGCCCGCCGCTCCCCTGAACCTCAATGCCCAAGACGTCAAGGGAGTCAGCGTATCTCTGACCTGGACCGACGCCTCCAATAACGAGCAGGAGTTCCAGGTGGACCGCTCGGAGGGCGGCGGTCCGTTCGTGGCGGTTTTCCGGCTGCCGGCCAATTCGGCTTCGGTCATGGACGGGCCGCTCGCGAAGGGGACTTACTCCTACCGGGTGCGGGCCGCCAACGATACCGGGGCCTCCGCGTTCGCGGGTCCGGCCGCGGTGACGCTCGCGGGAGCGGACAGCGCGCCGGCCGCTCCGGTGGCGCTGACCGCGGATGCCGACGCCACGCCCCAGGTCATGCTGCTGTGGGAAGACCAGTCGGACAACGAGGAGTACTTCAAGGTAGAGCGCTCGGAGGGACGGGGCCCATTCGCAGCCATCGCCACCCTCGGGGTGAACGCCAACTCTTACAACGACCCCATGGTCCAGGACAAGATGACGTACACCTACCGCGTGATCGCCGGGAACAAGGCCGGCGAGTCCGCCCCCACCAATACCGCGAGCGTCAAGATCAAGGTGGCGGACAAGCCGCCGGCGGCGCCCACCAACCTCCAGGCCGTCACCGGGACTGACGGCGGTGTGACCCTGCAATGGGACGACAACTCCGACAACGAGGACCGGTTCGTGGTCGAGCAGAGCACGGCCGACGTCCCCAAGTTCCGCCGCTTCGCGGAGACCGACCAGGACCAGCCGGCGTTCTCCCTGCAAACGGCCGAGCCCGGAGAAGCCTGGAACTACCAGATCCGCGCCGAGAACGCCGCCGGAACCTCCGACCCTTCCAACGTGGTCACGGTTACCGGCAAGGACAAGCCGGTCACCGCCTTTACCATCACGGTTGACCCCTCCGGCAACGTCGCGGTCACCCCCCCGTCGAACCCGTCGCTGCCGAGCCTCGTGGTGCAAAGCTCGGCGCGGGAGGGCGCCGACATCGTGGCCGAGATCGCGGTCCGCAACAGCGACCCGGAGAACAAGCTCGAAGAAGTTTATGTCCTGGTCGAGGACAGCGACCAGAGCGGCGTCATGCTGCAGGGTTGCGACCGCGGGCCCGGGAGCTGCGCGCTGGATGAGGGGATAGCCTCGGGCTCGCCGGTGGGCTATCAATACGTGGAGGGCGGCTACGACCGGCAGGTGCTGCACGGTGGCGAGATGGAGCATTATCCTTCCCAGCAGGGTTTAAGCTATGCGGTGCGCAACATCTGGCCGGCCTGCGGGTCGGTGGCCGTGAAGTGGACCTTCAGCGGGGTAACCGCCACCACCCAGCTCGGGGTCAATCTCTACGGCAACGTCGCGCCGGGGGACTTACGCCGGGGGGATGCGCGCTTTGACCGCAACAAGTTGCTCTTCATGATCGAGCCGTTCGCCCCGGGCCCCGCGACCGAGCTTTACAAGCCCGGGGCCCTGCCCAACCCTACCTCGCGGCACATCAATTTCCTCAAGCCCGGAGACGTGGTGGCGGTCAACGTGTCGGTCGAGGCCGCGGACTGGATGGAGAACCAGCCGGAGATCGGACGGCTCGCGGATGAGCCGAACGCCGACTACATCTACTGGCACGACCTAGGCTTCGGCATCACCTTTGATCCCGCCGTGATCCAGCCCATCTCCAAGAGCGTGGTCATGCCCGACGGCTCCGTCCTGTACAAGGGCATCCAGGACCCCATGACCGCCGCCCATATCTTCGACGACGGCTGGAACGCGGAGAACGGCCAGTGGTGCTTCTCTTACATGGTGCCCAACGAAGGCGTGGTCGTGGCCAATTTCTCTTATGCGAGCTTCGAGATCGGCCAGAACGCGCAGGGCCAGGAAACCTGCGTGCATTGCGGACAGGAAGGGTTCGTGGACGCCAATGGAGTCATCACCGGGCCGGACCCGGAACCGGAGGCCACGCTCGGGCTCATTTATTTCCA
>Ga0307379_10001084_pt1 | contig 43728 bp, 64 predicted proteins | sample UN2MG_FD_202237 | JGI IMG/M metagenome (GOLD analysis project Ga0307379, IMG submission 202237) | Soil microbial communities from Risofladan, Vaasa, Finland - UN-2 | ecosystem: Environmental > Terrestrial > Soil > Coastal area > Acid sulfate soil | place: Finland: Risofladan, Vaasa | collected...
GGGAACACCGTACCTTGGTGGAGCAGGAAGGCGAGGCTCTTCCCTTTCCCGACCACGCGAGGCTTACGGGGCTGTACGTGCCCGCGACGAACGAGCAGACCATGCGTTGGGTAAACGCGCGGGCCCCGTGGGATGGCAAGGCCTTGTTGAATCGATTTGAGGACCTCGAGGATTTTGATCGCGGCGTGCTGCGGGCGCAGCTCGTGCAAGGGCTCCGCGAAGGCCAGGGCATGGCCAAGATAGCGAGGAACGTCCGCAAGGGCGTGGGCATGGTTCAGCATCGGGCAACGACCATCGCGCGCACCGAGATCATGCGAGCGAGCCACGAGGCAAAGGAAGAGACCTTTGCGATGTTCCGGAAGGACGGGACGATCGGTGGCGTGGGGATCACGGCCGCACTCGATGATAGGGTCTGCGAGTTGTGCATGTACTACGACGGCATGGAGTATTTCTACCACAAGGACCCGCCGATCAGCGACATGCCCATGCTGCCTTTGCACCCAAATTGTAGGTGCGCGTCAGTGCCCATAAGCGCACTGTGGGATAAGCTGGGCGTGCCGAAGGGCGAGCGGTGGACCGGCTACCGGGCAGGTCGCGGGGTGAAGGTGCCGGTGGATACGGACTTCAACGGTTGGCTGCGCCGGATGGAGAAAGCACATCCCGGCTACGGCGGGAAGTTATTTACGAGCAAGGGCCGATATGCGGCGTGGATGCAAGGGCAAGATGTGAGGGCCGTCATACGCAGTGACCCCGGCATCTGGAAACGGATGGAGGCCGTGCCGAAATATGGCAGTGCTCGGACACGGTCGCGGCGAAGGCGCAAAGGGCAAAGCGGCGCCGAACCTGCCAAATAGCTGGGCGCTGGAACGATCCTGCTTCTTAAGCCCCCGCAACGCCCCTTTTGGCTCCCCGGAAGTCTGACCGGGCTCCTCCCTGTGTACTTTCGGAAGTCGGTATTCGGAAGGCGGCTGATAAAATACGCGCGAAGAGAGGGGCTTACGCATGCCGTGGACGATGGACGATGTTGCCAGCAAGACGAAGCTCGCCAGCACCGCAGCCCTGAAGCGGCTGTGGGTAAGCGTGGCGAACCAGGAGCTGGCCCGCTGCAAAGGGCCGCAGGAGGAATGCGAGGCCAGGGCGATACGGATTGCCAACGCAGCGGTGAGAAAGGCGGTGAGTGAGAGCATGCCGGATATTACGGAGGCAGGATGGACCACGGCCTACATGAACGATCTGCCCGATGGCAGCTTTGCCTATATCGAGCCTGGCGGCAGCGAGGACGGGCAAGGCAAGACCACGCCGCGCAGCCTGCGGCACTATCCCTTCAAAGACGCGGGCGGTAAAGTCGATCTGCCGCATCTGCGGGCAGCGTTGCGATACGCGGCGCGGGAGATCAAGCGCGGGGGCAGGGGAGCGGGCTTGGCGCAGAAGGCCATGCCGAAACTGAAAGCTGCGGCCAAGGCCGCAGGCGTGGGGCAGTATGCGGAGAGCCTCCAGGTGGTCGAGTTCCGCGAGGAAACTATGGGCCTGGATAACAGCGCGCATGTGGATCGGGAGGCGAGCATGATACGCGACGTGGCGCTGCTGGGCGCTAACAGCAAGAACGACCGCACGTACCTCCCGGACGCGCTGACGCAGGCCGCGCGCCTGCTCGATGGCATAAAGGCATACGCAGATCACCCGCCCGAACACGACATAGACAAAGTGCGTGGCATACGCGAAGGGTTGGGCAAGGTGCAGGCCACGCGGGTTGACGGCAGCAAGGTGCGCGGTGATTTCCATGTAGTGCCACATGCCGGTTGGGTGTTGGATTTGGCTGAACGCATGCCGGAGATGGTGGGGTTCAGCATCAACGGGCGGGGCTACACCTACCAAGACGACGATGGGCACACCATCGTAGAGGCTTTCGAGCGGATACGCAGCGTCGATTTGGTAAGCGAACCCGCAAGCACCAGCAGCTTGTACGAGGGCACGCAGCACGACGACGAGGCAGGCGCGGCGGCACTTACGGTGCGGCTGAAGGGCGTAACGGACGAACAGCTTAGCGAGTACCTGGGCGCACAGCGGCCCACGGTTTTACAGGCTATCCGAGAGGAGGTGAGGAAGGGCATGGGTGCTGACGACACCATCAAAGAGCTGGAAGAAGAAAAGAAAACTCTCGAGGCGAGCAAGACCGACCTCGAGGGGAAGATGAAGGAGAAGGAGGAGGAGCTTGAAACGCTGCGGGCCGCAGAGGCCCGTAGGGAGAAGGAAAGGCTTGTGGCAGAGAAGCTGGAAAAGGCCGAGCTGCCGGATGAGGCCAAGACCGAGGAGTTCACGGAGCAGTTGATGGTCGCGCCCGATGAGGCGGCCATCGACAAGTGGATCGCGGATAGGGTGAAGGTCATGAAGACCAAGGAGGCCACGTCGGCAGGCAGCGGCGAAGGTACTGGAGGCAAGGCTACGGACGAGGAAGTCGAAGAGGCGTTCGCCGGCTAGTGCCGGTGAGCGCGCTTCCCTGAAAGCACTTGAGCGAAACGTAAAGGAGGCATGCAATGGCAGACGTACACAGACACAGGTGGGGTAACATCAACCCCAAGGACATGGCGGTCGCCAGCGCGACGGTCATCGAGATCGGCGATCTGCTCTGGTACGACGTCGCCAACAATCAGGTCAAGAACATGGCCAGTCTGGTCTTTACGGACCTGGCCAACGGGCAACTGCGTTCGCATTTCCTCTTCGCGGGGATTGCGATGAGCGCCAGCGCCAGCCTCGCCACCGCCGACATCAAGGTGGGCACGGCGGGCGTATGGGAGCTTCCGTGCGCGAGCGCGAGCTTCGGCCAGAACGACCTCGTGGGCATCGACGACAACGCCGGGCCGACCGCCTACGTTGACCAGCAGGTCATCGCTGCGGGCGACGAGATGTTGAGCATCGGCCGCGTGGCGGCCGTAGCTGCAACCGTGACCACCGTGCTGGTCGAGATCAACCCGCGCATCGTGCGCGGCGGTTGGGGCAGCGCAGGCGCGATTACCATATCGCAGACCTGTGCCACCGATGGCACGACCACGTACATCATCTTCCCCACGGCAAGCAGCGCCGAGGGCGCGCCGTTCAAGTTCCGCGTGATGGATGCGTGGATTCTCAAGACGCACGCCAACGGCGGCGCGGGCGATAAGCTCGAGCTGCTTAACGTTGCGAACCTGATCGGCGACGTAGACGGCAACATCAACGACAAAGCGGTTGGCCGCATTGACGACATCGACGACGCGTACCACGATGTGGCGGAGAGTACGCTATTCAGCATCAAGTGGACGAAGGCCACGTCTTCGCAGGGGATCGCTTACATCACCATCAAGCCCATAGCGTAAGGCGTGGGCAGAGCCTCTAACAGCGCACCACACTGAAGGAGGTGACAGCATTGAGACCGGCAGCAATCAAGAACCTCATTGAGCGCGTGGGCGCTGTGGAGTGCGGCCGAAGAGTCGCAGAGCTTATAGCCACCGGCAGAGTCAGGTCGGCCGACATCAGCGTGCGCGGACTTTGGGAAGCCACGGTCGGCCCGGTCGGCGAGACGCTCGCCGTTGCCGCGCGCCAGCGAGGCTTCATCAGGCCGTTGCGTGAAGGGGCTGTCGATAGCACGGCGTTCTCCGCCGTGTTCGGGCAGATACTCTTCAGCCGCGTGATGAACGAGTACAGCCAGGATATCTGGGTGTGCGACCAACTGGTCGACACCATCCAGACGACCCAACTGAGCGAGCGGGCCCCTGGGTTCCAACTCCAGGATGAGAACGCCGAAGTGAACGAGGGCATGCCTTATCCCGAAGCTGGCATGGTAGACGAGTACGTCGGCTTCGTGAGCGGGAAAAAGCGCGGAGAAATCCTGTCCATCACCGAGGAAGCGGTGTTCCGCGACAATACAGGCTTCCTGCTCAGAAAGGCCGGCAACATCTCCCACTATCTGCGGCAGCAGAAGGAGCAGCGCATCCTCAACGTGGTAACGGGCACGACCAACGCCTACCGGATCAACGGCACGAACACGGCGCTCTACAGCGCCACGGCCGCAAGCGCAGGCGGGCACGGCAACCTGGTTGCCACAAATGCGCTCGTGGATTGGACGGACGTCGACGCGGTGCTGGCGTTGATAGCCTTGCAGCGCGAGAGCGACATGACCACGCCTGTGGTGGTCATGGTGAGGCAGGTGCTCGTTCCGAAGGCCCTGTTTGCGACGGCAATGCGCGTGCTCGACGCGACCGGCAATTACTACCTGAGCCGCGTCAACGCAGCCGCGGGCACGGCGGATGTCCAGTACGGCATGCCCGGCAAGAATCCCTACGCCGGGCAGTACGCGCTGGTGAGCACGCCGCTGCTTGACGCCCTTAGTACCTCGAGCTGGTACATGATGGACGGGCCGCGGGCGTTCGTGTATCGCCAGCACTGGCCTCTGCAGATGTTCAGGCAGGGCGCCGACAGCGACTTGGCGTTCGAGCGCGACATAGTGGTGCGGTTCAAGATCCGCGAGTGGGGCACGGCCGAGGTCATCGATCACAGGTCGACCTACCAGAGCACGGCATAAAGGACAACCCCGCCAAGCCAAGGATAGGAGCCAGGCATGTATTACCAGGTGCGCATGAGCGGCAACGAGGCGGTCGAAATGCCCGGCCAGCGAGTCGAGCTTCAGACGCCGCTGGAGATGCTGCTTTTCGACATCCTGATGGAGGTGCGGCGGCAGAATAAAGGTCTTTACGCGGCAATGGGCATGCTGGCCAAAGTGGCTCGCGTGCCCTTGCCTGCGGAAGCCAAGGACTTATTGGGACAACGTCATGGCGTACCCGACAGAGGCAGAGCTTCAAACGAAACGGGCGCTGATCGAGACGCAGATAAGTAGCGTGCTGACAGCGGGCTCGAGGACGTACAAGGTGGGCGAAAGGATGGTGGCCCACACGGAGTACCTCGCCGAGCTGCGCAAGCAGCTGGAACTGGTGGATAAGCAGCTCGGCAGCCTGCCTGCGTGGGAAGAGACGCGCTACAACGATCCTGCGGGCCCATAGGAGGGCGTGAGGTGTCGCTTGCCGACCAAGCTGCTACCGACCTGGACATGATGTTCAGCGACTGGGGCGTATCGATCACGTACAAGGCCGCCACCGCTGTTGGCTTCAGTGCCGAGTCGGGCACACACAGCACCACCAGCAGCGATACAGCACTCACGGCGTTGCGGGAAACCATACGGAGCAGCGAGGTCGCGGCGACGGCGGGAGGCATTGCCGTGCGCATCTCCGATCTTCGTTATGGTATCAAGGTGGCCGACCTGGCTGCGGAACCGGAAGCCGACGATCAGATCGTAGACGGCGCCGAGACCTTCCGCGTGCTGGGCCAGCGAAAAAGCGCTGATGAGAACCTATGGTGGGTCTATGCCAGGAGGGTGCCGTAGTGCCCGCGACGATGCAATCAGCGCAGCAGATACTGCGGACGAGCACGCTACAAGGCCAGCGGCAGGGTGCCCGCATGTTCACCATCCATTGGGAGACCGAACGCGCCAACGCCGAACTGGCAAAGTTCTTCAGCATGTATCGGAAGAATCTATCGAAGGCGCTGAAGATGGTCGCCGCGCTGGTTATGGAGGGCCTGATAAAGTTCACGCCCGTCGACACCGGTAGGGCTAGGGCGGGCTGGTACATACCCGCCAGCAAGCTATCGCCTGCTGCGGCTGCCACAGCCGCCACCCACCCAAAGCCGGAAGGGGCGGAGGGTTTGCCGAAGGGCGCGATCAAGATGCACCTGCAGGGCAGCGAACAGTACATCGAGATGAGCAACCTGGTGGATTACATCATCATGCTGGAATTCAACTGGAGCGAGCAGACGCATGGGCAAGGCATTCTGCGCCACGCGATGCACGATGGACGGCGGCATTTACGGAGGCATCTGCGTAATGTGCTGACCGGCCGCGAAGAGATGATGAGGCTCTAATGATTGCCGAGGATGTGCACCAGGCGGTGATGAAGCACCTGCAAGACAATTGGACTGAATGTACGGTGCAATATCCTGCCGTGCCTTTCAGCAGCACCGGGCTTACAGAATGGATCAAGCCCGTGGTGCAGGCGGCGGGCAGGCCGTGCCGTGAGGGCGAGCAGGATCGCCTCGTTGCGTTGGTGGTCTACATAATGCACGCCACGAGCGACGGCAACGCCTACAGGGTGCAGCAGCTGGCGGACGCTCTGGGCGCCGAGTTCGGGCAGAAGAGTATCGCAACCAGCGCGGGCCGCACCATACGTTTCAAGGAAGGGCAATTTGCATATTTTCCGCAACCCGCGGTCGCAAGCGCGATGTCGGGACCTGGTGGTGCAGGCCCTGGCGACGTGGAGCGCGACGGCGGCGCGGTGCGATTCGAAGGCATGGTAATCGAGGCAACCTAAGGAGAAATGACGATGGGATAGCAGCCGGAGGCGTCGCGGCCTGATCAGCCGCGATTCGTCACGAGCAGATTTGGGCACCTGACTGCATGCAGGCGGTCAGGTGCCTTTTTTTGTGTCTGCGCCTCCGGCTGCTCACCCATCAAGGAAGAGGAGGTGATTTTCTGTGAGCGTAACCAAGAACCTGCGCGATGGCACCCTTGTCCTGCAGGACAGCGGCGCCGCGAATAGCATCACACTGGCGTGCGAAGCAGGGGACCTGCGATTCGCCGAATCGAACGCCGTAATCAACGTGTTGGATCGCGGCGATTTGAGCCACATGCGCCAGGGCGACGAGGTGCCCGTAGCACTGAGTTGGACGTTGAAGTTCATCGAGCTCATAAGCAGCGATACGGGAATCCCCACCGCCTACGAGGCCATCAAGAATATCCAGGCGGCCTCCGGCTGGACGAGCACCAACACGGATGGCGGGGATGTGTTCACTCTGGACATGGTATTCACCATCGCCACGCCGACAGCGGGCGAAACGGCAGAGATCATCACGTTCGCAAACGCGCATGGTGCGATGGAGTTCGCCGAGGGCGACGAATACAACACGCTGGCCTTCACCGGTCAAGCGTTCATCGTTGCGCCGGAGGTCAGCAAGACCTAAAGGAGGGCAGCTATGCAGAAGAGAATTGCATGCCCTTGCGGCGCGCGTGTGCGGTGGGCCTTCTTTCGGCGCACCATAGCCGAGGACGTCGTAGCGGCAAACCTGGAGGCCGTAGAGGCCGAAGTGGTCGCCAGCTGCCCGACCTGCAGCAGGCCACAGGCGACCGAAGCCGCAAATGGCCCTGTGGCGCGCGAGGGCGAAACCGCGCCCAACCCACAACACGGTGCCCCAAAGGCCCAGGACGGCGAAGCTGGGCCTACCCAGGGCCCTAATAAGCGGGGTACGCCCACAAAGCGGAAAGGCCCACGTAGGACCAAACGCAAAGACAGCCGCCATGCGGCGAAGTAGGAAAGGATGAGGATATGAAAATCGAAGGGCTTACGCCGAACCAGATCGGCGACGAGGGCGAGGTCACACTGCCGCGCAGGAAAGGGGACGACATAACCCTGCGCCTGCGCGGCGTGCCAATGGGCTTTGACGAGAAGCTGGATTTCGGGCCGCCACCACAAGCGCCGATGCGCGGATTTGCGCAGGATGCCAAAGGCAAGCTGCTGCGCGATCCCGACACCACCAAGCCCGTGCCGGTGCGCGATGAGGCCGACGCGGCATACGTCAAGGCCATGCGCTTACGCAACCGCCTCAGCACGATGGCACTGGTGCACTTTGCTTTGGGTGCCGACGACCGCGTAAGCTGGGATACGAAACGCGAGGACTGCAGCACTGACGCGGAGTTCTACGGCAAGCTGCACGCGGAGTTCCTGGCCATGGGCTTTGCCGTTGGGGATTACGGGCTTATCGTTGACGAGGTGCTGCGGCTGTCCAACATTGGCCAAGATCAGATCGACCAGACCAAGGAGGCTTTTACGCGCGCGGCAGCACTGGCCTAGCGCCACAACTGCCGCCCGATACTGGCCGCACGCAGCTGTACCTGATCTACTCAGCATGTGAGCGATTCGGCATGCAGGTGGAAACCTTCTACGGGCTGACGCGCCGCCAGCAGTTGCGATACCTGGCGTTTGAGCTAATACGCCAGGCGGAAAGCATACCACCGGCCAAAGGGATGACATGATTCTCGAACGCCTAGTTGCACGAATCGAAGGTCAGAGCGGCCAGTTTGATCGCACCATGAGCAACATCGAGGGGCGGCAGCGCGCCATGACGCAGCGCACCAGCGGCATGTGGCGGATGTTCGGGATGGCTGCGGCAGCCGCAGTGATTGCGGCAAGTGTCGCCGTCACCAGCATGGCGGTTCAGTTCGATCAGTCCATGCGCCAGGTGTGGACGCTCGTTGACGTTACCGAAGCGGAATTCCAAAGCCTGAAAGAGGGCGTGCTTGACGTCCACGCGGCGATAGGCGAAAGCCAAACGGTTACGTCGCGGGCGTTGTATCAGGCTGTATCAGGCGGCGTTGCCCTAGGGGAGGCGCTCGAGTTTGTCGAGACGGCGGGGCGGGCTGCGATCGCAGGCGCTACCGACATCTTCAGCATGACCAGCTTGTTGGTCGGCATCACGAACGCCTACGCTGGCTCACAAATAACCGCCGAACACGCAAGCGACGTCTTGTTCACCACCATCAAGTACGGCGTTACGACAGCAGAGGAATTGGGGGGCTCCCTTGGCCGCGTGTTGGGGATCGCCTCGGCGGCGGGGATCGCTTTTGAGGACCTGGCTGCCGGGGTTGCAACCGCCACCAAATTCATGGGCCAGACCGATCTTGTCGTAACCGGGTTGCGCGCCCTCATCATGGGCATCCTCACGCCGACTGACAAAGTTGCGGCGGCGGCTGAAAAACTCGGGTTGAATTGGAGCGCGGCAGCACTGCGAGCCTATGGGCTGCAGGGAATGTTGGTAAAGCTCATCGAGGCCACGGGCGGCAACGCCGAAGCAATCGCCAAGATCGTACCTGAAGCGCGGGCGCTGGCGGTGGCGGCTGGATTTACCGCAGAAAATCTCGAGGATTACGCAACGTACATGGCGGAGGCGGCGGAGAAGACCGGGCAGACCACGGAAGCGCTGAAAAAGATGACGGGGGCATGGCAAAGGTGGAAGAGGATCTTCGCCGGGGCGAAGAAAGATTTAATTAGCGGGGCAGAGGGCTTTGTTGGGCTGGCAGATGGAATCAGCAAGGCGCTACTCAAGATGCAAGCGTTCGAGCAAGTAAGAGAAACGGCGCTGGCAGGTAGGCTCGCGGAGGCGCTTCCAAAGATCATCGAACGCTACGTCGATGAGGGAACAATGGAGCTTGAGGAACTCCAGCGCAGGATCGAAGGGATGCAGCGCGGCCTAAGAGGATTTTGGGGCGACCCCGCGGTAAAGGCTGGCCGAATAGAACTCATTGCGCTGGAGGAACAATACGCTGCAGCGATAACAGACATCGAAGAGCGCATTACTAAAGCGAAAGAAGAAGAGGCGCGCGAGCACAGTGAACTGTACAAGCAGGAGGAGAAGGACAGAGTGGACGCCGCGTTCGCCGCCAAGTTGGAACTCAAAGCGTCGGCAAAGGAATATCTCGCCTACATGGAAGGTGCCTTCCGCGACGAATCGGAAGCGTTACAGGACGAGCTAGATCGCCGCGTCACGATGCACAAGAAATATGCGCAGGGAATCGAGCGCCTGCAGGAAAAACTTCGCGCGGATCAGTTGGGCGGGGCCGAGCTGCTGTTCAGGTTGGAGCTTGATCACGAGCAGAGCACCCTCGAGAAAATAGGGATGCTGCGGGCCAGAGCGGGCGAGATGGAAAGCAAGGCCAACAAGGCGTTGCTGGAGGGGGAGTTCAAAGACGCGCGGGAGTACGCGGATAAGCGGCTGCGCCTGCTTGAAGAGATCGCGCGGAAAGTCATGACTGAGGGGAAGGCCGCCACGGGCATGGGATTCGCCGCGCCCTTAGCCGAGATAGAGGCCAAGCGCACCAAGGCCTTGCAGGAAAGGGATTTTGCGGGGGCCAAGGAATATGCGAATAAGCGGAAGCAGCTGCTTGCTCAGATCGCGCGGGAAGCAATCACTGAGGGCGAGGCCGTCACGGGCATGACCTTTGAGGCCGCCAAGGCCGCTGTGGAGCAGGGCATTGCATTCCAGCGGCAGATGACTGAAAGCAGCATCCGGCATTTCGAGACGCTGGCAGCCGGAGCCTTAACCAGCATCGAACAGCTTGAGGCAAAGCTTCACAACCTATTCGCCGCCGCGCGCGCAGAATTGGTCATCAACCTTGATGCGTCCGCGGGGATAGAGAATATCGAAGAGCTCACCAACGCGCTGCAGCAGGCCATCGACCGGGTGGCTGAGTTGGATCGCAAGTTGGGCCAGGCGCAGAAGAAACGCGCTGCACCGGAGGAGGCTTTTCAACATGGTGGCTGGGTCGGTGGCACAGGCGGCGTGGACAGAATTCCAGCGCTGCTTACCGCGGGCGAGTTCGTCGTGCAGCCGAGAGCTGCAGCGCGGCATGCGCAGCTCCTTGATGCCATGAACCGTGGAATTGTTACGCCTGGCCAAGGTGCTGCGGTTGCGGCAGGAAACACATACACCACAGGCCCTATCGAGCTGCACTTCCACAACCCCGTGACGCGCGAGGCGGTGCGCGACGTGGTGATACCGGAACTTGAGGCGGCGGCGCGGCGCGGGCTGCTTACGCCGACGCTGGGAGGCCGAGGATGAGCGTGCGGTTTCAATTGGGCGGTGTTGATTGCTACCTTCAAAATCCTGATCCCTCCAATACCGTCGACCAGAGGCGCATGCAAGTTATCCGCCAATCTGCCAGTGGTTCATATTACGCCTACGATAAGGGTGTAAAGACGCAGGTGTGGGTACTCCGCTGGAGCGGCCTGCGCGAGAGCGAAAAAACTGATTTGGAAAGCTTCTTCTGGAGCACGGTGAGGGGCGGCCAGTACGGATTTTGGTTCACGGATTGGAGAGGGACTGTTTGGCGGGTGCGCTTCTTGCAGACGTCCATCGTCTTTACGGAAGTGGCTGATGCGCGTGTGGGCGCGGCGACAACTTTTACAAGCGGCGGGGTGAGCTATCCGACGACAACGCGGGAAAAGGGCGTGTGGAGCACGGAAATTACATTGTTCATTTCCTACGCGGCATAGGGGCATGGGCGCCCAGGAGCAGGCTCTAGGGAGCGCACCGTGAAAACACTATCGGCGGACATGCTGAAGGCACGGAGGCGGCTTTACGCAAGGCCCTATAACATCGTGAAGTTTGAATGGGGCGGCAGCGTCGGGGATAAGTGGTACAGCGACAGGGCCAGCGGCAGCGGCAACGGCAGCAGCATCAGCAACCTCGCTGACCGGGTCGTTGATTGGGGGACGTACAGGCTGCCGCAGGCCGAGGGGCGTAGAGCGGCGGCTATTGCGGACATCACAATCACCCTGCGCGACGAGGACGGCGTGATCCGCAGCATCCTGCAATGGAGAGGCCATCAACGAATCCCGGCCACGGTGTATCAGTGCTTCGTCGATACCGGCGTGGAGACCGTCACCCTCGTGGACGGCGTGGCTGTTGCGCCTTTCCAGTGGCGCGAGACTGATGCAACCGTTGCCATTGACATTACGGAGCGGGCTCATCAGTTCAACCAGGTTATCGGCACCATGGTCACCAAGGACGACTGGCCGTATCTGGATGCCGATCAGTCCGCCATGTTGCCCATAGTATTCGGGCGGGTGCATCGGCGGAAAGCCTTCCTGCTCGAGGGCACGGTGGAGACCTCTTTGGCCGCGCCCCTTCGCATGGACGAGGAAGATCTCTTTGTAAATGACAGCGAAGATTTCCCCCAATACACGGCTATTAACCTATGGCTCGATGGTGAAAGTATTCGAGGCCGGTTCAAGGGCGGGAACCAGTTCTACACTGATGCGCGCGGCGACAATTCATACTCGGGACGCCTCACTGACGACAGCGATCATCTGCTGGAATTACGGTGCACGACACTACCCCCACCGATAAGCCAGTACATAGGCTTATCCATCAGAATTTCTTTTGTGGACTTCCAGGGCTCTCACGGGATCGAACGCCAAATTATCGGCACCGATCCCGATATATCGGCTCTGTACATAAACCAGGTTATCCTGGCGTCCAGCATTTGGGGGCCATACTTTTGGTTTCCCCAACGCGGTGCGTCGTTTGAGATTGACGGCGAAGTGCGTGAGCATGCGAAGGGCACGCGCGTACTGCTCAAACGTGATCGATATACCTGGGTGCTCAACGACCAGCCCAGCAAAAACATAATCGCCGTCGAGGGCTCGATTGCGGGCGTAGCGAAAAACGTCCCCACACGTGCGATCCAAGAGGGGTATTTCGCAAGGACTAAGCCTGTCGTCGAGCTCGTGCCTACAGGAAGTTACGCCGCAATCGAGCCAGCCCGATACACCGTTAAGCTCAATGCTGCGGACACCATTCCCGGCAGGGTTCTCACCGTGATTAGGATGACGGTTCTCCCCACGATGATTGGGCCGGATTTTGCTTTCAGGTCTGACGATCTGTACGTGACATTCAATGGGGCCTATGATGCGGGCGGCGCTACGATCAAGAGCCCGCCTGATGTTATCCGCCAGTTGGGGTACAGATACCTCGGCATGGTGGCGGGCGATTTTGATCAGCCGAGTTTCGAGGCCGCGAAGAACCAGCTTACGTGGTGCCACTTCGGGTTCATGCTGCAGGAGCAATATCAGGGCCTTGATCTGTTCGCCGATCTGGCCATGCAGGCAAGATGTATGCTCACCTGGGAGGGCGGGATAGCCAGGCTTCAATATCTTCGAGAGGGGCCTTTCGGGCCACCGTATGCGGGGGCGTTGACTGACGCTGAGCGCGAAGCATGGAGCATGGAGGTATACCATGAAACGCCAGAGAATGTCGTCACCGAAGTTCTAGCCGAATACACGCGCAAGGGCAGAAAGACACACTACGTGACGCAGAGCGCAGGCGCAATGGCCGCGTATGGCCGCCGAGTGTTGTCGTTGAACCTGTGGGCGCACAACCAGGTGCAGACCGTCAGGCCCGTGGCCGAGTTCTGGTTAGAGCGCCTATGCCATGCTCATGAAAGGGTGCGGGCCAGCACTTTTCTCCGCTTGCTCGAAATCGAGAGGGGAGACGCGTTGGCTGTTTCCGTAGACGATGTGGCGATAAGCCCCGCGGAGGTTATGAGCCTATCCCACCATCTCGGAAACGCCCCACAGGATCGCATGGACAACATGACGTTTGATTTGCGATTGCCACGTTGGGGCGGATGCGAAAGCACATGCGAAATGCCCTGCGAAGTCGACACGGAAGTAATGGCCACGCCTGGCCCACACGCGGGCAAGGCCGGATGCGAATTGGGCTGCACCTATCATTGCCAATCAACTTGCGAGGAAGCGTGCGAACTGACGTGCGTGTCGGGCTACGAACTGCTGATGGTGAGGGATAAGGAAGAGTGGCTGGCAGGATGTGTGGCTTCCTGTCAGGTTGATTGTACGACCGCGTGCGCTACGGCTTGCCAGGTTAGCTGCGAAAGCAGATGTGAAACTGGCTGCGAAGTGTATTGCGAAACCACCTGCGAATCAGGTTGCGAGATTTATTGCGAAAGTGGATGCGAGACGGAATGCGAAAGTGCCTGCGAAACGGCGTGCCAGGTTATGTGTGAAAGCGAGTGCGAATCCGGGTGCGAAATGGGATGCGAGTCGGGCTGCGAAACGGAATGCGAATCCGGGTGCGAAACAGGGTGCGAGCTGGGCTGTGAGGTCTACTGTCAGACGGGCTGCGAATCAAGTTGCGAAGTCGGCTGCGAATCCGATTGCGAAACCGGGTGCGAGGCGATGTGCCAGAGCACTTGCGAGACTGGCTGCGAAACCAGTTGTGAAACTGGATGCGAAACCAGCTGCGAGACGGGCTGCGAGGTTACCTGTGAGACGGGGTGTGAAACCAGCTGCGAAACTGGCTGCGAAGTAACTTGTGAAACCGGATGCGAGGTCACGTGTGAAACGGGGTGCGAAGTGGGCTGCGAGACCGGGTGCCAGGTCAGTTGCGAAGTTTCCTGCACGGCTGGCGGCGTAGAATGTTGCGAGCTGCCGTGCTGGTGTCACTCCGACCCAGGAGGCCTCGGCTCTCCGTACCTTGAGGCTTGCAAGATGTGGAACTGGTGTCCGCCATGGACTACGGGGAACTGCACGTACATCGGCTACTCCGAGTGCATCACTGTGACGTGCAATAATTACGGCCCGCTGCCGTGGGAATACTGGTACGAATCCAATAACTGTGTGACGTAAAGGAGCAAGCGATGGCTGCGGGCGTCCCAGCAGATGTGCGAGAACTTTTCAGGCAATGCCCATTCCGCGAAGTTCGGATGATAGTATTGGAAGGCAGTATCTCGCCGAGGCCGGGTGAAGTTTCCAAGTGCTTTGCCATCGATACGGTATTGGGGTTCCCCGCTGGCTCTGTCGGCGTCCATGAGAGTACGTGTGCGGTTTGCGTATCAACCGGGCAGCCGGGCTCCCTCGACAACGCGGCATTCAAAGCGGATGTAGACAGCGCCGCCACAGCTAGGATCGGCTCCGGTGCGTGCCCTCAAGGAGTCGACCGCGACATCGTTATAGCCAAGGCCCTGGTGGCGGGCACGGATAAGGAGCGCCTGCGCCTAGCGCTTATTCGTGGGGTAAAGACGGCTGAGAAAGCGAAGGCCCTAGGTAGAACGCCCCCGAACCCATTGACGGAGGAGGAGGCCATGCGCTTGGCTGTGGATCATGATTTACTAAGTGAGGTTGCGCGATGAGCGTTACGGATGATTTTGCAAGGGAGTTGCGGCTTGCGGCCAAGATCGGGCGCGCGTCGGGTAACGTGTCCGCAGTGCCGGAAGAAGTACGCAAGCGACGCGAGGAAGCCTGCCGCGAGTGCTCCGCAACCGAAATAGTGGATGGACGACCGCGCTGCTCCTATTGCGGCTGTGATGTGGAAGCGCGACTGTACAAGGCCGATGCGGTTTGCGCGAAGAACTTATGGCCTGCGCTGACCGAGGAGATGCTGGGGCTGCAGAATTCAGAAAAGGAAATGCCGATGGGATAGCAGCCGGAGGCGTCGCGGCCTGATCAGCCGCGGTTCGCCGAGGACGGACTAAAGCACCTGACTGCATGCAGGCGGCCAGGTGCTTTTTTTGTCTGCGCCTCCGGCTGCTGACCCATCAAGGAGTAGGACTAATATGTTCAGAGTGCTCAATGCCAACATCACGCCGCGCGTGCGCATGCTACGTGGCCAAGCGGAGCCGCAGGTACATTTCTTCGTAGTGAAAGATGACCACTTTGCTTACGACGCCAACAGCATGGCCCTGGTGCATTTGGAGCCAGCGTTGTGGAAGACGCTGCGCGACGACCCTGGTGCGGCCAAGAAGTTCGGCGGCATGCTGTGGTGCCGCGACAAACCGCAGTTTGATGCGTACCTTCCCAGGGTGCGGGCGCTGGTGCTCAACGTGACGCACAAGTGCAACCTGGCCTGCAGGTATTGCTTCGTGCGGAACGTGGACGACTACCAGGCCGATGCCCTCCCAGACATGAGTTATGAGACGGCCATCGAAGCGATCAACCATGTATTCCCGCCTGACAGCAACGCGCCTTTGGACGTCGGGTTCTTTGGCGGTGAACCGTTCGTCAATTGGCGGACGATGGCGCGGGTAGTGGACTGGGTCGAAAGCGAGGCTGGGGAACGGGGGCATGGCAAGAAGCTGCACGTAACGACCAATGCCACGCTGATTGACGACGAGAAAGCACAGTGGCTGAAGGGCCACGATTTCAACCTGGTGCTGAGCCTGGACGGCGACGAAGTCACACACAACGCCATGCGGCCTGCGCGTAATCCGCAGACCAATAGCTGGCTGGCCACCATGAACGGGTTGGAGCGCCTGGCAGCCGCTGGCCTGGGGCCGCGGATAACGCTGCGCAGCACGTTTACCGCCGAGGGTGTTGACCTGGTGGAACGCCTGCATGACCTGAACAGTTTGGTGTGGCGGGGCATGGCTGGTGCGGTGGCTATCGAGCCTGCGTGCCTGTCGGAGTTCAGCTGCGTGGATCAAAACGTGGCGAAGGAGTTGGCGTTTGATCCCGACAGAATCCTGGCGCAGTTCCAGTATCAGTACGAACGCGCGGCGGACTGGTACATCGAGCAGATCAACGACGGCCGCAGGCCGCACTTCCACCACTTCGATACCTTCATTCGGCGGCTGTTATGGTGCGAACACAACCCCTCGGAATGCGGCGCGGGGAAGGGCTATTTGGCCGTCAATCCAAAGGGCGAGCTGTTTGCGTGCCATCGTGAAACGCGGTCGCGCATCGGGGCGCTGCCGGGCGGCGTAGACGAGCACCTGCGGACAGCGTGGATGGACAACCGCATCTATGCCCGCACCGGCTGCATGGAATGCCATTGGCGGCACGTGTGCGGCGGCGGGTGCCGCGTGAACAGTTTGGCGCACGGGCTGACCATCCACGAACCAGCGCCGGAAGATTGTATCTTCAAACGACTGTGGATGGAGCACGCAGCCTATATCATCGCTCATGTGGACAACAGCAAGCTGCAGGAGCTTTATCGGCCACGTGGGGAGCAGCGGAAGCGCCGACCGCAGCAACAGAGGCGACCGCGGCACGGGCCTATGCGCGGACCACTACCGACACGCCAGCCAGGCCAAACACGCAGGGAAGGGAACAGCAATGCCAGAAGCGGAGAACACAGCGGCGCGCGGCGAACGTAGGTACACCAACGGGCGGCGCGGCACGGACTTGATTACACTAGGCTGGCTGCAGGAAGACGCGCGCCTCAAGGGCGACCTGACGCGGGCGGTGAAGGACATGGGGCGGCGGCTGGAACGTATGGAGCCGATTATCACCGAGGCGACCACAGCGATTGCCACGCACAGCACCATATTGGAGGCCTATGCGAACGCCCAGATCCTCGAGGGCGTGCAGGACTTGCGCACCTGGCGCAAGCTGGTGAGCAGCATCTTTGTCGGCTTGTGGGGCTTCGGCGCGCTCATAGGTGTAGGCGCGGTGGTGCATCGCCTTACCACGGGGCATTGGATCGGCCAATGAACATTCGAGTGTTACGCGAAGCGGGAGGCCTGGGCGATCTGGTGCGCCTGTTCCCCGTGATCGCTGGCCTGAAGGCCAAGTACCCCGGCAGCGAACTGCACTTCTTTTGCCTCGGCCACTACCAGGAGCTGGTGATGCACGGGCATTGCCCTGGCGTAGATGCGTACATAAGCGTGGCGCACCACCTGCGGCGGCAGCGCATGTCGCCGATAGACGAGAAGAAGCACAGATATCTCCGCACGGGGGTGAAGTACGATCTGGACGTCGATATGTATTGCCCCGCCTTCGTGCACGAACGCGAAACGCAAGGGGCGGTCACGCGGGAGCGCACGGAGCTATGGTGCGCGGCTGTGGGCGTACCCGTGGGCCGCCCTGTTTTTCACCTGGCGGAGGAGGAGCGCGCGTGGGCGCAGGCATGGCGCACGAAGGCGCTGCAGCCGCTGTGCCCCGACGTCGATACGTCCGCCCCAGGCAGGATCGTTGCCCTGCAGCCGCACAGCACTACCACGCAGCGCAACTGGGCAGCGCGGAGCTGGCAGGAGTTGGCCATGATGTTTATGCAGGAAGGGTATGCGGTGGTGATGCTGGACTGCTGCAGCGGCAGATTTCGGGGCTGGCCCTCAACCCTCCAGGAAGTGAATCGCCCATTTGGCCAATTGGCTGCGCTGCTGAGCGTGTGCGGCCTGGCCATCACGCCCGACAGCGGGATTTACCATCTGGCCGGTGCGGTGGGCACGCCAGCCCTGGGCATATTTGGCAACACAAATGGCGAAATCATCAGCCGCATTTGGAGGCCCACGGGCTACTACATAAGCAAGGCCGAGGCCGACCTGGATCGCGACTTACTGCCCGCGGATTGCAAGCCGCCCTGTTATGGCTTCCGGGATCGCGGGGCCGCAATAGAATGCCGGAAGAACGGATGTGGAGCAGCCCATCAGATCACTGTGGAGGAAGTACATGCCAAGGCACACGAAATCATCGCGGAGCATTGGCCCAATAGGCGCGACGGTGGATTGCCCGCCGAAGGTGGGGCCGGAGTACTGCGATCAGGCGTACTGGCAGGACGCCACTAAGTCGGGGTATCGCAGCTACAACGGCACCTGGCCGCTGCACCAGTACATCGGGCACATGCTCGCTCTAACCCTGGGGCCTTGGCCGAAGGGCAGCCGCGTGCTGGATGTCGGCGGGGCCTTCGGATACCACATGGATTGGTTGGAGAAGTACGCCCCGTGCGAGGGCTACGTGGTGGACGGCAGCATGTACGCCATCACCCACTGCGTGCCGCACTTGGCAAATCGCACGTACCATCGGGACCTCGGCGCCAACCCCTTGCCTTTCCCTGACGAGCATTTTCATCGAGTGGTCTCTATCGAAACGCTCGAGCACATTAGCATACGGGAGGTGGCCTTTGCCCTGCGGGAGATCCGGCGCGTGCTCGAGCCAGGCGGACTGCTGTACGCCAGCATTGCGATTGGCGAGGCCTACGATCCCGACTTCATAGACGATACGCACCAGACCATGCGCCTACGCGCCTGGTGGGAATGCATGTTTGACCACGTGGGCCTGGTGCCGCGGCCCGATGTTGCCGAGCGGGTAAGGGCAACGGTTGTGCCCTCTGCCGGCGGCGCGTATCGGGGCGGATACCTGGCGCGCGAAATGCATTGGGAAATTTTCTGCTACCAGAAGAAAGGAGCGTGCCAATGGAATGGTGGCGCAACGTCCTGATTGGGCTTGCCGCCGTAGGGGTCACCACTGCTGTAATTGGGGTGATATGCAAGAAGGCGTTTGCCCTGGGCTGGGCTACGGCTGGCATCATCTGCAGCAAGGTCAGCACGCCCGTGGCTACCTTCTTCGGCAAGCGATGGCTGGAGCCGTTCTTCAGGAATTTCCTGGATGGTTATAGGGCGCGGATCGCCGCGCAGCCAGGGATAGTACCCGAACCGGAGGGCGAAACCCACAGCGGCCTGACGGGGCAGGAGCAACGTAGACGTCTGTGGGACAGACGAGGTGTAAGGAGGAAGCCATGAAGAGGTTACTGGTCGCTTTGATGATGGCCGCCGTTCTCGCGTTGCCATTCGGCACGGCGGCGCAGGCGGTGGACGACAACCCGTTCAACTTGAGCTTCGAGTTGAGCGAGAATGTCACCCTGGACGTTGGGTTCAACGAGGTTACTCCCGTGCTCTTCATCAACACGGAGACCTCGGAAGACTCGGAGATATCGTTGGGCGTCCTCGTTGATGTTATCACATTGGACATTCAGGAAAGCGGCGATGAGCCTGTTCTGATTGGTCTATTGAAAGAGACGGACCCTGCCCTCGGTGTCGCGACGTACCACGACGCAGGAGGTGACACGCGCGCTGGGATTGCGGCTACGGCGAAGTTCTCTCGGCCTCTCCAGTGGGGTTTCAGAACCTTCGCCGGCCTTATTGTAGATGAAGGTCCGGCAGATACTTTCGGAGAGATGTTCGAGGCGCGGGCTGGCTTGGCATATACGTGGGAGGTGGACACCGAGGAATGGTCGCTGCGCGATGGGCGACTGGATGCGGTGTTCTCCATCGGCATGGTGATTAACTTCCCGGTCCGGCAGACGAATCCTGAGAGTGCGGTTGACTGACTCGTGTTACAGCGGGGCACGTGTCCTCGCGGGCGGCGGCTATGCTGCTTCACACCCGGCTGGCCGCCGCCCCTCCTGGGCTGGATCGTGCGGCGGGGCTAATAGGTCAACGGAATTCAAAATGCTCGAGCGCCCAATGCTTGCCGTCCTCGTGATGCCTGCCGTACTTCTGCATTGTGCATGTGTACTGGGTCCTGATCATGACACCGAAACTGTTCTGTGAGTCGACATAGGATTCCACGCGCCATTTCCCGTTATTCAAATCCGTCACGGTGGCCTTAGAAATCGGGGGGAACTTTGCCGAAGCTGGTGCCTTGAGGCGGTCCTTCACGAACTCTTCTGCCATGATCGGCGCAGATATCTCACTGCCCCAAGTTTCACTTAGCTCGTATCGCACGTACATCACGACCATGAAGAATAGCACCAGGCCAAGAACAATCGCGATCCCAATGGCCCATTTCTGTTTCCCTGTCAATCTTTTTTTTGGCGGGATTCTCCCCTCCAAAATCTCCCTGGTGCCTGCAGGAACGTCAATGCTGCTTTCGCAGCGCGGGCACAGGGCCTTTTGCCCAGCGACGCACGCTGGGGCGCGTAGCTCCTGCCCGCACTGAGGGCAGATAACAGTGATCTTCTCTGCGTCATTTCCCATTCGTCAGTTCCTCCAAATTGGCCACGGTTTTCCGAATCAACCGCCACGCAGAAGCGCACACCTTCCCGATGCCAAGCACCACGCACCACGCGGCCAGGCCAACCACGCGCATGGGAAGGGGAACGTGATTCATACCCATCCGAGGGTCGTCATCGAGCACCTCCCTCCTTTTTTTCGAGTAGATCCTTTTGTCGTAAGTACGCCAACGACGCCATCTTGGGCCACCGCGCTCCGCCTGTCAAGCCTCTGTATCAAATTTCTTAACAATTTTCCCTTGACACGTGGCGGGGCCATCATGTATCTTCTCGATATGGAGGTGCTGAAATGGACATCGTGTTCGATTTTGATCGATTCGACGAGCTGATGATGGCGAGGGGCTGGATGATCGCAGATCTTATGAAGGCCATTATTCGCAATGGGGACGATATAACCGACGCTTCGATACGGGGTTGGGCGGCACGGCGCAGTTCGCCGAAATTATCGAACATCCGGCTATTGGCGAATGTGTTCGGGGTCGAAATCCAGGAACTCATAATCAGCGCGGCTAACGTGGAAGATGCCGCCAAATCGGAAGATGCAGGCGAAACGGCGAATGGCACAGCGCCAGCCGCCAATGCAACATAAGATATATTATGAATGAAACGAAATGACCGAGAACGCAGGAAAGATCACGGTTTTAGCGTTGCCCGCCCCCAACGGACGAATTCGGGGCACAGGGCGGTTCTCATCCCCCATTTGCAGATCCTCCCCGCCGCCCTGTGTCCTCCCCCAATACGCGAGAACGACGGGAGGGTTTGCAGAAATGCGGCTGACCGACCAGGACAAGAAGGACATCGCACGCGGGCGGGCCGTGCTGGTGCTCATGCGGTGGCACGGTCGCGTCCACACGAGCGAGATCGCGAGGGCTGTGAAGGATTACAAATTTGCGGTGAAGAAAGCCAGAAAGGAGAGGGGGTGATTTTCATGGATCAGGAGACAGCGGACCTCATGGATCGCGAGGACTTGATTGATGGCGTGGGCTTCGCGGACGAAGGCGGGCGGTCGGCGCTGCGGGCGGCGACTCGAGACAACCCACGTAATCGGCCGTGCCCGAACTGCGGCGAGAAGAACGTGCTCACGCCCATCGACGTGCGGCGCGGATACCAGTGCGACCGTTGCGCGGACGCGCTGGAGATGGGGTACTGATGCGGAAGCTCGGACCTGAACAACAGTTGAGGAGGGCGATAGAACCCATTGCCTGGTGGCTGGTTCCGGCGGCGATTCTGCTGGCTGGGTTGGTGCAGATGTTGAGCTGAAGGAGGCGGAAGTGGCGAAGCTGACAGTCACGGTCGGTAAGACGACCTACACGGAGCGGGCCCGGTGGCAGCGCGAATTTGCGGGCCAGACGATGCTGGTCGTGCTGCGCGAGGATGGGGCGGTGCTCTCGCGGATCAAAGGTGATCCGCAGAGCAAGTGGCATCGGATACAGCAACTGGGCCGCACGGAGCAGAGCTTACGCGGCTTCATGCGGAAGCTGGATAACGATCCGGCGTACACAAGAATCCATTAGGAGAATTCGCATGGCGGTTGAGTGGGCGGCACGGCAGTTATTGAAGGTGGGGCGACTTGCTGGCGGCGACGAGGGCTTTGTGCTGCTTTCGCAGACGCATCTGCCCACGGAGCAGTATCCGCGCGGCCGCTGGGGCTGCGTGATCTACAGGCGCTGCGCCCTGGCCGTGTGCGGCATTACCCAGGAGCAGATGGCGGAGAATTTCGATACGCCCGAGCATTATCACATCAAGCACATGTTCAAGGAAGTGGAGAGCGACGAGCATGCGCGCTGGATCGGCGAAGAGGGCGGGGCGCTAATCACGCCCGATCAGGTGGCGGCGCAGTTGGACTGGCGCAGTGGAGGAAGTGGCGCATGAAGTACTCGTCAATTGATGGTTGGCACGTAGTAGGGCATTGCCCCAGATGCGGTGCGCCTATATGGGGCAAGAGCGCCTACGACGGCACGGGCGAAAACATGTATCCGTGCCCGAAGATTGAACGTAGCTGTACGTGTTTTCCAGACAGCACGAAGACGGGCGGCAGGCGGCCGGAGGAGCTACAGGAAGGAGAGCCCGGTTGATTCAGCGAAAGGGAGTCAGGGCAGCACTGCTCGAGGACGAGAGGAAATCTCTCCGGCGCTGCCTTCGCTGCGATCGGTGCTGGTTCACGGATCGGTGCCATCGCATCTGCCCCGAGTGCTCCAAGATAAACGAACGCCTGGCGGCCAGGGCGATGTGCGTGCGATACGGCGTGGCGATCCCGGAAGGCGCAAACATCGAGCAGAGAGGAGATGGAGATGGATTGCACGAATTCGAATCTGCCGCCAGGGTTTGCCCCCCAGGCGGCGGGGCTTGACGAGCCTGACGACGAGGAAGTACTCGAGTGGGCGCTGCGGCACTACCCGGAAGCCATGCGGCAGGCCGCACGCAGGATCGCCGACGCGCATCCCGTCGAGTTCAACGATGCGTTTAGGCGCAGGGGGGGGCGAGGATGAGCCGCCAGACAGCAGGCGGACTGGAGCTTCACTGGTCGGAGATAAGAATGCTCCAGGACTGCGGCGAGCAATACCGGCGCCGTTACGTCAAGGGCGAGAAGATTCCTCCGGGAATCGCCATCCTGATCGGGATTGGCACTCACGCGGCCATCGCCGCCGACTTGAACAGGAAAATCGCCACGGGCGAGCTGGCGCCGCAGGACGAGATCAAGACCGTCGCCCGCGACGTCATAGCGGAGTACTTCGCCGATGGCAATTTCTCGCTATCGCGGGACGAGCGGGCCCTGAAGGCGAAGCGGGCGTGGCGGGATGAGACCATTGATATGGCCGTCGTCCTGAGCGCGCTCCATCACCAGCGGCTGGCGCCGAAGATACGCCCGATCAAGAACGGCATCGAGCGGTCGTGGCTGGTGGATGTGCCGGGGGAGGGCTTCAAACTGGGCGGCACGCTCGATATCCAGGAGCGGACCTGCGTGCGCGACACCAAGACCGCTGGCAAAACACCTTCCCGCGACGCCGCGGATAGGAGCGATCAGCTGAGCATGTACGCCCTGGCGGTGAAGGTGCTCGATGGCAAGGCCCCGAAGAGCGTGCGGTTGGACGCCCTGGTGAAACTCAAGACGCCGAAGGCGGTGAGCCTCGAGAGCGCGCGCACCGACGCTGATTTTCGTGTCCTGCTGGCGCGTGTGACGGCAGCCGTCAGCGCGATCCGCGCGGGCATCTTCGTGCCGGCGAATCGAGATTACTGGAAATGCGACGAACGGTATTGTGGCTACGCAGCGACATGCCCCTATTTCCGGGGCAGGATTCAGGTGAGGACAGGAGGAGGTGAGGCATGAGCAAGAGGAAGGCAGAGCAGCAGGCGGGATCAGATGCACACCTGCCAGGACAACAGGCGGGGATGGGCATGGCCGTCCACGCGGCGACGGCATCCGCCCCGGCGATCGCAGGAGCGGCTGCGGCCGCACGAGCCGAGATCGAGGCGGCCTACGCGATAGCTCTACATCGGCCGCGGAACGTGATGGACGCCAGGCAGCGCATCTTGGGGACGTGTTCGCGGCCGCGCTTTGCGGCGAATGTGTCGGCGGTCTACAGAAAGCCAGTGGGCGGCGGCCAAGAGATCGAGGGCCCGGGGATACGGCTTGCGGAGGAGTTCGCCCGCAGCATGGGGAATATCCGGGCGATGTCAGAGGTACGCCGCGATGACGACGAGGTGCGGGAGGTGGTGGTGTGGGTGACGGATCTCGAAACGAACACCACGTTTTCCGAGCCCGTTTCTCTCCAGCGAACCCTCGAGCGGAGAACTACACGCGAGGGCCAGGTAGTCATAGGCCAGCGGGAAACATCGCGGGGCAACACGGTTTATATCGTCAGGGCTACGGACGACGAGATGGCGATCAAAACGAAGGCGGGCGTGAGTAAGGCGCTGCGGAATTGTATCTTGCGGCTGATGCCTCAAGACATCGTCGAGGAGGCCGTCGAGACCATCAAGAGAATCAGGCGGGCAGAGATCGCCGAAGACCCGCTGGCGGCCAGCAAGAAACTTGCAGACGCATTCGGGCGGCTGGGCGTGAAGCCAAGCGACCTCGAGGTGTATCTCGGTCGACCGCTGCAGAATGCCAGCACGGGCCAGCTCGACGAGCTGCGATCCGTATACGCAGCCATCCGGGATGAGGAGACCACGTGGGCGGCGGTGATCGATAACAAGACGGGCGGGAGGACGCGCGAGAAGGGCACGCTCAGGCCGGACGATCTGGCACCGCCCGATGGTTCGGGACCGCCGAAACGCACGCGGGAGCCCGCGAATAACTGGAAGGGCATCCCCGAGCAGATCGCGGCGTACGGCAACGCTGCAGGTTGGAGCCCGGTGGACGTACGGACGATCATCCAGGCGGCTGTGGGCGACAAGAGGCCCTCCAGGTTGTCGAAGGCGGACATCGCCACGGTCATGGCTGCCATGAAGCAGCGGAATGGCGCTAGGGCGCACGAAGGCAATGGGGCGCCCAATGGGGCAGGGACCTCCCCAAAGGCCCACGTGGGCGATCTTGGGGCCTCCCAGCCGCCTGGAAACGGGCCCACGGCAACAAAGCCCGGACCGGCGACGCCCGCGAAGCCGCCCGAGGAGCCTGAGATTGAAATGCCATCTGACGTCAGGAAGGCTAAAGAGGCGATGTGGGTGCCCGGCAGCAATATCGTTGCGTACTGCAAGGAGCACTTCGACAAGGAGCCTTCAAAACTGACGAAACCTGAGCGGGTGGAAGTGATTACCTGGATCATGCACAGCAGATAACGTTGCCGGTTGGGGGGCAGAAGGGGCTGGCTCTGGCTGCGACCAGGGGAGGGCCAGCCCCGCACAGACAGGAGATACGCGAGTGGCGTCCGCAGACGAGACCTATTGCAGAGTTGACGTCAATTTCATTCTCACCGATCCGCGCTGGTTGAACCTATCACATGAAGCGAAGGCGCTCTACATGACTGTCTGGGCCACGGCCGTATTCCTGCGACGCGAAAGGCTTCCGAAGATGTACGGCCTCGGGCACTTCGCGCGCTTGCTCGGATTATCTCGGCATAAGGCGGGCACAAGCTTGGCAGAACTGTTACCGAAGAAGGGCGGATCAGGGCTACTGTATCGCGACCGCGCAGGTTGCATAACTGTATGTGGGGTAAGGAGTAAGCACAAAAGGTTGCCGTGGAACGACGAGACCCCTATGGGGAGGATAGCCGGAGGCTATCCGGCTACGCGCGCGAAGGGAAGAGGGAGAGGGAGAGTAAGAGTAAGAGAAGAAGGGAAAGAGGGAACTAATAACACCAGACCGCGCGCACGCGAGGACAGCGCTTCCCTTCCGAGAGAGATCGATCATGAAAGTTCCCCGTCCCCAACAGCGGAGGAGAAGCGATATCTGAAGAGATGCAACGTGCTCCGTTCTGCGTTGCGGTCATCGCTCGCCAACCGCTACAAGAACATGAAGCATCTTGGCAAGGAGACTGCGGCCCTCAAAATCGTGATCGCCTTAGTCGAGCGGCTCCTTGGAAAGCGCGGGATCGATCACATGACCTGTGATATGGCCGTGAGTGCATGCCTAGTGGAAGTACCTCGCGCCTGGCGGGGCTTCAACAAGATGCTCGAGGCCAAGGGCGCGAAGCAGAAGGCCCCGCCCTTCTATGCCACCAATTTTGCGCGGAAGGCATTCCTGGCATTCCTGGAGGAGCGTCTGGAAAGCCTATCGATACCGGAGCGCTTTAGATGAGAGGAAGATAAAGCATGGCAACCAGCGCCGACCTATTCGAACTTATGAGGACGAACGGCCAGCGGATAGACAAGGCGGATCAGGGATATTGGCAGAGGTTCATCGAAGAGTTCGCGGCTGACCGGGTGATCAGAGCGTACAAAGAATTCATCGGGCGCGAGGACTATAGCGGACGGGAAGTGCAGCAGCACGAGCTGCGACCGCTCCTTACGCGATACAAGAGGGACGAGGAGGGAAAAGCCAAGGATATTCAGCACCAAAGCAAGGAGCACCCGATCTACCCGTGGTTGATCGACGTCCGCGGTATCGGGCCGGTGCTGGCGGGGGGCTTGCTTGCCTTGATTGGCGACATCGGGCGGTTCGATACCGTATCGAAGCTGTGGGCCTACGCCGGGATGCATGTGATCGACGGAAAAGCGCCGAAGCTCGAGCGGGGGAAAAGGGCGAATTGGAACAGTACGCTGCGGACCCTCTGCTGGAAGCTCGGCGAATCGTTCGTCAAGGCCGGCGGTCAATATCGGGAGCTGTACGACGCCTACAAGAAGCGCGACCGCGCGAAGCATCCGGAGAAGCTAAACAGCGGCCGCAAGAGCCGCAAGGGCAAAGCGATCTGGATGTATACGGACGGGCACATTCACGCCAGGGCGAAGCGGTACGCGGTCAAGATTTTGCTGTCGCATCTGTGGGAGTACTGGCGGCTGTTCGAAGGGCTGGCGGTCCGCGAGCCTTACGCCATCGAGGTGCTGGGCCATACTGGCAAGATCGAGCCGGAGGCGCATTGATGGTTGAAGCACATGGCTGGCTGCCGGTCGGTGTCGTGATGGACCCCCGCGCGAAGCCGGGAGGTCTGTGGCCGTATAGCACTGTGCCGGAGCCGTGGCATGCGGATGAGGACAGCAAGGACCGCGAGGGCAGGTACTTGGTGCATAGGTGGATCGTGAGCGCCGGATACCATCGGCCGAGCAGCAACCACTACCTCCTGCGCATTGCGAAAATGTGCCTGCCTTACTGGCCTTGGCATGAGGGTTTCTGGGTGCTCATGGCCGAGAACGGCAGAATCATTGGACGCTGGACTTGTCAGTGGTTGGGCGCGGCTCCACTGCCGCAAATGGCCAAGCCGCCCACCGAGTGGGCACAAAAGCGGATCGCGGAGGAAATCTGATGGCGGATGCGTTCATTGGTATCGACCCGGGGAAGGACGGTGCCCTGGTGGTCCTTCCGGACGAGGACGATAGCGAGGTGAAAGGATTTATCACGCCGATGGGGCCCGCACCTGGAGGTGGCGGCCGGGAGTACTTGACCAGTGCGATGGCGGGGATCGTGGCTGAGATCTGCAAGGAGTACGACGTGCAGCTGGTGGCAATTGAGCGCGGGCTGGCGAGACGTCGCGGAGTTGCCGCCGGAGCTACGAGCATTTACGAGACGGGCTACGGCGTGGCGCTGTGGGTGGGCATGGCGGCGATGAGTTTCCTGAGGTATGTCGAGGTGCCGCCGGCCGAATGGCATAGCCAGATGACCAGAGCGTGGCCAGGCGGGACGAAGGAGCGGGCTATTGCCTGCGTGACACAATTACTGCCGCAGCTGGAGTTGGCACCTGGCGATCGGCGGGTGCCGCATACGGGGCTTGCGGATGCCGGGTGCCTCGCCATGTTGGCCCAGAAAAGTTGGAACCGGCACATGAAGTTACGAGAAAGGAGGTGATGCACATGATGTGCCCACTGCAGACGGCAGGGATGTGCGCGAACCCGCAGCAGGAGGAGCCGATTGGCTGCGACAAGGAAAACTGCGCATGGTGGGACCAGGGGTGGGAGAAGTGCGCGGTTCTGATTTTGGCCGAAGGCGTTAGGCGAATTGAGGAGCTGGCGCAGAAGCAGGTACGTTGAAAGGAGGACGAGATGGACAAGGCGTGCGCGAAGATATTCGTTCATGAGGACCCGACAGGGAGCAGCATCCATAGCTGCTTCATCAAGAAGTGCAAGAGGCGGCCGACGGTATTTCTGAGGACTGTTCGAGAGGAGTCAAAGGAGGAGTGGATTCCGACGTGCCGGGTTCACACAAGCCAAGTGGCCGGGCTGGTCGGTGGCGGCCTTGCTGGTGATGAAGAAAGGCGACGACCCCAATCAGCCGCGGCTGTTCGATGGCGCAGAAGAAGGCCAATGACCTGAAGGATTGAAAGCTGGCGTGTGCCAGCAGAAACGAAGCGGCGGTCTATGCCGCCAGAAAGGAGACGGTGGTGAAAATCATTCGGATGACGGCAGAGAACATCAAGAAGTTGGTGGTAGTGGAGATCGAACCCACGGGCAGGGTGATCAAAATCAGCGGCAAGAACAACGCGGGCAAGAGCAGCGTGCTCGACGCGATTTGGTGGGCGTTGGGCGGTGTACGCAACGTCCAAGACCAACCGATCCGCGAAGGCCAAAAGAAGGGCAGCGTGACGCTTGACCTTGGCGACCTGATCGTGACCAGGCGATTCAACGCCCGGGACGATGGCGGGTACACGACGAGCTTGACGGTTGAAAACGCCGCCGATGGCGCACGATACCAGAAAGCGCAGGCCATGCTGGACGGCCTGGTTGGGCGGCTGGCGTTTGATCCGCTGGATTTCATGCGCATGGATTGCCATGCCCAGCTGGCAACGCTGAAGGAGCTGGCGGGCATCGACACCACCAAGCTGGATGCGGAAGCCGAGCGCGTGTACGCCGAGCGCACCAACGTGAACCGCGACGCTGCTAGGCTGCGCCCTGTGGTGAAGGCTGATGAAGAGCAGCTGCCCGAGGGCCACGCAACGGTAGAGGAAACCGCCACCGCATTGATGGCCAAGGTAAGTGCTGCACACGATCACAACAATGCGCTCGAGCGGGCGCAGGCGGCACGCGATGAAGCCTACGCGCGCGTGGCCGATTTGGAGGAAGATTTGCGAACCGCCAAGCTCGCGGAGGTGGAGGCTTTGGATGCCTTGACCAAGCTGGGTGAGGCAGCCGACGTAGCCACCCTGGAGGAGCAGGTGCGCATGCTGCAGGAGCACAACACCCAGGCGCGCACGTACCAGCGACTGGCAGCCAATTGGGAGGAGCTTGCAAAGCTCGAGCGCCGCGCCAAATCGTGCAGCACCCGCCTGACAAACATCGAGGCGCGCAAGGCCGCGATGGTGCAGGAGAGCAACCTGCCGCTGCCGGGCCTGGCGCTGGGCGACGACTGCGTGATGTACGGCGACGTGCCGCTGGATCAAGCGGGCAGCGCGGAGCAGCTGCGCGTGAGCATGGCAATGGCCATGGCCCTGCATCCGAAGCTGCGCGTGATCCGGATAACCGACGGCAGCCTGCTGGATGCCGATAGCATGGCCGTGATTGAAGGCATGGCCGCAGGCGAAGATTGGCAGGTGTGGGTTGAGGTTGTGGACGAAAGCGGCAAGGTTGGCATCGTGATGGAAGACGGCCAGGTGGCCAAGGTGAACGAGTGAACGTAGCCATAGACGTGAAGGTACTACGCGAAGCAGAGGGTCCAGGCAGCCTGGGTTGCGTGCTGGGCTGGTGGGCCAAAGGGCACCATGATCCGTTTGTGTTCATTGCCGCGATTCAGAGATGCAGCCGGTGGGACTGGCGCGACGTCGCACGCAAGGCGCTGGGTATACACTGCACGATCCGCCTTGACGAGAGCAAGGTGGCACATGGGTACTTTCGTGCCACGCCTTATGGGGCAGGCGAGGAGGGCTGCTGGTTCTGGACGCCGTGTGGACGCGGCCGCGGCGCAGCGCCGGTGACGATCCTGGACTTGCAGGACTGCGTGGTCTACGAAGTGCGGCCCGAGAAGGAGGTGGCCACGTGACCAAGGCCAAGAGCCACATACTGATCAAGCCGGTGGGCACTATACCCCGCATGCACAACGTGTACGCGCGCAGCGACAGCACGTTGATTGGCACGTGCAGCTACTGCCCGCGATGGCGGGAGTACGTGTTTGAGCCTGCGCCAGACACGCAGTGGTCGGCGGGCTGCCTGGACGAGGTGCGCTGGTTTCTCAGGCGCAAGAACACGGAGGCGAAGAAATGAGCGAGAAATACAGCGACGGCGTGAAGGCGGTGCTGGGTCTGTTGAAACAGCTAAAGCACGATGGGGTTTTCTATATCATCAACGCAGATGGACCGTGGCGGATAGAAATTGCTGATGACGTTGATGACGGCCTGTCCGAGATCAAGGCGGCGCTGGCGCGACTTAAGGAACTGGAGGTTTTTATAGCGGGGGAAGCATGGCGCGAAGCTATGCGGCACGGAACTCCAGAACAGGTGGAGAAACTAACCGCGTTCCTCATAGACAAGGAGCAAGAGCCGTGACCGAGAACTACAGTGAAGGCGCGGAGGTGGCATTTGACGCCATGCAAAGCGAGCTGCGTTATTGGGAAGACGAATTCGAATTAGCACACGAGCGCGGAAGCCCTGACGCCAACATTTACACGAGGCACATTGAGCAGCTTACATCCGGCATCACCGAGATCAAGGCGGCGTTGGAGAAGGCGAAGAAATGGGACAACCTCAAGGCAATCGCCTTGGATAAACACCACAGGTGGGAGGATGAGTATTACACCGCCACCGAGTTATGGGACATTATGGACGAGATGGACAAGGAGGCCCCCGATGCCTGAACCCATGAGCGCGAAACGGCTGGAGGCGCTTCTCGCCGATTTCAAGCGAATCAAGCCAACATATTTTCTGGATAGTTTAGAACTCGTCGCCGAGGTAAGGCGGCTCAAGCCCTTCGAGGATGAAGTGAAGCGGCTGGAAAAGGCCAGGGCCGACTGTAGAAAAAGCCTGAAACGCAACCAAGCCAGGGACAAGGCGACAATTGTAAGACTCAAGAAACAAGCGGGGCTGAAGGAGGAAGCTGATGGCACTGTTCCACATTTACTATAGATACGGGCAATCATTTTGTAACAAGCTGTCCGGCCCGTGTGTTGGTGAGGCTATCGCTGACGGGGATTACCAACAGGAAGCTGGAGCCGAATTCGCGCTTGGTGTTTTCGACGATGGCGACGGTAGCCTATTTGCATTCCGGCAGGCCGTTCTAAGCGTTCCCCAATCTCATCTGACGGAAGATGCGGAAGCGATTCTTCTCCGCGAGACCGGTAAGATTCCGGTCCGGCGCATTCTTTGTGAGATTGAGCGGGGCTGAACGGGGGAGGCGGCCCCGCATAAACATACGTCGAGGGGGGGGGGTAGAAAGGAAAGGAGTGAGTGGCGCGCAAAAGGATGGTATCGGAAGCGCTGTATGATGACGCGGCGCTTCTGGCAGTAGGGCGAGATGCAAGAGACCTATTCATAGGATTGGTATTACACGCAGACGATGAAGGAAGGCTGTTCTACGAGCCTGACTATTGGGCTCAACGGCTGTTCCCGGGCGAGACAATCGAGGTCTCGAAGCTGGTATGGAAGCTGAGTCATCGGGGCCTGATCTACAAGTATCGCATGGGCCGCAACCGATATGCGGTCATCGTTCCGGGATGGTTCAACTGGCAGAAAATCAGACGCGCCACACCATCCCAAATCCCCCTACCAAACAGCTCGGAAATAGTCCGGGTGCTATCACGGTGCTATCACGGTGATGACACGGTGCTATCACGGTGCTCACACGGTGCTGTCACGCTGGGGGTATACCTGCGTACACTGTGCGGACACTATGCTATCACGATGCGTACACACACTCACGCGGTGATTAAGCGTAAGTTCCGTGACCGCTTCATCTTACTGTCACGAGTACTCGGAATGTGTTCCGGAAAGCCGTTGGCAAGTTGTTGGAAAGATGCGGGAATCGATCCGGAATCTGTCCGGCAAAGCTTTAAGGAAGGATCAGAAAGGAAAGAAGAAGTAGAGGAGATCGATAAATCGATCCGGGAGGCAAAGAAAAAAGCGAAGGACGGATTCATCGGTCCACTGATAGAGAAGGAGCTTCAGAAGCTGGCGGAGGTGGCGTGATGTGATGAAGCACGTTCTCGTCATCCTGCTTGGCCTCGGTGCTATGGCCCTGGTCTATGCCTTTGCCCGGCTCATGTACTGGCTGGACTACGGACACTTGAAGGAGGTGTGGTGAGATGAAGACCAAAGACCTTAAGACGGTTGACTCAATACGGTTTCCGATGCCGGTTCCACGTGACGTCGCCGTCTGCCCGGAATGCGGTGGGGAGCTCGAGGTCGAGTGCGATTGCTGGGATACAGACACGGGCAAGCCGCTCGAGGAGTGCATCTACCCAACTTGTTCAAATGAGATAATGGAACATCGCTGTTGGCAAGGAGAGTGGATGCCTGCTCGAATGCGGGTCATTCGATGGTTGCAAGCTACTTATCGTATTAGGGAGGATAGTGGTGTCGAAGATACGAGTTAAGAGCGTATACGAGAAGCGCGAGAAGGCAGACGGGCTGCGGGTGCTGGTCACGCGGCTATGGCCGCGAGGCGTCAAGAAAACGGACGTGGACGTGTGGCTGCCGGCGCTTGGGCCGAGTCGGAAGTTGCTGGCTGACTACAAGGCTGGGCGCACCAGTTTCGGATAAGTAATGCGGCTGCGTAGGCCGCAGCGGGTGGCGGGTCAGTAGGGGCATAGACTTGCCGCCCGCAGCCTTCGGAAGGAAAGCACATGGGCAACGTATATGGCAGTCCAGGGACGGGAAGCTCGGCGGTTGATCTTGCGACGAAGCTGCGGGCGTGGACGGTGAAGGGCGAAGCTCCGCGATGGTTCCGGCTGGTGCTTTGCCTCGGAGGCTATAAGTTGCCGGCCGAAGCGATCATGAAGACGCTGGGTTACGAAACGCACGTGCAGCTCAAGAGCGACATCCAGAACGCGCGCATTGCCGGATTCGAGATCTACGAGCGGCTAGAGATGGACGGCAAACAGAAGCGGCGCACATATTGGCTAGGCAGCCAGTCGTTGATGGAGCTCGAGGCGCATCGGAAAATGATTCCTGATGACTTTATCTGAGAGAGCCAAACAACTGATGAGCGTGCTCAGCACAACGCCGATATCGCGCGAAGCGATCCTGGGCGATCTGAATTGGAGCAAGGAGGACTTGCGGCGGGCGATACTCGATGCGCGGCGGCAGGGATACAAGGTGATCCTTCGGCACATCAGCGACGGCATAGCGACCGAGTACTACTTTTACACGGACGAGGCCAGCATGAAGAAGGCCCTAGCGGAGGAGGAGACGGCGAATGAGCCGGACGAAGAGCAGGGAACGGCCTAGATACTTTTCCACCAGCGTTCCTGCGGGCACTACGTTGGAGCACATCCGGCAGATGCTCGTGAGGTATAAGGCTGACCGGCTGATGCTCTACCAGGACTTGCAGGAGGGCCACGTGGGCGTGGAGTTCGTGTGGCAGGGCGCCGCGATTCGGTTGAGTGTTTCGGCTGACAGGATCCTGGAGCGACTGGAGGGCTGCTCGGGGATTTCCAAACAGCAGCGGTCGCGGGACCACGCGATGAAGGTGGGCTTGCGGCTGATACTTCACTACCTCGAGAACGCATTTGAAATGTTGGACTGGGAGATAATGAGCCCGGCGGAGGTGTTCATGCCCTACTTGATCCTCCCAGGTACGCAGAGGACGCTGAAGGACGTATTCATCGACAAAGGGGGCATGATCAAGCTGGAGGCGCTCCAGGCGCTGCCGAAGCCGAAGGAGAAGTGATGAACAGAACCGGTATCGAATACCTGGACTACACGTGGAACCCGACGCATGGGTGCAGCCCTGTGAGCGCCGGTTGCGAAAATTGCTGGGCATGCACGATGGCGACGCGGCTTGCGGGCTGTGGCGCACGGGGATACGACAAGGCAAAGCCATTCGCAGTGACCTTCCACCCTGGTCGGCTTGACGAGCCGCTGCAGGTTAAGAAGCCCGCGCTCATCGGCGTCAGTTTTATGGGCGACCTGTTCCACAAGGCAGTTACGGACGCGCAGATCAGGCAGGTGCTCGACGTCATGGAGCTGGCGCGGCAGCACACGTTTGTTCTACTGACGAAACGGCCTGAGCGGATGATGTGGTTCAGCGGCAACTCTGGGCTGCCGCCGAATGTATGGCCGGGCACCAGCGTGGAGAACCAGGCGGCTGCCGACGACCGGCTGTGGTGGCTGCTGCAGATCAAGGCGGCGGTGCGGATTGTGAGCTGCGAACCGTTGCTCGAGGAAGTTACCCTGGCGAAGCATCTTGCTGGCAAGCCGGGGCTGCAGTGGGTGATCGCTGGCTGCGAGAGCGGGCCTGGGCGCAAGCCGTGCCAGTGGGCGTGGGCCGAGCGGCTGCGCGTGGAATGCGTGGCGGCAGGCGTGCCTTTCTACTTGAAGCAGATGGCGGAGAACGAGGACGGTTCGGGCAAGGTGATCCACGCACCTATCCTGGACGGCAGGCGGTGGTTGCAGCACCCGGAGGAGGCAGCATGAGCAAGAAAAAACCCCGGCTGACGACTCCCGAGTTGATGGAAAAGCTGGCGTATAAATACGGCGGGGAAGCGTGGGCATTCTTCGAGCAGGTACGCAGCGGGACGGGGTATCTTCATCAAGTGCGGACGGCAGATGCAATAGCGATGGGGCTCTGGCCCTCTCGCGGTCTGGAGCTTCTGGGCTTCGAGGTCAAAGTGTATCGTGCTGACTGGCTGAAGGAATTGAAAACGCCGCGCAAGGCGGACGAGCTTGTCGGCTTCTGTGACCGGTGGTGGATCGTGGCGTTGAAGGATGTGGCGAAGGTCGAGGAGATTCCGACGACCTGGGGGCTGATGGTTCCGCATGGGCTTGGACTGCGGGTGGTGAAGCCAGCACCAGAGCTCAAGCCAGAACCCGTCGACCGTCTATTCCTGGCATCGCTTCTGCGGAAGGCGAAAGTCTACGTAGCGCCGGCGAAGCGCACCGAGGCGAAGATCAAGGCGGCATGGGAGGAGGGCCGGGCGAAGGGCGCGGAGCACGCCAACTGGCACTGGAAGAATATCGAGCAGCCAGGACTCGAGCGGCTGGCGGAAGGTGCAAAGAGATTCCAGGAACAGACCGGGATCGAGCTGTCAACGTACAGTGCGGAGAGCATCGCCACGGCGGTCAATCTTCTGCGCAGAGAGCAGTCATTAAGAAACAAGATTGAGGACACGGCCCGGCAGGTCGAAGGCTTGGAAGCGGCGCTTGTATCGGGCCGTGAACTATTGGCCGCATTAACGAAAATGCAAAGGAAACGGAAGCGGGGAGGGGGGAGCCGATCGCCGTCTACGTAGACGAGCTGAGGAACATCGAACCCTCGCTCTCGTCGCGCTCGAAATCGCGGCTGTGTTGGCCGCTTTCGCGGGAGTAGTGTGGCTGTGGAAGGAGGTGCTGAAGTGAAGCCCGGAACAATTGTGCGCCTAACTGATGGGCGAGTTGGCACAGTGGTATATCACGGTCTTGATGGATATGGAATTGTGTGGGGGCGGCGGCAACTTGCGGGGCAGGACATAGAATGTCTGTTAAGCGGTGGGGTTTTCAGGACAACCGATGATGGCGCATTGGAGGACGCCCGCCATCGCGGCTTAATGCCAGAGGCCATGCTTCGGGACACATATCCATCTGCCGATTTGGAGTGTGTTGGTGAAGCATACGAGATCAAGGAGGCCCCCGATGCCTGAACCCATGAGCGACATGAGCGAGCACGAGCTTAGTGCTGAGGAAATAGCGGAGGATCAGCTGGCCTATGGGACAATGTTCCCGGAGATGCGCGTGCGTGAGGCCGTGGTAACGAAGCGCGTTAGAGTACGCTGTCCTGGTTGCGGGTCTATCGAGTCCGCGGAGGTAATTTGGTACGGAGGAGACCCCTGGCCGACGTATGGGGCCACGTGCCGGCGGTGCGGTTACGAAATCATCGAGAGCGAATGGGAGGAGGTAGCTAAGTGACGAAGTACGAAGAGGCAATCGAGGAGGTGAGGCGGCTGCTGCCAGGCGACCAGGTACTCTGGGCCCAGGATGGGGGCATGCGGGCGGCGCGGATTTTGCATCTGATCCCACTCGGAAAATCGCCGGGACTTACGGTCATCGTGGGCGACAGCATGCGCGAGCTGGTGAGCGACGAAGAGTGGCGCGGGCATATCGAGAAATTTGTGAAGGCGGGACCGGGGTCGATCCCGGCCGCAATCATCTTTGGCGTAACGGTCGGGCTGATAGCGAGCGACCCGAAAGCGAGCGGCTTCGAGGATGGGCCCGAGGAGGAGCAAGCCGATGGCCAAGAAACGTGATGGCGAGCTACGCACGATGCGCAAGAGCGTCGCTAGGCTGCGGGCGGCGCCGTACAACCCGCGTGACATATCGCCCAAGGCGCTGGAAGGCCTGCGCACGAGCATTCGGGAGTTCGGCCTGGTCGAAGCCTATCATCTGGAACAAGCGCACGCGCAGGGTGGTCGCGGGGCACCAGCGTGTAGAGGCGTTGAAGCAGGAAGGCGTCAAGAGCACCGACGTCATCGTGGTGGACCTCCCGGAGGAACGCGAGAAGGTTCTGAACGTGGCGCTGAACAACCCGCACATCATGGGGCACTGGACGGGCGGCCTGGCGGGAGTACTGGATGATATTGAGGGGACGCTGCCGGACCTGATGGATGGCCTGCTGCTCGGGGATCTCCGGGACGACCTGCCGCCCTTGGACGAAGAGCTATGGGATGGCCTGACAGATCCGGACAACATTCCCGAGCCGCCCGACAAGGCGATCACGCAGGCGGGCGACATGTGGAAGCTCGGAGATCATCGGCTGTTATGCGGTGACGCCGGCGAGGCGGCGGACGTCGACCGGCTCGTGGCGGGGATGCCGGTGCATCTGGTCAATACGGACCCGCCATATAACGTGCACGTCGAGCCACGGAGCAATACGGCAATTGCGGCTGGCGTAACCTCTGTATCTCGACGGGCGGACCTCCAGTGCGAACGGTCGACCACGGCCCGGGGCAAGCGGGACAGGGCGATGATTCACAAGCGGATGCATCACCAGAACTTCGACGTGGCGAGGGGTGCGGCGCATCCGAAGCGGGCGCGGGTGAAAATGCGGGCGAAGGACCGTGCTATGGAAGGGGACTTCATGCCTGACAAAGATTTCGTGCGGGTACTCAGGTTGTGGTTTGGGAACCTGGCGCGAGTGCTCGATGCAGGCCGGGCATTTTACATCTGGGGCGGCTATGCAAACTGCGCGAACTACCCGGCGGCGCTTGAGGGTGCCGGCCTCTACTTTTCGCAGGCGATTATCTGGGTGAAGGAGCACCCGGTTCTGACGCGCAAAGATTTCATGGGAAACCACGAGTGGTGCTTCTACGGCTGGAAGAAAGGCGCGGCGCACTACTTCAATCCGGAGATCACGAACGCCACCGACGTATGGGCCGTCAAGAAGATCAGTCCGCAATCTATGATCCATCTGACGGAGAAGCCGGTCGAGCTCGCCGTCCGCGCCATGACTTACTCGTCCCGGCCGAAGGAGAACGTGCTCGATCTCTTCGGCGGGTCCGGAAGTACGCTGATCGCGGCGGAGAGAATCTCGGACGTCGCGCTTTCCTCATGGAGATCGACGACCTGTATTGTGATGTGATCGTGAAACGTTGGGAGGAATTCACGGGCAAGAAGGCGGAACGCATCAGAACGGCCAGGAAACGGGCTAAGAAGGCCACGAAGTAGGCCCACGTGGCCCCAGGATCGCCCGTGTGGCGATAAGTCCCTGCCAGGCGCATGATTCCATCACAAACAAACGGAAGCGGGCCCGTGGGCGTCCGGGCGTATAATGGGCGGCAGGAACGGAGGAAGGTAGTGAAGACGTTGCACATGGAGTGCGAGGCGGCAGATATAGCGGGTCTCATCAAGCAGTTGGCGATGGTAGTGAACAGAAAAGGAGGAGTCGAGAGATGGGAACAGGAAGGACGTTGGAAATCAGCTGCAAGAACGCGGCGGATGCGAAGCGGTTCGCAGAGCAGCTGCGGGCGTGTGGCGGTGGCGGTGTGGCCGAGGGCGTCAAGGTGACGGTGGACCCTAAGACTACGGTGGATGCCCTTTCAAATGCGGTATTCGAAATCGGCCTGAAGTTGAGCGAGAAGGCCGTGCGGTTCGGCGCAATGTGGGCTGGCGACTCAGGCCCCGAGGTATAACCAACTGCCACACCGTCTCCGAATGGGCTGGGCGTATGGAGATTCGCCACCTCCGGACAGAATGCGCCCAGCCCGTGGCAGCCTAATATACCCATCGAGAGGAACGGGCGGAGGGCCAGGTTGGCCGAAAGCAGAGTTCTGCGGCCCGGTCTCGCGTGGTGATGGGTAAAAGAACAGAGGTGGGAAGTGGCGAAGAAGAAGAAAGCAGAACGGTTGACACACTTGACGCCCAACGCGCGCGCGAAGGCCGCGAAAAGTCGCGCGAAGCGAAAGGCCAACGCGAAGGCTCGGAAGCAACGGCAGGAGGCGAAGGTGCGGGAGCACATATCGCTGGCCGTGGAGATGCGCATCCAGGGGAAGGGCTGGGATGATATCGCGCCCGTTCTTGGCAGGAAGGATGCGGCGAGCGCGCGGCAGATCGTGGTTGAGCACCCAAAGCTATGGCATGCCGAGGAACGGAGGCAAGTGGCTGAATATACAGGCCAGCTGCAACAGGAGTCCTTGTTCGTTTTGCGTGCGGGGCTTCGGGGCGAGGCCTCCGGAGAGAAGAGAAAGTCGGCCGAGGCGCTGCTGAAGAACGCGCGCGAATGCGACCGGATACAGCTGGCGGCGCAAGCCAAGAAGCTGGACGTGAAGCTGCGCTTAGAGAAGGGCATGGTAGGGCAGTTGGCGGACCGCGCCGTCCAGCGGCTCGTCGCGATACTGCGCGAGGAGATTCGGGATGAGCGGACAATTGATCGCATTGCCGCCAGGCTCGGAGACGTCGTTTCTGATCTCAATGAAAAACAGCCTGGCCCAGACTTCGCGCCTCCGCTGTTCCGCCTGGGCTGAGAAGTACCGAGTCATGGGGCGACCTTTCCCCGGGCCCTGGACCCTCGAGCACCATCCGTGGCTGCGGCAGCTGCTCGACGACGACTCCCCAAGCATCGTCGTGCGGAAGGGCAGCCAGCTTGGTCTTACCGAGTACGCCTTGAATCGCTGCCTGTGGGGTATCGACGTGCAGAAGTGGGACGCGCTATACGTCCTGCCTACCGCAAATCCCGACGCCGGCGACTTCACCGCTGCCCGCTTTGATCCCGCCATTGAGCTCTCCGACCACATCGAGAAGCTGTTCACGGACGTATCGAATGTCGGCCATAAACGCGCGGGCGCTTCCAACTTGTACGTGCGGGGCAGCAATAGCCGGAGCGGCCTCAAATCCGTGCCGGTCGCGCGCCTGGTGCTGGATGAGCTCGACGAAATGGTACAGGCGAACGTGGAGCTGGCGGTCGAGCGCCTCAGCGGCCAGCCGCAAAAGCAGCTGATCCGGCTGAGCACTCCCATAGTGGAAGGCTACGGGGTCGCGGTGGCTTACGAAGAGAGCACGCAGCAGGTGTGGGTATTCAAGTGCCCGCACTGCGGCAAGCGCATCGAGCTTACGTGGCCGGAGGCGTTTCGATACGAGGAGTCAGAGGCCGACGACTTCAGCGGGAACGCGGTGATATGCCCGGAGTGCAAGGGGGACCTCCCCACCGAAACGAAAATGCAGGCACAGCGGGAAACGGGGGAGTGGATCGCACAACGGCCGCAGGCGAGTGTGGCTGGGTATTGGATCAACCAGCTCTACTCGAGCACCGTCTCGGCGGCTGAAATCGCTGCGGCGTGGAAGGCCGCGCAGACGCGTGCAACGGCAGAGCAAGAGTTTTTCAATCACAAGCTAGGCGTAGCCCACTCCCCCAAAGGCGCGCGGATAGACGACGCGATGATCAGCAGTTGCATCCAGCCCGGCCGAAGGATGCTGACCACGAGCGAGGGCACGACCATGGGCGTGGACGTCGGCAAGCTGCTGCACTACGAGATAGACGAATGGCGGGAAGGGCGGAAGTGGCTTGTGGCTGCGGGGACATGCGCGGAGTTCAAGGAGATCGCGCGGCTCATCGGGCAATATCGGGTGTGGTGCTGCGTGGTGGATGCCTTGCCGGAGGAAAGGAGCGCCCGGAAACTGCAGCAGCAGCTCCCCGGGCTAGTTTACCTGGCCTACTACCGGGACCTTAAAGTGCCGCTTCGATTCAATGAGCCGCAGCAGACGGTGGACGTGAACCGCACCGAGGCAATGGACGCGGCCCTGGGGCGAATACGGACGAGCACGCACGTGCTGCCGTTGGACTTGCCCGAGGAATGGCGAGCGCAGGTTAAGGCGCCAGTGCGGGTGCTGAAGGAAGACCCGAGGACGGGCAACCCGAAGGCGCGATACATGGAGGGCAGCCTGGCCGACCACTACGCGCATGCGGCGGTCTACAGCGAGGTAGCCTATGCGCTTCGCCCGAATCCGCCTATGTGGCAGACAGGCGAGAGCATGCCGTTTGGCGACAATTTCCTTGAGGCGTTTGGAGAATAGCGATGCAAGCAGACACGTACAAGTGGGGCATGCAGGCTAGGCCGCATGCGGAGCTGCGTTTCAAGGTGCGGGCGCAAATGCCTGCCGCTAGGTTGATGCACGGCGGCAGCGAAGAGGATCGCAAGGCGGTGGAGGACGTTGCGAACGCCCTGCTGCACGCTATGGAGCATCGTCGGGCAAGGGTGCTGGCCATGGGCGCGCACGCTATCAAGCTGGGCCTGGTGCCGAAGATCGTGCAGCTGCTGGATGCGGGCGTGTTCACGGGGCTCCTCATCACCGGCTCGGTGCTCATACACGATTACGAGCTGCACGTGTATGGGGCAACAAGCCAAGATGTCGGCGCGGGCTTGGAAGACGGCAACTATGGGGCCTGTAAGGAAACGGTGGACTTCATGGAGCACGTGGCATATCAGGGGCGCGGGCGCGGGTTAGGCTACGCGGCGGCAGAGCACATGGCGGCAATGCCGGAACATTCCTACGGGCGCAGCCTGCTGGCGGCGTGCCACCACAACGAGGTCCCGGTGGCGGTCGCCGTTGCCCTGGGCACTGACACGTGCCATTGGCACGATGGGTTTGACGGCGCCGCGGTGGGGCAGGCGTCCGCAATCAGCCTGCGCAACGTGCCAGCCTGGGTAAAGCATCTGCACGACGGCGGCGTATGGATCAACGCGGGCAGCGCGGTGGTGCTGCCCGAGGTATTCTTGAAGGCGGTCATGGTAGTGCGGAACCGCACCAAAGGCGAGGAGCCGCGGCGCTTCACTGCCGTGGTAGTTGATCGGCAGGAGCTATATAGGCCAATATGCAACGTGCTTGAGCGCCCAGGGGGCAGGCCCTATTTCCTGAAGATGCCGCTGGAGGTGTTCTGGCCCGCATTGGCGGCAAACATGTGCAGCAACGAAGGAGGTGGACGGTGTTGAATGGATGGCGGCTGAGACGCCGCATAGAAACGAAGCGCCTCGAGTTGGAGATGCAGCAGCTCGAAGGCGCGGAAGCCCTTATGGCCAGCGCGATCCAGGAGACGCGGGCGAACAACTGGGCGGACGAGGACAAGGACTGGCGGGAGTGGGAGCCGATTGACCAGGAGGGGGTGTCGGCCTATCGTGGGCTGACGCTCGAGCGGCTCACGGTCATGCGGAACAAGGCGCGCACGCTGGCACGGGATAACCCGCACGCGAAGGGCATCTTGCGGAACTTCGTGAAGTACGTGGTCGGCAAGGGGTTCTCCTACTCGGCCGAAACGGACGACCCGCAGGTGGCTGAGAAAGCTGCAGAGGAGTGGGAGAGATTCTGCAACGCAAACAACTGGGCGAGCATGGAGCGGGAGATCGTCAAGCGGAGCCTGCGGGACGGCGAAGTGTTTCTGCGTTTCTTCAGGCAGCCCGAGACGCTCCTTGTGCGCTTCGTCGATCCGGTCTTGGTAACGCCCAAGAGCGCGGATATGAAGCATCCGTTCGGCATCGAATACAAGCCCGACGACCTCGGCGGGCCGCCCATAGCGTATTACATCCGGCCGAACTACGAGACCATCACATCGGATCGGATAGACGCCAAAGAGATCGACCATATTAAAGTCGAGGTGGACAGCGACATTCCTCGAGGTATCAGCGTGCTCTGGAGCGTGCGGAGGCGGCTGCGGCAGTACGACACGTGGTTGGGGGATCGCCTGATACTGAATAAGCTTCGCACGGCCATCGTGCTGGTGCGCAAGCACAAGGGCGCGAGCCCATCGCAAATCGCGGCCTTTGCCACCGCCCAGCAGACGGAGAGCAAGACGGACGATCTGACGGGCGACAGCTACCGAAGCAAGACGATTCACCCCGGTAGTGTCGTGGACATCCCGGACACTATTGATCTCGAGTACATGGCTGCGAACATCAACGCGCGCGACGTCGCCGCTGACGGCAGGGCGGTTCTGCTTTCGGTTGCCGCTGGCATAGGGCAGCCGGAATACATGGTCACGGGTGATGCCAGCAATGCGAACTATGCAAGCACGATGGTGGCCGAAGGGCCTGGAGTGAAAGAGTTCGAATATTGGCAGGGCGTGTTCGGCGGGGAGTTCGCTGCCATCTGGCGACGGGTCATGGCGTGGGCAGGCCAGGCACACGCGGGGGCGGCCGCCGTTGCCGCCTGTGGCGTACAAGTCGTAGGTGCACGGGTGATTACGCGCAAACCGAAGGAAGAGGCCGAGACGGGCCAGATTCTGGCGGACAACGGCGTGATCAGCAAGCGCACGTGGGCGGCGCGGGAAGGGCTCGACTACGAGGAAGAGCAGCGCTACATCGAGGCGGAAGAGGGCACGGGCGCCGGGGGCCCTGTAAGTCGCGACGAAGGCGAGGCAGAGGATGAGGGCGCGAGCCTCGAGGGTGCCCGGCAACCCCAGGAGCTACCGGCGGCATGATGATCGTTGCCGAAAGGACTAACCTGCCCCGCGTGGTGCTGCGGAAGATGCAGAAGGCGCAGCTGCGCGCCGCCGATCTCTCGGTCGCCCAGGTCCTCCGCGATCTCAAGGCAACTCTGAATGCGGAGAGCCGCGTCGAGCGGCTGCTGGCATTGAGTCGGGAGCAGCGGGATATCCTATCCTGGACCTGGCCATACGCGGAGGATACCGAGCTTCCGCTGGCGCCGCCTGCCGCACGCGCTCTCGGCAACGATATCGCCGACGAAATCCAGAGACGCCGTGCGCCAATGATACGCGAGGCGCATGCGGTGGTGGGGCGCACCTTCATTGCCATCGCCGAGCGGGCTTACGTGGCCTACCAGTGGATCGTAGATTCGATGGATCAGGCCATGGTGGATGCTTTGGGTCGCGTGCGGGAACACCGTACCTTGGTGGAGCAGGAAGGCGAGGCTCTTCCCTTTCCCGACCACGCGAGGCTTACGGGGCTGTACGTGCCCGCGACGAACGAGCAGACCATGCGTTGGGTAAACGCGCGGGCCCCCTGGGACGGTAAGGCCTTATTGAATCGATTTGAGGACCTCGAGGGCGTCGACCGAGCGATGCTGCGCAGGCAGCTCGTGCAAGGGCTCCGCGAAGGCCAGGGCATGGCCAAGATAGCGAGGAACGTCCGCAAGGGCGTGGGCATGGTTCAGCATCGGGCAACGACCATCGCGCGCACCGAGATCATGCGAGCGAGCCACG
>Ga0307379_10001085_pt1 | contig 43726 bp, 38 predicted proteins | sample UN2MG_FD_202237 | JGI IMG/M metagenome (GOLD analysis project Ga0307379, IMG submission 202237) | Soil microbial communities from Risofladan, Vaasa, Finland - UN-2 | ecosystem: Environmental > Terrestrial > Soil > Coastal area > Acid sulfate soil | place: Finland: Risofladan, Vaasa | collected...
AGACCCGAATTGGCAGAACGGGAACGGGGATGCGCGGCCTATTCAGCCAGGCCAGACGTTGGCGCTGGCGGACGTCACCGGGCCCGGTCGCATCGCGCACATTTGGTTTACCATCGCTGACAAGGAATGCTACTATGGGAAGAAGCTAGTGCTGAGGATATACTGGGACGGCGAGCGGAATCCCAGCGTCGAATCCCCGATCAACGACTTCTTCTGCCAAGGGCACGGCCTGGACTTGAAGGTGAACTCCCTGCCCTTCCGCGTTACGTCCAACGGAAAGGCTAGGAACTGCTACTTCCCGATGCCGTTCCGCAAGTCCGCAAGGCTCGAGGTGGCCAACGAGGGCAAGCAGCCGGTCCGCGCGCTCTACTGGTACATAGACTGGCAGAAACTGGACACGCTGCCCAAGGATACCGCATACTTCCACGCGAAATATCGCCAGGAGTATCCATGCAGGTCTGGAGAGGACTACTTGATCCTGTCCGCACTAGGGAGAGGCCACTACGTCGGCTGCAACCTGTCCGTCCGTCTTCATGAGCCTGGATGGTGGGGCGAAGGCGATGACCGGTTCTACATTGACGGCGAGACTGAGCCCAGGCTCAAGGGCACAGGCTCGGAAGATTACTTCTGCGACGCATGGGGCATTCGCGAGATGGAGGGCCTGTTCTACGGCTGCACGATAATGGAGGGATGGGAAACATACCACCGGACGACCGCATACCGCTTCCACATCCCGGATCCCGTACCGTTCAAGAAGTCCCTTAGGGTCACAATCGAGCACAAAGGAGCCCGGCGGAATCCCGACGGGGGCTGGACCGGCTTCGTCGAGCGCGCCGATGATTTCTCCAGTGTAGCGTATTGGTATCAGGTCGAGCCGCACGTTGAGTTCACGAAGATGCCGCCTGCGGAGGACCGCGCCTATCCGGTGACTGCGCTGGCGGTCGAAGGTGAGTCCCTGGTGGAGTCCGCTGAGACAAATGGGCCGAAGCCCGCGGCTCAGGACCTTTTCGAGCGCAGTGGAGGCGCTCATCTGCTCTTCAGCCCGCAGGATGAACAGGGCTGGGTGTCGGTGAAGTTCTCCCTCGCAACGGATAGCGAGTATCAGGTATGGGTGACTCTCACGAAATCCCGGAACTACGGCATCTACCGGGCATACCTCGACGACAGCAAGACCGGCAAGCCGCTGGACCTTTACTCGCCGGAGATGAGCGAAACCCCGAAGATCAACCTGGGGCGGCACAAGCTATCCGCAGGCCCGCACACCCTGAAGTTCCAATGCGAAGGGAAGAACGCAGCCTCCACCGGGTACTCGCTGGGGCTTGATCTGATCGAGGTGATGCCGGCAGATTGACCTTTCCATTGACTACCGGCATACTCATGTACCGGTGTCTGCAACCGCTCGCGGACGCGAAAGCAAAGGGTAGACGAAATGAAGGAATACGAGCTTTCAGCACTGATCGTCAAGGAAGATGACTGGTATATCGCCCGCAGAAGATCGGCCCTGTAGGACGGGATGCTCCAGTGCCCCGACGTAGTCAAGGCCCGCGGAGATGAACAACCCCGCGGGCCTTTTTGTATGTTATCGGGCCTCCGGCGCCTTGACCGGGCCGAGCACCTCGCCCGCCGCGAAAGAGCGCGATACGCTGGTCAGCCGGGCCTTCACCCGCTGGCCGATATACTTCCCACCGTTCGACAGGTCTATCATATACCCGTTCACCCAGGCGGCCGATCCAGGCAGGCTGATGAACGGACTGCGTGCAACGTCGCACTCCACCACCTGGGACTTCCGATATGGGAGCATCTGCTTCTCGGTTTCCTCGAGATCGCCGGGGGTGATTTCATATTTCTCCATATGCAGGTCGCTGTCGCCGCGGATGTACACGGCGCGCCGAATCTGCTTCTCGATGTGCTGAACCGTCTGTCCGCCGCCGCCTATCAGGTGCATCGCCACGTGTGGATGCGCCGTTATGAGAAACGCTTCCTCGTCAACCCCGGCGGCAAGCCTGTTCAACTCACGCTCGACCTTGATGCTCAGAGACTCAGGAGAGAGAATCGTTCCGCGGCCCTGGCAGTACGGGCAGGCTTCGTTCACGATCTCCGAGATGGTCTCGCCCGTCCTCTTCCGAGTCATCTCGACCAGCCCGAGCGGGCTGATGTTCGAGATCTTCGTCCTCATCCTGTCCTTCTTCAAGGCTCTTTCCAGCGCGTGTACGACATGATTCCTGTCCCTGGCGCTCGCCATGTCTATGAAGTCAATGATGATGATCCCGCCGATGTCCCGAAGGCGCACCTGGCGTGGAATCTCGGCTGCAGCTTCCAGATTCGTCTTCAGAATGGTTTCCGACAGGCTGGTGGTGCCGACGAATTTCCCTGTGTTGACATCAATGGTGGTCAGCGCCTCTGTCTCATCAATGGTTATGTGGCCGCCGGACTTCAGCCACACCTTGCGCTTCAACAGACGGTCTATCTCCGCCTCAACACTGAAGTGCTCGAATATCGGCTCAGGGTCGTCATAAAGCACGAGCTTGAATCTCTGCTTCGGCGATATCAGTTCGACGACCTCCAAGGCCCTTTCATACTCAATCGGAGAATCTATGAACATCTTGCGCACGTCGGAGCCGAAAACGTCCCTGATGGTCTTGTAAATCAGACTCAAATCTTGATGTATCCGCCCCGGCGCGGGAGTCGTCTTGGCCTTTTCCCGAATCTGCTCCCACATTCGGAGCAGGAATTCCAGGTCGTGCCTGAGGTCCTTTTCTCCCTTTCCTTCGCCCTCGGTGCGCACGATCAGTCCGAATCCCGACGGTCTTATGTCGTCCGCTATCCTCTTCAGATGATCGCGCTCGTGTCTGTCCTCGATCTTCCTGGAGATGCCTATGTTCTCGGCCTCCGGCATCAGGACGAGATACCTACCAGGAAGCGAGATTCTTGTGGAGACGCGAGCGCCTTTCGTGCCGCGAGGGGCTTTGACAACCTGAACCAGGAGCTCCTGGCCGACCTTGAGGAGGTCTCTTATGCGCATCTTCTCAGCATCGCCTTTCGCTGCGGGGAGTTCCTCGCCAGCCTCTGGAAGCACATCCCCGATGTAGAGAAATGCGTTCCGCTCGAGTCCGATATCCGTGAACGCCGCGTCCATCCCGGGCAATACATTGGCAACGCGCGACCTGTAAATACTGCCTGCGACCTGCTCCTCGCGCTCGACGCGCAGCTCGACCAGCTCTCCGCCGTCAATCAGCGCCACGCGGGTCTCGCGGGTTCCTGCGTTAACTACTATCTCTTTGGCCAATATCTTTCACCTCCTTCCCTGTGTGTGGACTGCAGACCGCAGACTGCGGATTGCAGCTTATCTCTCTGCGCTATCTGCTTTGCCATCCACGCGAAACTGGCTTAATCTATGTATTCTTCCCACAGTAAGATTCGGCACCAGGCGGAGAAGCGCCTGCACGAAATCCTGCGGCCTCGCTCCCCCGGAATCGCCGAGTCTGAGGGACACATTCAACACTACAGAGCGCCCTTCGCACTCAGTCACATCAGCTTGCAGCAGAAATGGGCGGATGTCAACCTCTTTTGTCTTGCCTTCTCGCACCCTGGCAACCCTGACCTCGGCAGATTCCATCAATTGCTCGACGGCGCGAGCCACAGCCGCGGGGCTGCATTCTCCGCCGCATACCGCCGCGATCTGAAACCGAGACGCATTCGGCCCCGCCAGCGGTGACCCATTGACGGCCTCCGCCGACAGCAGCTCCATGCCATCGGGAAGCTGGGAATTCAGCTTCTCCAGGATATCAGACGGATCTTCGGGAGAAGCAAGTTCCACAACGATCCTTTCGTCGTCGCTGGTAACTCCGACCCCGATCGCCGGCCCGAACGACATCCGCGGCCTCGGATTGAAGCCCGACGAGTACGCGACTGGGATTCGGGCGCGCCTGAGAGCCAGCTCGAAGGCTCTGATGAGATCGAGATGCGAGATATATTTTACTTTATCGCCTTTACTAAGCTTTAGCAACACACGCGACATTCGGCACCTCACGCATGCCGGCCCGAACGCCGGAGAGGAGCCCGGCGACTCCGCATCCCGCGCAACCGGCCCGGTCGAACCGGCAATCCGGCGTGACTTCCACCGCCTCCGCACGCCGGTCCTCGCGCACGAGAAACTCCTTGCTGACACCGCAGACGATGTGATCCCACGGAAGTACCTCGTCGTACTCTCTACGCCTGTTCGCATAGAAGCCCGGATCCAGACCAGCGTCGTCCAGAGCGCCCATCCATTGCGCAACATCCAGGCGCTCATCCCACGCATCGAACCGGCAGCCGTTCCGCCAGGCGAGCAATATCGCCTTTCCCAACCGCCTGTCGCCGCGGGATAGGACTGCCTCCAGATGACTCATGCGCGCATTGTGCCAGCTCAGGGAGACATGCTTCTTCCTCAACGCCTGCTTCAGTACCTCCTGCTTTCGCTCCATCTCCTCGATGGTATCCTGCGCGCGCCACTGGAACGGAGTGTGGGGCTTCGGCACAAGGGAGGCAACGCTGAGGCTGACCGTGGGGCCGATGCCCATCCGCCAGCCGATTTTCGCCACCTTCGAGGCCAGGTGCGCGATTCCGACGATATCCTCGTCCGTGTCGCCCGGCAGGCCGATCATGAAATACAGCTTAATCCGTCTCCAGCCACAGCGGAACGCGGCTTCCACCGCCGCCAGCAAATCCTCCTCCGTGACGCTCTTATTGATCCTGTCACGCATCCGCTGGGTGCCGGCTTCCGGCGCGAGTGTTAGCCCCGACTTCCGCACCTTCCGGATTTCGGACGCAAGCTCGATGCACGGCGCATCCGCTCTTAAGGACGGGAGCGATAGCCCGATCCGCTGCGGCTCATAACGCTCGATCAGCTTGCGGACAAGCTCCTCTATGCCGGTGTAATCAGCCGTAGAAAGGGATAGAAGCCCAATCTCGTCGTACCCCGTGTTGGCAGACAAGGTCTCCGCCAGCTCCATCACTTTCCCGGCAGACCTTTGCCGTACCGGGCGGTAGATGATTCCAGCCTGGCAGAACCGGCATCCGCGGGAACATCCGCGCATCACCTCCAGGGCGATGCGGTCGTGCACGATCTCGACGAACGGGATCACCGGCGCATCGGGATACTCGGCGCCATCCAGATCGAGTACCAGGCGCTTAGTGACGACCGCCGGCACTCCATCCTCCCTCGGGCGAACGTCCTCTATGGTCCCGTCGGCTTTGTAGGATACCTCGTACAAGCTTGGGACGTACACGCCCTGGATGGATGCAAGCCTTCGCAGGAGGACTTCCCTGCCGTCGCGCCGGTGCTGCTTGAAGCTCTCCACGATCTCATGGATCACTTCTTCGCCTTCACCTACTACGAAAGCGTCTATGAAGTCCGCCATCGGCTCAGGATTAAACGTGCAGCATCCGCCAGCGATGACCAGGGGCGAGTCGTCCCCTCGCTCAGCAGCCAGAACCGGTATGCCGGCAAGGTCGAGCATGTTCAACACATTGGTGTAGGTCAACTCGTACCCAAGCGAAAAGCCGAGGATATCGAAATCCCTGACCGGCGTTTGGCTCTCCAATGTGAATAGAGGCAGCCCGCGCCGCCTCATTTCCTCCTCCATATCAACCCACGGCGCGAAGACACGCTCGGCAGCGGTGTCGGGCCGGCGGTTCAGGATATGGTAGATGATGCGGAGGCCGAGGTTCGACATACCGATCTCATAGGTGTCGGGGAACGCCAGCGCGAAGGTCACATCCACCTCGCGGCGATCCTTGATTACGGCGTTGAACTCGCCTCCCGTATAGCGCGCCGGCTTTGTCACGCGCGGCAGTATGTCGTCGAGCAGTTCACGCATGCAGTTAGAATGTCCTTAGAACACAGAAGCACAGAAAACGCGGAGACACACGCCCGGCCAAGCAGCGGGGATCTGGTCCGCTTCTCCTTTGTGTTCTGCTTCGCATCCGAGTCGGGCAAACAAAAAGCTGGCGAAATCCCGGCCCACCATGAGTGCGAATCGGGACGCCAGCACACGATCCACGGGAAATATTCTAACACACACGACGGACTCTGTCAATTTCGCCCGCAGCCCAAGGTTCGCAATCAGAGGAGAGCGGTGCTGAAGTACCGCTCGGCGCGGTCGGGGAGTACGGTGGCGACGTTGCCGCTGACCTTCTTCGCCAGTTGGCGCGCGGCCCACACGTTGGCTCCGGAGGAGATGCCGACCAGCAGGCCGAAGTCCCTGCCCAGCTCCCTCGTGATCTCGATGGCGTCTTCATCGGTCACCTCGATCACCTCGTCAACCATCGAGACATCGAGTATCGCGGGGATGAACCCGTCGCCGATGCCCTGAATCTGGTGCAGACCAGGCTCGTGCCCGAGAAGCGCGGCGACGTTCTTCGGCTCGACGGCGACAATCTTCACGCCCGGCTTATGCTCCTTCAGGAACTTGCCGACGCCCTGAAGGGTTCCACCGCTCCCGACACCGGCCACGAAGGAGGCGATGTCGCCGGACAACTGATGCCAGAGCTCGACCGCCGTCTGTTCATAGTGGACCCGCGGGTTATCGGGGTTCTCGAACTGCTGGGGCACGAAGATTCGCGGATCCTCTGCGGCCATCTGTCGCACTCGTTCGACTGCGCCCGCGATGCCTTCCTTGTCGGGTGTCAGGATTAGCTCTGCACCCAACGCGCGGATCAGCTTCTTGCGCTCCTCGCTCATGCCTTCGGGCATCACTATGCGCACGCAGTAGCCCTTAGCGCGGCCTACCAGGGCGACTCCGATGCCGGTATTCCCGGAAGTAGGCTCCACAAGGATGGAATCGGGTTTCAGCCGCCCATCGCGCTCCGCGCCCTCGATCATCGCCAGCGCGACCCTGTCCTTGATGCTTCCGCCGGGGTTGAGGAACTCCGCCTTCGCGTAGACGTTCTCGCCTTTCAATCGTATGAGCGGCGTATTGCCAATCAGATCGAGTATGTTGTCCGTGAGCATATCATCCTCTCGCGCAGAATCGGCTAAGAGAGAAACCGGGATTCCTTCAGCAACTCATTATATGGCTGCTTCATCGGTTGTTGAAGCACGGGCAGCCCTCGGCATGATGGCGGCCCGGTCAATCCGCAATCGCAAGCAGATGAACGCCGAAATCCGGGTCCAATTCGCGTCTGGCATGAACGCCGACAAGCTCGATTATGACGAGTTCCAGCACCAGGTAGACGGACATGCCGACACGCGGGCAGCCGACGAGTGACTCCCTGCCCCGGCCGATTCCCGCATGAAAGTGGAGCGACGGCTTCCCGTCCTGCTGGAACAGCGTGCCGACGCCCACCAGCTCCCGCGCATCGTCGAACTCTTCGAGGTGAGGAACCAACTTGCCGGTCCGGCTTTCGGGGCCCGTCACGACCTTCCCGGATCGAATGCCGCCGACCGCCAGCACCGCCGCGGATTCGATCCCTTCGCGGGACGCGATTTCTTCCACTGCACTGTAGATTGACTCTCCATCGTGGAGTCGGGCGACGAATACCCGGCCCAGACTCCCCTGAGTGTATCTCATTCCGCCTCCTGAATCAACAGCTCTTTTCGCATCGCGCTGACCTGTGCTGCAATTATATGCTCGTTCAGCCGATTCTACAAGCGTCTTGGATTGCCGGGCCCTTGGCACCAGGGCGATAACCGGCTATCCTATTCCTCAGGACAGGCAAACCCAAGGAGGTACAACAAGATTGAGAAAGCAGCTCACCGCACTGGTATTCCTTCTACTCGTGCTCACCTGCTTGCCATGCGCCGCTGATGCGGAGCAGGCGTCATCTGCGGCTCAGACGACATTCACTCGCTCCCTGAACGCATTTCCCCACGTGGGCGAATACGAAATCCTTTGCTGCGATTTCCACCTGCACACTACCAACTCCGACGGTAAGCTTACGCCTGAGGAGCGAGTCCTGGAAGCATGGAGGTATGGGTATGATGCTATTTCCATCACCGACCACGCCGACGCTCCCGGGAACAACTACGACAAGACTTACGATCAAGCCTCCCCGCTGGCGAAATCGCTGGGGCTGGTGATCATCCGCGGGCTGGAAACAGGTTTTCAGATGGACCACTTCGTGGTTCTGTATCTCTCGGACTCCGCCTATAAGAGGCGCGACAACCATCCTATGACGGGGAAACGAGAGAAGAAGAAACCTTTTTACCAGGACCAGCTACGCAAAATAGCGCAAGCTGGAGGCTATGTCATCTATCCGCATCCCTTCCAGGGCCTAACCGAGCCTGAGCGATGGGCCATCGAACAGGGAATTGTACAGGGGATAGAGGTGAAGCAAGGTGGCGTTGGCGAGGGATACGAGGCCGTAGACGAAGGTGGCAGGCGGTGGTATCCGCATGCGCTCGACCATGCGCTCAAGTACAACCTCACTGTAATTGCGAGCAGCGATTCTCATTTCGCAAGAGACAGGAGGCAATCCTTCACCCTTGTCTTTGCAAAAAATCGCTCGGAGAAGGGGATTCTTGAGGCTCTGCGCGCCCGCCGGACGCTGGCTTGGTTCGACGACTCGCTCTGCGGCCGGAAGGAGCTGCTTTCGGACCTGGTGCGGAGCATGGTCGGCGTGCGCCGGATCGCCGACGCGAACGGCAAGGGCTTCATTCGCCTGGAGAATCGCGCCCCGGTACTGCTGAAGGCCGTGCTGAAAGACTACGGAGTCTGGGAGCAGCCCGTTGAGATCGGCCCGTATCAGGAGGCGCTCGTCGCGTCGGACAACGTGCCGCCCAAGCTGATCATATTCTGGGATAACATACTAATCAGCTCGAAGGATCACCTGCTGACGTTCCACGACCTGGGATCGGGCGGATGATGCGTGATTTGCGAAGAACTGGTTCACTAGACATCCGCGCCGCCGGTTTGAGATGGCGGTTCGGAAATCGCCACCCGTCTATGCTCCTGCGCTCATTGGTATTCCTTCTACTCGTGCTCACCTGCTTGCCATGCGCCGCTGATGCAGAGCAGGCATCATCTGCGGCTCAGACGACATTCACTCGCTCCCTGAACGCATTTCCCCGCGTGGGCGAATACGAAATCCTTTGCTGCGATTTCCACCTGCACACTACCAACTCCGATGGTAAGCTTACGCCTGAGGAGCGAGTCCTGGAAGCATGGCGGTATGGCTACGACGCCATTGCAATCACCGATCATGCCATGTGCCCGAATTACAACAAGTCTTACGATCAAGCATCCCCTCTAGCAAGGCGGCTGGGCGTAGTGCTCGTTCGCGGACTGGAGTCGGGGATAGAGAACATGGAGCACTTTGTCGCCCTCGGAGTTTCTGACAAATACAAGCAGCGCGACGGCCACCTATGGGCAGAGGTGCCGGGGAAGAAGCGGGCTTTCTACCAGGATCAACTGCGTGAGATAGCAGCCGCCGGGGGATTCGTGCTTCACCCGCACCCGCACGTCGGCTTCAGGGAGCCGCTGCGTTGGGCGATCGAGGAGGGCATCGTCCAGGGCATTGAGGTCGAAAACCATTGTGCCGGCACGGGAGTGGCGACGGTGGAGAACCACGGCAAGTGGTGGTATGCCTTCGCGTTCGACTGGGCGCTCGAGCACAATCTCGCCGTCTTCGCCAATTCCGACGCCCACAAGCCGAGGGGCGAAGAGAAACAGCCGGTCACCCTCGTATTCGCTAAGAAGCGCTCGGAGAAGGGCATCCTTGAGGCTCTGCGCGCCCGCCGGACGCTGGCTTGGTTCGACGACTCGCTCTGCGGCCGGAAGGAGCTGCTTTCGGACCTCGTGCGGAGCATGGTCGGCGTGCGCCGGATCGCCGACGCAAACGGCAAGGGCTTCATTCGCCTGGAGAATCGCGGCCCGGTGCTGCTGAAGGCCGTGCTGAAGGACTACGGGACATGGGAGCAGGCCGTGGAGATCTGCCCGTACCAGGAAGCGCTCGTCGCGTCGGACAACGCGCCGCGCAAGCTGATCATATTCTGGGACAACGTCCTCATCAGCTCGAAGGATCACCTGCTGACGTTCCACGACCTGGCATCGGGCACATGATACGTGATTTGCGAAGAACTGGTTCACTAGACATCCGCGCCGCCGGTTTGAGATGGCGGTTCGGAAATCGCCACCCGTCTATGCTCCTGCGCTCATTGGTAATCCTCTGCTTGCTTTCCACCGATCAGCTTGATATAATCTCCGACAAGCGGTAGGTTACACATATCTGCTTGCTTTAGAGGTAAGCCCCGGATGTTCAACTTCACGCGAAATCAACTGATCGCTGCCGGCATCATCGTCGCCATTGGGTTCATCGGCACGGCCGTGCTCGTAGCGAAGTCGGGCGTTTTCAGCCCCGGCGGCGGGGACATCAAGTTCATCGAGTCCGGGGCGCCCGCAGCTGAGTCCACAGATCAGCCTGCCGAACCACCTCAGACGGTCTGCGTCCACGTCACCGGGAAGGTGAGCAAGCCCGGCGTGTACGACCTTAAGCCCGGCAGCCGAGTGACGGACGCGATCAAAGAGGCAGGAGGCGCCCTCCCAAATAGTGATCTGGAGAGCATCAACCTCGCCGAGAAGCTGACCGACGGCCAGCAGGTCTACATCGCGCCGAAGGGACAGATTGCCCCGCCCAAGGTGTCCATTGTTCGCGGAGGAGCGGCCGCGTCGCCGTCGGCAGGAGCCGCCAGCGAAAGCGTCAGAAGCTCCGGTCCGAAGAAACTGACCAGGCCCGGCGAGGGGACTGTGCACATCAATACCGCCGGGTTTGAGGAGCTCCAGCGGCTTCCCGGCATAGGCCCGGCAATGGCCCAGCGCATAGTTGATTACCGCACGGAGCACGGGCGCTTCCAATCCATCGAGGAGCTGGATGAGGTCAGGGGCATCGGCCCGGCGAAGCTCGAAAAGATGCGCCCGTTCGTGACGCTGTGAGACGGGAAGCCGGGCATTGCAGATTGCTAAGTCAGTCTGCTGGATGTTAGTTTCTTCATCAAGCATCGAGTATCCAGCATCCAGGATCACCTATCACTCATCACTTATCACGCCCGTCTGAGGCGGCCTGACCCATGAACCTGCATCATCGGCCTCTATTTCCGTTCGCGATCACCTATATCGCCGGGCTAGTGTGCGCAGGCGAGTTGAGATCGCATCCATTCGCGGGTATCGGGATCGCCGCGGGTGTGTTTCTGGGCGCATGCGTCCTCTCCGCAAGGATCTCCCATCGCTCCGTCGTCGGCCTGCTCGCTGCCGTCTTCGTCCTCGGCTTCATCCGAACAGCCGCCTACTGGCGGATTCCGCCCAGCGACATCTCGCAGTACGCCGAAGGCAAGCTGGTATATTTGACCGGCGACGTAGCGTCCGACCCGGAGCCTTTGGGCGACAGCATCCGCTTCACAGTGCAGTCGCGTACCGTGCGGACTTACGCCGGCGAATACGCCGTACCCGGACGCGTGATGGTGACTTTGTACACGCCGCGAGACGAGAGCAAAGCCGCAGATGCGCCCTTCTATGGGGAGACCGTCCGGATCCACGGCCGCCTGCGCACGCCTCAGCCGCTGACTAATCCTGGGCGCGCCGCCGATTATGGTGAATATCTCGCCCACAAGCGCGTGTACTGCACGCTCTCCGGCGGGATGGATCAGACCTCGGTTGTCCAGCCTGCGCCGCGCAGCGTCAGATGGGCGGCATCCAGGTTCAAGGCGCATTTGACAAAGGAGGCGCTGGAGCTGTTCCGGCCGGTGCATGCCAGGCTACTGCTTGGCATCCTTCTGGGCAACTATGCCAGCCTGCCGCTCGATGTGCAGGCCGCCTTTATGAAATCGGGCACGATGCACCTGCTCGCTGCATCCGGGTACAACTGCGGAGTCATAGTCGGCATCTTCGCCTACCTCATGCGCCGATTGACGACCCCGCGGGCGGCGATGCACTGGCTGCTGATCGCGCTGCTCTGGGGATTCACGTTGATTGCCGGCCCGGGCCCGTCCATCGTGAGAGCCGCAGTCATGGTGACCACTTTCCTCGCGGCATTCCTCCTTTGGAGGGCGCCCGATATGGTGAACATCGTTCTCTTCGCCGGTCTGCTGATCCTCGGCGTGAACCCGCTGAGCCTCTACGATGTGGGCTTCCAGCTCTCCTTCGCCGCGGTGCTCGGAATAGTGCTGATCCTGCCGCTGATCGAGCCCAAAGCGAGCGAGTGGCTGGCGCCCACCTGGAACCACGCTCAGAAGCCTCCGGGCCGGATAGCCCGCTGGACGCTCTGGGCGTCCCGGAGCATCGTCGTCGCAGTCCTGCTGTCCATCGTCGCGGCTGTGGCCACCTGGCCGATCACCGCGTACTACTTCAACTATGTCTCATCCGTCTGCATTATTGCGAATGCTCTGACGGCGCTGCTGGTGCTCTTTCTCAGCGCGGCGGGCATCGCCGCACTGTTTCTCGGCTCTATCTGGGGCGTACTGGGCCATGCCGCGGCCGTGCCTGGAACGATTCTCGCCGTTACGATGCTCGGAGTAGTCACGGAGCTGGGCAGTCATCCGTGGTCGTCGTTCTCCGTCCGGTCGCCGTCCCCCGTCTTCATCGCTGTGTATTACCTGGTTCTGCTCGGGGTATTGGAGTATGCTCACCGACAAGCTGCGCGCACACAAAGAGCGCCTGGCGATAGTTAGCCTGGCCGTCATCGCCGCGGTAATCTGGTGGCAGGCCCTCAGCCGCGGGGAACGGACCTTCAGCGTGTGGTTCCTGGACGTAGGTCAGGGCGACTGCATATTCCTCCGGACTCCGTCCCAGCGAACTATCCTCGTTGACGGCGGCGGCAGATCGGACAAGCCGTACAGCGACCTGATGGGTATGAAGGTCGTGACGCCGATCCTGCGGCGCGAGGCTGTAAACCGGATAGATGTAGTGGTACTGACGCACCCGCACGAAGATCACGTTCAGGGCCTGGTTCCCGTGCTGAGGGATTTCTACGTGGGCATGGTGCTCGATCCCGGCATCCCACACGGCTCCGAATCCTACCGGCGCTTTCTCTCCCTGATCGAGAAGCGGCGAATACCTTACAGGCGTGCGACACGAGGCCAGGTCATTGATTTCGGGGACGGCGTCCGCGCGCAAGTGCTTCATCCGCCGCCTGTTCGACTGTCAGGAACGCGGGACGACGCGAACAACAACTCAATCGTGCTGAGGCTCACCTATGGAAAGTCCTCCGTACTGCTCACGGGCGATGCAGACGCGAAGGCGGAAGGCGACATCCTGGCGTCCGGCATCCATGTCCGAAGCGACGTACTGAAGATCGCGCACCATGGCAGCGACTCCGCCGCGAGCGATCAATGGCTGGACGCAGTGCGAGCACGACTGGCGGTTATCAGCGTCGGCAGGAGCAATCCGTTCGGCCACCCATCCCGCAGGCTGTTGGACAGGCTCTCTGCGCACCGAATGGACATCCGCCGCACCGACCGGGATGGCGCGGTCATCGTAAGGTTTTCGCCTAACTCCTTCTCGGTCCGAACCTCGATGCAGTCTCCCAAGGACTAGTGCAGCCCGGGAATGATCCTTCGCTCCGCTCAGGACGACATGAGGCGGGCTAGTAGCTTGCGAGGAATTCATCCCAGCTCGTATCCTGCGCGAACGCGAGGCTGCGGTAGCTGTTCAGCATCCTTCCAGAGTCGGGAAGATAAATCGAGACACCGTGCGCATTGGCTACCTTGCCGCCGGAATTACGCTGATACAACACTGTATCGTTCACGGCGGCCATCACCGCCTGGCAGGACGACCGAATCTCTGCTGAGAAGACGACACTATTGAGCCGGCTGGCGAAGTCGTAGAGGTCCTTGTAGTAGATGTAGGACCCCTTGTCGTAGTCGAAGCGCTGTGTCTGCTCCTGGGCGGTTCTGACACTCGGCCAGGCACTCGGATCCCGAAGGATCGCATCTGCAAGCTGATCGGCGGCCGAGACCAGGGCATCCAGCGATGTCAGGCTGATCGCAGAGTACGTGAGCGTCGTGCTGGACCCCGGAAGGTAGTAACCCATGTACTCATCAACCACCGTCCGGCTGAGCTGGAGCGGGGACATGCCGGGATTGGAAGTTATCCGCCACAGAGTTGTCTGGTATGGTTGGCCGGGAACCGGTACGTTCTCCTCGGACGCGAGCATGATGTCGGCGCAGTTTCGAACGGAGTAGGCTACTTCGAGCATTCCCATCAGACAGGCGTCCAGAAGCACGACGTCAAGGTGCGGCGACTGCTCGAGGGCAAGCGTCAAGTCCGCGAGGCTCATTTCACCGCCGTCTGTCTGATCAATGTTGATAGCCCTGATCTCCCTGTCGAGGCCCAAGGTTCTCGCAGTGGTCGTCTGCCAGCCTCTGCCGTGGTCCCACAGCGCAAGCAGGTAATGGTCCGCCGGATAGGTCTGCACCGCCCACTGGACGAAATCGGTCAGGGTCTCAGGCGCGGCCATGTTAAGCTCGCCGAGGTCGGCAACCAGCTCCGAATGTATCGTGGAAGTGTCGGAATCGCGGGTGATGTAGTATCTGCGGGTGGTGCTCCAGTCGCCGTTGCTGGTATCGTAGCTGGGCGTTTGGATGCGGTCAATTTGCGCGACAACCGATACCCGCGAAGTTGATCCGACAGACTCCAGCTCGTTCATGTCCCGGATTGCATACTGTTCGAGGTCGTTGTCGGAGGCCACATACACCATGATCGTCCAGCGACGGGTCTGGTCGCCGTCATCCTGGGTCCCTCCGCCACCGTGGCTGCCACATCCGGCCATTGCCGACGCGAGAAAGGCAAGACAGAGCAAAGCTTGAAGCTTGCGAGTATTCGGCATCATCTGTTAATCCAGTCCAGTGAGGGCAAGAGGAGTATAGCACCCAGGGCAAGCGCCCGTCAATGCGATTACACCCCGTCTTTTTCCCAGTTTATTTCCCAACCTACTAGAGTGGTGGAGGCTTACCGTCCATAATTACATTGGGAGCCATTTTGTGGAAGTCGGCGGTCACGCGAGGGGATAGCGCATGCAACACATAAGCCTGGATGACATCCTGCCGAACGTTAACCAGCCCCGCCAAACGTTCTACGACGCCAGCCTGGACGAGCTTGCCCAATCCATAAAGGAACGTGGAGTGCTGCAGCCGATCGTCGTGCGGCCCAGGGACGGGAAGTACGAGATAGTCATGGGCGAGCGGAGATATCGCGCCAGCAAGCTGGCCGGGCTGAAGGAAATCCCCGCCATCGTTCGAGAAATGTCCGACGAGGATGCCACTGCCGACGCCCTGCTCGAGAATCTCCAGCGCGAGGACCTCAACCCTATTGACCGTGCCAGGGCGGTCGAGAAACTGTTGTCCTTCATGACCTGGGCCAAATGCGCCAAGACACTCGCCATAAGTGAAAGCACGCTTCGCCGCCACCTCGATCTGCTCGAGCTGCCGAACGCAGTCCAGCAGGCGTTGATAAAATCCTGGGATAAGGCATCTGCCAGCAGCTTCACCGAGGCCCATGCACGACCGCTCAAGGCCCTGAACAACGACCCGGGGACGCAGGTTCGGCTGATCGAGAAGATCGAGGCGGAGAACCTGTCTGTCTCTGATACACAGAAGATTCTGGATGCCATTAAGGATGTTCCCGAGAAGAAGGAGGCATTTCTCCGCGTACCCGTGAGGGTGACTGAGGAAATCCTCAAGCAAATCGGGAAGGCCAGGAAGAAGGCTCGTCCGTTCAAGGCTCAGACCGCAGAGCAGCATCTGCTGGCCTTGGAGAAAGCGGCAAGCCGGCTCTCAGATGTCGTAGACGTCCGGCTGGTTGACTACCTGAAGAATATACAGATGAACCAGCTCCTCAGCACATGCTCTACACTCCTTGAGGAACTCGACCAGTTCTGCAGAGAGATGAGGGGTGCGCTCCGGAAGGGCGATGATGGATTCAGGGAAGTGTACATCCACTGCCCGCTCTGCGGAAGGATTGAGCTTATCGGCAGCCTGCAATGCGGCGTATGCTGGTCCGTCCTCCGCCGATGCCTCGACTGCGGGCGCTACGACAGGCTCTACCAGAGGTGCTCTGTCTCCCAGGACTACGTGTACATGTCCGAGGCCGAGTCGCCGAGGGAAACCTCAAAATCGTACAAGTGCCCCGACTACACGCCGAAATTCGAGCCCCGCAAGGCCGCATAGGTTTCAAGTTCCAGGTTCCAGGTTCCAAGTTTAGGCGCTGGCGTATCGTTAACCTTGAACCTGAAACCCCTCACCTCCTATTCAGACAGATGCCGCACCCCTGAGGTTGTTTACACCCAAACGATCCCGGTGTACAATGTAGTCACCAATAACCGGGGGAGAGTCCCGCGGACGAAAGTTGCGCCGTGCGGACAAGTGGTATGCATCCATTCTCACAGTTCAAAGACCCGCCTGCAGCCTATCGTGCGATGCCGTTCTGGTTCTGGAACGGGAAGCTGGAGATACCCAGGCTGGAGCGGCAGATCGCCGACATGCACGAGAAAGGCATCGGCGGGTTCTTCATACACGCCAGATTCGGCCTCGATACCGAATACCTCTCCAGTGACTGGCTCGACTGCGTTAAGACCAGCATCGGCGCCGCGTCCAGGCTCGGCATGGAGGTCTGGCTCTACGATGAGAATACCTTCCCCAGCGGCCTGAGCGACCTCAAAGTCACCGCAAATCCGGAGTTCCGCTCGAAGTTCGTTGACCTCACCGAAGCCATGGTGACCGGTCCGGCCTCGGCTGCCATCCCGGTTCCGCCGGGGCAAGTCCTCTGCGCCAAGGCGATTCGATACGAGAATCAGCGGCCGACCGGCGATTCGCACGACCTGGCAGGCATGACCGAGGGCAGCCGCCTGAACTGGAATGCTCCAGCAGGCGATTGGCAGATCATGATTTTCGCGCTCCAGGTTCTCGACTCGCCGAGCGGCAAGGTCTTCGGAGTAGATTACCTCAATCGGGCCGCGGCCGAGTGCTTCATCCAGACCACGCACGAGCTCTACGCGCGCGTGATCGGCGAGCACTTCGGCAAGACGGTTAAGGGCTTCTTCGTGGATGAGCCAACGCTTCTCCCCTGGCACCATGATATCTGCTGGTATGGGAATCGCCCGCACGCGCGGGTAGTCGCGTGGAACCATGATCTGGCTGAGGAGCTGGCGCGCGAGGGCTTGCCGGCGTCCGAGCTGCTTCCGCACCTGTTCTACACGCTGGATGAGACCAGCGGCCCGAAGCGGCTGGCCTTCTACCGCGCCGTGAATCGCCTATATGTGAACTCATTCTTCAAGCCTTACCGGCGCTGGTGTGACGAGCACAGCCTGCTCCTGACCGGCCATCTCCTGCTGGAGGAAGGGCTTTACTGCAACACCATATTCCAGGCCGATCCACTCCCTCCGTTAGCGCACCTGCATATCCCCGGCACAGACCACCTTGGCGCCGGGGCCGAAGGGCCTTACGGAGGATGGGCACGTCTCCCGAGGACCCGAACCAACATCCAGGGCGAGAAGCTGGTGACGTCGGCCGGACATCTGCTGGCCGGTGGCCGTGTATTGAGCGAGACGTTCGGATGCGCAGGCTGGGCGCTCAGCCTGGAGGATATGAAGCGGATCACCGACTGGCAGTACAGCCTTGGGGTCAATTTCATGTGCCCGCACGCGGTGTTTTACTCCATCGAGGGCTTCCGGAAGACGGATGCGCCGCCTTCCCACAATCACAATGCCACATGGCCGTACTACCGCTGCTACGGAGATTACGTCGGGCGGCTGAGCTACATGCTGAGCGGTGGCACGCACGTCGCCCAGGCAGGCATCTTGTATCCGCTGGAAGGCTTCCAGGCGCAGTACGAGATCGGCAGGCAGGGCGAAGGAGATAGGGCCATAAGCAATGCCTTCGATGCCCTCTGCACGGTCCTGCCGCAGATCCACTACGATTATGACATCCTGCGCAGCCAGATGCTGACCGATGCGCGAGTGGAGAGCGGCGGGCTGCGTGTCGGCGGAGAGGCTTTCGAAGTCATCATCGTGCCGCCGACCCCGGTGATCGCCCCTGAAGCGGCGAAGAAGCTCCGGGAATTCCGCCGATCCGGGGGTCACGTGATCGCCTTCAACCGGAAAAGCTGCGAGGATGCCGCCGCAGTGATCTCCGCCGACTTCGACGACCTCGAAGGACTGGGTAAGTGCCTTCGCGAGGAGCTGGGAAAGCTGATTCGCCCGCATGTGGTGATAGAATCCGGCGAGGGCGCGCTCTCTTCCATTCGCTGCCTGCATCGGAGGAAGGACGGGCGCGATATCTACTTCCTGATAAACACCGCCGACGCCGAGCGGAATGCCGTGATCTCCCTCGATGGCGAGACAGGCCTCGACCTGTACAACCTGGAAACCGGAGATACGTCGCCCGTCCCGGCAATCGCAGAGGACGGCCGAACGAAGCTCGAATGGGCCTTCGCCCCCTTCGGCTCGGCAATGTTTGTCTCTGCGGACTCAGGCCGACGTATCGCTCAGCCCTCGGTAGCTGAAAGGCTGGTCGTCGAGCTTGGGGACGAATGGGAGTTTCGCACGGAGCAGCCGAACTGCCTGATACTGGATCGCTGGGATTTCGAGCTGCACTCGCGCGGCGGCGCGGATCTGTTCAGCTATCGGACTTCGGTAGAGCTGGACGACCTGCCCGCGAACCTCCTGCTCCTCCTGGACGACATCGAGTATCGGGACGCGTACATGGGAGGCATGAACCTCACCATCCGAGTGAACGATCAGGAGTGGCGAAACCCCGATTTTGGCGAGTACGTGGACCCGGGCTTCAAGACGCTCGACATCTCATCCGCCGTGCGGAAGGGATCGAACGAGGTACGCCTGAGCATCGCACACGACTGCTGGTCCGGCGAGCCGAAGCTCCTCACCAGCATGCCGAAGCTGCTCGGCGACTTCGAGGTTGGGAGCACATTGCCCTACAGGATTCGCAGGCGCTCCGGGAGACTGCGCACTGGCTCATGGACGGATCAGGGCTATCCGTACTATTCGGGAACGGCATCCTACACGACGTCTTTCAGCCTCCCCGACGATGCCGCGAAGGGAACGGTGAACCTGGTGGTTGAGGATGTCGGCGATATGTTCGAGGCCATCGTGAACGGCCTGGCGGCCGGAGTTCGTCCCTGGCGGCCGTGGAGACTCGACATCAGCAAGCTGGTAAATCCGGGCGACAACGAGCTGACGCTCAGGGTCACGAATTCCATGCAGAACTTCCTGGAAGGCGTCCCTCGCGCATCCGGCCTTCTCGGCGGCGCGAGGATTGAGATCACCTAGCCAGGTGTTCCGAGTTCCAAGTTCCAGGTTTCAGGTTACAGGTCGGCCGTATTCGACAGCCTGCAACTTGAAACTTGAAACTTGAAACCTGAAACCTGAAACCCTTTACTGCTGGAGGCGCAACCATGTACACAATACATCCACTGCCGGTTGGCGAGTCTGTCGAGCCGGAGCCGAGGATTTTCTACCTCGGCGACTGCTCCAAGACCGTGAGGCTCTGGACCTACTTCTGGCTGGTCAGGGGAAACGGGAGAAACATCCTCGTGGACACGGGCTTCAACATGGCGAAGGGCGAGACGTTCAACCCGGAGATGAAGCAGCCCGAGGACTGGCAGCCTCTGAGCCGGCTGTCGAAGCTCGGAGTGTCCCCCGAGGAGATTGACATGGTGATCCTCACACACCTGCACTGGGATCATTTCTCTCCGACGGCGCGGCAGTTCGAGAGCGCGGTCTTCTGGGTGAACAAGACGGAGCTGGAGGCCGTCCTCGCTCCGCCGCATCCGTGGTTCGCGCAGTTTGTATTGGCAGATACCATCCGCCAGTTCAAGGACCAAGGCAGGTTTCGCGAAGTCGAGGGCGATCGGGAGATCGCCGAGGGAATAAGCGTCCTCCACACCGGGGGACACACGCCGGGAAATCAGTCGGTCGTCGTCCAGACCAGCCTGGGGAAAGCGATCATCACCGGCGACGTGGTATTCACCTATCGAAATATCGAGGAAGATGTGCCCGTCGGGTTTAACTCTAACTTGATGGAGTGCTTCGCCGCCATGCAGAAGATCAGGGCGCAGGCGGACATCATCCTCCCCGGCCACGACCCACTGGTCGTCGAGCGGTACGGATGGGAAATCGGATGAACGGGTTGGCGACATCGGAATTGGAAGCAATCGCCCTGCAAGTCCGCAGGGACATACTGAAGATGATCTACGCCGCCGGGACGGGCCATCCCGGCGCATCGCTCTCTGCGGTTGAGATCGTCACCGCCCTTTACTTCCGCGAGATGCGGATAGATCCGGAGAAGCCCGACTGGCCCGAGCGAGACCGGTTCATACTCTCGAAAGGACATGCGTGTCCGATGCTCTACGCGACACTCGCGCGCCGGGGATATTACCCCATGTGCGACCTGGAGAATCTCAGAAAGATTGATTGCCCGCTCCAGGGGCACCCGGATATGAACAAGACCTGCGGCGTTGACATGACCGCCGGCTCGCTGGGCAACGGCCTCTCGGTCGGCGGCGGAATGGCCCTCGGCGCACGGCTAAACGGGCTGCCCAGCAGAATATACGTCCTCCTGGGAGACGGCGAGCTTCAGGAAGGGCTCGTCTGGGAGGCCGCCATGAGCGCGTCACACTACAAGCTGGCGACCTTGACCGCCATCGTGGACTGGAACGGCCTTCAGCTCGACGGGCGCGTAGAAGACGTGATGAACATCAACCCGCTGGGCGCGAAATGGCGGGACTTCGGCTGGCACGTTCAGGAAGTTGACGGCCACAGCTTCCCGCAGATACTGGGGGCTTTCGCAGGGGCGAGGCGGGCCGCGGACAAGCCGTCCGTCATACTCGCGCACACGGTCAAGGGCAAGGGTGTCTCCTTCATGGAAAACCAGGTTGACTGGCACGGGAAGACACCCAGCCGCGACGAGATGAAGCAGGCGATGCTGGAACTAGGCGAGGCGTGGAATGGCTGAGATCGCAACCCGAATCGCATACGGCTTGGAACTCGCCGAACTCGGCGACCGGTATCCTGATGTAGTCGTGCTCGACGCGGACATCTCGAAGAGCACGAACACTTTCCACTTCACCAGAAAGTACCCGGAGCGGTCGTTCAACTTCGGCATCGCGGAGCAGAACATGATGGGGGCTGCGGCCGGCCTCGCGGCCATGGGGAAGATTCCGCTGGCGAACACCTACGCCGTCTTCGCCTCCATGAGGGCGTGCGAGCAGGTGCGCACCTTCATCTGCTACCCAAACTTGAACGTGAAGATCGTCGTCAGCCACGGCGGGCTGGCTGTCGGCTCTGACGGCGTCACCCACCAGGGCACGGAAGACATCGGGACGATGCGCTGCATGCCGAATATGACCATCGTGAGTCCCGCTGACGGCACGGCAACCCGCAAGCTCCTGCCGCAGATCATCGAGCGCTACGGGCCGGTGTACTACCGGCTCGGCAGGAATCCCACGCCCGTAGTCTACGATGAATCAGAGGAATTCCAGCTGGGCCGGGCGAAGTTAATCCGGCAGGGCGCCGACGTGACGATAATCGCCACCGGCATCATGGTCCCGGAGTCGCTTAAGGCGGTCGCCCTGCTTGCCGCGAAAGGGATTTCCGCGCGCCTGCTCGATATGCACACGATCAAGCCGATTGACTTGGAGGTGGTGACCTCGGCGGCTGAGGAGACGGGAGCAATCGTGGCGGCGGAGGATCACAACATCATCGGCGGCTTGGGTTCGGCGGTGGCGGAGGTGATCTGCGAGACGCGGCCGGTCCCGATGGAGCGAATCGGGCTTCGGGACGTATTCGGCGAGTCGGGCGAGCCGGGCGCGCTGTTCGAGAAGTATTCGATGTCCGCTCGGCACATCGCGCAGGCGGCTGAGCGGGCCATTACCAGAAAGGGGAAGTGAGGTTGAAACACGTAATCCACGAATCTGAGGTCGAGGCGAAAAAGCTGCCCGGGCGCGACCATAGGATGATCATAGGTCCGCTGAACTTCGGACCAGCGCGGAACATGTGCTTCGGGGTCGCCGATTTTCCCGCGAACGCCCATGCGCCCGCGCACGTGCATCCCGCCGAGGAGGAGGTAATCTACGTGCTCACCGGTTCGGGCGAGATATACTTCGACGGCGTCCCGGAGCCGGTGGAGCCGGGCTCCTGCGTCTACATCCCGCCGGGCACCGGGCACAGCGTCAACAACACGAGCAGCGAAATCATGAAGATCGCCTATATCTTCTCCCCGCCGGTCGTCCAGGGGAGCTACGATAAAAAATAGGCGAAAGGGAGAGTGGGAGAAAGAGTGAATGGGGGAAGGCTCGGAGGACAGTCGCCTATTCTCCCATTCCCCCATTCTCCCGTTCTACGCGCGATAGAGGCAAAAGTATCACGATGAAATCCCCTGACATGCGCGATATGCTGTGGAAGATGCATCTCATACGGCATTTTGAGACCAAGGTTGTGGAGCTTTTCCAGAAGGGATTGATCCGCGGGGCCACACACGTCTATCTCGGCGAGGAAGCAGTGGCGGTCGGGGCATGCGCCGCGTTGAATGAGAGCGACTTCATAACAAGCACGCATCGGGGGCACGGCCATGTGATCGCAAGGGGCCTGGATGTGAAGCGCATGATGGCCGAGCTTCTCGGAAAGGCTGCCGGCTACTGCGGCGGCAAGGGCGGCAGCATGCACATCGCCGATATGAGCATCGGCATCCTGGGCGCGAACGGCATCGTCGGCGGCGGAATACCCGTCTCCACGGGCGCCGGCCTCTCCGGCCTCTACCGGAAGAGCGGACAGGTGACCCTTTGCTTCTTCGGCGACGGCGCATCCAACCAGGGCAGCTTCCACGAATCGCTCAATCTGGCGAGCGTCTGGAAGCTGCCGGTCGTCTACATATGCGAGAACAACCAGTTCGCGGTCACGACGCCGTGCTGGGAGTCAACCTCGGTGGAAAACATATCCGACCGCGCGGTTGGATATGGTATTCCCGGCGTTGTCGTTGATGGGAACGACGTGCTCGCCGTGCATGAGGCTGTCGCCGCGGCTGTCGAACGCGCCAGGGCGGGAGATGGGCCATCGCTCGTCGAGTGCAAGACCTACCGCTGGGAAGGGCATTACCTGGGCGACCCGCAGGTTTATCGCACCAAGGAAGACGTCGGAGCGTGGAAGGAGAAGGAACCCATCCGGCGGTTCGCCGAGAAGCTCATCGCGGATGGCTTGGTTACCCAGGACGAAGTGGATGAGAGCGACCGCAGGGCGAGAGAGCTGGTCGCCGAAGCGGAGAAGTTCGCGCTGGACAGCCCTATGCCGCCGGTCGAGAGCCTGCGCGAGGGCCTCTTTGCCCCATCTGCTCCTCTGCCTCAGACTCCGTCCGCCGCGGCGGACCGGCTGAAGGAAGCGACCTACGGCCAGGCGCTGAACGAGGCGCTCCGCGAGGAACTGGAGAAAGACCCGAATGTTCTGATCTTCGGCGAGGATGTCGGGCTGCACGGCGGCGCATTCCAGGTCACGAAGAACCTGTTCCGTGAGTTCGGCTGCGAGCGGATAAGGAATACGCCGGTCTCGGAGGCCGCCATCGCCGGATGTGCTGTCGGCGCGGCGTTGACCGGCCTGAGGCCAGTGGCCGAGATCATGTACATAGATTTCAGCACTATCGCGTCAGACCAGATCGTGAATCAGGCGGCGAAGATGCGCTACATGTTCGGCGGACGAGCGACGCTCCCGCTGGTAATCCGGACGATGTGCGGAAGCGGCACCGGCAGCTCCGGCCAGCACTCCCAGAGCCTGGAGGCATGGTACTGCCACATCCCCGGATTGAAGGTAGTCATGCCGGCGACCCCGTATGACGCCAAGGGCCTGCTCAAATCCGCAATCCGGGAGGACAACCCGGTGGTCTTCATAGAGTGGAAGCGACTTTACAGCAGCAAGGGGATGATTCCAGTCGAGGAGTACTACATTCCCCTCGGAGTGGCCGATGTAAAGCGCTCCGGGGACGATGCGACCGTGATCGCCACCGGCCCGATGGTGCTCGAATCGCTTGCGGCGGCGGAGGCCCTGGCTGAGCAGGGAATCAGCATCGAAGTGGTGGACCCCCGCACTCTCTATCCGCTCGACAAGGAAACGATCCTGGCTTCGGTGCGCAAGACCGGCCGGGCGGTCGTCGTCCAGGAGGCGGTCACCCGATGCAGCGTGGGCGCCGAGATATCCGCCATTATCGTGGAAGAGGCATTCGACCACCTGGACGCCCCGGTGAAGCGAATCGGCGGAGTTGATGTACCGATGCCGTATTCCGTGCCGCTCGAGAAGGCGGTAATTCCATCGCAGGAGCAGATCGTCGAAACGGTGAGGAGCTTGCTATGACAGATTTGGCCGGGAAGGTAGCCATAGTGACGGGTGGCGCGCGAGGGATCGGCAGGGCCGCGGCGGAAGCCCTGTACCAGGCAGGCACGGCAGTGGCAATAGCCGATCTCGACGAGCCGGGAGCTGTCGAGGCAGCCCGTTCCCTCGGCGAGAAGGCCCTTGGATTGTACGTGGATGTTGCCAGCGCCGAAGCCGTGCAAGCGATGGTGGATCAAGTCATGAAAGTCTTCGGCGGCGTGGACATTCTGGTGAACAGCGCCGGCATTTGCAGGCGCGGCCGCATGCTGGAGATACCGGAGAAGGAATGGGATCTGGTTCTCGCCATCAACCTGAAAGGCACGTTCCTCTGCTGCCGGGCAGCTTTGCCCTCGATGATCGAACGCGGCTGGGGCCGGATTGTCAATGTCGCCTCGATTTCGGGCAAGATCGGCGGCCTCATGGTGGGCGTTCACTACGCGGCTTCCAAGGGCGGCGTTCTGGCGTTGACCAAGGGCCTGGCTCGCGAAGTTGCGCCGCACGGGATAACGGTGAACTCCGTCTGCCCGGCGCTCGTGGATACCGACATGTCCTCGCTGTTCACCGATGAGGAGCTGAAGACGTACATCGGGACGGTCCCGCTTCGACGGCTGGGGAAGCCCGAGGATGTGGCGCAGGCGATTCTGTATCTTTGCTCGGAAGAGGCGTCCTACATCACCGGCGAGGTTCTGGACATCAACGGCGGATTGCTGATGGATTGAAAAATGAGGGATCCAGGGGGCCAGGGATCAAGGGATCGAGGGGGCCAAGGGGAACATGAGTGTTGGAACCCATTACTCCGATACTCCATCACTCCATTACTCCCTTATATATCACGCATTGACCGACGAAGGAGGTTTTCGAAAACATGCGTCTCAAGGACAAAGTCGCAATAGTCACCGGAGGCTCGCGAGGCATCGGGCGGGCAATCGCTCTCGGCATGGCGCGAGAGGGCGCGAAGGTAGTAGTGAACTACGTCGCTAACGACGCCGCCGCGAACGAGGTTGTCGAAATGATCCGTAAGTCCGGCGGCGAAGCGATGGCTTTCAAGGCCCATGTGGCTTCCAAGCCGGCTGTCGAGGCGATGGCGAAGGCGGTCGTGGACAAGTACGGCCGCATAGACATCCTGGTGAACAACGCCGGGGTCGCCGCCTTCATTGACTTCTTCGAGACCACGGAGGAAGCGTGGGACTGGCATCAGAACACGAACTGCAAGGGTATCTTCCTAGCGAGTCAGGCGGTCGCGCGGGAAATGGTGAAGACCGGCGGCGGCAGGATCATCAACGTCACCTCGATCTCCGGCGAGAAGGCGACGAACCCGCTCCAGGTGGCGTATTGCACGTCAAAAGGCGGGGCGAACATGCTGAGCAAGGTCATGGCTCTTGCCCTCGCTCCATACAACATCACGGTTAACGCCGTCCTCCCGGGAACCATCGAGACCGACATCAACCGGGACGTCCTGGCGGACCCGAAAGCCCGGAACGCCATCATCGAGAACACGCCGCTGAAGTGTCTCGGCGAGCCGGAAGATATCGTCGGCGCGGTCATGCTGCTGGCATCAGACGAATCCAAGTGGACCACCGGCACGTTCATCGTAGTTGACGGCGGATTCATACTGTAAGACCGGGAACAGCGTCCGCGAATCCTGGGAATATGTACATCGGATTCTGCTGACCGCAGCGGGAGACGACTCCCATGCTGGAAACGAAAACGCTGAGCCTGCCCGTGACGCTCCCGAGGGGCTTCGAGGAATGCGAGCGGTGCGTAGGCCGCCTGCGGGACTCGCTTCTCCAAATGGGCGGAGTGCAATCCGTCGAGGTGGACACAGAGACCTCGACGATGACCCTGGTCTACGATCCGCACCTCGTGCCTATCGAGGAAGTGGAAAAGCGGGCCACCCAGGTCGGCGTTGATCTTCGGGAGCGATTCGAGCACAAGACTCTCAACCTGGTCGGCCTGGACTGCCCGGACTGCGCGCTGAAACTCGAGAAAGGCGTCGGCAGGCTGAACGGCGTGCTCTGGGTCTCCACCAACTTCGCTTCCTCCGAGATGTCCGTCGAGTACGAGCCGGATAAGACGGACGTGGCCGCGATATCCAGGCGGGTCCGCGACCTGGGGTACGGCGTCAGGGAGTTAGGATTAGCGCCGGCAGCCGAGGAAGCCGCTCGCGCACCGGGGCGCTGGCAGTTGAGCCGGCAGACCGTGCTGACGGCGATTTCGGGGATATCGCTGCTCGCAGCCTTGGCGCTCTCCTGGCGCGGCTTAGACACGCCCGCCAAGGCGCTCTATGCACTTGCCGCCATCGCCGGTGGACTCTATGCGGCTAGGGGCGCGATCTACAGCCTCCGCTCCCTTGTCCTGGACATGAACTTCCTGATGACCGCCGCAGCGATCGGCGCGGTCGCCATCGGCAAGTGGCCCGACGCCGCAGCAGTCATGTTCCTGTTCTCACTTGGGAACGCTCTGGAGGCCCGCGCCGTAGAGCGCACAAGGGAATCCGTGCAATCGCTCGTCGAGCTGTTCCCCACCCAGGCGCGCGTCAGGCGAGACGGCAAAGAAGTCCTGGTTCCGGTCAGCGAAGTGCGCGTCGGCGACCTCTTCGTCGTGCGTCCGGGCGAGAAAATACCCACGGATGGCAGAGTCTCGACGGGAGCCTCCACCGTGAACCAGGCATCCATCACGGGCGAATCGGCGCCGGTCGAAAAGTCGCCGGGGGATGAGGTCTTCGCCGGAACGGTGAATCAGCAGGGCTCGCTCGATGTCACGGCGACTGCAACCGCCGAGGACAACACGCTTGCCAGGATCGTGCACCTCGTCGAAGAGGCGCAGGCCGAAAAAGCCCCGTCCCAGAGGTTCACGGAGGTCTTCGGAAGGTATTACACTCCCATCGTTATAGGCCTCGCGGTGATAGTGGCGGTTCTACCACCCATCGCCTGGGGAGCGGAATTCCGACCGGCGCTGTACATGGCTCTCACCCTGCTCGTGGTATCGTGTCCGTGCGCGCTTGTGATCTCGACTCCGGTGAGCATAGTCTCGGCGATCGGGAATGCGGCGAGGAACGGCGTGCTCATCAAGGGAGGATCGCATCTGGAGGCGGCTGCGGACGTGCGCGTCGTGGCCTTTGACAAGACAGGCACCATCACCACCGGCGAGGCGAAAGTCAGCGATGTCATCCCGGCAGACGGCTTCAGCGCCGAGGAAGTCCTGTCACTTGCGGCCAGCGTGGAAAGCCGGTCGGAGCATCCCATGGCCGAGGCAATCCGCCAGGCAGCAGTCCGTCGAGGCCTGCCTATTGCCGAGATCACAGACTTTCAGGCCCTGACGGGGATGGGAGCGGCAGCGAAGTTCAACGAAACCACCTGCGTCATTGGAAACTCGCGGCTGATGGAGCAGCTCGGCGTGGACATGAGCCTTCAGGCGGATGTACTCGGCAACCTCCAGAGAGAAGGGAAGACGGCGGTTCTCGTCGCATCGGACGGGCGGCTGGCCGGGATCATCGCGCTGATGGACACCGTGCGCGAGACCGCAAGGGAGGCTTTTCGTGAGCTCAGGCGCGTCGGCGTAAAGCGCATGGTTATGATTACCGGCGATAATGAGGCCACCGCGCGTGCGGTTGCTCAGGACCTGAATGTAGATGAATACTATGCGGAGCTTCTTCCGCAGGATAAGGTGGACATCGTGCGGCTGCTGATCGAGAGGTTCGGCAGCCGAGTGGCGGTCGTAGGCGACGGAGTGAACGATGCTCCTGCGTTGGCCGCGTCCACCGTCGGGATTGCGATGGGCGCGGCGGGCTCGCCTACCGCCCTCGAGACGGCCGACATAGCCCTGATGTCAGAGGATCTCGGCAGGCTGGCGTATGCGATTCGACTCAGCCGCCGGGCGCTTCAGACGGTCAGGCAGAACATTGCCTTCTCGCTTGTCGTTATCGCGGCGCTGATCTCGACGGCGCTGCTTGGGTGGCTCACGCTCTCGCTCGGCGTCTTCGCCCATGAAGGCAGCGCCCTGATCGTGATAGCCAACGGCATGCGGCTGCTGAGGTTCAGGTAATGCCGGTCAGCCCAGCGGCGTCGCCATCCCAGTCCTGAGCGTATTTCGCTAGGCATCCTGCAGCCGCGCCCAAGTAGATCAGTGGATCATGCGGCGCTCCCATTCCCTTCCCAAGCTCTCCAAGAAAGCCACGGGGTCATCTATTTCCGCGGGACTCAACTGAAGTTTCGCGGCAAGCAGACCCGCAAGCTTCTGCGCCAGAGGGTGCGCTACCGCCTCTTCGAATCCCGATCGTCTGTCGAGGAAATGCCGTACAGCTCGGTAATCATCACGCGTGATCATGTTGAGGTACGGCAGGGCCTTATCCGGTAAAGCCGAGACACGTTCCGATGCCTGGCTGTCGGTCGGAGCGGATGAAGGCGAGGGTTCGCGCAGCGCAGTTGCCGAGCCCCCCGCGACCTCGTGTTGTCTGCCGGTCCTCACTACGAGAGTGCCGGCTACATAATCGCCCAACCGACGATATTGAGGGCTCAAGAACATCGTTACGAAACCGACGCCATATGCGCTGGGCAGCGAATCCACAACACGCATGACGTTTCGAAGCAGCGCGGCACGGAAATCAATCGGATGTCCCGTGTCCCGAATCACTCTTATACGCGCCGCCTTCTTGCCGGGCGTCTGCCCGTTTCTGGCGGCCTCGAAAAAGAGGAAGTACCCTCCCCACAGGGAAGATAACAACAGTGCGAAGACTGCGATGATCCAGGACGATAGCTCTCCTAACCTGATGCTGGCGAGAGATCCGACGGTCAGAGCGAATATAAGGAACAGGACCACGAGAGCGGCGGCTTGCAGAAGCGTGTCCAGTAATATAGCCACGAAACGCGAGCCGATGCCGGCCAGCTCGAACGTAAGCTCGACGTGCTCCGGAGTAACTATGGTGATCTCTCGGGTCATTGGCAGCCTCCAATTACCCAGGTTCGCTTATGGATAGAGAGAACGACGATCGCAGCATCGAACAGTTTGAACAGATGCTCAGAAGCATCGAATCCAAAGGGCTTCGAAGCCTGAGCAGCGCGGAGGTGCTGGCATTCGGCCATCTCTACCGCCGCGCCGCGTCCGCATTGTCCACCGCCCGCAGCCGGGGAGTGCATGACGCACAGATCGAATACTTGAACCAGCTCGTCTCGCGTGCGTACGGCCACATATATGTGGCGGAGTCCAAGGGCTGGCCTTCCGTGCGCAACTTCTTCAGAAAGGAATTTCCCCAAACCTTCCGCAGAAACCTGCCGTTCATCGCGGCGGCTTTTGTTATCTCTATCGGAGCAGCCTTTTTTGCGTTCGGCGTAGTTCGCCACGACCCGGGTAAGGCGGATGTAGTTCTCGGGCCGGGCACATCCGACATTATAGATTCCATCGCGGAGCGGCACACGGGCGAGAAGAACTGGATGCCGGAGGAAATGCGACCGGTGATGTCCAGCTTCATAATGATCAACAACATAAGAGTTGCGGCTTTGGCGTTTTCGACAGGGATTCTCGGAGGCTTACTCACCTTCGCAATTCTATTCTACAACGGTTTGATGCTCGGCGTATTGGGCGCGGCGGTGACCGCCAGAGGGCCGGATATAGCTTTGAGCTTCTGGGGGTTCGTAGCGCCTCACGGAGTGATAGAACTGACGGCGATTTTCATCTCTGGTGGAGCGGGGTTGATGCTCGGCTGGGCGCTGCTGAGTCCCGGTGAGTACACGCGAGGGGTGGCGCTGAAGCTTGCCGGCCGCGAGGCGTTCAAGCTTATCCTTGGCGTGGCGTCAATGCTCGTCGTTGCTGGAATAATCGAGGGTTTCTTCTCGCCGGCCGTGCTCCCGGAGGAGCTGAAGCTGGTTGTCGCCGCCATGCTCAGCGTCTGCCTGTTCAGCTACCTATTCCTCGCGGGGAAGGAACAGCCGTCGGCCGCCGGTCGTCAGCGCTAGTCTTCGCGCACCGGTAGAGCCTCACAGCCTCGCTTCGCGCTTCAACTGCAGGTACTTGTTTACGGTCGCAACGGAGAGATCGCTCGGAGCAGCATCCAAGGCTATCACTCCCTGGCGCGCGAGCTGCGCGAGCGCCTCTCTACGCTCCCGGACCATTGTAAGCGCCACAGCCTGCGTGTAAAGCTCGGATGCCTTCGCGGGCCGAGACCCGATAATCGAAGGCAGCTCGTAATCGGCAAGCGCAGCGCATACCACCAAGTGCTTTCGCGCCAGCAGCCCGATGCAGGATATAAGCCGGCTCGACGCCTCAGCGTCAATCAAATCCGTAAACAGGAAGACCAGCGACCGCTTCCTCTGCTTCTGGCTCACCAGCATGAAGCTCTCGTAATAGCTGGATTCCTCCAACCGGGGCTGAAGAGGATAAAGCGCCTCCAGCAGCCTGGCAGCCTGAGGAAGCCCCTTTCCAGGCGGGATGTACACAACCGGTTCGCGGGCAAAGCAAAACAGCCCTATGCGGTCATCCGACTGCGCCGCGACGTGGGCGAGCAGAACCGATGCGTTTATTGCGCAGTCCGCCTTGCTGATCCCCAACGTACCATCACTTTCAACCGTCCTGCTGGCCATGTTGCGCCCGATGTCGAGCAGCAGCATTATGCTCTGACTCCGCTCCAGATCGTACTCGCGCGTAGTCAGTATGCCTCGACGAGCCGTAGCCTTCCAGTCTATATGGCGCAGCGAATCATCAGGCAGGTAGTCTCGAAGCCGCTCGAATTCCTGACCCTGACCGTGCATCTTGGAGCGTCGAAGCCCCATCTGGACGACCCGGTTTTCCCGCGCGAGCAGCCGGTGCTTCTTCGTCTGGAAGACGTCCGGGTAGACCTTGACGGGCGTCTCCGCGGGCACGCGCTCTTGCCGCATCAGCAGCCCGAGAGGCGTCGTGAACCTGGCGTTCACGTCTCCGAAGAAGTAATCTCCACGCTCACCCGGGCGACCCTTATAGTTTCTCCGCTCGGACTCATTCGGGCCTACGTCGAAGGTCAATGTCCGCGGTGAGACCTCGAATTCGAGCGGCGGCTCATCCTTCACCGTTACCTTAAGCGGCCGCCGACCCCGGTGAGCCACTTCGATCCACACCGGGTTCTGCACACCGACCGACAGCGTGGATTGGCGGTCCCGACTGACGGTACACTCGTGGGAGTCCAACAGCCTCACATAGTCGAAGGCGGCGAGCACCACCAAGGAGAGGTTGTATCCGATCCCGAGCCACATGAACAAGCCGCCTCCCCACGGCATCGCGAAGAACCACAGCGATCCCGCCGCAAAAGCCGCCGCCAATCGCGATGTCGGATATACTTCAGGCAACTTCAGACGAAGCTTGCTCATCTTGGCACCGGGATAGAAGCCACCACCCCCGAGATCACTTCATCTGCGCGCACGCCTTCGATCGCGCTCTCCGGGGATAGGATGACCCTGTGACGCATAATCGGCAGGGCGAGCGCCTTGATATCGTCCGGCGTAACGTACTCACGCCCGCGAAGCGCCGCCAGCGCCTTGCTGCAGCGGAGAAGAGCGATGGACGCGCGCGGGCTCGCCCCAAGGATCACCTGGTAGGCTTCGCGAGTTGCTCTGGCGAGAGCAGCCGCATAGCGCATGACTTCCTCGTCCACCTTTACCGCCTGGACTTCCGCCCATGCAGCGGATACCGCCTCGGGACTCGGCAGCGAGGTCAGCTTGGCCGTACTCAGGTCGTGAGGATCGAAGCCAGCATGCGAGCGCCTCAGCACCTCCAGCTCGCTGCCCGCATCCGGGTACCCGATTACGACCTTCATCAAGAAGCGGTCGAGCTGAGCCTCCGGAAGAGGATATGTGCCCTCATACTCGATCGGGTTCTGGGTCGCCGCGACGAAGAATATCCCCTCGAGCGAGTGGTCGGTGCCGTCTATTGACACGCAGCGTTCCTCCATGGCCTGGAGCAGCGCCGACTGGGTCTTCGGCGGCGTGCGGTTGATTTCGTCGGCAAGCAGCAGGTTGGTGAAGATCGGCCCTTTCCTGAGGTGGAAGCTCGCCGTCTTCGAGTCGAACACGTAGGTGCCCGTGATGTCGGAGGGCATCAGGTCCGGGGTAAACTGCACCCGTTTGGAGTCGCAGCCGAGGACGAAAGCGATAGTCCTCACGGCTAGCGTTTTGGCAATGCCGGGTACCCCCTCCAGAAGCACATGCCCGCGCGCCAGGAGGCATACGAGTATCTGCTCCAGCGCCTCTTCCTGTCCGGCTATAACCTTGCCTGCCTCGTTGTAGACAAACTCACCAAGCTCGCTCACTTTCATCTTATTCTCTTCAGTTCCTTTCTGATTTGATGCCGCCTGGCCTCCAGCGCCAACAGAGATGCCTCGCGCGCGCCGCCCTGCGGCACCGTTGGCGCTTCAGTCAGCAATCGGCGCAGTTCCTGGACCTTATCGGGGCGTCGGCTTGCCACCGCCTCCAGAAACCTCTCGGGTTCGTCGGTGGGCCGCAGCCCAAGTGCCGACGCCATGTCCTCCATGAATTTCCGCTCCAGTTCGAGCCTTACTACCTCAATCGCATGCGCCCTCCGCAGGAGCGCGGACATGGAGCTCAGGTATTCGTTTCTCTGGCGGCCTCCCTCTCTGAGCGGGATCGGGCGTCCGAAGCGGCGCGACACTGCGAATACAAGGAGAACAAACGCCATGGCGATCTGCGCGAGCCCGAGCCTCGCAGGCGTGCCGATAAGCGACATGATGCCGGCATACTCACCGTATCCATGATGGTACTCATCGAACGTGACGGACAGCTTACGCGCCGTATCCCTGTGGTTCAATGCGTTCAACGCGAGGATCACGTTATCATCCCTGCCGATGCCCTCGTTTGAGACGGACCACGCGCTGGATAGGGCGATCACGCCTCCGCGCCCACAGCGGCAGAACGCCGCCGTCGTACCTCCGGTCGAGTTCTTGAAAAGCGGCACCAACGGCAGCGCACGAACCTTGGTCGTCCCCACCGGGGCCGGGCTGACCGCCCCTCACCCGAACGGCTTTCTGAAGGAGTCTCCATGCCCGAATTCCCACTCCCGCTCCAGAATGGAGCTGTCCTTGGGCACGCGGAAGGATGCGACATTAGGCGACAGGAACGAAGGACAAGCGGGAGCGGAACGTTCGGTGGCGAATTTTCCCGCCGGCTGCATATATTCAGTTAAGTCGTCGGACGCTAGAATCAGCAGGTTTCCACGCTCCACCCACGTACGGAGGGCCTGCCACTCCTCGTTAGAGACAGAGGTCTCAGGCGAGACAATGAACAGCACTCCATCGCGCGGCGGAGATGTCAGCGGCTTGAGGTCTCTGATCACGGGATATCCGAGCTTGTCCAGTGTCTCATACAGGGCCTTCATCCCTCCCGGCTTTGATGAGTAGGTAGTCCGGCGGGGAAAAACTTCAAATACGCCGCTGTCCCTGTGACGGGCGGCAGCAAAGTAGCCGGCGGCAGCCAGAAAGAGCAGCAGTATCACGAGCACCCAGATGTCTTGAGAGAATCGAAACCTCAAACCATTGCCTCCAGCCGTCGGAATTGGCGCACAGACGTGCAGTAATCATCCCCGGACACCGAACGCTGCCCGTAGATCAATTCATCGAAGACGGCCGTCATTCCGGTGAACACCTCCGAAGTCTCCGGCGGGGCTTCGCATTTCATGGCGCGCATATACTCCCAGTTCGTTGCGCTTTCACAGTATGTGATGAGGCGCGCACGGTCGAGGAGGAGGATCGCGGCCAGATAAATGCAGCGGAATGCCTCGCGATATCGGCCTTCCGACGCCTCTCGTTCAGCGTTTCCGATCAGGGATTCGAGGGATGGACGGGCCTGCTTTGTGGAGCGAACCCTTTCCACTTGTCTGCGCGCGTCCGGTCCGCGCGCATAGCGCCGGATCAAATAGAGAACCACGCGAACCATTGCTGCAGCGAAGGCCAAGGCCAAGAGAGAAATAACTACCCATCCTACTATCCGGCTCGCCGCGCGGGGAGCAATGCGCTCCAGAAGGCCTGTTACCAAATCTACTATGGCCGCGAACACGCGCTGCGAGACCCGCTCCAGCCACGACACTTTGTACTCGCTGCGTTTCAGGATGTCCTGAAGTGTAGATCGGGCATGCTGCAGATACGCTGATTCGTTCCTCGGCATACCTTCTGCAGCAGCCCGGAGTGTCTGCACCCGGCTGAGCAGCTTCTCCGCGTTGTCGGCGCGCTTCTTGCCGGAGGACCTTAATAGGCTGTGGAGATTGGTCTTGAGCCAAAAGAGATCAACCTTGATCTCACGGCCGGCCGGGGATTCAACGGAGACCGAGGGCGGAATGGAGCCCTGCAGCGCGTTGAGAACCTGCTCTCCGGAGCCTGGGCGTGCTCGCTCCATGCGAACCGCAAGCTCCAGCTTGCTTTCGGCCGCGGCCAGGACGCGCTGGTACTCAGACAGCGTCGCCCCCTGCCCCGGGTTAAGGGCGATTGCCAGCAGCATGACGGAGACAAGTACGCTCCGGATAATGAGCAAGCGCGAACGCATAGTCACAAGGTTGTCCATAGCTGCTAGGGATTGGCGCCAGGCTGAGCGACGGACTCTCCCATGCTTTGGGCGAGCATTTCGATGTCGAACCCTTCCTTGCGTACCCGGACATCGTAGTACAGGAGGACTAACGCTATTATCTGGATTGGCGTGGCAAGTGTGTAGGCCAACCCCGATGCCAGCCCATAGAGAGCGCCCGTTGGTTGCTCGTGACGTGCAAGGAAAAGCATCTGAACAGGCCAAGTCAGTATCCCACTGACAATGGCAGCCAACAAGCCGGCTATCAACGTCAAGAGAAAGATGCGACCCCACTGGCCCGCCGCCAACTGCCTGCTTCGCCTCCGCGCCTCAGACGAAGCCTTTCCTTCTATGACGAAAACCTCGGAAATGAAGGCGTACCAAAAGCTGAATATGATGCCGGGGATCACAAGCAGCAGGAAGCCAGCCCATATGATGAGCGAGGCCACAATCATCGTTCCCGCGAATGGGAGCATCCTCCGGATGATCGCCTGGTACGAGCCCAGGATGGTTGTCGGCTTGCCGATATAGGTTTGGGAAACAGCCCAGGTCCCCGCCGCCGTGGCGGTAAGAGACAGCGGAAGAATCATGACAGCCGCTATCGGCGTCGCGTATATTCCCGCAAGCGAACATACGATGAGATACACGGGCAGATATACCACTCCGGCAATACCTGCGAAGAGCAGAAAGTTCTTCCTGTAAAGATCGAACATCTCGTCCAGCAGCCCCACCAAGTCCAGGGGTCGAAGAACACGCTGCGCCATCTAAACATCCCTCCCTCTGAATTGATGTGTCGCTACGCCCCGAATCAAACAACGGGCAACTACAGAGTCGCCATCCCAGGTTCGCCCCGCCTTTCCTTAGCCCTGCGGCATCGGATTGACGTTTGGCAAGTATGTATTCACATTGGATATCCTACAGGATTTTACCTTCTTCCGGCAAGCAATTGTTGATTATCTGCTGGTTCGGAACGGCGCGTTCGTCGTCTTGACAACCGATTGGCATTGCGTGTTAAATAGCGTTGGGCGAGGGATTTCGCGGTTTCTTATACGCACTACCTGCGGGGGATTGGAAATAGACATAACGAGTTTCAATGCCTCCGAACTGATCGCTATGCGCGCGCTGGTGGCGATTGTCGCAGCTACGGCAGGCGGACTTCTCGCAATGGGCAGAGGCCGAGTGAGCCATCGCGTGCTGTGCGGCATGGTCAGCTTCGCCGCGGGTGCGCTGCTCGCGGTGACCATAGTCCATGTGGCGCCTGAGGCAGTCGAGCTGGTGGGGGCCGCCCCTGCAATAGCAAGTGTGGTCGGCGGCACGCTCGTCTTCGCCGGAATCGGCAAGTATGTCTACTTTCTCTGCCCCGCGTGTGCCGCATCCGCTACGGAGCATGGCACCGGCTATCTCAGGCTGGGCGTATTGCTGATGGTCGCGCTGGGCATCCACAGCACGGTTGACGGCCTGGCGATCAGCGCCGGCACGGCGACATCCTCAATCGGGCTGCTCATCCTGTTTGCCGTCTCATATCACAAAGTGCCTGAGGGACTGGCTCTTGCGAGCGTGGCAAGGCTCGCGGGCTACAGCCGTGCGAAGGCCCTCGCGCTCACGATACTCCTTGAGCTGACGACCGCCCTGGGAGCATTTGTCGGGCTTCTGTTCCTGCGGAGCGTTACCCAGTTCTGGTTTGGCATCATCCTGGGAGTCGTAGCGGGCAGCTTCCTCTATACCGTGGGCTTCGCGCTGCTGAAGGAAATGTACGCGCACGAGAAAGGCTCCATCATCCTCTATGTCGCATTGGGTTTCGCCTCGATGCTGGCGCTCGGCGCAGTGGTCACCAACCTCGGCGGCCCGCACTGAGGATATGGGGTTTCAAGTTTCAGGTTTCAGGTTTCAGGTTCCAGGTTGGATGTTGGACGTTTGGGCGTTCTCTCCCCTTCTCACACTCTCCCTCTCGCCCAGTCTCCCCACCGGCCCGCCGCTAATCCACCTCTTCGATCTCGTACCGCGTGCTTCCGAGGCCCCTGCGCTCGCAGGCGTAGACCTGGATGTATGGATCCTTCCCGTGAATCTTCTTGAAGAGATGACCATCTACGTCCCGCATGATCAGCCACTGCGGGACAGAACCGGGCAGCAGGTTTTTGTAGTCTATGCTGTCCAACGTCGCCTTCTCGACCGCCACGATGTCCTCTGACGCGAAAATCCCGATGTCGGGAACGAGATTCGGCGTCGTCATGCCGAAGCAGTCGCAGAGCGGAGTGATGTTTGTGGCAAAGTTTATGGAAACCGAGCTGCCGTCCGGGAAGTTGCTGAGAACGGCTTCCGTCGCCAGGGCCATGAGCTCCTGGAAATCCTCCACGACGACGTCGCTGATGGTCAAGGCGCCTTCCGGACAGAGCTCGTTGCACCCGAAGCAGAAGTTGCACTCGTGAAAGCCTACGTGGAGCGTGTTGTCCTTCGCAAAGCGCATGCACTTCACCTTGCACGCCTCCACGCAGAGATTGCATCCGCCGGAGAAGTGGGTGCATTTCTCGGGATACCAGTATCTCTCCGCGTGCTCCACCATGTGCAAGGCGGTCCGCGTGTGGCTTGTCATCGCCCCGATCGCCAGGTTCTTGATTGCGCCCCCGTAGCCACAGTTGCCATGTCCTTTCGCGTGGGATAAGGATATGAGATACTCAGCATCACAGACCTCGCCGGCGATCCGAAGCTCGGTCACAGTCTTATAGTTGACCGGATAAGTGTGGTAGTAGCTATCACTCGCACCGGCCGCCGGCAGGATCGGACAGCCGAGAACTTCCTGGGTGTAACCGCGCTCGTGCGCCGAGAGAGCATCGGGCAGGATATCGGTGACGAATGGCTGCCCGCCGGCGGTTTTAATAAATGATACCAGCCTGCGCACGAAGAGCGGATGTATCGTGCTGTAACCGACAAAGCTGCCGAGGTGCATCTTTATGCAAACGCGCTTCTTCTCCACCTTGGACGCGATGTCCAGCTTTCCGAGGATCGTATCCAGCTTGCCTGGAAGGCTCGACTGCCATCTGAGTTCGCGGACCTCGGCAGGCCCGTAAAGCACCTTGCTCATGCTAACCACTCCTGCGATTCGGGGAATCGGTATGCTGCACGGTCATTATCCTCGCAGCAGGAGCTGGTGTCAAGCTGCGCCGCGGTTTGACACCCCCGTGTGCCTTCTGGTAGAATGGCTCGACAAAACGGAGGGAAACTTCATCATGAGCGCGGATCTCAAGGCGCTTTACGATCTGCAGACAGTTGATCTCGAGCTGGCAAAGGCACAGAAGGCGAGGGCCGCCCTGGATGGCGGCACCGCAAAGAAACGCCAGGTGGAAGCCGTCCGCCAGCAGGCTGATGCGGCGAACGAGCTCCTTCACGAAGCCACCGCCGAGATGCAGGACAAAGACCTCAACCTGAAGAGCGTCGAGACCAAGCAGAAGGCTTTCAAGGACAAGCTCTACGGCGGCACAGTCACCAGTCCGAAGGAACTCGAAAGCATGGAGAAGGAGATCGAGATGCTTGGCCGGCAGAAGGATAAGCTGGAAGAGCGCATCCTCGAACTCCTGGACATCATCGAGGAGCGGAAGTCCGCCATCGCCTCTGCCCAAGCCACCCTGAAGCAGCAGGAGGATGAGTTGGCCGCCATTATGGAGAAGCGCCGCCGGGACGAGGCATCTCTCCTCGCCCGGATCAAGGAGCTGTCCGCGCAGAGGGAGAAGGCCCTCCCGGCTGTGGAACCAGCCTTACTCAAGAGATACGAGGCATTGCGTCCCCGGGCCCGCGGCGTCGTGGTCAGCAAGGTGGAAGCGGATAGTTGCTCGACGTGCCACGTACAGATAACCAGCGGCAGACTGCGCGAGATCAGGAGCAGTGCGGAGAAGGAGACCTGCGAGAACTGCGGCCGCATGCTCTACCTGGAAGTCAAATGAAGCGGGCTACCATCGCCGTAGACGGCGCCTCAAGGGGCAATCCGGGCCCCGCCGGCATCGGCATTGTGATCTCCGACGAATCAGGCAAGGTGCTGAAGGAGATCAGCGAGTACATCGGGGAGACGACGAACAACGTTGCCGAGTACACTGCGCTGATTCGCGGGCTTTCCGATGCTCTGGAGATGGGCTTTTCGCACGCAGTGGTCAACACGGACAGCGAGCTCCTCGCCCGGCAGATCAGCGGCCAGTATCGCGTGAAGAACGAGGGCATTGCCCCATTATTCGAGTCAGCCCTCGACCTCCTCGGCAAGTTCAAGACCGCATCGGTAAACCAGGTTGCCCGCACCAAGAACAAGCCGGCGGACAAGCTCGCCGGCAAAGCTGCATCCACGGCCCAACCCGCATTGATGGCGGAGGAAGCCAAGGCGCCTGTAAGAGCCAGGGAGAGGAAAATGATCCAGCGACTCAGCGTGCGTACATCAGCACGGACCCAGTTCGTGGACATCACACATGAGGTTCAAGCCGCGGTGAACTCGAGCGGCGTGTCGAACGGCCTCTGCACCGTCTACGTACCGCACACGACCGCCGGCATCACGATCAACGAGAATGCCGACCCGGACGTGACCCGCGACATCATTGACACCCTCGAGCGCCTCGTTCCCCGCGGCGCCGGATACCGCCACACCGAGGGGAATGCCGATTCGCACGTGAAGGCGAGCATCATGGGCTTTTCCGTGAACGTCTTCGTGGAGAACGGCCGCCTCGTCCTCGGCACCTGGCAGGGCATTTACTTCTGCGAGTTCGACGGCCCACGGAGTAGGCAGGTGTATGTGAGGGTAGCCTGACCCCAGTCACAACATGTCATCCTGAGCGAAGCGAAGGACCTATCCACGTTTGAGATTCTTCACTCCGTTCGGAATGGCAAGCGCGCCTTCGCGTCGGGCGTGCTCAACCAAGCCACTCGATTTTGATGAGACTCTCGATCTTGTGGAATTCGGGGTCGGAGGTGAGGAGGGAACAATCCAGGTCCTGGGCCAGGGCCGCTGCAAAGCAGTCCGCCAGCGACACGGGATGCCCGGCTTTCAGTTCCACTACCTGCGGGATGTATGCATCGGCAGAGGCTACGTTGAATGGAAGCGCCTCCAGGGCGGCGAGTCTCTGGGTGGTATCCTTGCCGCGCCGGAGGATGATGTATTGTACCTCGGCGAGATTCAGTATGGAGATGTGGAGCTCGGTATGGCCATTCGCCGCGCTCGTCAGCAGCTCCTTGACGCGCTGCCAGCCCGGCTCCTCCTGGAGGAAGGCCAGGATCGCGGAGGGGTCCAGCACATACCTACTCATGCGCACGGTCCCGCGCCCTTTCCTTAAGCAGCTCCTGTGTCAGTGATGGTTCGCCCTTGTACACGCCGCACAAGTACTCAACGGGATCTGTGGGTACCGGCGTAAGCACGACGCTGCCCTCTTTCTCCGTCACCATCAGGCGCTGGCCGGGCTTTACGCCTAACTTTGTGCGAATTCTCTTAGGTATGGCGATCTGATATTTTGAGGATGCGCGAACGATGGACATGAGTTTTACTTTCCAGCCTGGACGCAGAATCGTTTTACGTACATTTGCATTATACCACGAATTCCAAATCTGTCAAGCATCGCCTGTGCCTTGCGCAACTACCGGGTTTGCCGCGCATGCCCGATCGTACAAGAACAGGCCGACGTTCGCGAGTGCGAGCACGATGAAGCCGGCCAATCCCGTGGCGCCGACGGTCAAGTCGCTCCCGCCGGCGATTACCACGACGGCCAAGCCCAGCGTCCCATTGAGCGTGCCGTGGAGGACGGCGGCAGCGATCACGGAGCTTGCCTTCAGCCTTATGTAGCTGAAGATCGGCGACAGGAGGAGCGTCCAGACGGTCATCATGAACATGCCTGCCACGGGATGCTGAGGGTAATTCTGGCCATGAAGGATAAGCGGCACGTGCCAGAATCCCCATATGATACCGATTGCAGCAGACATCTTCCAGAATCCCAGGAAGCCGAGTTCCCTTTGCAGCAGTCCCCTCCAGCCCAGTTCCTCCCCGAAACCAACCAGCGCATTGACGGTGACGCCTCCAATGAGTCCCCCGGCGAGCCAAATCCAGAACGGGTGAAACGGCAGCCCGGCCGGGCCTTTCAACTCCGCAAGCTGCTGCGCGGTCAAGGGCATTCTCAACCGCTCACCTAGGGCCGCCATCGTGGGATCGTATCTGACTCCGGGGAAGAGCAGGCTGACTCCCAGCGTGGCGAGGACAATCGCGAGAGGGAGCAGCCATGCCACCAGGAACCACCTGTTCAGCTTGAACGAAATCCCCAGCGGCTCGATGACCGGCTCTCTATACACCAGTTTCTGGACGACGATCGCCATTACCATCGGCACGAACATGTAGGCGGCGCCTACGACGAGCAAGCCAGGAAACTCCCATTTTCCGCCCAGCCCCAGGTAAACGTCAATCACCAGATAGCTGAACCCGTAGGTCAGTACCGTGAACAGCCCTGCCTTCTTAAGGTTTCTCGTGATGGACATTTCGGACCCCTCATTGATATACCGCCTAGATTTTGAACTCCCACGCTCACTTCTCCGGCTTGAGCTGAGGGAAGAGGATGGCGTCTCTGATGGATGGCGAATCCGTCAACAGCATCACCATCCGGTCTATCCCTATGCCGAGTCCGCCCGTGGGCGGCATGCCGTACTCCAGCGCCCGCAGGAAGTCCTCGTCCATCGGGTGTGCCTCTTCGTCCCCGGCAGCGCGCATCTTCGCCTGCTGGACGAACCTCTCGCGCTGGTCTATCGGGTCGTTTATCTCAGAGAACGCGTTGCCAAGCTCCAGCGCCGCAATGTACGGCTCGAACCTACGGGCCAGGCTCGGATTGGCCGGGTCTTTCTTCGCGAGCGGCGAGACATCGGCGGGATAGTCGGTCACGAACGTCGGCTGAATCAGGTTGGGCCGAATGAACCGCTCGTGTATCTTGTCCACTATTCCGCCGATTGTGTTTTCGGCTTCCATCGGCAGGCCGAGGCGCTCGCCGGCCTGTTTAGCGGCCTCGAGCGTCCTGAATTCCTCCGGCTCGACGCTCGCATACTCGCGGATGCCCTCCAGGAGCGGCAGCCGCTTCCACGGCGGCGTCAGATCAATGCTTTGCCCCTGGAACGTGAAACTCAAGCCGGCGTAAAGCTCCCGGCAGACGAATGCAAACATCCGCTCGACCAGGTCCATCATGCCATCCAGGTTCGTGTACGCCTGGTAGAGTTCGAGCATCGTGAACTCCGGGTTGTGTCTTGTGGACAAGCCCTCATTGCGGAAGACGCGGCCCATCTCGTAGATCTTCTCGTAGCCGCCGACGATAAGCCGCTTCAGGTAAAGCTCCAGCGATATCCTGAGGTGGAACCAGTGATCGAGCGCATTGTAGTAGGTCGTGAACGGCCTGGCGGCAGCTCCGCCCGCGACGGCCTGAAGCACCGGCGTTTCGACCTCCATGAACCCCTCTTGGTGGAGGAACTCGCGCACGGCTCGGATGATCCGGCTGCGCTTCACCATCGTTTCTCGAACCTCGGGATTCACGATCAGGTCGAGATACCGCTGGCGGTATCGCTGCTCGACATCCTGAAGGCCATACCACTCCCGCTCGCCCTTGCGCTTGCCGATGGGGATCGGAAGGAGCGATTTTGCCAGCACCTGGAGCGACTTCGCGAAGACGGTCACCTCTCCCGTTTTGGTCCTGCCGAGGTCGCCGCGCGCGCCTATGATGTCACCTATATCGAGAGCCTCAACCAGGCTGTAGGTTTCGGGTCCGACTGTCTCCGCCTTGACATAGACCTGTATCCGGCCCGATGGGTCCTGGACATGCGCAAACGAAGCCTTGCCCATGGGCCGGAACGAGACAATCCGCCCTGCCACGGAGACCTCCTTCCCCTCGAGCTGGTCGAAGTTGGAGACGGCTTCCTCGGCCATGTGCGTGCGGTCATATCGCTCGATGGCAAAGGGGTCTGCGCCCTGCCGACGAAGCATCCGCAGCTTCTCCAACCTGTGTTCCACAGGTTCGTGCTCTTCGGTTGCCAATTCCAAGCTCCTCTACAAGCCACGCCGGACGCGAAACAGCGTACAGCCAGGATGTGCGAAGCACCACTTAGCTATACGCTGTCTGTGAAGGCCGTTCCTGCAATTCTTAGGCGAGTTACTTGCCGATACTGATTATCTTGTACTTCACAGTGCCGGCCGGCGTCTCGACGTCCACGATGTCGCCGGCCTTCTTGTCCATCAATGCCTCACCAACGGGTGATTCGTTGGAAATCCGGTCCTCGCTCGGGTCTGCTTCCACGGAGCCGACGATGGTGAATCCCCAGTCGTCTTTGGTTTCCATGTCCCGCACCGTGACCTTGGAGCCAATCCCAACAAAATCGGTATGTATCTCGTCCTCCTCGATGACATACGCGTTCTGGAGGATTCGCTTCAGATCCAGTATGCGACCCTCGACAAATGCCTGTTCGGTCTTAGCATCCTCGTATTCGGAGTTCTCCGATAGTTCGCCGAATTGCTTTGAGTCCCTTATGCGATCGGCAACTTCCCTGCGGTGCACGGTCCGAAGGTGCTCGAGCTCCTGCTCGATCCTCTTCTGGCCGTCTGAGGTCAGGACTATTTCCCTCTCTATCTCCATCTGGTTGCTCCCCCTGCTTCTCAATAAGAATAAGCACTGACTGCCCACTTTTGCAGAGCAACCAGTGCTTAGAGCATGCACTTCCTTCGATTTACCGAGATTGTACCACAATCCGCGCATATTGTCAAACATGTTTTTGTTTACGGTCTTCGCTTACCATACATGTGTTACACATTGGGGTTGCGGGAGAGGGACGCTCTTTGGTATCAGTTATATCATCAAACAAAGCATCCAAGGAGGTGT
>Ga0307379_10001086_pt1 | contig 43699 bp, 42 predicted proteins | sample UN2MG_FD_202237 | JGI IMG/M metagenome (GOLD analysis project Ga0307379, IMG submission 202237) | Soil microbial communities from Risofladan, Vaasa, Finland - UN-2 | ecosystem: Environmental > Terrestrial > Soil > Coastal area > Acid sulfate soil | place: Finland: Risofladan, Vaasa | collected...
AATGTTGCATATGTTTTCTCCCTTGTAACTTCTTCTTGTTCTTCTCCATTGGTTTCCGCTTTCGCAAACTTCAACAATCCCTCTACGCTTCTATTGGCATCTTCGCCATTGTTTTCCGCTTGTGTACATAATCTCTTAAACTTCGTCACAACTTGAGGCGAATCCTCTTGTAGCTTTCCTACTTTCGCCATCTTGTATGCGAAACTTTTTTGCCATCCAAAAACTCTTTTTATAAATTCTTCTGTTGTGCCGAACTCAACTCCTTCTTCCGATAAGTAATCTTTGGTCTCTGCTTTTGAATACCATTTTAATGCATCGGCAACCAACTTGCCCAATTTTAAAGATTTATCGAATTTGGATTTTTTTGCGTCATTAACTTCCGATTGAAGATTAAACAACTGATTGAAGTTAATTTGGCTTCTTACTTCCGCAGAATTTAAAACATTTGCCTCGATTTCCATTAAATGTGTCATAACTTGTTGATTTTTAGTGTTTTACGTTATTTTAAGGACTATCCCTTGTTCATTGATGGTACAAATTTAGTTTAATTCATTAAATGGCAATGTTTTTTTTATATTTTTTTTCATTTATTTTATTTTTCTTTTATATCACAGGTGTTTGAAGGGATTACAATCCCATTAATTTGTATGGGTTAAAATTGTCGGGAATGGGTTAGAGAGATTCTCTCTTTGTCTCTTTGTTTTTTTTTGTGTCTTCAAAGACACAAACAACAGCAACAGTATTAGTAGTAGTATGACAGCAGGACAGCAACAGCAGGACAGCAACAGCAACAGCAACGACAGCAACAGCAACAGCAACGACAGCAATAGAAAATCCCTAAAAAATCCGAGATGCAGCAACAAAAATCAGCCCCCCCATCAAAAAAAAAAATCGGTTTCGATATTGGTGGGTCAAGCGTGTGACGGCGTGGAACCCCCGAACTCTAAACATCTAATAAAAAAGTGTATCTTTGGAAAATGAATTGGTCATTAGAAATAGCACTTCACTATCCTCACGAAAGGTTTATGTTAGGATGGGAAATTATGTCTCCTGATGATTATAATGATTTTTGGACAATTAGGTTGTGTTTATTTATAGTAACTTTTAAATTAGATATATGAAAAAGATAAGTGTACCACCTTCTATGATGGGATATACTGTTATGGATGGTAGATTAATTAATGAGTCACCTGAGCCTGTAATGGGTTTGAGTAAAATGGCTCAAACGAGAAAGGCTATGAAGAGAGCCGAAAAAGTTAGAATGATTGCTGAGGGTAATGAGTTGGCTGAAGCGAACATTGACTTATTTAAAAAATTTTAGTGTTTGATAATTGAAGGTGTTTCACATACACCAAATAGAAAAGGGGCTTAGTTGCCCCTTTTTTTATACCTTAACATAAATGAAATCCATTAATTAGTGTTGACTTTTATATAGTTAGTGTTATCTTTATGCTCTCTTTATGCTCTCTTTTTTTTTATAACTTATTAATAATCAATAGTTTATTTAAAAAAATGTTAAGATGTTAAGTTTAAAGCCTCGTATATGGAAATATATTATAAAAGGAGGTAAAAAGAGAGAGAGAGTAGGGAGCACATAAAATCAACATTTTTCTGATATTATTTATTTTACATCGTCAAGACTTATATTTCTATCACTTATTGTTTGCAAAAGTTCATATCTTAAATTTTTATATGCTTCACGAGTATCTTCTGAAATATTATCATTATATTTTAGTTGTCCACGAAGATATTGGTCTAATTCCCAACAAACATACCACCAATCTTTACCTTTACAGGCGAGATTAAAATCTGATTCTTCTTCAGGTAAATTAAATTCAAGTACTGCTTTCATTTTTGTATAACTAATTGTATATTTGCAAAGTAATAAAATTAAATTAAATTATGCAACAAGGATTTTCGCCAAAGGAACTTCATTTTTCGGATAAGGGACGTAACAAATTAATTGTTGGCATCAGTAAAATTGCAAATGCAGTAAAAAGTACACTTGGTCCACGAGGTAATACAGTGCTCATTGAATCACCCGAACATCTTCACGGCATCACCGTTACCAAAGATGGTGTAACAGTGGCTAAGAGTGTTTCATTATTAGACCCTGTAGAGAACCTTGCGGTTCGTATGATGAAAGAGGCAGCAGATAGAACAGCTACCTCAGCGGGTGATGGGACTACTACGGCTATTGTACTCACCGAGGCGTTGGTCAAATCGGGTACATCTATGATTAATGAAAATGTGAATCGCACCGAAGTGCTTCGCAGCATCGTGAGTGAGACGAAAGAAATATCCAAATTACTGAGACGAAAGGGTAAGAAGTTGGATTCAAAAAAACTTAGAGATGTGGCTATTATCTCTGCAAATAACGATAACGAAATTGGGAACATTATTGCAGATGTGTACGAGCAGGTAGGTCCTGATGGTGTAGTCACCGTAGAGAAGAGCAAGACCTCACACACATACTATGAGACTACGAAAGGTATTAAGGTAGATAGAGGATATACCTCACCACTATTTATAAACAATCAAAAACATGACGAATGTGTCTTTGAAGACACTTATGTTTTGGTGAGCGATGCAGAGGTGACAAGTATCCTTCAGATTGAGAATGTTTTGAAGCCAATTATTGCTGAGGGTAAGAAACTACTAATCATTGCACCTTGTGCAGTGAATGTCATTAATACCTTGGCTGCAAACGTAATGAAGAATAGCCTCAAGTTCTGTAATATCAACCCCCCCAACTTTGGGTACAAGCAGCACGAGTTGATGCAGGACATTGCGGTGAGCGTAGGTGCAACCTACTTCAGTGAACAAACAGGTGATGACTTAAGTCTGATTAATTTCAGCGATTTGGGTCACGCTGCTAAGGTGATAGTTAGCCGTGACTCAACAGTCATCATCAAACACGAGGACGATGCCAATGCAGAGAATGCCAATAAAAGGGCAGCAGAACTGCAGGAAGCCTACGAGAATACCACAAGGAAAGCCGACAAAGATTTCATCCTATCAAGGATTGCCTCTCTGACAGGTGGTATTGGTGTAGTGTATGTAGGTGGAAACACGGACCTTGAGCAGAAAGAGTTGTACGATAGGGTAGACGATGCAGTGTGTGCTGTAAAGTCAGGATTGGAAGAGGGCATCTTGCCGGGAGCAGGACTGACCTTGTACAACGTAGCAAAAACTTATCGAGACAAGCATAGTGAAAATCCTGCAAAAAAAATTGCTTACGCAATTTTAGCAGAATCCCTCGTAGCACCCCTGAAACAAATCTTAGAGAACGCAGGTAAGGATGCAACGCAGGTGTATAAAAACACCAAAGGATGGATGTACGGATACGATGTGAAGAATGAGCGTTATGGATACCTGATGAAGTTGGGTATCATTGACCCTGTAAAAGTCACACGCAACGCCCTTCAGAATGCAGTATCTGTTGCGGTAACTATTCTATCTACTAACGCCATTGTAACAATGGCAAGAACTTATGAGGATGCTAATTTATAATGAAAAATGAGAGCAATAGGAAAAAACATCATCATTAAAAAAATTGAAGGCGAGGTAAAGACCTCATCGGGATTGTTGTTGAGTGCTGAGGATGCTTCAGATTTCAGATATCAAAGAGGTGAGATTATCTTACCCGGAACTGATGTGGCACACATCAAAAAAGGTGACATCGTTTATTATGATTCACGCCAATCGTACACACTTGTCATTAAGGAAGAGACGGTGACCATTATTCAAGAACACTCTATCGTTGTTGTCGAATAAACTCGTTCATACGTTCAATTGCCTTTCTGTACCGTTTGTCGGTATACGACACATTCTTTAGGAACATAGGATTCGCTGATGGAGAAGTTGGTATTTCTTCTCCACTTAGTTTTTTATAGATAGATGTTATAACACGCTTTGCCCTGTAGGAAAGCATATACAATGCTTTGATTTTCCCTCTTCTTTCTCTGAAGACCTCTATCCAACCATCACGGAGTAGCCTATCAAATCGGTGTTCTTCCCACGATAATATATTATCAAATTCTTTGAATTTGTCTTTTGAAAAATATCCTTCTGTGTTTAAAAACAAAAGGATATCAAGGTCTGATTGCGTCAATCCGTATTTAACCTTGATAAACTGTCGTATGACTCTCCAATATTTCAGGTAGTCTTCTTTCAAAATAAGTTTAATTAAATTTAGTAACTTTGCCATAAAGATAATACTATTATGGCAGACGACAATAAAAAGACAGAAGAATCTAAAAAAGAGAATAAGTCACAGAATACTGCAGATTTATCTAATCGAATTAAAGAGATTGAAAATATGGCTATCAAAAACAAAGATGCCAAGGTTATTGCTAAACTCGATGAAGAAAACAGAGCACTGAAAGATAGGCTTGGTAGAAAGGGAAATTCTCAATCATCTACGAAGATTGCAGGATTAAAAACGCTTGGTAGTAAACCATCACTACCTACCAATGACTAAGAAGAAAACAAACCGCAACAAGATATGCCCTGCAGGAATTGCTTGGGCAAAAAAGACGTTTGATAGATATCCGTCTGCCTATGCAAATATGGCTGCGAGTAAATATTGTAAAGACCCTAATTACGCAAAGAAAAGTAAAAAGTAATATCATGCCAACAGTAAAATACAAATGCCCTACATCGGGTAAGATGAAAACAAAAAAATTCCCTTACACTGCAACAGGTAAAGCACAAGCTACATCTTTTTCAAAAAAAATGGGAGGTAGTATGAAGAATAATCCGGGATACGGAATGGAGAAAAAGTCCTACTAATGGGTGAGTTAAAAAAATGGAGAGACGAGAAGTGGGTTCGTATCGGAACTGATGGTTCTATCAAAGGGGCTTGTGGCACAAGCAAAGACAAGAAGAACCCTGATAGGTGTCTTCCATTGAAGAAGGCTCAGAGTATGACCAAGGATGAAAGAGCAGCCACGGCAAAAAGAAAGAAATCTGAAGGGGGTAGCAAAAGACAGTTTGTCTCTAATACCAAAGCAGGGAAAGTAACTAAAAAATATACGAAGCGATAATGGCAGATAAGAGCAAAATGAAATGTAATGTCGTTACCAAAAGCGACAGAGCAGGAAAGAAGAAAATGGTTAAAGCCTGTGAAGGTGGTAAAGAGAAACTCATTCACTTCGGTGCTAAGGGGTATGGTCACAACTACTCTGCTGCTGCAAGAAAATCATTTCGTGCAAGACACGAGTGTGGCACTGCTAACTCAAAATTGACCGCAAGATATTGGGCGTGTAAAAAATTATGGGGCGGACCGGGTAAAGATACAGCATCCTCTCCGAAAAACAGACAAGGAAAATATTAGTATATTTGTAGTTAATTTTTAATCATTTAAAAAATGAAATTGAGTGAAAAATCAAAAGGGTTTGGAGATACAGTCGCTAAGGTAACTCAGTTGACAGGAATCGAATCCATTGTACATAAAATAAGCGAAAAAACAGGGAAGAGTTGTGGTTGTTCTGCTCGTAGAGATAAACTAAACAGAATGATTCCTTATAATAAGTAATAAAATGGCGTATCAAAAATTACAAGGTCGAAGAGCAATTAACGTATATCCACAAGATGACGTTCAGATTCCATCTCCATCATCTAAACTGAAAGAGGGTCAGAATGATGCTGTTGTTGTAGCATATCTACAAGACAGCACCACTAATTTTTTTGAACTTAAAGTAAAAGGAGGTGATGTAGTTTACAACACAACAACAGGTGCATCAGCAAAGGTACTGAAAGTATTAACAAATGATTTGTTATTAAGTGCAGACATCTTTCTTGCAGTAACACAGAACTATGTTATTTACTCTATGAATTTGAGTGAAGACGGTCCTGTGCTGTTTGTAGGAACAGGCGGAAATTTGAACATCGTAACATCAGGTGGAGATACAGTATTGTTGACCAACTTACCTGATGCATCTTATGTACCAATTATGGTTAAGAGTGTTCAGTCAACATCAACAAGTTGTTCAAGTATCATTGCATTGTGGTAAGTGGGAACATTTATAGCAATAGCGAATTCGATATTGACAACCCTCAGTAGGGGTGTTAGAGTATTTAGTGGTCTACTTGATGAATACGGAGGTGCAGCAGCAGCTTATTCTGTAAGAAGATTAAGTTCTGATTACGCTACACCAACAAATAGTGAGTTTAGTTTTGGGGGTGCCCTTCAATTTGATGGGGTTAATGATAAGGTAAGTATTGGGCAAAATTTATCAAATGTTGGAGATGTGACACTTTCTGTTTGGTTTAAGGTAAACGCTTTTAAAGGTGCATACTTTTGCATCTTAGGGTCTGATGTTAATACAGGTAATTATCTTATGGTAAGGGATGTATCCGGTCAATTACAATGTCAAGGTTTTGGAATTTTTGGAAATAAACAAACATTAGAACCATCAACTTTAGGTATTTGGAATCACATGGGAATAATCAAAAGTGGTGCTAATTTTACCGTTTATATGAATGGTACAAATTACGGTTCGGCTGCTTCGAGTACACTTTCAACTATTAATTTATTTGGAAAATACGGAACTAATAATGCCTTTAATCCCGCAAATGGAGTAATGGATGAGTTTGTTTGGTGGAACACAGCTTTAACAGAAGCACAGATATTGAATCAATGGAATGGTGGTAATGGTAATTCTGCTAATATTGATGTTGAGCCTTTGCTTTGGTATAATTGCAACGAAGAGGATGGCTCTTCCACATTAGTAAATAGCGGAAGTGGAGGTGCATCTTACAACGGAGCATTAACCAATTTTGATACTAATGTTTGTTGGGTAGATGGCAAAGCAAACAAAGGTGCTTTACTTGAAATAAGACGTTCATCCGACAACTTAGTCAAAAACTTCTATTACGATTCTAACAACGAATTAAGTCTTAATAGCAAAGATTGGAATGGAACTACATTAAGTTCTTGGATAGGTTCTGACGATGGATTTGTTAGTACTTGGTATGACCAAAGTGGGAATGCTTATGATGCAACACAAATAACAACAAGCGCACAACCACAAATAGTTTCAAGCGGAGTTATTTCTAATAAAAACAGCAAACCTGCAATTGATTTTAGTGGTGGTAATTGGAAGTTAGATGCGAATGCAGCTGCTTCTGAGTTCGCTGGAACGGATGTAAATTTTGAATCATTCTCAGTTCTATCAGGTGATGGTTCTTCAAATAAGAGTTTTTTTTCATTGGCGGCAGCGTCAGGACTTACGACTTCGTTGCAGTTAAGGACAAGTGGAATTGATTTTTTAAGAGTTTTTATTCGTGATGATGCTAGCGCAAATAATGATAAAATTACAACAACACAAATAACAAATCAATCTTTAGTATCCGTACTAGGTACACCATCTGATTATAATATTTACGTTGATGGTACGGCAGACGCAGGAAACCCAAATACAGCTTCATTAGGTTTATGCTCATTCGCAAAAGCAACTATTGGAAATGATGCAAGAGCCATTTCAGTATATTGGGGCGGCACAATTCAGGAGTTAGTGTTTTACAATACCGACCAAAGTAGCAATCGTACAGGATTAGAAACAAACATTAACACATATTACTCAATTTACTCTCCACCAAGTGGAATTGGAACTTGGACAATAGGAACAACATTTATAATACAATAAGATGGCAGAACAAGGAAGAACAACATTAAAAGGATACTTTGAAACAGGCGACACGCCAACACAGGCTCAATTTGAAGATTTAATTGATAGTGTACCAAACACATCAGATTCAGGTGTTAGTAATACGGAATTTGGTTATTTAGATGGTGTAACCTCAGCAATTCAAACCCAAATAGATGGCAAACTAACAAATGTCGTAGAAGATACAACCCCTCAACTCGGTGGTAATTTAGATGTCAATGGTAATGATATTACAGGCAATCCTGCAATAGATGGAAGAAGGGCAATAATTGTTGAAACTGAACCAAGTAGAACCTTATCTTTAGAAGATGCAGGAGATTTTATAATAGCAACAAATGTTGATAACCCTACTACTATAGCAATACCAACAAATGCAAGTGTAGCATTTACAACGGGTACAGAAGTAGATTTTATACAAAAAACAGCAGAAGAATTAACTATCGAAGCTGTTGCAGGAGTAACTCTAAACGGAGTTGACGGTGGGTCAACATCAATAACAGCCCAATGGGGTGGAGCAACTATTAAAAAAATAGATACAAATGAATGGATAATTGTTGGTAAAATTAACGATGTAGCATGATAGGGTTAGGATTTGGTAATTTTCAATCGGTAACACAAGAACCATTCTCATTCGGCAACGCTTTAAAGCCTGATGGTTTTAATGATTTAGTTTCAATTCCAAGCGGAGGAATAGCAGTTGGTAGTAATGATTTTACTATTAGCTTTTGGTTTAAAGCAAATTGGGCATTTTCGATAAATGTATTAAGAGGTGTTGGTGGTTTTGATATAAGTCAAACTGTTATAGCCATAAACGATACCTTAACAGGTAGAAACTTTACCATACCATCACAACCTAATGACACTTGGATTCATGTATTTTTTGCATTTGATTTTTCTGCTCAAAATGGTAGAGTATGGGTAGATGGCGTAGAAAGTAGTACGGGCACTATAACTGTTAGGCTTAATAATTGTACGTTTGACGAATTAATAAATCAAAACACGCCTGCTTTTGCAAGAGATTTTGCGATTGATGAAATTGCAATTTGGAGAGGGGAATTAGGTACGCCACAAAATGCAATTGACTTATACAATAGTGGAAATGGCACTTTGGCTTCAGATGTAATACCAAGCCCTCTTGCTTATTGGAGGTGTAATGAAGCAGATGGTGCTTTAGAATTAGTTGACGAAACAGGAACTTACAACGGAACATTAACCAACTTTAGCACTCCACCCGCTTATTTTATACCTCATGGTGAAGTACCATTCTCATTCGGCAATGCCCTTGAATTTGATGGGGTTAATGATTATGTTACAATTGGGTCTAACTCAGATTACAAGTTTGCTTCGGGTGGAAGTGATATTGCTCATTCAATGGGTATTTGGTTAAAGATGGATAATACGGCAGGTTTTAGGGCTGTAACCAAGTACAATAATACCTCAAATGAAAGGTTTTATTACTGCATGACAACGGGTAGCAGTTTGTTTAATGTTTCGTTTTTTTCATCTTCAAATAGATACATTGGAAGAAATACTTCTTCTTTAGCTGCATATGCAGGTCAATGGATTTTTTTAGGATGGAGTTATGATGCCTCGAAATCTACAACGGGAATAAAAATATACTTAGGTGCGGGAGGTACATTGTCAAGGATTGACAACGCAGACTTCACTAATGGAGGTTATACGGGAATGAATGAAACGAATGTAGCACCTCTTAGATTAGGGGTTTTAAATTCAAGTTCATCATCATATGCAGACGGTGTTCAAGATGAATATTCTATATGGGATAGAGTTTTAACAGAAGCAGAATTTGCAGCCGTTTATAATAGTGGTGATGGTATCGATTTAGAATCTGATTCGGGGGATTATGCTGCATCTTCTAACTTAACTGATTGGTGGAGAATGAATGAAAGTTCGGGCAGCGTATTACCTGCAAAAGTCGGTTCAAATAATGGAGCATTAAACAATTTTAACACAGCTACTTGTTGGGTGGCACATTAATAAATTAATTAGTAAATTATGAAATACGGATACATTAATAAAATAGAAGATACACCAAGCGGTAATTTTTGGACACAATCAAGAGAAATTGAGTTACTTGATGGTTCAATTGTTTACGGGTGTGAAGGTGATTTTGACATTGAACAAGTCAAAGGTCAAATGTTTACAAAAGAAAATTTCCTAATTTGGTTAGGTGAAAACGAAAAACAAGAGGAAATAGAATAAATATAATATGTTTATATGATTTATGTAAAAACAAGCACGGTTGGAGATATTGAAACAAGATATAATATAGTAGAAAATGAGAGAGTTAAATCAGAATGCAAACATAAAATTTACAGTGATTGGTTTTGCGATTTTAGCTATGATTATAGTATCAGTAACGGGAGTGTATTTTAGTTTAAAAGGAAGATAATTTAGACTAATGGCAGCAGATTTAGTAGATACTTTAATAAATACAGGAGGAGGTGCAGGAGGCGGAGGGCTATTTGGTTTTTTGGCTGCTAAATATTTATTGAATAAAAGCGACAAGGAAATTGAAGATATAAAAAAAGAGTTGCAAAACAATAAAGATGCTGATTCTATTAGAGATACTGCTATTCAATTGCTTAAATTAGAGGTTGAAAATTCAAAACAAATAAGCGGAAAATTAGAGGCTCAATTGAGCAAGATGGAAGAAAAGTTTGAAAAGAAATTAGATGCTATATTTGACAGATTAAATCAAGGCAGATAATGGAAATAAAAATCACATTTTAATTTATAATTCGATATTACAGAAGTATCAAAAGATTCATTACAAACATTTATTGATATACTTAATTAATGAAAAAACTTATTGAGGGTAACTATAAGAAAAAAATAAAAAAGCGACCCGGTGTGCATAGTAAAAACGCATCCAAAAATAAGTGTGGTTACAAAGCAAAGTACCGAGGTCAAGGAAAATAAATTGTATGAAGTTAAGTGAATTGGAAAAGATAATTATTCATTGTTCTGCAACAAGAGAGGGCGATGATTCTATCGATGCACAAGTCATTGATAGATGGCACAAACAAAGAGGGTGGCAAAGAATCGGATACCATTTTGTTGTTTTATTAGACGGAACTATTGAATTAGGTAGAGAGTTAAAAGAGTGCGGTGCTCACACGAAAGGATACAACTGTAAATCGTGGGGCATCTGTTATATTGGGGGCTTAGAAAAAGACGGAAAGACTCCCAAGGATACCCGTACACAGGAACAGAAAGATGCTTTAGAATATCTTTTGTTCTTTTTGAAGAAATTAGCACCTGACGCAAAAATACATGGTCATCGAGACTTTGCACCAAAAGCGTGTCCAAGTTTTGATGCTACCGAAGAATACAAAGATTTATGAAAGAAATACTAAAAAAGATATTTGGAATAGACAATGTTGCCACTGAGGTTGCGGGTATTGTTGATAGGTTTGTAAGAACAAAAGATGAAAAGGCAGAGTTCGAAAAAGAACTCACTAAAATCTTTATTCAAGCAGAAAAAGATATGCAACAAAACGTCACGGAACGATGGAAGGCTGATATGGGTTCAAGTGGTTCGTGGCTTTCAAAGAATGTAAGACCATTGGTTTTATTGTTTTTGGTAGTGTCTACCATAACGATGGTGTTTATCGATGCGGGGTTAATTGTTTTTGAGGTAAAAGAGAGTTGGGTAGACCTTCTTCAGATTGTTTTGATTACAGTAATCTCAGCATACTTTGGTGGCAGGTCTTTTGAAAAGATTAAAATTAAATAATTTATAACTTTGTAAAAATCTAATAAAATGAAACTTGAAGAAAAAGAATTGGAAAGATTACAAGAGTTGAACAACGAGTTTAACCGTACTAAATTACAGTTGGGAGAAATTGAAGTTCAGAAGTCATTGATTATTGACGAAGTTAAAAAAATCAAGGCGACCTTTTTGATTGAAGAAAAGAAACTGATTGAAAAATACGGACCTGACTCTGTTATTAATTTACAGACAGGGGACGTTACACAGAGTAAAAAAGAATAATGGCAAAAATTAGTACATACCCCGTAGATAGCAGTATAAGTGGATTAGATATTTTGATTGGTAGTGATGCAGATAATGCAAACATCACTAAGAACTACAAGATAGGAGATATTTCCACATATGTCAAATCAACTCTGAATCTTGCAGTAACGCAAGTATTAGCAGCAAGTGATACAACCAACCAAGAACCAAGTGGTTTAAATGAACCATTGCAGGTAAAATTTGGTCCTGCCCAATATACAGACGATGACCCCGTTAAATTAGATAACTTTGGTAACATTACATTTAACCAAGCAGGATTCTATTTGTTTAATGGGTATGGAAATTTTGAAAGACAAGGTTCTTCAGGAGGTGTGACAGTTACTTTATTTAGAGTATTACTAAATGGTATTCAAAAAGGTCCAACAAAAGGTGTGGAGTTATCAGGCACAGGTATTATGTTTCCTTATGAACTGACCATTCCTATACAAGTAAATGAAGGAGATGTGTTGACTTGGGAGATAATGAGAGATAGTTCAGGTGTAGATAGAGGTGGACTTTATGTTCACGAAGCTAATGGAGGTTGGGAAAATGTACCCTCGTCAGATGTATTCATCTACAAGGTAGGTATATAATTTTAAATAAAATGCATATTAGAAAAATTTCCATTGGTCCTGACTACAAGTCGGGGGCGATGCACTATATAGTAGGTCAAGAAGTATTGAATAGCAAACACACTATTCATCTAATCAAATTCTATGAAGAGACTCAATCAATAAAGATTTGGATTGAAGACGATGAAGGTGTAGTTATATTGTGGAAGGAGTTCACACACACTATGCCTATTTCTATTGAATACAACATAAACTTTTAGTTTATGTACGACCTTCAGAAAGAAGTTTAAATTAAATGAAATCCATAAATCAATTTATAGTGTCTCCAATTGGAGATAGTAGGTATAATAACACAAAGAATATTGCAGGTATTGATTTTGTTGTAAATACTTCGGAAGAAGATTTTCGATTTTCGAATCGAGAAGCAAAAGTCATTGCCACGCCACTCAGTTATAGTGGACCTATCATAGAAGGGAGTACTATTTTGGTACACCATAATGTGTTCAAGTACTATAACGATGTGAAAGGTAGGAGAAAAAGCGGTAAGAGTTTTCTTAAAGAAAATATTTTCTTGATTGACTACGACCAACTTTTCGCCTACAAAAACAATGAAGAATGGTATGGGTATGATAGATTTTGTTTTGTTGAGCCTATTCCCGTAGAAGATAGTTACATCCACAAACCTTTCTCTAAAGAACCTTTAATGGGGAAAATGACTATATTGAATAAATCGTTAGAGAAACAAGGTGTCAAGGTTGGAGATATAGTTTCTTTTAAACCTGAAAGTGAATATGAGTTTAGGATTGACGATGTTTTGATGTACAGGCTTTTTGACCACGCAGTAACATTAGTATTATGAATTCAAAAGAAATAAAAAGAAAAATAATCGATGCGGGACATATGGCGGTAGAGCAACTCATTAAGGTTGCTAAAGAAGAGATTATCAAACCAAACCCTGAAGACGACTTAGCTGCAGACAGGCTGAAGAATGCTGCTGCAACTAAGAAGTTGGCAATATTCGATGCCTTTGAAATACTAAAAAGGATAGAGGAAGAGAAAGAGGCACTAAACGATGGAATGATTCTAAATGAAAAGGTAAACACGAAACAAGGTTTTGCAGAGCGTAGGTCTAAATAACGAACTATACAGAGTTGTACATAATTATGTACATAAAAACGTACTTACTAACAAGAACAGAAACAAGTCTTGGTTGTACGGATACAATGATAAATATGACTTTGTTGTTATTTCCAAGACCGGAGAGATTGGTCAGGTAATTGAAATTTCAGGACTAAAGATTGCACTGCCTAAAGAGCCAAAAGAGTGTCTTCAAAGACACTCAGACAAAACAGAGCAGTATTGGGAACGAAGAGAGTTGCCAAAGCCACTGATAAAGATTCAATCTATTTTTCAATGGAATGAGATGCCCACTGAGTTTAAGAACAGGTGGGTGGACTATATCGAGCAAGAGTTCGATTATAGAGAAGATGGGGCTTGGTTTATGAATAATGGAGTTCCCACCTACATTACAGGCTCACACTATATGTACCTTCAATGGACAAGTATTGACGTAGGGTATCCTGATTACCGTGAAGCCAACCGATTATTTTACATTTTTTGGGAGGCTTGTAAAGCAGATAGACGCAGTTTCGGAATGATTTACCTTAAGATTAGACGTTCAGGATTTTCCTTTATGTCATCATCTGAGTGTGTCAACATCGCAACTCTCGCAAAAGATGCAAGGGTTGGCGTATTATCTAAGACAGGTGCGGATGCTAAAAAGATGTTTACAGATAAGATAGTACCCATAAATAATAGACTTCCGTTTTTCTTTAAGCCAATTATGGATGGTATGGACAAGCCAAAAACTGAATTGGCGTATCGTGTTCCTGCGTCTAAGATTACAAAGAAGAATATGTATAATATAGATAAGGACTTTATCGAAGGTTTAGATACCACAATCGATTGGAAGAACACGGACGACAACAGTTATGATGGTGAGAAACTATTGCTTTTAGCACACGATGAGAGTGGTAAGTGGATAAAACCAAATAACATTCTAAACAATTGGCGTGTTACAAAAACTTGTTTGCGTTTGGGTAGTAAAGTTATTGGAAAATGTATGATGGGTTCTACCTCTAATGCATTGAATAAAGGGGGTGATAATTTTAAGAAAATGTATTACGACTCTGACATAAACAATCGTAATGGAAATGGTCAAACAAAGAGTGGATTGTATTCATTATTCATACCAATGGAATGGAATATGGAAGGATTTATTGATAGGTATGGTATGCCTGTGATGCATAAAACCACCGATAAGCCCATAAGAGGAATTAATAATGAGTTTATCCATCAAGGAGCGATTGACTATTGGGAGGCTGAAGTGGAATCATTAAAGAATGATGCAGACGCATTGAATGAATACTACAGACAATTTCCAAGAACCGAGTCTCACGCATTCAGAGATGAAAGTAAGCAGTCTTTGTTTAATCTAACAAAAATCTACCAACAAATCGATTATAATGATTCTGTTATACCTGAGCACTACTTTACTCGTGGTTCTTTCCATTGGAAAGACGGCATTAAGGATACAGAAGTTTTTTGGTCTCCCGATAATCGTGGAAGATTTTTGGTGAGTTGGACTCCAAACAAAAATCTACAGAACAGGTATGTGGTCAGGAATGGAATTAAGTATCCTGCCAATGAACACATTGGTGCATTTGGATGTGACTCCTATGACATTAGTGGGACAGTGGGTGGCAAGGGGTCTAATGGTGCATTACACGGATTGACTAAGTTCAATATGGACGAGGCTCCAAGTAATGAGTTTTTTTTAGAGTATGTCGCAAGACCTCAAACTGCAGAGATTTTTTTTGAAGAGGTTCTAATGGCTTGTGTGTTTTACGGTATGCCAATTTTGATTGAGAATAACAAACCTCGATTACTATATCATTTCAAGAATAGAGGGTATAGAGGATTTTGTATGAATAGACCCGATAAAGTATTCAATAAACTATCTATAACAGAGAAAGAGTTAGGAGGGATACCAAACTCATCTGAAGATGTAAAACAAGCACACGCTGCTGCTATTGAGTCTTACATTGAAAAGTATGTTGGGATAGATTTTGATGGAACTTACAGAGAAGAGTCCGAGATGGGTAGTATGCCTTTTACGAGGACATTAGAAGATTGGGCAAAGTTTGATATTTCCAATAGAACTCGTTATGATGCTTCTATTAGTTCAGGATTAGCGATTATGGCGTGTCAAAAACACCTATATCAACCTGAAAAGATAGAATCAAAAATAAAAGTTAACTTTGCAAGGTATACTAATACAGGTACATTAAGTCAAATTGTTAGATGAAAGATGTAAAAATAAATATTACATCTGCAGGGTTTCCAAGCCAATTTGTTTCTGATGCAGAAAAAGCCTCAGATGAATTCGGGTTGCAGATTGGACAAGCCATTCAATATGAATGGTTTAAAAAGGATGGAAACCAATGCAGGTATTACAATCAGTGGAGAGACTTCCATAGATTGAGACTATATGCGAGAGGTGAACAATCTATTAAAAAATACAAAGACGAAATTGCTATTGATGGTGATTTATCTTATTTGAATTTGGATTGGACACCCGTTCCTATCATCCCTAAATTTGTTGATATTGTTGTTAACGGTATGTCAGATAGGTTATTCAAAGTAAAAGCCTATGCACAAGACGCATTGTCTCAATCTAAGAGAAGTAAATACCAAGACCTTATGGAAGGTCAGATGGCAGCTAAAGATACCCTTGAAATCATTCAAAAAAAATCAGGGGTTGACCCGTTTATTATGCCTCCTGAAGAACTTCCTAAGTCTGATAGTGAGTTGTCATTGTATATGCAACTCAACTACAAACCTGCAATTGAGATTGCAGAAGAGGAAGCTATAAATACAATTCTTGAAGAGAATCATTACATCGAACTTAGAAAGCGTTGTGATTATGATTTAATGACATTAGGTATTGCAGTAGCCAAGCACGAGTTCTTACAAGGAACAGGTGTTGAGGTTAAGTATGTAGACCCCGCAAACATCGTATATAGTTATACAGAAGACCCTCACTTCAAAGATTGTTTTTATTGGGGTGAAATTAAAACTATACCTATCATAGAGTTATTGAAGATTGACCCTACACTTACCAATGAGGATTTGGAAGAAGTTTCAAAGTATAGTCAGTCTTGGTATGATTACTATAATGTGGCTCAGTTCTATGAAAACGATATTTTCTATCGTGATACCGTCACGATAATGTACTTCAACTACAAGACCACAAAGAATATGGTCTATAAGAAAAAGATTCTTGAGACGGGTGGTTCTAAAGTAGTTGAGAAAGATGACCAATTCAATCCACCTGCTGAGATGATGGACGAAGGAAGATTTGAAAAAATCTCCAAGAGGATTGATGTTTGGTATGATGGTGTAATGGTTATGGGTACAAACTACCTTTTGAAATGGGAGTTGGCTCAAAATATGGTACGACCAAAATCTTCAAGTCAACACGCACTACCTAACTATGTAGCGGTAGCACCAAGAATGTACAAAGGTGTAATTGAATCTCTTGTTAGAAGAATGATTCCTTTTGCGGATTTGATTCAGATGACCCACTTGAAGTTGCAACAAGTTATTTCAAGAGTGGTTCCTGATGGTGTTTATATCGATGCCGATGGACTCAATGAAGTGGATTTGGGTTCAGGCAATGCATACAATCCTGAAGATGCACTCAAACTTTACTTCCAAACAGGTTCTGTTATTGGTAGGTCTTACACACAAGATGGTGATTTTAACAATGCAAGAGTTCCTATTCAGCAACTTACATCTAACTCAGGTGCATCAAAAACACAGATGCTTATTACCAATTACAATCATTACTTGAATATGATTAGAACGGTGACAGGTTTAAATGAAGCACGAGATGCTTCAACTCCTGACCCTAATGCGTTAGTTGGATTACAGAAATTGGCTGCACTAAATTCAAATACTGCCACAAGACACATTCTTGATGGTAGTCTTTACATTTTTAGGAGTTTGTCCGAAGCATTAACATATCGTGTTGCTGATATTTTGGAGTATTCTGATTTCAAAGATGACTTTGTAAATAAAATCGGTAAGTACAATGTGAGTATCCTTAATGAGATTTCAGATTTGTACATCTACGACTTTGGAATCTTTATTGAAGTTGCTCCTGATGAAGAGCAAAAAGCACAACTTGAGCAGAATATTCAGATGGCATTATCTAAAGGAGATATTAATCTTGAGGACGCTATTGATATTAGGGAAATCAAAAATCTAAAACTTGCCAATCAGTTGCTAAAGTTGAAGCGTAAACAAAAGCAAGATAGAGAAGAGCAGATGAAAATGCAGCAACAAGCGATGGCTGCTCAACAAAACTTGAAATCTCAAGAGATAGCTGCTCAACTTGCTATGCAAAAACAACAGGCAGAACTGCAGGGTAAGATGCAACTCAAACAAGCTGAGATAGCGTTTGAGATTGAGAAGATGAATAATGAGGCTGAATTAAAGAGTCAATTAATGGCTGAAGAGTTTAATTACAATCTACAACTACACGGTATGACTGAGAAAGCACTAAGTGAAAGAGAGTCTGCTCGTGAAGCTGCTAAGTCAAAACGTATCAGTCAGCAAAATTCTGAGCAATCAAAAATGATTAATCAGAGAAAGAATAATTTACCACCATTGAAATTTGAATCTAATGAAGACAGTTTAGATGGCTTCAATTTTTCAGAGTTTTCACCACGGTAAATTAAACAGAATTTAATTATTAACTTTGTAGAAAATAAATCAAATGGAATTTAAGGTAAGAGAAGTTACATCTGTTGAGGAAAAGTCTCAACAACAAGTGGAACAAGAATTGCTTAACAAGCACGAGGCTGAAACAAATAAGGCTGAATCAAATGAAACTACCGAATTGGTAAGTAAAACTGATACAAACTCAGAAGTAGAGGCAACAGAAAATATTAAAACTCCATCCTCAGAGTTAAATGAGGAAGACGTTCTTTCATTTATTAAAAACAGATACAATAAGGAGATTACATCTGTAGACCAACTATTAGCTGAACGAGAAGACAGTGAAAAGTTGCCTGAAGATGTGGCTGCTTATTTTGAGTATAAAAAGAAAACAGGAAGAGGCATCGAGGACTATGTGAAACTAAGTCGAGATTTCTCTTCTATGAACGAAGACCAACTTTTGAAAGAATATCTTTTGGCATCAGGGGAAGCCCTTGATAATGAAGATGTCGATGTTTTGATGGAAGATTATTCATACGATGAAGAATTGGATGAAGAGAACGACATCAAAAAGATAAAGTTGAAGAAAAAGAAAATTATTGCTAAGGCTCAAAAGTTTTTTGAGGAACAAAAGGAAATGTACAAGCAACCCCTTGAGTCAAGTACGGTTGGTATTTCCAAAGTAGACCAAGAAGAACTTGAAGTGTACAAGCAATATTTGAATACGGCTAAAACCCAACAGGAAGAAGTTCAGAGAAAACGTGATTGGTTCGTAAAAAAGACCAATGAGGTATTTCAAGATTTCAAAGGTTTTGACTTCAAAGTAGGAGATACCACTTTGACTTATAATCCCGGTAATGCCAATGACATCAAAGAGACTCAAATGGACACTAACAACTTCATCAATAAGTTCTTAGATGACCAAGGGTTGATTAAAGATGCTGCGAGTTACCACAAGTCTTTAGCCGTCGCAATGAATCCTGAAAGATTTGCTAAGTTCTTTTATGAGCAAGGCAAGTCATATGCAACGGAGGATGTCGCAAGGAAAATTAAAAATATAAATATGACCGAGCGAAGAACACCTGAAATTGCAAGAAGTAATGATGGATTGCAAATTAGAGCACTGAATCCTTCCGAGGGTAAAGGGCTAAGAATAAAAAGTAAAAAGTAAAAATTTAAAAATTTAAAAATTATGGCAGGACAATTTACAGGTCCAAGTTACGACCTTCAACCATCAGCACAACAAGTGCCTTTGGCAAGTAACTATATTACTAATTTCGACTTCTTGAATCAGTATCTTCCTGATACCTACGAGAAAGAATTTGAAAGATACGGTAACAGAACGATTAGTTCATTTTTAAGAATGGTAGGTGCAGAGTTGCCTTCTAACTCTGACCTTATCAAATGGGCAGAGCAAGGTAGATTGCACGTTAAGTATTCAAAAGTAGGTACTGCTGCTGCTCAAGGTGCTGACAGTGCAATATTCCAAGTGAACGACACAGGTGTTCCTGCGTTTGGTTCAACTAATGGTATAGCAATTCGTGAAGGACAAACAGTAGTTGTTGTTCAGAATGGTGGAACAGGAGAAAACAAAGGTATAGTTACTAATGTTGATTTGAGTTCTTCTCCAATTCAGTTCACAGTTGCTTTCTACGAAGCAGGGGGTCTTGTGACTGTAGGTACAGGTCTTGCTAATTCAGATGTAAGTGTATTCATTTATGGTTCTGAATTCAAGAAAGGTACTTCAGGAATGCAAGGTTCTCTTGAGGCTGACGATATCATCTTCGAGAACTCTCCTATTATCATCAAAGACAAGTACTCAGTATCAGGTTCTGATATGGCTCAAATCGGTTGGGTAGAAGTAACTACTGAGAATGGAGCAACAGGATACCTTTGGTATATGAAATCTGAGCACGAAACTCGTTTGAGATTTGACGATTATCTTGAGACTTCAATGGTTGAAGCAGTTCCTGCAGAAATAGGTTCAGGTGCAGCTAATAGTACTTTGAATCCAACTTATGGTAACAAAGGTTCTGAAGGTGTATTCTACACTGTAGCAGATAGAGGTAACCTTTGGACAGGTGGCAATCCAAGCACGCTTGCAGAGTGGGATACTCTTATTAAGCGTTTAGACAAGCAAGGTGCTATCGAGGAAAACGTAATCTTCCTTGACAGACAATTTGGCTTTGACATAGACGACTTCTTAGCAGAACTTAATGGTTCGGCTCAGAGTAGTGCAAATGGTACGTCTTATGGTTTGTTTGACAACGATGTGGAGATGGCATTGAACTTAGGATTCACAGGATTTAGAAGAGGTTATGACTTCTATAAGACTGATTGGAAATACTTGAACGACCCAACTATGCGTGGCGGAAACGCAACGGGTGCTTCTTCAGGTCACATCAATGGTCTTTTGGTTCCTGCAGGTTCAACAAGCGTATACGACCAAATCTTAGGTAAGAACGCTAAGAGACCATTCTTGCACGTTAGATATAGAGCCTCTGAAACTGAAGATAGAAGATACAAGACTTGGATTACAGGTTCAGCAGGTGGTGCATCCACTTCTGACTTGGATGCAATGGAAGTTCACTTCTTATCTGAGAGAGCAATATGTACTATGGGTGCTAACAACTTCGTATTGTTCGAAGACTAAGCCCAAAATCAAAACAATAGAGGGGAGGGAAACTCCCTCCCCTTTTTTTTATTTTTAATCACAGTGTCTTTAAAGACACTATTAAATTTTATCAAATGAAATTAGAATTGAAAGACAGAATTTACAAATTGACAAGGAATAAAGCACCTTTGTCTTGTATCATCCCTTCAAGAAACTCTCGTAGAGCACCTTTGCTTTACTTTGATGAGGAGAAAGGGTACAACCGAGCACTTAGATATTCACGAAACCAAAGAAGTCCATTTGAGGATGAGCAAGACGGTAACATTATTGTCGAGCCAATCATCTTTGAAGATGGTCTATTGCGTGTTCCTAAAAACAATCCTGTACTACAAGAATTCTTGGCGTATCATCCTTTAAATGGAAAGAGGTTTGTTGAAGTAGACATGAATAAAGACGCACAAGAAGAGGTTGATTTTCTTACTGCTGAGGTTGACGCATTGATTGAGGCTAAAAACCTTACCATTGACCAACTCGAATTAATGGGTCGAGTTCTATTTAACAAAGACGTTACTTTAATGAGTAATGCGGAACTAAAGCGTGATGTTTTGGTGTTTGCAAAAAGAAACCCATCGGTATTCTTGAGAGCATTGTCAGACCCAAATATTAAACTTCAGTCTACTGTTCAACAGTTCTTTGACAAGAAACTTTTGTCATACCGAAACAACAAAAAAGATGTTCACTTTAATTTGAATAACAATAAAAAACGAATGGTTAGTATCCCATATGGAGCAAACTCTGTGGAGTTTCTGACTGAATGGTTTAAAACTGATGAAGGCGTAGACGTTTTGGCTTTCCTTGAGAGTCAACTATAAGTGTTTACTATTTTATATTTAATTAATTCAAGGGGGGTCTGAAAAGACCCCTCTTTTTTTTTGATTATCTTTGTATCAAAGAATTTGCAGATGATTAACTCAGTTAGAAATACGGTATTATCTATACTGAATAAAAATAATTATGGTTATATATCACCATCCGATTTTAACTTGTTCGCAAAACAGGCTCAGATGGATATTTTCGAAGATTATTTCTATCAGTACAATTACCAAATAAACAAGGAGAATGCCCGTCAATCGGGCACAGGGTTTGCAGATATTAAAAAACAATATGAGGAAGTTATTGATACATTTTCATTAACTAACTTTTTGTATCATAGCAATTCAAATAGATTCTTTGTTCCCAATCAACTCACTACAGGAGATGATTATTTTCTTTTAAATAAAGTTCTTGTTTACACAAGGCTACTTGCGAGTGGAACAAACAATGTTTTGGGCGTTGGAACTCTGCAGGATACCACTACAGACTTTCAATCAGCAGGAGTTCAAGTAGGGGATATTGTGGGTAACACAACTACGAATAAAACTGCGTATGTTTCTAATGTAACTACAACTATTTTAACATTGGTAAGTATTGATGGAACTTCTGCAAATATTTTTACGGCACTCAATAATGGGTATGTAATATATGATGATGGTGTTGTAACGGAAGCAGAGAAAGTAACTCATAGTAAAATTACTATGCTTAACAATTCAATACTAACTGCACCATCTACTATGTTTCCTGCTTACACTCAAGAATCAACAATATTATCAATATTCCCTGTGAGTATTAATACGGTGGGTGCAGTTCAATGTCAATATATCAGATACCCAAAAGACCCAAAATGGACATATGTGAATCTTTTTGGTGGAGAGCCGTCATTTGACCAATCTCAACCTGACTATCAGGATTTTGAGTTGCCACTTGAAGATGAACCAACACTAATCTTGAAGATTTTACAGTATGCAGGAATGTCTATTAGGGAGATTTCAGCAGTTCAGTTTGCACAAGCAACTGAACAGAAAAACGATATGGATGAAAAATAATAGAATATGGCATACCTAACTACATATCAATACTATGAAAATGACGGTAACCTTCCATTGGATGCCAATTGGGGGAGTTATCAGTATGTCTCATTGCAGGACATCGTTAACAATTTTATGTTGATGTACGCAGGTAATCATAGTCTTGTCAATAACGAAGAGAGATATAAAATTTTATTTCACGCAAAACGAGCAATCCAAGAACTAAACTATGATGCGTTCAAGGAAATCAAAATTTTGGAGTTATCGGTTTGTGATACATTGAGATATGTTTTGCCACACGACTATGTGAATTGGGTAAGAATCTCTATGTACAAAGATGGTATTCTTAGACCACTTACAGAAAATATTCAAACCAATTGGAGTAAAGCATATCTACAGGATAACGACTGTAGAATTTTGTTTGACCAAGACAAAAACATTTTGGAGCCTAAGTATTCGGGAATAGACTACGATAGAATTACAGGGTCTAAAAAGAGCATCTATCTAAATCAGGGCAGCCCATTTAATGGAATGGAAGGTTACTACTACGATGGTTTGTGGTACTTTGATTATGAAATTGGTGCAAGATTTGGTTTAAATACAGAGACCGCCAACTTCAATCCTACTTTTAAAATAGACAAAAAAGCAGGTGTAATAAATTTTAGTTCAGGGATGTCAGGACAGTTGTGTATCCTTGAGTATGTATCAGATGGAATGGAAGGTGGGGACAACTCATTAATTACAGTTAATAAACTGTTTGAAGATTATATGTACGCATATATTGAATACTCCATTTTAAACTCAAAGTTAGGGGTCCAAGAGTATATCATTAACAGGGCAAGAAAGCGTAAAGGTTCTCTTTTGAGAAATGCTAAAATTAGATTAAGCAACATACATCCCGGAAGACTCTTGATGAATATGAGAGGGAAGGATAAATGGTTAAAGTAATATGGCAAATACGTCAAGAAATTTTGTTTTAGGTAGGATGAATAAAAGTCTCGATGAGAGACTTATTCCTAATGGAGAGTACGTTGATGCACTTAATGTTCGACTTGGCTCTACCGAAGACTCAGAGGTTGGTTCTGTAGAAAATAGCAAGGGTAATACTAAGATTACTACTCTTTCTTACGCAGGTGAAACACTCTCAAACCAAGCAAAATGTATTGGTGCGTATGAGGATGGTACAAACGAAACTCTTTATTGGTTTGTGCACGACCCTGATTTTTCAGGAAGCATATCTCCAACAGGTAAACTTGATTTGGTTGTTTCTTTAAACGTCAAAACCAATGTACTAACGTATCACGTCATTAGTATCAATGATGGCTTAAATATAGACACTGTTCTAAATTTTAACCCACAGTATTTGATTACGGGTGTAAATCTCGTAGACAATGAGTTGTTATTTTGGACTGATGATTACAACCCACCGAGATTCATAAACATCAATAGAAACTATCCAAACCCTGTAAGTACAACAGATGGTATTATTGCAGAAGACCTTCTTGTTATCAAGAAACCACCTGTAAACTCTTTGACGGTTACACCAATTAGTACCGCTTCACAGAACAACTTCTTGGAAGACCGATTTGTATCCTTTGGATATAGATACAGATATGAAGATGGAGAGTATTCAGCGACCTCTCAGTTTTCTAATCCATCGTTTTTGCCGGGGGCTTTTAGATATGATTTTGCTACAGGTGGTAATACAGGTATGCTAAACATTACAAATGTTTCCAACTTGACATACAACTCAGGCGGTCCTCTTGTGAGAGGAATTGACCTTCTTTGGAAGGATATGCAAACAGGGAATATTCGGGTTATTGAGAAACTCAACAAAGATGATTTAGGTCTTATCAACAATACAAATTACACCTACACATTTAGCAATAGTAAAATATTTACCGTGCTTCCTGAAAGCGAGATTCTTAGGTTGTACGACAATGTACCAAGACTTGCTAAGGCTCAGACAATGATGGGTAATAGGTTGGTGTATGGTAATTACTTGGAGCAGTACAATCTTCTAACTCTTGGCGGATTCCCTACCAAACTTGAATATGTAACAGAACTCGTATCAGAAGCCATTGGCTTGGAGGAAATCCCTGATACGACATCGAATGCTAATTACCTTTTTGGTGGTTCAAATACGGTAATCAATGGAACATTTTCTCTTGATTTTAATGGCATTGACTTAGTTGCGGGTGCGGTTATTGATATTCAATTCCGATTTCTGCATTATAATTTTACGGGACCAAACCCTCCAAATGCCGTTACCACACAGACAGAGATAAACTTTCAGTATATCTTGCCTCAATCTTTTGCGAGTGCATATGACCTTGCAACAAGTGTAGATTTTACTGAAAAAATAGGTACTGCTGCAAACATTCAAACTGTTGCAAACTGTGGCTCAGGAACAACACTCACAGATTTGTTCAATTGTTCTTTGCCAAGCACATTGGATTCACTTCAAAAATTTGATTCAGGAATTAATACTGCAAACGAGCCTATTCAAATTATTACTTCGCCTTCCTCTACAGAGATAGGATTTCAATTGCTATCTATGAGGTATGTAGATGACCCATTGGCAATCACGCAATTGGCATACGAATACTATAGCATCACACTTGTTAGTGCAACATACCAAAGTGTGGGCAATCCAAAGAGCCTTCATAGCAATAGGAGTTATGAGGTAGGGATTGTATATATGGACGAGTTTAATCGTGCTACCACGACTTTGGTAAGTAAGAATAATACTGTTTACGTTCCGTGTAGTTTATCTGATTTAGCAAATAAAATCAGGGTAACAATCCCAACTACTCAACTCGCACCGAGTTGGGCGACACGATACAAGTTTGCAATAAAAGCAGATAAAGAAAATTATTTTACTGTTTACAGTTCTTTTTTCTTTAGAGACCCTGCCTCAAGTGCAGATTATTTCTTACTTGAAGGGCAGAACGCAAGAAAAGTAGAAGAAGGTGATTTGCTTATTGTAAAAGCAGATACCAACGGAGCACTTACACGATGTGCTTATGCATCGGTATTAGAAAAGAAAGCACAATCATCGGACTTCTTAGACCCGCCTCCTGTAGATGCTTCAGGGATACAGTTTGCTGTACCTGCAGGGGTATATATGAAAATCAAAGCCACACAGTTTTCAACAACAATAGGTGATTTGCCTGTTGTAAATTATGGAGAACGAAGTGACGATGGAGAAGGGTGTAGAGTAGTGAACTATGCTGTAGTTAGGGAAGACCCTAATTCACCGGGTAATTTTATTGATTACACGATACCTTCGGGGTCTCGTATTACTATTGTTATAGATAACTTTAGAAAAGGAAATTTAGATACACTCTTAGGTAATGTACCTCCAAAGAAATGGTTTGTTGATGCTACATTTACAGCATCTCAAGAGTATGCCAATTTTAAGGATTGGTTTGATGGGGACCATATTGCTAATGCATTAAGTGGACAAGCGATTACTGATGGAACAGGTGTTACGGGTCCTAACTATAACCCTGTAATGAATGGCGGTTTCGCAGCGTGTGGAACAAATAACATCTCTTGTTATTTTAGAGACAATGTAGTTCCCGGTGCAACTGAATTTATGGTTAGGAGTTCGGAAGGATATAGTGGTAAAAATAAGAAAGTTACTCTAAAAGTTTCTATTGAGGTTATTAGAAGCACCTCTTTAATGGTGTTTGAAACAGAACCTCAAGATGCTGCTCCTGATGTGTGGTATGAATCGTCAGTATCATATCCTATAGACTCCTCTACAGGATACCACGAAGGAAACGTACAAAACCAAACGGGCTCTAATCCTGCTATTATTGATACACAGTTCTTCAACTGCTATTCATTTGGTAATGGGGTAGAGAGTTATAAGATTAGAGACTTTATAGACACCAAAGAGTTGTTGTTGGGCAACAGGGTTACCACTACTTCTGCTCAAGACTATGGAGAGGTTAGAAGATTTGCTGACCTCACCTATAGCGGGGTGTATAACGATGAGAGTAATGTAAATAAACTAAATGAGTTCAACCTTGGTTTGTTGAACTTTAAACCATTAGAGGATAGTTATGGTCCTATCTACCTACTTGATGGTAGAGAAACAGACATCTTGACGCTTCAAGAAGATAAGATTTCTTTTGTTTTAGCAGGTAAGAACTTACTTACCGATTCTACAGGAGAAAGCACAGTAGCATCGGTTCCACAAGTTTTGGGTACTCAAGTTGCAAGAACCGAAGAATATGGAATTAGTTTTCATCCTGAGAGTTATGCAAAGTGGGGATACGATAAATTCTTTACTGATGCTAAACGAGGTGCAGTAATTCAATTGAAAGGAACGTCAGGACAAAACGAACAACTAAGTGTTATCTCTGAAGCAGGTATGCGTTCTTGGTTTAGAGACTTGTTTCTTGAATCTTTCAATACTCAAAAACTTGGTGGGTTTGACCCATATATGAATGAGTTTGTTTTGAGTTCAAATGATGAATTATTAACATCGGATATAGAATGTATTGAGTGTGGTATTTCAAAAACATTGCTTGTAAAAGAGTCATTTGATTTCTGCGTAGATTTAGGAAACCTTGTCGGTCAAGCATCAATTACTTGGAATTTTATTTCGGGTGATGCCATTAACATTAATGCAATTTACAATAATACTGCATATTATGGTGTAGGTGGTGAAGGTACTTTACTTGTCGATAAAGACAGCGTTAGTGTAAACACAATGAATATCACTGTTGGTTCTTCGGGAACTTCTGAAGTTCAGATTACCATAAATTGTCCTCGAGCACAAACCATTACGATTGTTCAGGTTTGTTTCTCTAACAACAATGAAGCAAGTCAAATTATTCACAATGAATACAGATGGGTGGATGGAACATACATTTCTCCTTTACATTCAGCATCTGTTCAATTGTTATCAGGAACAACGAATCCTCTTGTGTCTCAATATGATGTAGTTTCAGGACCTCAAGGTGCAGGATTTATTCCTGCTGATGGTGCAGTCGTTTCGATTATTTCGAATAAGAGAGCACCTATTGATGACTTTGTGTTTAATCCTTCAACCGATGGATTCAAATATTTAAGGTCAGCTACGTTGTACAACAACACTCCTACTGATATGGCAGCATTGTTAGCTGCAGCAAATGACGCAACGCCAATCACGGGTAGTTCACCTACCTATGAGGCAGCATTCACAATGCCAACGAGCAATGACCCATACCTGTACTTGATTTACAACTACAGAAACGCTACAACGGTTGATTTGTGTTATTCAACTATTAGTACGACTGATGCTTGTTGCAATTGTTCTGCTACTGAGTCCAATTTGTTAGTGAGGCAATGTAGAATTGATGATACCATTAATGAAGGAGTAATTAGTTCATTAGGCGGTGCAGTAATAGGAGACTTCATCGCTGATGCGGAGGAAGGTTGCTATTGGGAAGTACTCTCTAATACTCAGGACCCTGTAACAATTAATAATTATACGATAGACCCATTGGTTACTGATTGTACAGATGTTTGTTTCACTGTTAGTGCACTAAACAACAACCCTACGAATCCACAGGCAATTGATTATATTGATTGTGATGGAAATCCATTAGTTACAGACAATATTTCTCCCGGTGAAGAAATTCAATTCTGTGTAAGTCAGTTAGGTTTTGTCCCCGAGGATATAACGATAACACAAATAGCTTGTGGGTGTACACCTTAAAATTAAATAGATATGGCAACATTAGGTAGTTATTACATAGATGGACCAACATTAGCAACTGCTACGGCAGTGTTTACAGATGCTGCTATGACCACACCTGCTGCTGATGGGTGGTATTCTGATAGTACATCTGTCAGAGAGCAGATAAGTGGAGTTCTTAGTATTGTACAAACTTGCGAATCATGCCCCCCATAACATAAAGTGTCTTTAAAGACACAAAAAAAATATTAAATTGTATTAATAATGGCAAATTACACAATAACATATAGCGAAGGAGTGAAAGGATTTCCCTCTTTTTATTCATTTTTCCCTGATTTTATGATGGGTATGAATCAGTTTTTCTATACTTGGAAAGGTGGTAATTTGTATCGTCACAATACAAATAACGCATACAACCAATACTATGGTGTAAGCTATCCTTCTACAATAACGAGTATTTTTAATGAGTCACCTCTTGAGAATAAGTTGTTTAAGACTATCAACTTAGAGTCAGATGATTCTTGGGAAACTACATTGATTACTGACATTCAAACCACAGGGTATATTAATGATGATTGGTTTGAGAAAAAAGAAGCCTCGTGGTTTGGGTTTGTTAGAAATAATGGACCAACGGGTGCTGCTACGAATGAGTCGGAATGGGAACTTCGTTCTTTGAATGGTATTGCTCGTAGTATTTCAGTTGTTGAAGTTCGTTTTGTTTCTGCAGAGATAAACTTTGACTTGGCTATTAATATTGGAAGTATCATTAGTGTTGGTGATTACTTATATTTTGCAGTTCCACCATATAATACTCCACAATTTGCAGGAGAAGTAACACAGATTACTGTAGATAAACCAAATGGAATAAATAGGATTTATGTTGATACAAGTCTTTCGGGCGTGGTCAGTCCTATTCCGATTCAAGATGCGTATTACTTGTATATCAAGAACCCAATTGCAGAATCTCACGGTGTATTAGGACACTATTGTCAGTTTACCGTAGAACTTCCTGTAGGCAAAGCACAAAGCAAAAGTGAGTTATTTGCAGTGGAGTCTGAAGTGATGAAATCTTATCCTTAAAAATTATATCTTTGTGTAAAGTATGTCGTTAAAAATAAGACCATTAATAGACACTGATTACGATGAAATTCTGATTGGTTGGTGGCAAGATTGGGAGTGGGAACCACCAAAAAAAGACTTCCTCCCGCTAAATGGAGTTGGTGGCATGATGGTTTTAGATGATGAAACTCCTATTTGTGCAGGGTTTACCTACACAACTAATTCGGGAGTTGCTTGGGTTGATTGGATAATTTCTAATAAAAATTACCGAAAAAAACCTGAGAGAAGTCAAGCTATTGAAGGTTTGATTGAGTCATTAACAGCGATATGTAAAAAGTCGGGACATAAATATGTGTACGCATTGATAAAAAATAAACCATTGATTGAAGTGTACAGAAAATTAGGGTATATGCAAGGAGATAGTTACACTACAGAAATGATAAAAACATTATAATATGGCAATCGCAACCGCAACCGCATTAGCAATTGGGGCTTTAGCAGCAACAGGTATGTCTACAGGTATGTCTTTTGCTCAAGCAAGACAACAAAAAAAACTTCAAGAACAAGCAGACGAAAAAGCTGCTGAGATGATGGAACAGGCAAGAAGGAAACTTGAGGTAAATGTATACGAAGAACTTGCAATTGCAAAAGAACCTTATGAATTACAAAGAGAAGCACTTCTAACTCAGGGTGCAACTGCTCTTCAAGCAGGTGTCGAAGGTGAGGCAAGAGGTGCAGCAGCTACTGCAGGTAGAATTCAGTTGGCTCAACAGGCAGGACAAGCACAAACCCGTGCTGCAATGTCTCAAGAAATTATGGACCTTGAAAAACTTACGGCTGCAGAAGAATCACGTCTAAGAGATATTGGTGTACAACTTGACTTAGGTGAGGTTGAGGGTGCTCAAATTGCATCAAGAGAAGCAGCAATAAACAGAGCACAGGCAATGCAACAAGGTATTGAAGGTGCTACTTCAATGGTTCAACAAGGAATTGCGTTTGTTCCTTTATACCAACAAAACAAAGCAGCACAACAAGGGGCAATTAGTCAGATGCAGTTTAATCCTGATGAATTTTCTACATTTGGTGATGTTAAAGGTGGTGCAGGTGGATTGGGTCAAGCAGGTACAGGATTTTCTAACTTAGACTTTGAAGCCATTGGTCAAATGTCGCCTAAACAGTTTAGACAATTCAATAGAGCACTTAAACCTGAGCAAAGACAGATGTTGTATATGAATCAGCAGTACACGGATTTCTATAATAATCCATTTAATCAAGCAGGATTTGGGGCTACCAATCAGTAAAGAATAAAAGATGGCAGGTACTTATTTTAAATACGCAGAAAGGAACGCACAAGACCAAATAAATTGGGCAGAGGTCGGTAAGAATATGTCGGATATGCTCTTGGAAGAGGCTCGTATCCGTGAAGAAAAGAAAGCAGCTATCGACCAAGCATCAAGAGAATTTGGTGAGGTTTTGGCTAATGCTCCCACAGGAGATTACGATGCGGGGAATACTTTTGCATTGGATTATGCAAATTCTGCACAAGAGATTAGATTAATGCAAGACACGCTGCTTAAGTCAGGGCAGTTGAAAGTTAAAGATTATTTGATTGCACGTCAAAATGTAAATAGCGGAACCAATCAAATCTTTGACCTTGCTCAAGAGTATCAAAATGAGTACAGTTTAAAGATGAAGCGTTTTGAGGATGGTTTATCTTCAGGTCGTGAGGTTTGGGAAATGGAACAAGCCGAGGGTCTTGCTAATCTAAGGGCATCAGGTGGGTATATCAATCCAACCAATGGCGTTGTAAGTATCGGCAAAAAAATAAAGAACGAAGAAACGGGTGTTATGGAACTTAGCCAAAACCCTAACGACTTCGTTACTGTAAACGAACTCAGAGGAAGACTAAAGCAACAATATAATAGATTCAATGTGAGTGAAAAAACTGCTGCTGCCGTAGAGAGATTGGGTGAGCAGGAACAAGCCATTACCATTATGGCAGGAGAGGGTGGTCTAAACCAAATCATCAGTGATATTGACTCTAAGAGAGGTGATTACACCTTAGAAGACGAGGAAGTTGTCCGCACTTATAAGGAATGGGAAAAAGATACCATCTCTTCTTTGATGGTAAATCCAAATGATATGGCATCAGTGCTTTCTGATTATAAGGTTACTACTGCTAATAAAGAAAATTATACATTTACTTACGATAAATCAGAGTGGGAGAATGATACATCAGGCAAACTCATCTTTATTGATAGAAGTAAGAATGCTGCAGGAGAAGTGGTGATAAAAAGCGGTCAAAAAGAAACCGTAGAAGAAGCACTTAGAGTTGGCATCCGTGCTGCTATTGATGAGAAGAGACAAATCAAAGGCTCTAATAGACCATTTAAGCCATCGGATGTAAGAGAAGGTGAAGGTGTAAAAGATTCACAAGTAGAAATTATGTCTAATATCAGTGCTCTTTATTACGGTGATGATAACGAAGTCGGTAGTTCTATATCTGCAATCCGTGGTCTTAACGATAACATTGAAAAACTTCGTAGAACACCTACAGGTATTGAAATCACAAAGGCAGACGGAAGTGTCGAACTTTTTAACTTTAAAGATAAAAACGGAAACATAAAATCACAAGGTGAATTCATTGAGGGTATTGCCAATAAGTTGATTCCTGATAAACTCAGAATTACAAACTTCGATGAGATTGCTCAGAGAGGCAAAATTAAATTCGACAGAGAGTTTAACCCCACCTCTAAAGGATTTGAAGAGGTGCAAAGAGAAAAACGCCTTGGATTCGATGAAACATACAACAAAACCGAAGGTGCTAAACTTGACTTGACAACTATTAAATTCGGTGTAGGCGCAAGTAATTCAAAAGCACAAGAGGAGGCAGTTTCAACGATAGATAACTTTGTTAAAAATATTAGAGGATTAGACGGATATAGTGCAAGAGCATTCAGTGGGTTTGCAGGTGGGTATGGTGTGGTTGTGGAAGATAAACAGAGTAAAACGGCGAAAGAAATTAGATTAGACACCGCAACACCTCAACTATTAGAACAATTTAAACAAACATTGCTTGGCATTGGACTGAATAATAGTAAATTTTTAATGAGTCAGGACGAACAGAAGTCTTACGTTGACCAATATGGAGTTGTTAAACCGGGAACACAAACCACTACAACAGGTGGTGGCGGTACTGTACCAAGAAATTAAATAGAAGGATATGAATGAAGAATATTTGAGAAAACTGTATGATTACCTTACCTCAAATGACCCAACATATGCAGACGATGTTCCTTTTGAGCAATTTGTTTCTCAGATGGGAGAGAATCAATACGCTGCAAAAATATATGGGTATCTTGGAGATGCTGACCCTACCTACAAACAAGATGTTTCGGTAACGGACTTTCTTGGGAAAATCCGAAAAAAAAAAGACCAACCCGTTTCGGTTTCTCCTTCAGAGGATGGTTTATCGGAGCAACCAAAGACTGAAATCCCTGCTTTTTCCAACCTTGACCTAAAAGGTATTTTAGAAAACCAAAAAGTTAACCCAAGAGACACAAGGGAAGATGGATATGTAGACCCGATGTCTACCATTGGTATGTATCCCGATGAGGAAACTCTTCAAAGAGCACGGGCACAACAGTTTGCTGACCTTACATACACCAATCAACAGATTGAGGCAGAAGCCCCTGTATTGGCAGAAGTAAAAATAAGGGAAGAACAAATTAAAAAAGACCAAGAAGAGGCACTACAATTAGAGAGACAAGCGGTTATCGAGTCTCCTGAGTTTGAGAGTGCTTTAGCTTATATTAATAAAGAAATTATCAAGGAAACAGAAGAGGATGTAGTTCCTTTGATGAATAAACTATACGGTAAGTATGGTTTCTTTTTTAGACAAGTGGGTTTGGGTGACGCAATGGAGGTTGTTTCCTCTGATGGTGAGGTTCTTGAGATAGACCTTGACCCCTACTTTGACTCTACGGCATCTGAAGAGAATATCAAACTCAAAAACTTTATCAGAAGTAAGGTTGTAAAACCATCTGAAGCAGCAGAAATCGTTGAGTCAAATCCTGTGGTGGCTGCAATGAAAGCCAAAAATCTCAGAGACAAATCAAGATTGAATCCTGATGGAACAGAGTCTACAGTGATGATGGCATCGGCTGAGGTTGATGGTAAGTTTGTAGCATACCCAACTTTGTTTCCTACCAACCCTGATTTCTACGGAAGAAACCCTGAGTGGTGGACAGAATTGGATGGCAAGGAAGCCTATGAAGAAGCACTAAAGCGAGGAGAGGTTTTCTATTTTGATACCGAGAAAGAATCACAAGATTTTGCTGAAGGTTCTTGGAAAGACTTTACATCAGTTGACGCTGAAGCCGATAGGTTCTTCAAGGAAAGAGGTGCAGACTACATTGGATATAAGACTGCCTATGACAACTACGAAAACGCAATGGATGCCATTGAGTTTATCGATAGAGCACCATTTAAGTATGAAGACCTTAGTGATGAGGAAAAAGCCAAGTATGGTAAATACTATATTGATGGCAAACGTAGAGACAACCTTGGTCAGTTCAAGCAAGAAGCAGAAGCAGTTGCCGATGAACTAAGACCTGTGGTCAACGATACTGATAATCGAACACTGAGAGAAGACTTTGATGTGTATATGAACGAGCAGTTCAATATCAAGGCTCGTGAGGCAGTGACGACAAATATAATTGCAAAAGAAAAAGAGAACGAACTACAGACAGAATCTCTACAGTATTTTGGTTTGACATTAGAACAGCTATCTGAGTACACACCTACCAACGACAACGAAAAAACAAAAAAAGATATTCTACTTACAGGATATAAAGATGCTCAAGCCGTTAGTCAAGAGGCAGCCAATAAGTACGAGGTTGCTGAAACCTTTTACAATGCTAAGTTTGATGAGAGTGTACACCAACAATGGGTGGAAGATTGGGCAGCAACAAGCAACTCTTGGGATAGTGGATACGCACGAGGCAAGGCAGCAGAAGAAATATTAAAGATTTCTTTAGGTATTACTGACCTTGACGAAGACGCAGAACTCGATGAAGTTTCTGCAGCCATTGTAGCCAATCTACAGGAAGGACAAACAGGCAGACAAGGTCGTGCTGAATATCGTTGGCATCAGGCTCGTGGATTCCAAGAGGCTTTTGATGTACTTAAAGACGACCCTCTTGAATTAGCAGCAAACTTTGTTGCAGGTAGTTTGTCGCAGATGTTTCCATATGGATGGAAGATTTTTACTATTGGTGCAGGTTCAGGTGCAGCCACAGGTGCAGGTATTGGAGCCACAGGATTTGTTACAGGTCCCGGTGGTGTTATAACTACGGGTACAGGTGCATTGGCAGGTTTAGGGTATGGTGTAAAAACAAGTATGGCTGCTATTAGTTTGTCAATGGAATACACCAACGCTGTATTGGACGCAGTATCTAACCAAGGATTAGACCCAATGAACCCTAACGAACTAAAGGAAGCGTTGCAAGACGAAACTGTTTGGAATGAAGGTCGAGAGATTGGTTTGTCTCGTGGTATTCCAATTGCTATTGTTGATTTCCTTGCAGCAGGGGTTGCAGGTCGTGTATTTAAGGTTGGTAGTGTTGCAGGTAGAACAACGAGAATCGCAACGTATAGCAGCCCCTATGTAACAGGAAAAACCTTTGTGGTAAATGCTGCAGGTAGAACAACGAGAATCGCAGCAGGATTAGGTGAGCGTATTGTATTTGACCCATTAGCAGAAGCCACGGGTGAATACTTAGCACAATTAAACGCAGGTCAAGAGATTAGTGGAAAAGAAATCTTTGCGGAAGCGTGGGGTGGTATTGGTAATAATGCACCTGCAGCAGCCGTAAATATGGCTCTTGATGCAAGAGCACGGAACAATGCAACTTTGGCAAATAATCTTGCCAACATCTACTTCATTGCGGAAGAGAGTTCTTCTGACAGTAAGATTTCAAGTTGGGCAAACAATATGGAGCGTTTGGGTCAGATTAGTTCTGAGCAAAACCAACGTATCCAACAGAACGTAGGTCTTAGACGAGACGCTAAAAATCTTTTAGAGGTAGGTGAGGGTCGTGTAGAGAATTTGGTTTCCCCTGCAAATAAAGGTGTGCAAGCACGAACAATGGAGTTGTTGGCAGCCAAAGAAGAGTTGTCATCTACAACAAATAGAAGAGAAGTATTCCGCAACAAGATTAAAGATATCAATGTGGAACTCGCAGAGATTGCTGAGACAAAAACTCTTAGACCAAAAGAACAACAAACCATCCTTGCGGGTACAGGCGTATTAACATTGCCTGAACAGTCAACCGCTACAGACATTCGTCAGGGAATCAAGAAATATCTCATCAAAGGGAAAGCATACACAAGACAAGAATTCCTTTCTCGCATTGGTGACATGAACAAAAAGAGACTCCTCAAAGTAAGACCACAGGTGATTAACGATGATGAAGTTCAGAATATTTTAAATCAAAAATTAGATAAAGATGCCGTTCCAATCAGAGAAACAGAGACGTTGGCTTTGGAAGAACAAACCGGAGTTAGCGAGGAAGTGGGAGCAGAAGTACGGGAAGAAACCACAAAACCTACGACCCTCGAAACGGAGAGGGATGTAGAGATACTTGCTCTTCCTGAACCCGTAACCCGACCAACGAAAGAAGATAAAGCAGCATTTGAAAACAATACCCTTGAGCCTGAACGCTTAGATGGTATTCTTTCTGCTATTGTAGATAAACAACTTGAAAACAAAAAACTTACACCTTTCCAACAACAGATTGCTGAGGCGAATAAAGAGAGGTTGCAAGAGGTAGTGTCTTCAAAGACACTCGAACAAGAGGCAACAGAACTTGAAGAGGTTCTTGCATTGCCTGAAGCAGAGGTTACAGAGCAAAAAACACCTGCTGAACCTGTTGAGATTGCTCCAACCGAAGAAGAGACTCAATTGACTTCAGATGTTGAGACGTATGAAATGGAGATTGAAGACCTTCAGAACGAGATTGAAATCGAGAAAGGAAATCTCAAAGAAGGATTGGATGAATTAGATGCCAAGATAAAAGAGATTCGTGCGTCCAATAGGAACAGAGCAACAAAGGCAGACCTTATTGCAGACCTTCAAGCACAAAAGCAAGACCTGAAAGATGAACAAAACAGTTTGATTGACTCTTACAAGGAGGATATTAAAGCACTCAAGTCAGACACAAGAAAGGCACAGAGAAGAATTAAGAAATTAGAGGGGCAGAGACAACCAAAGGTTGACTTCCGTATGCGTGATGAAGCACAGTTTGTTCCTGTCGCTGATGAAGTTCGTGAGATTACTGATGTCATCAATCAACAAGAGTCGGGTAATGTAGGTACTAACTTGGATGAAACCGTTGATGGTGTAACTATTGACGCAGCAAACCTCAACGAGAGAACAACTCAGGAGTTACCGTCTATTGCAACCCTTCAGATTATCGATGGTATTCCAACCATCTTTACTATCTCTGACCAACTCACTATAGGTACTGCCTTTAATCCACAAACAGGAACAACAATTGATAATCTCAAAGGCGGTCTTGGGTTTAACGGAACAGTTAACAACGAGAACACTGCGTGGGCAAACACTACAGAGAAAGAGGCAGCAGACCTATTGAAAAAAGCATTACAGGTATACGAGGCAAACAAACTAATATTCGAAAAGTTTTGGGCAGCCAATCCTGAAATCAATGGTCTTGTGCCAATGGCGGTTGTGAAGATGGGTGAAGGCTCGATACTATCAAATGAGGCTACCTTCCGTGTTCTTCAAGATAACCTGACCAAGATTCCAAGAGAGAACAAAGTCAATGCGATGAATGCTCTTCGGAAGTCTGTACAAGAAGCAATAGACACGAAACAGGAAGCCATCAACAAGGGCAACCTTACAAAAACCGCTAAGAAGATATACCTCAAGGATATTGGAAATTACGATACAATGCTACAACTTTTTGAATCGCAGAGAGTCGAGAGTATTGACGATGTGGTGACCAATGAGTTTATTAGTTTCTTGAGTCTACCTGCTCGAAGAAAATTGATTGAGCAGATTACTTACGGTCAACCGCAAAGAGTAGGTGCAAAAAAGAAACCAACAAAAGGAAACAAGGCTGTTCCTAATGTTTTGAAGGAAGGATTGGATAAAGAGTCGTTTACTCTCATACATCTTGCACCAATCACCGATGTGATTACGGAGCCAACACTTGAGAATGTACCACAGAGACACATCATTGCTTTGGCGGGTGTTGATGTTTTGAATCCTGAAATCATTAAAAATGTAGACCATCCAAACTATAAGTATGGTCTTAAAGGAAAAACTATCGGTATCCTTGAGAACCCTGTATCTATCACAAGAGCATTCCCACAAGCGTATCAAAACGCAGTGGCAGGTCTTGTTGTTGAAGAGCAGAAAGGAAAAGTAATTACTGAGAAGCAGAGAGAGAGAGCAACCAAGGAGGAAAGAGAGGCGATGCCTGAAGTAGGTGAACTTGCTCCATCAAGTGTAGAAACCATATTGATGCAGACTGTTGGTGTTCAGATTGGTTTACCGGGGTTAGAGTTTGTTGGTGCGATTGCAAAAAACAACTTGTCGGATGTGGTTAAACTGATATCCTTTATGAATGTTGCATTCCCTGCTGTAAACATCTCAACCGATATGAACACTTTCAATAATGTTATTGAGGGTGATGGTGTTAGAGTTTACCTGAAGGGCGATGAAATCATTTATGGTGTTACTGTAGATGGTGATGTCTACATCAACCCTGATGTACACAATAACAAATCAGAGGTTTTCAACACTGCCATCCACGAGATGGGTCACGTTTGGACTGATTACCTACAAACATCTAAAAAGGGTAGAGAGATTTATAGCAAGGGTATTGAACTTGTAAAGCAAGACCCTGAATATCAGAAACAACTCAAGCGTTTCAATGGCGATTCGCAAAAGGCAGCTAATGAGACATTGGCTATCTTGATTGGTAACAAAGGACAGACAATTGCTGATGCATCCTTGAACTCTAAGTTTACGGAGTGGTTGCTTGGGATGTGGAAATACATTAAGTCTCAGTTCACACAAACGAAAGACTTTACGGAAGAGCAAATCCAAAACCTTACTCTTGATAAGTTTATTGGTGCTGCACTTGCAGACATCTTTGCGGGCAAAGAGATTAAACTCACAGACGCACAACTTAAACAACTCAAGAATCCTGATGCTGCATTCAGTATGGGATTGTCTATGGATGCTATTATTGAGCGTGGTAGAGCAAACGGATTCTCTGATGCATCTATTCGTGAGGTACTAAAGAGCAGAGGATTCAATGCTGCGGATATTAATCAAGCACTTGAATATAAAGTTGACCTGTTCACCACCATGCCAAGAGAGTTTGAACGTATTGAAGGTGGTATTCTACAGGCAAGTAAGTTGTTTAATGATTTGCGTACAGAGTTAAATAAGTGGGCTACATCAGGGCGACCAAACATCATAGGTGAGAAGAGGGTGAAGACTTTTGCTGAGATTCGTCAGAAGGCGATGGATTTGATGAAGGAACATCCTATCTATAAAGCACAGAACGACCAAGTGCAGATGGAAATTATGAGTGCATTTGACCGTTCATTAGGATACCGTGTAAACCCAAGTGTACAAAAAGAAATTTCTGCTATTAGAAATAATCTAAGACAACGCAAAATTGGAGAGAAGAACTTGCGTGAGGCACAGATTAGATTGAAGAACTTCATCAGAAATTCTTTACCTAAGTCAGGAATCTATACTCAAGCACAAATCAATCGCCTAACTAAGATGATTACCGAAACTAACCTCGACAACTTTGAGGCACAAGCCCTTAAGGTAATGGAAATTGTTGAGCAGCAGAGAGAAAAGATTAGAAAGGAACGGCTAAAAGAAGTCTACAATATTATAAAGACCAAGGCAAAACCTGCTATGACCAAGACAGGTAAACGTAGAGCAGCGGGGTTAGATGCTATCGGACAAGAAACATTCGCTGCTATAAAACCTGTAATGGATGCTGTATTAAAGAATGACTTGGAATCGTTAGAGAAACTTAATTCTTTCTTGAACGACAACGCCAATGAAATTAATGAAGCCCTTGACAAGTACACAAGAGGTGAGCAGTTAACAACTAAAGAAAGTAGATTACTTGCTCAACAGTTGGCTTATGATTCATTTGCAGAACTAAGTACAGCTTCTTTGGAAGAAGTGGAACAACTACTTACTGAGGTAAAAGAAGCTAAGAAAGAATCAATCCTACGATTCAAGACGAGAAGACTTGAACGTGCTGCTCGTGCAAAAGCAGTTGCTGACCTTGTTACAGAACAGATTAAAGAAACAAATTCTGCATTGTTTGATGAAAACGGGAAGGTATTGGATGCTAATGAAAGAAATGATGTGGCTGATGACATCAGAGCATCGCTTCAAAAGTTTAAATTAAAAGAGGCATACCAAAAAATAAGGAGTAGTTTCTTCAAGACAAAAGCAGGAGAGCAAATCACTGCATTTAAGAATTGGTTTAGACACTTAGGTACGCTAACCAACCTTCTTGATAGAGTTACTGATGGTAAAACCATGTTCACTGATTATATCTACCGTAGACTAAATCGTGCTGATGAGATGTACAATGTTGGATTGTTTGAAATACAAGCCAAATTGGATAACATCGCAAAACAGGCAGGTATTGATGGTGGTAGGCGTGGTGTAGATATGCTGCTACACGGCATTGGTATTCAGCAACTTCAGGTTATTAGAAGTAAAACGGGTAGAGAAAGATTAACTTATTTAAATGGAGACCAATTACTACGCATTTATGCACTTAGTAAGAACTCTATTCAAGCAAAGAAGTTAGCCAACCAAGGAATCACAGAAGATGTCATCGCTGACATCGCTACTATCCTTGGTCCTGAACTTACTACTTATGCTGATGGCGTGGTTAACTTCTTGAGTAATGAATACTACGAGAGCATCAATCAAGTTTATGCTACGGTAAACAATGTAAACTTAGGATTCGTAGAGAACTACTTCCCAACAAGAACATTACAGGGTAAGGTAAACTCTAAGTTGCTCAATGATGGAGATTTCAATGGAATCTTCAATGCTGAAACTTCTCCTGCATTCAAAGAAAGGGTAGACCAAAAATCTGACATTGAACTTAAGGCGGGTGACTTTACAAGTGTACTTCAAGACCACATCCAAACGATGGAGAAGTACAAGGCGTTTGCCGAGACGAGTCAGCAGTTGAATGACTTCTTTAGAGTAGAAGCCGTAGACGCATTGTTAGAGGTAACAGGACTAAAGAAAGCAGTGAAAGGTGCAATCAACTTTGCCATCAATCCAATGGCAGGGAAGAATGGCGATGGCATTGAGCCAAGTATAATGGAAAAACTACAAAACAAGTTTACGAGTTTTGCTTTGGGATTCAAGTTGGTTCAGATTCCAAAACAGGCATCATCGTTTATTAACGCATACGAAGAATACAGTTATTTCCCGCCTAACTCAAGAGTGCCAAGGGTTATTCAGTCACCCATTGACCTTGTAATGTTTATGGTGGATGGTGCACGAGTTCTTGGTAGTATGGCTCTTGATTTGGTAGGTAAAGATGGTGCGATTCACCAAGCAATGGAGATGTCTGCCACATTCCGTAAGCGTATTGAGCAGGGTCTTGAGGGCGATGTATATGGGTTGGAATCAGGCTCACAAACATTTAAACCTCTTGACAAGAGTATGTCTAAAGTTGCAAGAGCAAGAAGAGCGTTGCGTACAGGTGCATCTGCTCCAACAGTCATCGGTGATGTTATGGGGGTTATGGGGTATATGATTAACTACAAGCGTAACATCGCTAATGGTATGAGTAAAGCCGAAGCATTGGAAGCCTTTAATAACTACAACGCTACGCAGCAATCAAGACGAGGAACTGATAAGATTCCATTACAGTATAGCAATAACGCTTTGGTTCGTGGTTTTACGATGTTTGGAAGTACCCTGTTCTTGCAAATAAACAAGGTAATGTCTTCAGCAACTAATATGTCTCGTTCTATTTCTGAAGGTAATATGCCAAGAAAACAAGACATCCGTGCATTCTACTTGAACCTTTCTATTGCCAACGTATTGTTCGTAGGTGTATCTAATATAATGATGTTCATCAAAGGTGATGACGAAGACAGGGAGGCTGCATTAGATAAGATGAGAGATGCAATGCTTGGACTCAACCTGTTGTACCAAATCCCATATGCAGGTGCGATGTTTGAATCATTAGACCCCGGTGAGAGATTGGAAGCGTTAGTTACAGGTAAAGAATACAAGAAGAAAAGAAAGATGGTTGACGATGTGGTCAATCCATTCACATCTGTCTCGTTCAAAGTAAATCGTTTAATGAAAGAAGAAGGATGGACAGGTGTTATTAGACCTATTGCTGAGTTAGTGATGGGTGTTCAGTTGGACCCATTCATTGGTATGTTCAACAAAGCGATGAAGCCTGAAGACCTGTTGGAGTTCGATGAGAATATGTACGACATCTTGGGTATCTCTAAATCATATCGACCTGAAGTAGATAAGAAAGGAAAGTACGAAGGTATAATGCCTGTAGGTGGTATCAAGACCAAGTCAGACTTGAAGAGATATAGCCCTGAACTTTATGAGATGAAGTACAGTGCACAAGATAGAGTCCGTAAGGAGCAAAGAGAACACCGAGCAGATATTCTTAAGAGTATGGGATATAAGGAAACTGACGGAAAACTATACCCTATTGATTAGTGTCTTTGAAGACACTTTGTAAGTACTGTGTTTGTTATCGTTGTTTTTTGTCACAATTATATGCTATATTTGTTACAAACTATTCTTATCTCAGTACCGTTATAAGCAAATGCTACATTTCGTTTTCAATAGATAAATTTCCGTTTTCAAGAGCAGTTTTATATAGATGTTCAACAGCTTCAATAATACCTATTCCCGTACACCAATCCATTATTTCGCCTCGCATATTATTTACAATCCAACATTGCAATTCAAACGTAGCTTCTCCATCTTCATCAGTAATATAACCATTGAAAATATCGTTTGGGATTTGTCCGTTTGTAAATAATCCAAACCCATCTCTAAAAATCTGCTCTTTTGTTTTTGTACTTCTCATATAATTTTAGTTTTAATAATCCGCATCAGCTTATAACAGCGTATAAAGTAAATGCTCGTTCCTCGCACTTCCCTTATACGCAAAACGTTAGGCGAAATTATCTACACACCATATAGGAGTTTTCTCACCAACATACCCACCACTTACATTATAACTAAAATACTCCATTGCATCTTCTTCTGACATATCTCTCATAAGTATTTCTATGCACTTCGATACAGAATATATCAGTCGCATTGTAGTTTCATCAACTCCGATAATGGCTTCATCAAAATTATCAGCTTTTAAGAATGTTTCATCTTCGTATTGTTCTATTATTTCGTCTATCATAACTTCGCCTAACAAGGTGTATAAGTAATGTGGTTAATAAATTTATTTTAAAATTGGAAATATGTGCAAAACCACACTACTCATACACCCAATCGTTATGTGCAATTAGTCCCATTCCCAAGTACGAAGGTTTCTGTTTTCAACACCACAGCACAAAGCCTTATCAATATCACAATGATATATCACAGTTTCGTCATTTATTCTCATGCACGTTATACCCATTAATGCACTGTTAAACTTATCCATATTAATATCGGGGTAATCTTTCAATAAGCTATCAATTTCACTTTGAACAAAACCTTCTTTGTTCTTCGTTTTAAACCCGTAAACTTTTTCTCTAATGTTTTTCATTTTTCAATCAATTAAAAGCGCATAACAATGTATATAAAGAATGGCTAAGAGTGGCTACTGTCGAGCTTAATGGGTATTTCAGGGTTTCAGATTTCCACTCGTTACTACAAACCCTTTTTCACGCCACGCTTCATATACAAACCATTATAAGTCAGTTTGCCTACGAAATACTTCCACAATAATTACACTCTCGATGTTCATCAATTATTTTAGCATTTTTACCGCAGTCAGGGCAAACCGAACTTATAGCAGCACCTAAACGAAATTCAGCATACTGTTCCATTGCATTCTCCATAAACTCATAAGCCTTGTCGCTCATTGGTTCATATTTCAATCCTGTACTTAGTCTAAATTCTTTCCAGTTTTTTTCAAGTATTTCTATTCGTGTCATAATCTTATAATTTTAGTAAAAACTTATATTTTTTTTTAAAAGTCCTCAAAGTCAAAAACATCGGCAACCATTAACCGCTGAACTTCTGCATTAATTCTGTTACTAACCGTTTTCCAATTGC
>Ga0307379_10001087_pt1 | contig 43689 bp, 35 predicted proteins | sample UN2MG_FD_202237 | JGI IMG/M metagenome (GOLD analysis project Ga0307379, IMG submission 202237) | Soil microbial communities from Risofladan, Vaasa, Finland - UN-2 | ecosystem: Environmental > Terrestrial > Soil > Coastal area > Acid sulfate soil | place: Finland: Risofladan, Vaasa | collected...
GAAACATAACATGGGAGCGGAACCGGAGGCGAGTAGAGCGTAGAGCGCAGGGCGGAGGGCGTGAAAGACCTCTAGGTTGGCGCCGATTTGATTTACGCCCTTCGCCCTTCGCTCTACGCTCGACGCGATCCGCGCCGCACATATTATCCATTCTCCAGTGCGAAGAACCTTAAATATAAGCCGGGACGGGCGGTGAGGCATGGCCCAAACACAACGGCACAACGGCACGACGGGGGAACGATTCCATTAAAAGCGTTGTGCCGTTGTGTTTAAAAGAGCGTTTAATGGGACGATACTTTTCATGAGCGAAGAAAAGGTTTATATCGGGCTCGGTGGAAATGTAGGCGAGCCGATTGTGGCGATGAGGCAGGCGCTGCGTCTGATCGAGGAGCGGGGCCTGGGCCGGGTCGCGCGGGTGTCGTCGTTTTACCGGACGGAGCCGGTGGGGCTTGTGGAGCAGCCGTGGTTCGTGAACGCGGCGGCGGAGATCGAGACGGGGGTTGCGGCGGAAGAATTGCGGGCGGGGCTGCGTGAGATTGAGCGTGAGCTGGGTCGGGAGGAGGAGCGGGTGAAGAATGGTCCGCGTCCGCTGGACCTGGACGTGCTGTTGATGGGGGAGCGGGTGATCGAGAGCGCCGCGCTCACGGTTCCGCACCCCAGGATGCACGAGCGCCGGTTCGTGCTGGAGCCGCTCGCGGAGATCGCTCCGGAGGCCCGGCATCCGGTGCTGGGGAAGCGGGTCCGGGAGCTGCTGGCGGAGCTTGGTGATCGGTCATCGGTGGAAAAGCTTGCCGCGGGTCAGGGATAGGATCATGGGCCGGATCATCGAGCTGCTCGCGTTTTTCATGATTGCTTATTTCACGCTGAAATCGTGGCTCAGGGGCCCGACGTCGTCGCCGCGTCGGGAGGGGCGGCCGGCGGGCCCCAAGAAGCATGATTTCGGGGACACGGGGGAGATGAAGCAGGACCCGGTTTGCGGGACTTACGTGGAGGCCCAGAGCGCGATTTTCATTATCCGGGACGATAAGAAGGTGTGGTTCTGCTCGGAGGGGTGCCGGGAGAAATATTTGGAGGGATTGAAGGGGGAGAGAATTCTTTAGAGAAGATATTTTTTTGCCGCAGATGAACGCGGATGAACGCAGATAATTTTTCCGGTCTTAATATCCGCGTTCATCCGCGTTTTATTATTTTTCTCCGTTCGCAGGGGTGTGGTCTGATCCGCTTTCTTCGAGCCGCCTCATCGTGTCGGATGGCTGCCCGGTGGTGGTGATGCCGGTGCAGGGGTGGACGTCTTCGGGGGCGGTTCCCTTGATGAAGGGATCGGTCCTGCGGTTTTCGGGGAGGGTGCACTCGGAGGCTCGGAGTCCGTCGGACTCGTCAATGCGTACCCACTGGATGCCCCGGGGCACGGCAAAGTCCACGGGGGCGCGTCCGCCGATTATGCGCTGCATGTAATCCACCCATATGGGGAGTGCGGCCTTGGAGCCGCTCTCGCCTCGGCCCAGGGAATAGGCGTAGTTGTCGGGTCCGACCCAGACTCCGGTGATGAGCTCGGGGGTATAGCCCAGGAACCAGGCGTCGCGGTAGTTGTTGGTGGTGCCGGTCTTTCCGGCGACGGGTCGCTTGAGGACATTGGCCCGGGTGGCGGTGCCATAGGCGACGACGGAGCGCAAGAGGTCGGTGATGATGAACGCGGTCTGCGGCCCCATGGCTTTTTCGGCGTTTTCAAAGACGGGGAAGTTGGCGGGCTCGATCCAGTCGCGGCCGTCGGACTTGATCAGGGCCAGGTAGTCCCGCCATTCGGGCTCGCCGAGCTGCTGGGGCGGCGTGGGCTGCTTGAGGCGGTAATGTCCGGCGGCGCGGCGGTCGGTGATGGTCTCTCCGTCGGTGATGTCCTCCTCGGTGATGGTGTCGGCGGCGAGTCCGGCGGGTCCGGCGTCGCTCAGCGAATCGCCGGGCGGATCGTCGGCCATGGCCATGGCGGGGACGGCGCCGGCGTCGCCGGCGGCGAGCTCCTCCTCCGATACCTTGTTCTCATATTCGAGCAGGTTGCCGTCGCGGTCATAGACGCGGGCGATGTAGATGGGCTCGAGGTAGTAGCCTCCGGAGGCAAAGACGTTGTAGACGGCGGCGAGCTCGTCGAGGGTGACCTCGGAGCAGCCGAGCCCGAGGCAGGGGAGCATGTCGAGCCGGGTCTTGACGCCGATCTTGTGGGCGTAGTCCACGACGTTTGACAGGCATACGTCCCAGGCGGTCTTGACGGCGATGGTGTTGCGGGAGTAGGCAATCGCGTCGCGCAGCGTCATCTCTCCCTTAAAGGTGCCGTCGTAGTTCTTGGGCTTGTAGCTTTCGAGGATGGGCGGGTCGTCGGGGCAGTTCCTGTTCTTCATTCCCTTGTCGAAAATGATGGGCGCATCCACCACGATGGTGGCGGCGGTGTATCTTCCGGGCGGCTCGGCGTCGAGGGCGGCGGCGTAGACGATGGGCTTGAAGGCGGAGCCGGGCTGGCGCCTGGCCTGGACGGCGCGGATGAACTCGCTCTTCGAGTAGTCGAGCCCGCCGACCAGGGCCTTGACGTGACCGGTGCGCACGGCCATGGAGAAGAGCGCGCCCTGGATCTCCGGGTCTTCCTCCAGCATCAGCCGGTAAAAGGCCTTTCCGTCCGCGGCCTCTTTTCTACTTAGAACCTTGACCTCGATCTGGTCGTTAGCTGCGAAGAGCTGGGAGGGCTTGGAGAACTTCACGCTGTTCAGCTCTCCCTTATCGTCCTCGGTCAGATAGGTCTGTACCCAGGCCATGCCCTTCTTGTCAATCATGCCGTCGCTGTGGCCGATCTTGACGCGGACCTCGCGGGAATTGTCGTCAACCTTGACCACGATGGCCTGATGGATGGCATCCGGGTCGAGCGGCGCGGGATCGGGGATGGATGCCTTGAGTTTTGCGTAGTCGGCGCCGGCGGTCTCGCCGTCGGCCAGGGCCGCGCTCCACTGGGCGCGCAGCCAGTCGCGTCCGAATTCCTGCTCCTGCTGGTCGAGCAGGGCCTGGGCCGCCGGGGCGGGGAGGCGGACAATCTTGTCGCGGCGGAAGCCGAGGTTGCGGTCAATGCCGTCCTTGCCGATGATGATGTGGCGCACGGCCTGGTGCGCGGCCTGGTCGGCCTTGAGGTTCACGGTGGTGAAGACCTTGAGGCCCTGCTTGTAAACGGCGTCGCGGCCGTACTGATCAATCAGGGTGCGGCGGACCTGCTCTACGAAATACGGCGCGGCCTCTCCGCGGGGGCCGACGTCGCCGATGACCTTGATCGGCTGCTTATAGGCCTCGTCGGCCTGCTGCTGGGTTATGAAGTGGACCTCGTCGGAGGCCATGCGGTTGAGGACGTGCCATTGCTTGTTCTTGGCTTTGGAAAAACTGGTCACGGGGTTGAGGCGTGAGGGCGCGGGCAGGATGCCGGCGAGCATGGCGGCCTCGGCCAGGGTCAGCTCCTGAGCGGGCTTGCCGAAATAGTATTCGGACGCGGCGCCGATGCCAAAACAACTCCTGCCGAATTCCACCTGTGATAGATACAAGAAAAGGATTTCATTCTTTGTCAAGTAGCGCTCGATACGGACGGCCAGGATGGCCTCCTTGAGTTTGCGCGTGAAGGTTTTCTCGCGAGAGAGGAAAAATGTCCTGGCAACCTGCATTGTTATTGTGCTGGCGCCTCCTCCGGTTGGTTCCCCGCTTTTCAAATTGGTTATTATGGTCCTTACTACGCTGTACCAGTCCACGCCCTGATGATCCAGGAAGCGGTGATCCTCAGTGGATAAAAAGGCTTTAATGACTTCCTCGGGAATCTCATTGGCCGGGACCAAGATGCGCCGCTCATCAGCGAACTCGGCGATGAGCGTGCCGTCGTCGGCGTAAACCTCGGTGATGATGGGCGGCCGGTAGTTACGCAGGGAGGTCAGGGGGGGCAGGTCGCTGGCCAGGTAGTAATAGCCGGCGATCATGGCGCCTGTGCCCAGCACGGCCAGGGCGAAGCCGGTCCATAAAATCTCGGAATACAGGCGCATGAGCCTTTTACGGAGGCTTTTTTTGTCGGATTCGTTCATTGTGCTCTCATCATATTATAAGCCCTTGGCGCGCGGCCTTCAATTTAGACGCCGTTTGCGCGGGGGCGTTCCCGGGACTTATAATCCGCTCATGACGAAGAACGCTCTGATCATCGCGGCTTCTGACCCATCGGGCGGAGCGGGTCTGGAGGCGGACCTCAAGGTGATGGCCGCGCACGGTGTTTTCGCGGTGACGGCGGTGACGGCGGTGACGGTGCAGGACAGCCGGGGGTTGCGCGACGTGAAGCCGGTGGACGGGGATACGTTCCGGCGGGTGCTGGCGCTGCACCTTGACGACCAGGCGATCAGCGCGGTGAAGATCGGGGCGCTGGGCGCGGGGGAGAACGTGGAAGCGGTGCGGGCGTTTCTGGATGCGCTGCGGCCGCTGCCGCCGGTGGTGCTGGACCCGGTGGTGCGGGCGAGTTCCGGCGCGGCGCTGCTCGATGAGGGCGGCGTGGAGCTGTTGCGCTCGCTGCTGCCCTTGGTCGCGCTGGTCACGCCGAACCTGATCGAGGCGGGGCTGCTCACGGGCCATGAGGTCGCGGACGTTGCGGCGATGGTCCGGGCCGGGGAGGAGTTGCGCGGGCTGGGCGCCAAGGCGGCGCTGGTGAAGGGCGGACATCTCAAGTATGAGCCGCGCGACGTGCTGGTTTACGAAGGCGGGACCAGGGAGTGGGAGGGAGAGCGATTGCCGCACGAGTATCACGGCACGGGCTGCGCGCTGGCGTCGGCCATCGCGGCGGGTCTGGCGCGGGGCTCGGGGCTGATCGAGGCGGTGGACGCGGGGCGGTCATATCTTTTCAGGTGCATGCAAGGGGCGAGGCCGGGAAGGGGAGGGGCGTACATCCTGGATTTTCCGGTGGCGATGGGGAGTGAAGATTTTTATTAGCCGCAGATGAACGCAGATGAACGCAGATGAACGCGGATCAATATAAATTTTATTCAGAATTTATCTGCGTCCATCTGCGTTCATCTGCGGCTAAAAAAAAACAAAAGAAAAACCCCAAGCCCGGGCTCCCCGGGAAAATATATTTCCTGGGCCAGCTCGCCTTCAACCTGGGAGGGGTCATCTTCGCCACCACCGCCCTGGCCTGGATCTTCTTCGTCAACTTCGGCAACGGCGCCGGAGAATTGGCCTGGGTCCAGAGCTTCGTCTTCCTGATGGTGTTTTTCTTCACCGTGATCCAATGCTGGGGCGCGGTGGCCAACACGCGGCGCGACTTTCTCCGGGACAAATGGGTGATGCCGGCGCCGCCGGAAACAGCGCCCGGCCGCTACGTCGCAAACCCGTGGCGGCTGATCCTGCCGCTGGGCCTGGCCTCCGGCTTCATCGCCGCCGGCGCGGCCGCCCTGGCCGTCCCCCGGCTGGCGCCGGAGCCGTTCAGCTTCCTTAACATCACCCTGATCTCCGGGATCCCGCTCTTCGTGGCGTCAACCGTCATGATCGGGATCATCCTGCCCCGCGACCAGGCGGCCTTCGCCGCCGCGCTCCCCAAGACCCGCCCGCCCGCCGCGCCGCCCGGACGTTACCTCTGGCTCGAACACATCCTGCCGTGGATCCCCATCCAGGGATGTATCAATTTCGCGGTCGGCCTCAAGCAGTTCGGCCACGAGGCCGAAAAACTCGGCGCCGCCGTGCCCATCCGCACCGTGGCCCTCGACGCCGGCTTTGTCTGCTTCCTGATCGTCTTCATTTGCTGGTTCTCGGCCCAGGTCCAGGTCCGGCCCGACGTGCATCTCGGACGAGTGGCCCAAGACCCCGGCCGCGCCCCCTCCATCCTCATCATGCTCGTCATCTGCACGGGCTTCACCGCGGTCGGGGCCGTGGTCTGGGCCGCGCTCTCCCTGGCCGGACTGGAATCCCTGGACCCCGCGCCGGCGGCCGTGATCAAGGCCGTTGTGGTCATGGCGGCGGTGGTCCCGGGTTGCTTCCTGGGAGTGTGGTGGGGCCGGAGGAGGGAAACAGCTCTGATCCGGGAAAAGGCCGATCTCCAGGATCAAGCCGCGGACCTGCCCTCGAGCGGCGCCCTGCCCTGAAACCCATTGGCGTTTTTCTTGGCGCCTATCTTGGACAAGAGTGATTTTTGCATGGAAAATATGCAGGGGGCGGAACTGAAATATGCCGAAGTGCGTGGGTTCGTGGGGCCCACCCATCAACTCCTTAAAGTGCATTCCGATTGCTTGTCGTGCCCGCTCATCGTGGGGCTGGAGTTCAGCAATCTGATGGTCAGTCCATGCCCCTGCACCAACGGACGGATTCAAACATCGGATGAACGCGAGGCCAAGCGATGCAGTTCGAATATGCAGTGGGGTTGCCCCGCGGCCTTGCAAGCTATCTCCCGCGACTCGAAAGGCTCTCCGGAAATGGTACTGGCGTATCCGGCCACGATGCCCGCGTAAAAGTGGCATACCGGCTTCTCGGACTTCCCCAGCCACCGGGCCTCTTGGGAATTGGATAGAATGACCCTTAACGGAAGCGAGTCGAAATCGAACTCCAGGCGCCCCCATCCTCCCTCATCGGTAATCAGGCGGGACATCATGTTCATGACGCTCTGAAAAAACCTTCTCATGACGGGATCCGTCTGAATATCGTCCAGGATCCGGCCGTTGAAAATCAAGGGAACCAAAACGGCAGGGGCCCACCTCCCGTGTTCCAGGGCCTGGCTCACCTCCCACTTGCAAAGGTTCATGCCCATGTCATAAAGGGCCTCGTTCTTTTTCTCGTCCCCCATCCGCTCCGCCAGGGCCGTATGTAATAGATGAATGATTTTCGACCCGGCCATGATCTCCTCCACCCCGCCAATACCGATGCGGCCGTTTTCCCGGTCCACATCGTGGATCTCGAAGGCGGTAGCGCCCATAAAGGCCCGAGGCAGCACCATCAGCTTTTTAGAAATGAAGGGCGCGTTGGCTATGAGCCGCAGCAAAGGGGTAATGATGAATGGACGCCTCTCCAGAAACTCCATCAGCCAGGTTAAAACCTTGATCCGGACGTTGCTTGAAGCTTGCATAAGGATCATCTTATACTACATTCCACTCTTGTCCAAAATAGGCCGTAAGAAAACCGCCAAGACGCCAAGAGCGCCAGGAATCGCCAAGTAAATCATGATGTTCCTTTGCGGCCCAGCAAAAAACAGCTCCGGAGCGTTGGCCCCAACCGGCTTGGCGAACCGGCCGACGGGAGCGCCAAGCAAGAAACATTTGCACCAAAGCCCTCTTAAAATCGTGTTAAAAAATAATCCTTGGCGCTCTTGGCGTCTTGGCGGTTCTCCGGTCCGTTTATTTTGGACAGCACTGACTACATTCCCAATATCGAGACAACCGGCTTGATTCTCCTCCGCAATGTTTTACTCTCTTAATATCAATGATAGACTATGGATCTCGGGCGGCCAAGTCCTCCGGGGAGGCACACTGACTTGACAAAAATAAAAACGGAAATTTCCATCTACATGTTTTTGTTGTCGCTGAAAGCGCTCGGGCTTCTGCTTCGGCTCAGCCCAACCCTGCGCCGGGAAATATACAATAAAGACACGGGTTTCATTTTAAACGCGAGGTATCAATTCCAGACCCGCGATGGCCGGGTCCATGTTTTCGTGATTTTCGCGGACGGCCGGATGAGGTCGGGCTTCGGAGTCATTTCCGATCCGGACGTCACCATCTACTACAAGGACAAGGAGACGCTGGCCCGGATTTACTCGAAAAGCCCCGAGGAATCCCTGGATTACTTGTTGACGAATGACATGTCCTATACCGGAAACATTTCCTGCCTGATGAAGTTTTCCTACCTTTCCGGCGTGCTCAAGGGAAGAAGGACCAAAGCCTGGGAGGGGCCTGAAAACCGGATGGTTCATCCTATCGGCGACATTGACAAAAATGGGAAGAAGAGAAAATATCACAATGAAATCCTGAACCAAAAAGTGGATGCAGTCCAGGCCCTGGATGATCCGTACCTGGGAAAATACTCGATTGACGATTTTCCGCGCCTGAAATATTTGAAGAACCGGCGTTTTTCTTTGAAGCCCGCGATCTGCGTGGAGCGGGCCCGGCTGCTGACCGAGTATCATAAGGCGAACGGCTTCGAGGCTGACAATTCCGGGCGCCCGCTTGACCCGGGGCTGCGCCAGGCCGGGGCGGTCCGATATATCATGAGTCACAAGCGTCCGGTGATCCACGACCGCCATCTTCTCGCGGGCTCGACCACTTCGAGGGAGGTCGGTGTTCCCATCTATCCTGAGTTTATCGGGACCCTGATCTGGCCGGAGTTGAAGACCATCGGGGACCGCAAGCTCAATCCGAACGACCTCTCGGAAGCCGACGCCGCGGTCCTGAACCACGAGGTGTTCCCCTACTGGATGGACCGGAACGTGCGCGAGTATTGCCGGAAGCAGCACGGGAACCCGGTCTCGCAGCGGCTCGAGGAGCGCTTCGTGCTTTATTTCATGATGAAGAACAACGCCATCTCGCACACCATTCCCGACTTTAAAAAGGTCATTTATGAAGGCCTGGAAAAAACCAGGGGCCTGGCGCGGGAAAAGGAGGAGCAAAACGCCTCTTTGGACCGGAAGAACTTCTATCATTCGGTGCATCAGGCCATTGAGGGCGTGCTGGAATATGCCCGGAACTTGAGCGCGGAGGCCCTGCGGATCGCGGGCACGCTGGACCCCGCGATTCCCGGGCAGGCAAAGCGATTAGAGGAATTAAAGGAGATGGCCCGCATTTGCGCCAAAGTGCCGGCCCGCCCGGCCGAGACCGTCCACGAAGCGGTCATGGCCGTCTGGATCAGCTTTGTCTGTCTGCACGTTGAAAACGCGAACTCGGCCCTTTCCATCGGCAGGCTGGACCAACTCCTGCAGCCCCTGTTCCTCAAGGATATTTCAAAAGTCAAAAGCCCGGCGGACAAGGAAGAGGTCATCAAGAAGACCATCGAGCTGGTGGGGAGCCTGTTCCTCAAGTTCAACGACCATGATCCCCTGGTGCCGGACGTGGGCAACAAGTTGTTCGGGGGCAGCTCGTCCGATGACACGGTAACGGTCGGGGGAGTTGACCGGGAAGGCAAAAACGCGGTTTGCGACATGACCTATATCGTTTTGAAGGCCGCGGAGATGCTTTGTTTCCAGGACCCGAACCTGAACGCGAGGTATTATCCCGGCGTCAACTCGAAAGAATATTTAAGGCGGCTGTGCGAGGTCAACGTCAATATGGGGGCCTCCCCCATCATTCATAATGACCAGAAGATGATCGAGAGCCTGGTCAACCAGGGCATTCCCCTGGAGCACGCCCGCGAATGGGCCGCCACCGGTTGCGTCGAGCCGACCATTGCCGGCAAGCATTATGGACATACCAACTGCATGTTGCTGAACCTGGTGGCGCCCCTGGAAATGGCCTTGAATAACGGCGTGCATCCGGTGATGGGCGAAAAGATCGGGCCCGAGACGGGCGAGGCGGAGACGGCCTTTAAGACTTTTGACGACCTGGTCCGGGCCTATAAGGTCCAGCTAAAGTTCCTGGCGGAAAAATCCATTGAAATAAACGATTATCTGGGCCGGGCGCACCAGTACATCCATCCCACGCCGCTGCTGTCCTCGCTGATTGAAGGCGCGATGGATAAAGGCGCCGACATCATCAACGGCGGCGCGCTCTATAATTCTTCCGGCGTGGCCCTGGTGTCGTTGACCGACGTCGTGGACAGCCTGATGGCCATGAAAAGCCTGATCTACGAAAAAAAGGAAGTGGACTTCAAAACCCTGCTCCGGGCGCTGGACCGGAATTTTGAAGGCGATGACGTGCTGCTGGCGAAATTAAAAAAGATTCCCAAGTTCGGCTCCGATGACGAGGAAACGAGGAGAATCGCGCGGGACCTCATCGCCTTTTGCTATGACGTTTATCAGGCCCATGAAAACTACCGGGGAGGCAGGTACTGGCCGGGCTATTGGTCCATCAGCTATCACGTCGGCTTCGGCATGCTCTCCGGAGCGCTGCCCTCGGGCCGGAAAAAAGGCCAGGCCTTTACCCCGGGGTTGACGCCCGCGCCCGGAGCGTCCGACCAGTTGATCCCGAACATCCACACGATCGCTTCCCTCGATCATTTAAAGATGCCCAACAACATCGCCTTTAACGTGAAACTCATTCCCTCCGGCAACGATTCGCACGAACAGACGCTTGATTATTTCACGAGTTGCCTGAAGAGCTATTTCGATCTGGGCGGGATGCAATGGCAGTTCAACGTGGTCTCGACCGACACTATGAGGGACGCCATGGAAAATCCCGATGATTACCGCTGGCTCATCGTCAGGATCTCCGGGTATAACGCCTACTTCACGAAGCTCAACCGAAACATGCAAATCGAATTGATCGAGCGCACGGAATATCAGGCCGCCGGTTAGAGACCCTTACATTATTGATGAATTCCCGCCCCGCCCGGTTACGGGCTTTCAGGACAGGTTTACTCGGGTGCGCCATGACGGGTCCATTGCTGGGCGTGGTCGCGGAAGTTCTTCATGGAGAGCGGCAGATACTTGACGCTGACCTCGTCGGATATCCTCTGCACCACGGGCGCGGTCGCGCCGGCCAGGAAGCGCATTGACCTGGGGATGATCGCCTCGACGTTGACCGTGGTCTTGAGCGAGTAATCCACCACCAGGTACGGGTAGTCCTCGTGGACCCGCCAGCCGCCCGAGATGTCCCTGATCGGGCAATCCTCGTCCTTGTTCGTAACCACCGTCCGGTAAAGCTCCAAGATATCCTCGTCGCTGACCTTGAAGACGCCGCTGGGATCAACCTGCTGAAAATAGGGATGGGTCCGGCAGGCGTCAATGAACTTTTCTTCCGGCTGGTCCCGGCCCGGCTTGATCGCCGGCATCTTGCGCAGATGGGTCATCATCTCATCCTGGGTGGGCATGCGGCACAGGGAGGTGCGCTGTTTCAGGTCCCGGTAAAAGATTATCGGCAGGTTCACCGCCTGGGTGATCCCGAAGAACGCGCCTTCGGTTTGCAGGATCACCGACCTGCTGTCCGGGTCCGGCTGATACAAGCCCACCGAGAAGTTGTAAACGTGGAACATCTTCTCGATCCCGTTGGCGTCAGTGAGCCATTCCCAGTACTTGGCCTCGGGAACCAGGAAGACCACTTTGAGGAGCACGCCGTCATCGTGATACTCCTTGTAAATGATGTAGCGGCCGCGGTCGAGATCCTCCACCATCCTCGCCAGCAGGGCGCGATCATCGCAAGCGAAAAATGAGCCCAGGTGCGACTGAAGCCGGTTCCCGTCCCGGGGCGTGATCCTGAAATCGTACTTTTTCACCTCATCCTGGAAGATGACCGAAAGGTAGTTGCCCTCCGGGCTCAGCTCTTGTTCAACCTTGTTCTCGATCTCTTTCCGGAATTCCCTTCTCTGCTCCAGGAAATCGTCGGCGCTGGTGGCGGCGCACAAGAGCACGGCGCCCGCCAAAACGGACGCCGGCAGCCGGGACCGGGAATGGGAAACGGGTTTTTTCATCTTCAGCCGCCGGGCGCGGTCAATTGGGAGATGCACATGGCCTGGTTCCGGTCTTCAAACAGGATGGCGTCCTCCAGGGTCATGCCCCCGGTGTTGCGGTTGATCGCCTCCTTGGTAACGCGCAGCCCGAGCGGCGACTTGCCGGCCATGACCGAGGCCATCTTCCCGGCCTCCTCCATGAGCTTGTCCTTGGCCAAGACGGCCTGGACCATGCCGATCCGCAGGGCCTCGTTGGCGTCGAAGAGGTCGCCGGTCATGAGGTAGCGGGATGCGTTGGCCGTTCCCACCGCCCGGGGGAAGAGCCATGACGATCCCATGTCGGCGCCGCCCACTCCGATGTTGATATAGGCCGCGGAGAACTTCGCTTCCGGCGCGGCCAGGCGCACGTCGCAGGCCAGGGCAAAAGAGAAGCCGGCCCCGGCCGCGGCGCCGTTGACGGCGCCGATGATCGGCTGAGGGATCCGGCGCAGAAGCAGGATGAGCTCGGAAAACGCCCGCTGCCTCTCGTAGGCCAGCTTGGGACGGTACCCGCCCGGCGGGATCTCGGCCATGGTCTCCTTCATGTCCAGACCCGCGCAAAAGCCCCGGCCCGCGCCAGTCATGATCAGCACCCGCGTTTCGAGATCATCGAGCCGCTCCAGCAAAAACCGGCGCAGCTCGCGGCTCATGGCCTGGTTGACGGCGTTCAAGCATTCCGGCCGGCTCAGCGTCAACACCCCCACCGGGCCCCGGCTTTCATACATAATCGTTTTGTATTCCATTGTTACCTCCAAGATCACTCTTGTCCAAAATAGGCCGTAAGAAAACCGCCAAGGCGCCAAGAGCGCCAAGGATCGCCAAGTAAATCATGATATTTCTTGGCGGCCCAATAAAAAACAACTACAGGGCAGTGACTCCAACCGACTTGGCGAACCGCCCGACGGGAGCGCCAAGCGGAAAACACTCGCACCCAAGCCCTCTTCAAAATTAATCCTCGGCGCTCTTGGCGTCTTGGCGGTTTTCCGGTGCGTTTATTTTGGACAGCACTGCTCCAAGATAGTATGATAATGATGTTCAACCGGGACGCATCGTCGTTGTTCCAGCATACAGATATGGCCCGCGCGGCACAAGAAGCAATCAGCCGGCTCTCTTTCCAGCCGCGCGACGCCGGGAGAAAAAGATATTGCCGCCATGTATAATATCCCCGGATGACATCGCCGCCTGAATTGGAGGGAAGAGCCATTAAGAACACCGTGATAATAAAAAGGTTGTCCGCGGAGCAGGGCGGGGAGAGCAAAGCCAAGTTCCTTCCTTTGAGCCGGGAGCTGGTCAAGGAAATAACCGCGGCCGTGAAGAACATATTCGACGCTTTGGGCGGAGCGAGTTTGCTCAAGTCAAGCGGCGACGTTTATCTCAAGCCGAACGTGGTCGGGCCCAACGCCTATGTCCACACCCGCCCCGAGGTCGTCGAGGCCGCGGTCCGTTACTGGTTCAAGGCGGGCGCGCGAAAGGTATATGTGATCGAGAACTGCACCCAGGCCGCCTATACCAGGTTAGTGTTCGAGATGACCGGCTACAACGCCTTGTGCCAGAGGACCGGCGCGGTCCCGGTTTACCTCGATGAAGATGATGAGGTGGAATACGACTTTCCGGGAAAGGGACCGGTGAGCAGCGACCCGCAAGGATATGAGCTTGCAAAATTCAGGATGCCGCGGACCGTCCATGAAAAGCTGATCAGGGAAAAGGACTCCAACCTGTATGTCAGCATTCCCAAGCTCAAAACCCATTCCATGTCGGTGGTCACTCTGGGGATCAAAAACCAGTGGGGATTTCCGATTCACCCCGACCGGAGTCCCGACCATAATTACAATCTTCACCACAAGCTCGTTGACGTTCTGTCCCACGTTCGGCCCGACGTTACCCTGATCGAGGGGGTGGAGGGGACCATTTACGGTCATTATCCGGCCCTGGCCCTGGCCGATCGCTGTGTCAGGCCATTTCGAGTTCTGGTCGGCGGTTTGAACGTGGTGGCCGTTGACATCGTGGGCGCAAGGATTTTCGGCAAGAGGATCGAAGACGTTCCCCATCTGAAGATCGCCCTGGAAAGAGGACTGGGAGACGGAATCGAAAGTGAACGGGACATAACAATAACCGGGGATTACTCCCGATACGACGACCTGGACCTTCTCCATGAGTGGTCTCAATACGGCGGCCAATACCCCGACGACCTGATCCAGGAATTTCCCGCGGACGTAGTAATCATCAAGGGAAACGAAAGGGCCTGCCGGGAGGGCTGCGTGAACAACCCCCTCAGCAACCTTCAATTGATGTCTTTCGATCATCACGGCAAAGGCGGATGGACCCTGATAATGGGCAAGGGGTTTGACGATGACGTGATTGAGAGCATCCAAGGCCCGGTCTTCGTGGTCGGCCCCTGCGCGGTCAAGGAAATAGGGCGGAGGCTGGTGGACCGCCTGGGCCGGCGCAAGGTTTACATGAGCCGCGAGTGCAATGACCTGACGGCGGTGGTCGAAGCCATGTGCCATTTGATGAAGGTCAGCCCTCTCAAATTGGCGCCGCCGCTCAATCCCTTAAAAAGCTTGGCCCTTCTTCTCCAGGCAAGGATGAACCAAAGCAGTGGAAGGATGACCAATCCCCTGGCCAACTTCATCAAGCTCAGATAAAAGGGCAGCCACGGCAGCAAATAAATGGAAAGGTTCATTGAAAACTACTTCGGCGAGGAGTTCGATTTACTGGTCATCGGCGGCGGCATCACCGGCGCCGCGGTCGCGTATGACGCGGCTTCCCGCGGATTGTCCGTGGCCCTGGTGGAGAAAAATGATTTTGGGGCCGCGACCTCCGCCGCGACCTCCAAGCTCATCCACGGCGGCTTCAGATACCTGGCCAATCTCGAGTTCGGCATGGTCCGGGAATCGCTCCGGGAACGCCGGACCCTGGAAAACATCGCGCCCAACCTGGTATACCCGATACCGGTCATGATCCCCTGCTACCAGTCCGGAATAACCCGCAATAAGTGGGTGCTGAGGTCAGGCATGGTCCTGTACGATTTGCTCTCCTACGACAAGGGCCGGACCTGGGACCAAAGCAAAAAGATCGGGCTCCATCAGACCATGCCTCGCCTAAAAGCCCTCGAGCTGGAACCCGTCATCCCGGCCCCAGGACTTACCGGGGTTTTTCTTTATCATGATTGCCAAAGCCTGTTTCCGGAGAGGCTGACCCTGGCCTTTATCAAATCCGCGGTCAAGCACGGAGCTTCCGTGTCCAATTATTGCAAAGTGGAGGGGTTTATTTTCTCGGGCATGAATGGAAAAACGGTCGCGGGCGTCAAGGTCAAAGACCTGGCCGGGAATCGAGAGGTCGAGTTGAAGGGCAAGCTGACCGTAAATTGCGGAGGGCCGTGGGCGGACCTGATCCTGGGCCTGGCCAAGGGAGATACCTCACGACGGATCAGGCGCTCGGAAGGGATTCATGTCATTACCCGAAAGCTCGTCAATGATCACATGGTGGTGATGATCACGCCCTCGGGCAAGGGTTTTTTCCTGATCCCGTGGAGGGGCCATACCCTGATCGGCACTACCGACAAAGAGTACGTGGGAAATCCGGACGAATTCAAGGTCACCAAACCGGCCATCTTGGAGCTGCTGGAAACCGTCAACGGAACTCTGGGAGATAATGCGCGGATCGAATATGGCGATGTCCTTCGAGCCTACGGGGGCCTGCGGCCCCTGGTGGAGGACCAGACCAAGGAAGTGTATGAATCATCCCGGAAATATGAAATCTATGACAATGCCCGGGACGGGTTCCCGGGTTTGATCACCGTGGAGGGCGGAAAATATACCACCAGCCGCGGCCTCGCCCAAAACGTGATGAAGACCGTGGCCAGGAAATTGAATCAGGACCTGGGTCAATGCAAAACCGCCGGGCAGCATCTGGCCGGATGTGAAATACCAGACATCAATCAATTTATCAACGAATTAAAAGCTGAAAACCGGGACTTCGATGAAAAGACCGTTGAATGCCTGGCCCGATTTTACGGCCGGGAATGCCGCCAGGTGATCGAGCTGGCGCGCCAGGACCGGGGCCTCTCCGAATCTCTAAATGATGACGGAGAAATTTCCGCCCAGGCCGTTTACGCGATCAGAAATGAGATGGCCCTGACGCTTAAAGACGTGCTTTTCCGCAGGACCGGGATCGGCGCGCTGGGCCCTCCGGGAGATGATAAAATCTCGAGGATCGCGGACCTGGCGGCCAACGGGCTCGGCTGGGACGAGGAGAGAAAGAATAAAGAGATCAACGAAGCGAAAGAACTTTTCAAGTTGCCGGATCAATGATCCATTACCAGTGCTGTCCAAAATAAACGGACCGGAGAACCGCCAAGACGCCAAGAGCGCCAAGGATTATTTTTTAACAGGATTTTAAGAGGGCTTGGGTGCGTATGTTTCTTGCTTGGCGCTCCAGTCGGCCGGTTCGCCAAGCCGGTTGGGGCCAACGCTTCCGAGTTGTTCTTTGCCGGGCCGCAAAGAAACATCATGATTTACTTGGCGACCCTTGGCGCTCTTGGCGTCTTGGCGGTTTTCTTACGGCCTATTTTGGACAAGAGTGATCCCTTACCTGACCAGGAGGGTTAAATGAACGGAAAAGATTTCAAGCCGGATTGGACGGAGCAAGCGCCGCCTCGCGACTCATATCGGTCCATCTTCAAGCTGGGAAAGCCCGATGAGTTCAAGCATCCCGGCGACGGATTGGTCCGGATGATTAAAGAAGAGTTCGGGATGACCGACGATGATTTCAGGCTCAAGCAAAACGAGGGCAATGAAAAGGTCGTTCTCGACGGAAAACCACGATTAAGCGGCGAGCAGATAAATAAATTCAAGGAGCTGGCCGGAGAGGAAAACGTGTCCCTGGACGATTACAGCCGCGTTAAATACAGTTGCGGACAAATGCTTCGAGAGGTCATGGATCTCCGGCTGAACAAGTTGCGGGACGTCACCGATGTGGTCGTTCATCCGCGGGATAAAAATGACGTGCGGAAAATCGTGGAATATTGCAATCAGCGGAAAATACCCGTTTACGTTTACAGTGGAGGCTCCTCCGCGGTTTTGGGAATCGCGCCCGCCAAGGGCGGCGTGACCATGGTCCTGAGCACTCATCTGAACAAGGTTTTAAAGGTCAACGAGCTCAACCAGACCGCGACGGTCCAGCCCGGCCTGATGGGACCCGATTACGAGGACGCCCTTAACCACGCTCCCGAGCGCTTCAACGTGAGCCGGAGCTATACCTGCGGCCACTTCCCCCAATCCTTCGAGCTTTCCTCCGTGGGCGGCTGGGTGGTGACGCTCGGCTCGGGACAGGCTTCAACCTATTACGGTGACGCCTATCATCTGGTTCTGGGTCAAGAGTACGTAACGCCTTCCGGAACTTTCAAGACCCTGGATTACCCGGCAACCGCCACCGGCCCCAAAGTCAACGATATCATGAAAGGCTCGGAAGGAGCGTTTGGAATCCTCGTGGAGCTGACCATGAGAATTTTCCAATACATGCCCGAAAACCGCCGGCGCTTCGCTTTCATGTTTCCCTCCTGGGAAGCCGCGGTCAACGCCAGCCGGGAAATCATGCAAGGCGAATTCGGAATGCCCGCCGTCTACAGAATTTCCGACGCCGAGGAAACCGAACGGGGATTGAAGCTGTTCGGCATGAACAACCCCTGGCTGGAGCGCCTGATGGCCCTGCGGGGCCTGAAGCCCAATGAACGGTGCATCGGAATGGGGACCGCGGAGGGCGAAAAAGGGTTCGCCCGACACGTGAAGGCGCAAATCAAGAAGGTCTCGCGCCGCCACGGGGCCATGTACCTGACCGGCATCCCGGCCAAGATGTGGGAGAAAACCCGATACAAGGAACCCTTGATGCGCGAGGATTGGATGGACTTCGGAATTATCGCCGATACCCTTGAGTCCTCGGTTACATGGGACAACCTCCACAAACTGCACCGGGAGGTCCGGTCATATATCAAAAGCAGGCCCGGAACAATCTGCATGACCCATGCGTCGCACTTCTATCCCAATGGGACCAATCTATATTTCATCTTTATTCTTAAACCCGACTCCATGGAAGAATACTTCAAATTTTATGCGGGGATTGTCAATAAAATAATAGAAAACGGCGGCTCCATAAGCCATCATCACGGCGTCGGGAAATTACTGGCTCCGTGGATGGAGCAACATCTCGGAAAAGAACAGATGGAAGTGCTGCGGGCGCTGAAAAGGCATTTCGACCCGAACAACATCATGAACCCCGGCGGGCAGCTGGCCCTTGATCCGCCGGAGAACGGGAAGCGGGAAATAACATAATTACAGTGCTGTCCAAAATAAACGGACCGGAGAACCGCCAAGACGCCAAGAGCGCCAAGGATTATTTTTAAACAAGATTTAAGAGGGCTTGGGTGCGAATGTTTCTTGCTTGGCGCTCCCGTCGGCCGGTTCGCCAAGCCGGTTGGGGCCGACGCTCCGGAGCTGTTCTTTGCCGGGCCGCGAAGAAACATCATGATTTACTTGGCGATCCTTGGCGCTCTTGGCGTCTTGGCGGTTTTCTTACGGCCTATTTTGGACAAGAGTGTAATTACAAATCGAAGACGGCCCAGGGATGGCAAAATGATAAATGGGCAACACCAACACGACGAATTAATTCTCTCCATTGACGCGGGCACGCAGTCCATGCGCGCGGCCTTGATTGACCTGAAAGGCCAAATTCGGAATCTGGTTAAAACGCCGATCGAGCCTTACTTCTCCGCGCGCCCGGGATGGGCGGAGCAGGACCCCGAATATTACTGGACCATGCTCGGCCAAACCTGCCGCCAACTCATGCTCAATTCCGTCGAGATGAAGGAAAGCATTCAAGGCGTAACCCTGACCACTCAGCGCGGCACCATGATTAATCTCGATATCAACGGGAAACCGCTCCGGCCCGCTATTGTCTGGCTCGATCAGCGAAAGGCGGACGCCTGGAAGGTGCTTCCCCGCATGGCCAAACCCATTGTTAAATCGCTGAGGTTCCTTGACCTGCTGGAGGGGGTCGTCCGGGATTGCGAGGCGAACTGGATCAGACAGAACCAGCCCGAGATCTGGGAAAAAACGCATAAGTACCTCTTCCTTTCAGGATACCTCACCCGCCGGCTGACCGGGGAATTCATGGACTCAAGCGCTAACATCGTGGGATACGTGCCTTTCAATATAAAGACGGGACGATGGGCCGGCAATCTCGACCCCAAATGGCGCTTGTTCCCGATCGAGAAAGATAAATTGCCCGAACTCGTCGCGCCCGCCGAGCTTCTGGGGCATGTCTCCCCAATGGCATCCGAAGAAACCGGCATCCCCGCGGGACTTCCCCTCATCGCCGCGGCCAACGATAAAGCCTGTGAAATGCTCGGCTCGGGCTGCCTGACGCCGGAGAACTTGTGCCTGAGCTTCGGGACCACCGCCACGGTAAATGCGCAAAATGAAAAGTACGTCGAGCTGAGACCGTTGTGGCCGCCTTTCCCCTCCGCCATCCCCGGGCAGTACTATACCGAGGTGGCGGTGCTGAGAGGCACGTGGATGATTACCTGGTTCAAGCAGGAGTTCGGCCTTAAAGAGCGGCTCGAAGCCTTGGAAGGAAAGGCCTCTCCCGAGGAGCTCCTGGAAAAACTGATCAAAGGTGTGCCGCCGGGTTCCATGGGCCTGGTGCTCCAGCCATACTGGACGCCCGGGCCGGAAGTCGCCTGGTATAGCAAGGGCGCCATTATCGGCTTCGGCGACGTGCATACCAGGAGCCACCTGTACCGCGCGATCGTGGAAGGCATGGTCTTCGCCTTGAAAGACGGCGCGCGGTTGACGGAAAAGAAAAATAAGACCCCGGTTACGGCAATCACGGTCTCGGGAGGCGGCTCCCAGAGCGATGCCATCGTGCAGATCGTCGCGGATATTTTCGGGTTGCCGGTGCACCGGCCTCACACCCATGAAACCTCGGCCCTCGGCGCGGCCATTGACGCGGCCGTCGGGCTCAAGTTGTACCCCGATTTCCACGCCGCCGTAAAAGAAATGACCAGGATCAAAGAGGTCTTCCATCCCATACCGGAAAACCAGGACCTCTACCGGGAGTTGTACCACCGGGTGTACAGCAAGATGTATCAGCGCTTACAGCCCCTCTATCAAGAGATTCAGGACATCACCGGATATCCCGGCAATTTCTAAACAAGGCCCGGAAGGCGCCGTAACCATTGGGAGGCGGCGCATTCACAACATCATTTGCCCGGCATTCCACGCCTGACCAGACCATGAACACTTGCGCCAAGGAATCATGGCGGCGGCTCACGGACCTGACCGGGAAAATCTCGGAAAATCCGGCGGAAGAGGCGGAGTCTGCAATGTATATGCACCAGCGAATTAAAGCCGGAGAGTGGGTGCCGGGAAAAGCTGAAAAATCCGACGAGCATGATGATATGCAACGATGCTGGTAACGGGATGATACCCGACGCCCAAGAGATGGCAACCAACTGATATCGAAAACTTTTTAAAAGCAAGTAAAAACAAATAGTTATAAATGGTGCGAGGAGGGGGACTTGAACCCCCACGGGATTTCTCCCACAAGGCCCTCAACCTTGCGCGTCTGCCAATTCCGCCATCCTCGCTGGCCGGCTATCTTAACGCCGGGCGCGGCGGATGTGAAGGTCCGCGGGCCCGGAAAAATGAACTCACGGTCCCGGGGTCTCGGGCGCGGGAGCGGCCGGCCCGGGTGATACCGGGGCCGCGCCTTCCGGAGCAGCGGGGGCTTCCGGAGTCGGAATCAGGTCGCCGGGCAGGGTCGGCAATGCCGGCTGTTCCGGCGTCGTCTCCGCGCCGGGCGCTCCGGGCGGCGCGGTAACAGGCAGGTTGGCCTCGATCCCCCCGGGCAAGGTGGGGATGGTGGGCAGCTCCGGCTGCTGGGGCGTGGTGGGCTGGGCCGGCTTGTAGTTGTCCATCACGCTCGACCCGCCGCTCTTGAGGAAGGACAGGCCCAGGCTGGTCACCATGAACACCACCGCCGCCGCGATCGTGACCTTGGTCAGGAACGAGGCCCGGCCGGTGGACCCGAACAGCGTCTGGCTGGCTCCGCCGAACGCCGCGCCCATGCCCGCGCCTTTCCCTCTCTGCAACAGGATGATGAGGATCAGCGCCACGCAGACGCCAACGTGAATGATAATCATCAGGTTCGTAATCATAAAAACTCACCTCGCTACGAAAAATTATACTAGCATCAACCGGACTTTTTGTAAAGTTGGCGCCCCATTTTGGGGTTTCTCGCGTTGGAGAGTGGACGGCAGCGCGGATCGCGTAGAGCGAAGGGCGAATGTCGTAAATCAAATCGGCGGAAATTCAGCTGTTTTTCACGCCCCGCGCCCTGCGCTCTACGCGCCCCCGTCCGGCGCCGGTGAAATGGCGGGACTGGCGGAGAGCGGACGGTTTTGCCATAATAGGGTGTTTGCAAAATCCGGGGCCGGGCGTTGGCGCGGGGCCGGGGGCGGGAGCGTGGAGATGTTCAAGGGCAAGACGGCGATCATCACGGGCGGGTCGAGCGGGATCGGCCGGGAGCTGGCGCAGCGGCTGGCGGCGGCGGGTTCGAGCCTGGCGCTGGCGGCGCGGGACCTGGACAAGCTGGGCCGGACGCGGGAGGAGATTATCGCGCGGGGGGGCGGACGATGAGCGTGGGACATTGTTGTCCGTGGTGGCTGGCCTATACGTTCGACAATGCGCTCCGGCGGCTGTTCCAGAATCCGGAGGCCGTGGTGGGCCCGTATCTGGGCGAGGGCATGACGGCCCTGGACCTGGGCTGCGGCATGGGATTTTATTCCATCGCCATGGCCCGGATGGTGGGGCCGTCCGGCCGGGTGATCTCCGTGGACCTGCAAAGAGAGATGCTTGAGATCATGCAAAAGCGCGCCGGGAAAAGGGGCCTCGGCGGGCGCATCACCCCTGTCCTGTGCAAGGTGGACGACATCGTGGCGCGGGACCAGGTTGACTTTGCGCTGGCCATGTGGATGGCGCACGAGGTCCCGGACCGCGGGAATTTTTTCCGGCAGGTGCGCGGGTGCCTGAAGGACGGGGCGCGGTTCCTGGTGGCGGAGCCCCGGTTCCATATCTCGCGCGGCTTTGTTGACGCCGAGATCGAGCTTGCGAAAGAATGCGGGCTCGCGGTGGTGGAGGAGCCGCGGGTGGGGCTTAGCCATGCGGTATTGCTGAAAAGAGTGTAACCTCGGGAAAAGCGGCCGGGGAAATACGGCGGCGGGCGCCGGCTGATGAGAGAGGAATTTTGATGGCGGAAGTGAAGCTTAACGGGGCGAGGATTTTTTACGAGGTCCACGGCAATCACGGGTCGTTCCCGCTGGTGCTGACGCACGGGCTGGGCAGCGACCATACCATGTGGCTGGGCCAGGTCGGGGCGTTCAAGGACAGGTATCGGGTGGTGTTGTGGGACGTGCGGGGCCACGGCCGGTCGGAGGTCACGGCCGACGGTTACTCGCTGGACCGGTTCATTGACGATCTCCGGGGTCTGCTCGAACATCTCGGCATCGAGCGGGCGCATATCGCCGGGCTTTCCATGGGCGGCTGGATCAGCTTCGAGTTCGCGCTCAAGTACCCGGGGCTCACCGCGGGCCTGGTGCTCTCGGACTCGGGCGGCATCAAGGCGGGGATGACCGAGGTCCAGCTCGGGCAGGGCCGGACCCTGTTCGAGGTCTCGGCGCACGTGGCCCTGCAGCACGGCCGGGCGGTGATGGCCGACAACACCATCAACCTCATGTTCTCGCCGGAGTTCATCCGGCAAAGCCCGGACATCGTCGAGCTCACGCGCCGGCGGCTGATGCAAGACCCCGGCATCGGCTTCGCCCGCACCATCCAGGGCATCCTCATTGATTACTGGAACGAGCCGGCCGCCGACGTGATGAGGAGGCTCGGCTCCATCACCGCGCCCACCCTGGTCATCGCCGGCGACCTGGACCTGATCACGCCTCTGCCCACCCAGCAGGCCCTGCACCGCGCCATTCCCGGCTCGCGCTTCGAGATCATCCACGGCTCCGGCCACGTGCCGCCCCTCGAGCAGCCCGCGGCATGGAACAGGCTGGTCCGCGAGTTTTTAGAAGGTGTGAAAGTATGAAGGTATGAAGGTATGAAGGTAAGAAGGTATGAAGGTAAGAAGGTGTGAAGGTAAGAAGGGGTGAAGAGGAGGGACGATCATGTCCGTCGAGGTCTCGCAAAAAGGCAAAGTGATGACGGTGATCATCGTCCGGCCCGAGGTTCGCAACGCCGTGGACCGGCCCACCGCGGAGGCTCTCGCTGACGCCTTCCGCGATTTCGAGGCCCTGAAGTCGGCGCGGGCCGCGGTGCTCTACGGCGCGGGCGGGAACTTCTGCGCGGGCGCGGACCTTAAAGGCCTTTCCGATGACCAGCGCCGCAACCGGGCGGAGGATGACGGCGACGGGCCCATGGGCCCATCGCGGCTCATGCTGACCAAGCCGGTGATCGCGGCGGTGGCGGGTTACGCGGTGGCCGGCGGGCTCGAGCTCGCCCTGTGGTGCGACCTCCGGGTGGCCGAGAAAAGCGCGGTGTTCGGCGTGTACTGCCGGCGCTGGGGCGTGCCCCTGATTGACGGCGGCACCGTGCGTCTGCCCCGCGCCATCGGCATGAGCCGGGCCCTGGACATGATCCTGACCGGCCGCGGCGTGGGCGCGGATGAGGCCCTGGCCTGGGGGCTCGCCAACCGAGTGGTGGACGACGGCGCCTCGCGCGAGGAAGCGGAAAAGCTCGCGGCCGAGCTGGCCGAATTTCCGCAGACGTGCCTGCAAATGGACCGCATCTCCGCCTACGAGCAGTGGGGCTTAAACCAGCCCAACGCCATCCGCAACGAGTTCCACCGCGGCCTCACCGCCCTCAAAAGCCCGGAAATCTCCGAGGGCGTGGGCAACTTCACCGGCGGCAAGGGCAGGCACGGGAAGTGAGGGAAAAAGTAAAAAGTAAAAAGGAAAAAAATCATGGAGTGAGGGGCAGATCATTCATAGCTTATCACTTGTGACTTTTGCCTCTTAATTTTTTACTTTTTACTTTTTACTTTTTCCTTCCTCCATTCCCAGTCCCTTGGCCACGTACTCCTTTAACGGCTCCGTCCCCATCCGCTCCAGCATCTTGCCCACGCGCTCGCCCCGTTTTGCATTATTTTTGTAGAACTCGACCACCAGGGCCACCGCCCGGAAGGCCTGGTCGTCTTGCTCAAGGCCCCGGAGGATTTCCCGGGCCAGGCGCGGCCGCGAGCCCACGTTGCCGCCGGCCAGCAGCACCCATCCGCTCTTGCCCCGCGGATGCAGCCCCACGTCGCGCACCCACCCCTCCGCGCAGTCAATGGGACAGCCCGAGACCGCGATCTTGAGCTTGTTCACCAGCTCCATGCCGTGATAGGCCGCATCAAGCCTGAGCCCCAGCGCGATCGCGTCGCGCTGCCCCAGCTTGCACCAGGTGTCGCCCGGACAGCACCTCACGCTGCGCACGCACAACCCGGTCAGATGACCCTCGCTCATCCCCAGGTCCGCCCACACCTTGTCCACGTCCTCCTCCCGGATCCCGTAGAGCGCGATCCGGTAGGCGCTGGTGATCTTCACCAGCTTCGCGCCATAGTTCTCCGCCGCGTCCGCGAGCTTGCGCAGCAGCTCCGGCGTCACTATGCCGCAGGGGACGTGCGGCGCGATCGCGTAAGTCTCCCGGTCAATCTGGAGCACCGCACCCTTTTCGCCGTCCTTTAACATCAGTCGCTCCTTTAATCCTTGAACACGAGTTCCCCGCCCAAATACCCGGCCAATGCAATGAAGGAGAGCATCAGAAGATGGACGATAAAATAGGTCCAGCGCGAGGCGGAGGCTACGGAGGCGACGTCGGGATTGATGATGTACCAGACCACCAGCACGACGCCGACAATAAGCGCGCAGATGCCGGAGATTATCTTGGTGAGGATCGGCCGGGTCATGGTCCCGCCCATGCGCACCTGCCAGTCCACGTAGCCCGCGAAAAGCACGCCGGGCAGGGTGAGCGTCACGAACAGCAGGTTGTAAAACGCGGCCTCCTTCATGTGCGCGATCTGAAAAGCGAGGGCCAGGAACAGGAAGAGCACGGTGGCCGGCATGATGCCGTTCGGGAAGTGCACGGCCATGGGGTGCGCGTGGTTCCTGGCCATCCGGGCAAAAATAAACTCGAGCAGCGCGGGGCGCTTTGGCGGGGCCGGGGCCGCGGCATCCTCGGCTTTCTCGATCTGGGCGAGCTTGGCCATGATCTCGGGCCAGCGCTGGCTCATCCTGGCCTTATATTCCTCCCGCGCCTTCCCGCCCTCCTGCTCCGCCATGGCCTCGAACTTCTCGCGCGGCGCCCCGCACACCGGGCACTTGGCCGGCGGCCGCGGGCCCTCGTGAATAAAACCGCATACCGTGCATTTGAAATATTTCATCCTGGACCTCCCCATGCCTTGTGCTCAACTACTCTAACCTAATAATTGTTCCTGATCTTTTCAAGAGCCAAGCAACAGACTATAATCGAGGGACCATGAACCGGGGGAAAGGCCATGATGATATTTCCCGCGCGGCCACACCCATTGATTCCGCCACGGTGGTGTTGCTGCGGGAGGGCGGCGGCGCGGTCGAGGTGTTTTTGATGCGGCGGCACCGGAGGCAGTCGTTCATGGGCGGGGCGTATGTTTTTCCGGGCGGCAGGCTGGACGAGGCGGATTGCGGTCCCGCGCTTTCCGTCCTCTGCCGCGGCGGGAAATGGAGTTATTAAAGTCATGGGCCGGACCGAGCAGGCGCGGGCGTGTTTTGCGGACGGGTTCAACTGCGCGCAGGCCCTGGTCGCGATCTACGGCCCCATCTACGGGATTGACCGCGGCATGGGCCTGCGCATCGGCGCCGCGCTGGGGGCGGGACTGGCGCGCTCGGGCGCCACCTGCGGCGCCGTGACCGGAGCGCTCGTGGTGATCGGATTGAAGCACGGGATGACGCGGAAAAACGGCCTCGCCGCCAAGGAAAAGACCTACGCCCTGGCCCGCGAGTTCATGGAGCGCTTCGCGGCCGCGCACGGGACTCTGCTGTGCCGCGAGCTCCTGGGCTGCGCCCTGGACACGCCCGAGGGCCTGCAATTCGCCAGGGACAACAACCTGTTCACCACCCGCTGCGCGCAATACGTGGCGGACGCCGCCGGGATCATCGAGGAAATTCTCGGCATCCAATAACGTCGCGCCCCAGGCCTCAAGCCCCAAGCCCTCCTCATATCGTCCACTTCATGAGGAACGCTCCCCAGGTGAAGCCGGAGCCGAAGGCGGCGCAGAGGAGCAGGCCTCCCTTTTTGAGGCGGCCGTCGGCGCGGGCCTCGCACATGCAGATGGGGATGGTGGCGGCGGTGGTGTTGCCGAACTTGTGGATGTTGGACACGACCTTTTCCCAGGGCAGCCCCATTTTATCGGCGACCATGCGGGAGATGCGCTCGTTGGCCTGGTGGGGAATGAACAGGTCCACCTCCTCGATCTTGCGGCCGGTTTTTTGGAGGACCTCGTTCATGGCCTCGGAGAAGCGGGGCACGGCGTGGCGGAAAACGGCGCGGCCGTCCATCTTCGGATAGATGTCTCCGCTGTCAATCATCTCGTACGAGACCCGGGGCTTTCTATTGGCGGCGGGCGCGGGCAGCCACAGCTTGTCGTAGTACTCGCCCTGGCAGTGCAGCGAGAAATCGAAGACGCCCTCGCCGTTGCTGGCGGCGGGGACCATGACCACGGCGCCGGCGCCGTCTCCGAAGATCACGGACACGTCGCGGCCGCGGTTGGAGAGGTCGAGGCCGCAGGAGTGGTTCTCGGCGCCGATGACCAGGACGTTGTCGCAGAATTCGGTGCGGATGAAGCGGTCGGCCACCGCCACCGCGTAGATGAAGCCGGAGCATTGCTCGCGCACGTCAATGGCGGGGATGGTCCCGAACACCGGCCACTTGCTTTGCAGGATGCAGCCGGAGCCGGGGAAGAAAACGTCCGGGTTCAGCGTGGCGAAGACGATCATCTGGATGTCCTCGGGCTGAAGCCCGGCGTCGGCGATGGCCTGCTCCGCCGCGATCTTGGCCATGTCCGCGGGCCCCACGCCCGCCTCGGCCCACCGCCGCTCCCGGATGCCGGTCCGCTCCCGGATCCACTCGTCCGAGGTGTCCATCAGCTTGGACAGGTCGTCGTTGGTCACCACCCAGGGCGGCACGTAGAAGCCGGTCCCGATTATGGTCGAATTACGCATGGTGTTAAATCCCTTCTTTAAATGGTGGGCCCGACACTCCTGTCGGGCCATCGTCCCGGCGCAACAGGAGTGTCGCGCCCACCGATATATTAGCAGATGGAGGGGGAGAGTTAAATCTTCACCACCGTGGTGTCGGTGAGCGAATTGTGGAACATGGCGTCCTGCTCGATGAGCTCGAGCCAGCGCGACGGCGGCTCCTGGAAGATCAGCGGCAAAAAGCCGATGGGGACCACGTAAATGGTGAACGGATAGAGCGCGCCGCGCACGAGCGCGCGCATGAAGTCAACGCGGGGGGCGCCGTTTTTGAGGACCACCCGGAGGCCGAGCGCCTTCTTGCCGGGGGTCGCCCCGAGCAGGGAAGCGAACGCGGCGTGATAGAAGATGAAGATGAGCAGGGCGCTCACGTATTTAAGGAGCGTGTAGACGCTGGCGCCCTCGACCTCCTGGCCCGGCGCGGCCAGGCCGGGGGACGGCGCCGCGGGCGCGATCAGATTGATCGCATGGACCGCGAGCACGATCAGGGCGGCGATGACGGCGAGGTCTATGAGGAAGGCGGCGAGGCGGGGGATAAGGCGCGCGGTCTCGCCGGCGGCGGCGAGGTCCCGGGCCGCGGCCTCCGGGGTGAGCACGGACCCGCAGGCCCCGCAGTGGTCCGGCAGCGGCGCCGGCTGCCGTGCTCCGCACACCGCGCAGTACCGGGCCATCGCCCGCACGGCCTCGGGTTTTTCCGGCGGGTCGGCGAACACCTTGTTCATCAGGCACGGCGCGGTCACCACCACGCCGTGGGCCTCGGCGATGACCTCGTTTTTCTTCTTGCGCTCGCCGCAGAGCTGGCAATATTTTCCGATAGTCATGGTCATTTCTCGATCGGATACGGCCTGAAGATCAGGTACGCGCAAAGGGTGATCAGCGCATCCATGGCAAACGCCGTGAGGATCCCCGTATCCATGCGAAACAGCGCGAAGTTGAGCGCCGCGATCATGGGCGCGACCCCCGCCGCGAACTTGGTGATCAGGCCCTCGATCCCGTTATACATGGCCTCCCGCCGATAGCCCGTGATCTTCTCGTCAAAGTCCATGATGTCCGTGATGATCACCCGCTGCAGCACGATGAACGCCGCCGCCCCCGGCGCCAGCAGGGCGAACACGCCGACGGCCGCGGCCATCCTGGCGGTGTCCCCCGCGAGCGGAAGGAACGGGACCGCGATGCAGAGCGGGATGAAACAGGAAAATGTCAATAGGCCCAGAGAAAACACCCGCTTCTTGCCGTAGCGGTTCGCGCCCCAGATCACCAGCGGGAAAAAGATGACCGCGCCCACGATGATCGCCCCGGAAAGCGCGCCGGCAAAGCCCTCGCCCAGGTGGAGCCGTCTGGTCACGTAATAAGGCAGCAGCACGAAGATGAGGTCCACCAACATGCGCAGGAGCGCGATCATCACCAGGTAGTGCGGGTAGGTCGGGTTCTTGAGGGTCTCGCGCACCGCCCGGTAGAAATTGAACTGGACCTCCTTGCTGGCGTCGTGCGGCTTTTCGCGGATGAACCACCAGGTCAGATAGAAAAGGACGAGGATGCCGGCCGCGGACACCACGCCCACGAACTTGAACCCGTCCGGGAAATGCAGCGGTCCGAGATGCAGGCCGTCCGGCATCTTGCCCACCGCGCCGATCACCATGCCGAAGACGGCGGCGCCGAGCAGCATCCCGATCACGTCGCCCACGCCGAGCCAGCCGCCCACCTTGTTGCGCTCCTTGGTTCCGGGCGCGATCTCGGGCAGGAGCGACAGGTGCGGCGCGACCACGACGGTATAGGCCAGCCAGAAGACGAGGAGGTTTCCGGCCAGCCACAGGTTGTTGGCCATGGAGGGATGGTCGGTGAGCGGGTACCACATCAGCGCCATGGTGAGCGCAACGAAGGGCGTGCCGAAGATGATGTAGGGAATGCGCCGGCCCCACCGCGACCGCGTCTGGTCGCTGAAGTAGCCGACCAGCGGGTCCGACACGCTGTCCATCAGCCGCCCGATGAACTGCACCACCACGAACGCGCCCAGGCCCATGTAGATCGTGCCCTTGCCCTCGCCCGGGTAATAGAAGTACATGAGCCAGCCCACGATCAAAGCCGGGCTGTAAGAGGCCGGGATGACGCCCGCGGCATAGGCAAAGGTCTGCCCCAGCGTCAAATCTCCGGCCTTTTTCTGTTCTCCGGTATTAACCATGTCTTTTCGGGCTCAGGCCCCGCTCCCAATCCGCATCACTATAGATAATACCGGACGGCCTGTCAATGACCCGGGCGCCGGAAACCGTTCCGGCCCGGCGGCCTCTAACTAATGCTCGTGGTGAAAGGCTACGGCATTTTCCGGGGGTTTATATTTAGGCGGAATCGGGGTATCATCTGGTGGTAACTTGAGATCATTGCGCGGAGAGATCAAATAATGAAACCTAAGAAATCGGCCGGCGCGAGGGCCGCTTGCGGTTACGCGCCGGCGCTTCTTGTGCTGGCCCTGCTGGTATTGGGCCTCGGCCCGGCCCGGCTCGCGGGCGGCGACACCTATCCGGGGACGATTGACCCGAGTGAGATCAAGCCGGGCATGAAGGGCTACGGTCTGTCGGTGTTCAAGGGCCGCGAGCTCGGCCGCTTCGAGGTCGAGGTGATAGATGTGCTCAAGAACGCGCTGCCCCGGCAGGACCTGATTATCGTCCGCTGCTCGGGCCAGAACCTGGAAAAGACCATGATCGTGGCCGGGATGAGCGGCTCTCCCGTGTATATCAATGACCGGCTTGCCGGCGCCATCGCCTATGGCTGGTACTTTTCCCAGGACCCGCTGGCCGGGGTGACGCCGGTCAAGTACATGATCCGGGCGGCCAACCAGCCGGCCATGAGGGTGGCCGCGTCCGGGCCGGGGCCGCTGGCCGGCCACCAGCAGCGGCCGTGGGCCCAACTGCTCCAGGAGGACCAATCAACTCCCCTGGCCGGCGCCGCGGCCCATCGCGGGACCCGGATGGCCGCCATCACCACTCCCGTGCTGGCCTCCGGCTTTTCCCCGCAGGGACTCAAGATGCTGGGCCAAGAGCTCATGCCTTACAACCTGGTCCCGATGGCGGGCGGCGGCGTGGCCTCCGACCAGCTCGATATGGCCTTGGCGGACTCCATGGTCCCGGGGTCGGCCATCGGCGCCGCCATGATCACCGGCGACCTGTCCCTTACCGCCATCGGCACGCTCACCTGGCGGGAGGGCAACAAGGTCGCCGCCTTCGGCCATCCCTTTTTACAGGGAGGCATGATCTCCATGCCCCTGGTCTCCGCCGACATCCTGACCGTGGTCCATCTTCAGGACGAGTCCTTCAAGCTGGGCGCGCCCGGCGCCGTGGTGGGCGAGCTCACCGCCGACAACCAGGCCGCCATCAGCGGCGTGCTCGGAAAACAGCCCGACACCGTGCCCATGAAGGTCCGGGTCCGGCGCGAGGCCACCGGGCTCGACGACACCTATAACCTGAGCCTGGCCCGCGACCCCTTCCTGACCCCGCTGCTCATCCGCATCGGCCTGATGGAGGTCATCAGGTCAGCGGCCCCGGCCATGGATCCCGCCACCGTCCGCGCCCGCACCCGCCTCAAGCTCACCGGCTACGGCGACGTGGAGTACGAGGACGTGTACGCCGTCATGCGCAACAACTTCACCATGGGCATCATGGACCCCGTCCTCTTCTTCACCCGCAACCCGTTCGAGGAAATCCATATCGAGGCCGCGGACGTGGACCTCGAGGTGACCGACCAGCTCAAGGTGGCATCCATCGAGAACGCCTGGGCGGACACCGACGAGGCCGAGCCGGGCCAGACGGTCGAGGTCGGGGTATCGCTTCGGCCGTACGGGGGCGAGCCGGTGGTGTATAAATTCCGGGTCGCGGTCCCGGACGACGACATGAAGCAGCTCGTGCTCAAGATCACCGGCGGCGACAACGCGGCGCCGGACGCGGCGTTTCCGCGGGACGTTGCCGGGATGATCGAGTTCATGGGGGCGGTGTATCCGGCGGATTCGCTGGTGCTGGCCTATCAGGTCCCCGGCATGGGCGTTGACGTGAAGGGAAACCGGCTGCACAGCCTCCCGCCCTCGGTCAGCTCCATGCTCCAGCCCAGGAACGCCATGGACACCGAAAGCACGCCGGAGCTCAGGATCCTCACCCAAAAGACCCCCTACGTCATCGTGGGCGCGCAGCGGCTGCTGCTCAAGGTGAACTCGGCCCGCGCGGGCAAATGACGGATACCGGCCGCCGCGGGGACCGGCCCCGCCGCGCGCCGCATCGGATTGAAGGAGCAACTCGGCAATGAAATCGCGGATGCAAATCGCGGCGGTGGTGATGGCGCTGCTGGCGGCGCCGGTTGCGCGAAGCGCGGAGACCGAGCGCTGGCAGGTCCAGAGCTTTGACCAGTGGAGCAAGGGAAAGGCCTCGGGCGTGGAGATCGGTTCCGCCGGCGAGCTGAAGCCGGTGATGGTGCTGGACAGCGCGACCGTGGGAGCGGATGGAATCTGGACCATGGCCGCCGGCGGGGGCGGGGTCTACTTAGGCACCGGCAACAGCGGCAAGCTCTTTTTGCAGGCCGGGGGCCGCGTCAAGCAGATCGCGCAGGTGGGACAGGTCGCCATCACCAGAATCCGGATGGACCGCGAGGGACGCGCGGTCTTCTCGGCCATTCCCGGCGGAGTGATCTATCGGCTCACCAAACAAAACCAGGTCGAGAAGCTGGCCGAGGCCGGCGAGGAATACGTCTGGGATTTTATTTTCGACGGCCCTGACATCATCGCGGCCACCGGGCCCCGCGGCAAGATCGTCCGGCTCGGGCCCGACGGCAAGGTGAAGAGCGTGATCGAGACCGCAGAGCAGCACGTGATGTGCCTCACCCGCGCCGGCAACGGCAAGCTCTACGCCGGGACCGCGGGCGAAGGCCTGGTCCTGGAGATCGGCGCGGACGGCAAATACCGCGTGGCGCATGACTTTGACGAAAAGGAGGTCCGCCGCCTGGTCTGGGCCGGAGACTTGAAGACCGGCGTCTTGTTGGCCGCGGTCAATGACGAGGCCGGGGCCAGACCCTCCACCGGCCCGTCCGGCGCGGCCTGGGGCCGGCCCCGGACCGACAAGGAAGAAGACGAGGACAAGGACGGCGATCCCGATTCCGGGGACAAGGACAAGAAGGAACCCGCCGTTGCCATATTGCCGCGAGGTCCCGCTCCCCGCGCCGGGGGCAAGGTCACCGGGACCGTCTACGCCCTGACCGCGGCCGGGGGCGCCCGCGAGCTGGTCAAGCTCCCCAACCGCGCCGCCGTGGACATGGTCGCCGCCGGGCCCGACGTCTACGTGGCCACCGACCAGGAAGGCAAGGTCTACCGGCTCCGGCCCGACTCCACCGACTATGCCATCGCCTTTGATCTGCATGAGGCCCAGGCCCTGTCCCTGCTCGCCGATGACAAGGGCCTCTCCCGCATCGGGACCGGATCGCCCGCCGCCGTGGCCACCGTGGTCAAGCGCGGCCAGCATAAAATCAACTACACCACCGACGTCCTCGACGCCGGCTTCCCCGCCCGCTGGGGCGCAATCGAGTGGACCGCCGACGGCAGCGTCCGCTTATCCACCCGCTCCGGCAACATCAAGGACCCTGACCGCGGCTGGTCCGACTGGCAGGCCGTGGGCCCCGGAAAACCCGCGCCCGTCAGAAGCCCCGACGCCAGGTATTTACAGGTCATGGTCGAGTGGCCGGGCGGCTCGCGCGCATCGCTCACCGGCATTTCCATACCTTATCGGGTTTACAACCAGCCCCACTACGTGGACAAGGTGGTCGTGGACTCCGCCGACCAGGACGGCGACAAAAACGCGACCCGGCCCTCCGTGCGCCAGCCCGGGAAAAACGGGGCCGGCGATTCCGATCCCGGACCGCACCAGACCATACGCAAGATCGCCTGGAAAGTCACCAATCCCGACAAGGACGACCTCGAGTACACCCTCTCCTTCTCCCCCGAGAAGACCGACCAGTGGATCCCCATCAAGACCGACGGCCCCATCACCAAGACCAAATACGATTGGGAAACCGAGTCCCTGCCCGACGGCTGGTACCGGATCAAGGTCGTCGCCACCGACGCCCCCGTAAATCCGCCCGATGAGGCCATCACGGCCGCGGGAGTCTCCGACCGCTTCCTCCTTGATAACCGCCCGCCCCTGATTAAGAAGCTCGCCGTCTCCGGCGGCAAGGTGAGCGGAAAGGCGGTGGACGCGGTGAGCGCCATCTCCGGCATCGAGTTCGCAATTGACGGCGGAAACTGGATCCCGGCCGCCCCGGAGGACGGAATTCTCGACTCGCCCGCCGAGTCATTCAAGTTCGACCTGCCCGCGGACCTCGCGCCCGGACTCCACCTCGTGGCCGTCCGCGCCTGGGACCGCGCCCTCAACATCAACGCGGCGCAGGTCCAGTACGAGAAAAAATAAGATGATGACAAGGACGCGCGATGATCACCGAGACGCCTACTGAACGCTTTTTCCCCGCACCGGCTCCGCGTCCCGGCGCGAAGATTAGACCCCAGTTCCCGCGCCTCGCCGCCGTGGGCCTCATCGCCCTCGCCCTCCTGCTTTCCCGCCCCGCCGCCGGCGCATCCTATCCGGGCAAGGCATCCCCGCCGGTCCGCGCCGAGCACGGCATGGTGGTGTCCGCGCACCCGCTGGCCAGCGCGGCCGGAGTGCAAATCCTGCAAAAGGGAGGCAATGCCGTTGATGCCGCCGTGGCCGCGGCGTTCGCGCTTTCCGTGGTCGAGCCGTACTCCTCGGGCCTGGGCGGCGGCGGCTTCATGCTGATCTATCCGGGGCCCGGCGCCGACATCACGGCGCTGGACTACCGCGAGCGGGCGCCGGCCAAGGCCTCCGCGGACATGTATATCAAGGACGGCAAGATCGTCCCCGGCCTCTCAACAAAGGGCGCGCTGGCCGTGGGCGTGCCCGGGACCGTGGCCGGGCTTGCCGCCGCCCTCGAGCGCTATGGCACCATGCCCCTTAATGAGGTCATGGCCCCCGCCATCGCGCTCGCCGCCGACGGCTTCACCGTGGACCGGCTCTATTACCAGCGTTCCCTCCTCAGCCTGCCGCTGCTCATGAAGGACCCATGCGCCAGGGCCGCGTTCCTCGACGGAGGGAGGCCGTACACCTCGGGCCAGAGGCTCAAACAGCCCGACCTCGCCAAGACCCTGCGCACGATAGCGGATCAGGGGCCGGGGGCCTTTTACCACGGGCCGGTCGCCGAGGCCATCGCCGCGGACATGAAGGCCAAGGCCGGCATCCTCGATCGCGAAGATCTCGCCGCGTACCGCGTGCGCTGGCTCAAGCCGGTCACCGGGTCCTACCGCGGCTGCGACATCGTCTCCATGCCCCCGCCCAGCTCCGGCGGCGCCGCCGTCATCGAGACCCTCAACATCCTGGAAGGCTTTAAGCTCGTAAAGTACGGGGCCGACTCGGCCAATACCGCCCATCTCCTGGCCGAGGCCATGAAGCTATCCTTCGCCGACCGGGCCTATTTCATGGCCGACCCCGACTTCGCCGACGTCCCGCTCGATACCATTGTCTCCAAAAATTACGCGGCGGAGCTGCGCCAAAAAATTGACCTGGACCAGGCCCTTCCCAGCGGCCAGGTGGTCCCCGGCGGAGGCGTCCTCCCCCCGCCCATGGCCGCCAGGCCCGGCGATTCCGCGCCCGGTGAAGGCGGCAACACCACCCACCTTTCCGTGGTGGACGCCAGGGGAGGGGCCGTATCCCTGACTCAGAGCATCAACACATTGTTCGGGTCCGGGGTCGTCGCCTGCGGGACCGGAGTGATCTTGAACAACACCATGGATGACTTCACCTCCCTCCCCGGCCGGCCCAACGCCTACGGCCTGGTGCAGGGAGAGGCCAATGCCATTGCGCCCGGCAAGACCCCGCTGTCCTCCATGAGCCCCACCATGCTCTTCAAGGAGGGAAAACTCTTCATGGTGCTGGGAAGCCCGGGCGGGCCCCGCATCATCTCCACCGTGGTCCAGGTCATCGTCAACGTCATTGATTTCGGAATGGACGCGCAGGCCGCGGTCTACGAGCTGCGCATCCACCACCAGTGGCTCCCCGACGAGCTTTACGCCGAGCCCGGCCGGTTCTCGGCCAGGACCCGCTTCGTCATCACCCAGATGGGCTATCACATCAAGAATTACATCGCCCCGGCCAACGCCCAGGTCATCATCGTCGGCGACGACGGCTCCCGGCAAGGGGCCTCCGACCCCCGCGGCATCGGACGGCCAATGGGATATTAAACAGTGGTCAACGCGGAAAAATTTTATTTCAGCGCCAAGACGCAAAGAACGCAAAAAAATGTCAAAATAATCGCATCCGGTCGGACCGTTCCATCTTGATAAAAAACGATCCAGTGCTTGAGGAAAATCCTCTCCATCCTTTGCGTTCTTTGCGTCTTTGCGCTAATAAAAGAATTTAATGAAGGCCGCATGACCGGAAAATCCCATCCCCCCCGCGCCGTACAAGAGCTCGTCAACAAGATCCTGGACGACTGGGGCATGGCCCGGCTCTCCCGCGAGCAGAGGGTGTTCCTGGTCTGGGACGAGGCCCTGGGCTCGACCCTGGCGCGGACCACCCGGCCCGCCGCCGTGCACCACGGCTCCCTGATCGTCGCGGTCAAGAACAGCGCCTGGCTCCAGGAGCTCCAGTTCATGAAGCCCGAGATCATCAAGAAGCTCAACCGCGTGCTGGGCAAGGGCGTGATCCGGGAGGTCCGCTTCAAGATCGGCTCGTGGCCCGACGAGGCCCCGCCGGGAAAGGCTGAAGAACAGGGCGGGGAAGAAGGGCCGGCCGAGCTCGACCCCGCCGTGGTCGAGGAGGCCAGGGCCGCCGTCGCCGCAATCGCCGACCCCCGCCTGCGCGAGCAGGTCTTCAAGACGCTCCTCGCCTCCGCCCGCAAGGACGCGCGCGAGCAAGGGAAGGAATAAGAGGCGCTGAACATTAAATACACGGTAATCATCGAGAAAGGGGCATCCAGCTACGGAGCCTATGTTCCCGACCTGCCCGGATGTATTGCGGCCGGGGAAACGGCCGCGGAGGCTTTAAGCCTCATAAAGGAAGCGATCGTCTTTCACCTGGAGGGGCTGAAAGAGGAAGGCCGCGAGGCGCCCGAGCCTCATTCTTACAGCGCCATTGTGGACGTTAATGTTACCGCCATCTGAAGGGGGGGTATTTATAATGGGGACGCCCATTTTTTCAGTGCCCAAAAGCGCCCAAAAATCAGAAAGAAAGGTGGGAGCCTCCCTCTCCCTTGACAACACTTATCATGGAGGTCCCCAGAATTAGCCTCCACGACCTAACCAGGAGGCTAATGTTAAATGTTAAGACCTGACCCCGTCTTCCGCCTTGACAACACTTATCATGGAGGGCCCCAGAATTAGCCTCCACGACCTAACCAGGAGGCTAATGTTAAATGTTAAGACCTGACCCCGTCTTCCCGCCGTCTTCCCCGTCTTCCCCTTAAATGTTAAGACCTGACCCCGTCTTCCCCGTCTTCCCGCGCCTTTTGCGCTCAAGGCCGAGGGCGAGGCGCCGGAGGGAGCGATCATACTGGGCGAGCAGAACATCCGCGCTCACGGCCCGGCGATTCTGAAGGCCGCGCTTATGAGGTCGTCCGGCCGGGATGACGGGCCGACGTGGACGGTGTACTCGAGCTCCTCGATTTCCCAGGCGGCGCGCTCGACATCGTAAAAGGCCAAGTCCCCGGGATCGAGCTCGAACGCGACGGTTTTGGTCTCGCCAGGGGCGAGCGCGACGCGGGCAAAGGCCTTGAGGTCTTTCACCGGCCGGTCCACGCGGGAGCCGTTGGATCCGATGTAGAGCTGGACGATCTCCTCGCCGGCTCGGCCGCCGCTGTTGGTCACGTCCACCAACGCCCTGATCCTTCCGCTCCGGCCCGTGATGTTCTCGCTCAGTCTCAGGTTCCCGTATTCATATCTCGTATAGGAGAGGCCGAAGCCGAAGGGGAACGCCGGGGTGAGGCCCTTTTTATCGAACCAGCGGTAGCCGTGGTAATAGCCGTATTCCACCTGGCGGGCCCGGTTATTGAAAGGCACGAGCTGGTCAGGCGACTTCGGGAAGACGATGGGCAGCTTTCCGGAGGGGTTCACGTCGCCGAAGAGAATATCGGCGATGGCGGCGCCGCCTTCCATGCCCGAGTACCAGGCCATGAGGATGGCGCTTACCTGGTCCTTCCATTCCTCCATGGTCACGGCGCCGCCGGCGTTTATCACCACAATGCAGCGTGGGTTGGCGGCCGCGACCTTACGGACCAGGTCCACGTCAGGCTCGTGCAGGCCGAGATGGAGGCGGTCAATGCCCTCGTTCTCATCCTTCTTGGTCAGCCCCGCGACCACCACGGCGGCGTCAGCGCGCGCGGCGGACCGGCCGGCCTCCTCCAGGTCACGGCCGTCCGCGTAAATCACCTTGACGGCCGGGCCCGCCGCGCGCCTGATTCCGTCGAGCGGCGAGACCACGTAGGCCGGGGTTAGGATGGTGCTCCAGGTGCCGCCGAGGTTGGCCTTATCAGCCTGCTCGCCGATGACCGCGATGGTCTTGATTTTTGCGCGGTCAAGCGGCAGGGCGCCGCGCTCGTTCTTGAGCAGGACCAGCGATTTTTGCGCGCACTCGCGGGCCACGGCCACGTGTTCGGGACATCCAAGCTTTTCCCGGTCGTAGCCGGGAGCGCCCTCCAGGTGGCTGAAGCGCAAATGTTGCCGGACCTGTCTGGCCACGGCCTCGTCAATGGCGGACTCCGGGACCAGGCCGGACTTGACCGCTGCTTTAAGCTTCCAGTCGTAATGGATCCTGCGGTCCATCTCCACGTCGCAGCCGGCCCGGGCGGAGGGAACGGTGCTCTTGATGCTCCCGAAGTCGGAGAGCACGAAGCCGGGGAACCCCCATTCGGTCTTAAGGATGTCACGGAGCAAATAATTGTTCTGGGCGCAAGGCTCGCCGTTCAAGGTGTTGTAAGCGTTCATGACGGAGGCGACGCCGGCGTCCACGCAGGCCTTGAAGTGCGGCAGGTAGATCTCGCGCAGGGTCCGCTCGACGATGCGCACGTCCACCCACAGGCGCATCAACTCGATGCTGTTGCCGGCGAAGTGCTTGGCGCAGGCCATCATGTGCTCCTGCACGCCGCTGACCACGGCCGCGCCCATGCGGCCCAGGTGGTATGGGTCCTCACCGAAGGTCTCCTGCGAGCGGCCCCAGCTCGGGTGCCGGAGCAGGTTGATGCACACGCCGCCGAAAAAGTTGGCCCCGCCGGCCCGGCCCTCATAGCCGATCACGTCGCCCACGCGCCGCTCCAACTCCGGGTCCCAGGCCGCGCCCCGCGCCATGGCCACAGGAAAGCAGGTCGCGCCGGTAAAGCGGATGCCCATCGAGCCGTCCACGAAGCGGATTCCGGGGACGCCCAGCCGCGGGCAGCCCGGAGTGTTGTTGGTGCGAAAAGGCTCTCTCAAGTCCACCACGCTGAAGCGGGTCAGAGAGCCCGCCATCATGGCGATCTTCTCGTCCAGGGTCATCCGCGCCACCAGGTCCGCGGCGCGCCGCTCGATCTCATCCGGGCCGAGCGCCTGGGCTGCGCCCGGCCGAGCCCCAAGTATGATCACTGATGCCCCGACGCCACCAGCCGCCAAGAATTCCCGCCTGTTCACAACCGGCCTCCTCTATTCAGAAATAAAAAATCGCACATTTATTTTTACACGAAGCGGGCCGTCCGAACAAGAAAAACATAAAAAGGCCGCTTCTTCCATTTGCATTCGCTCTTTGGTAGCATCTTTTTGAAGTTGGATGTCTTGCCGGATGAACTATCACAGGGAGTAAACAGGATGGAGAAAAAGATCATTGTCATCGGCGGCGGGATCGCGGGATTGGCCGTGGGGTGTTACGCCCGGATGAACGGGTACGGGGCCCTGCTGTTCGAGCTGAACGACAAGCCGGGCGGGCTGTGCACCTCGTGGACGCGCAAGGGCTACCTGGTTGACGGGTGCCTGCACTGGCTGGTGGGCTCGGGCCCCGCGGCCAGGGGCCTGCACCAGTGCTGGCTGGAGCTGGGCGCGTTGCAGGGGCGCAAGTTCCTGGACCATGAGATTTACATCACCGTGCGTGGGAAGGACGGCAAGGTGCTCAACGTCTATACCGACACCGACCGTTTCGAGGCGCACCTGAAGGAGCTGTCTCCACAAGACGCGCCCGTGATCGAAGAGTTCGCGGCGCTGGTGCGGCGGCTGGGCAAGGTTGACATGGACTTCGGCAAGCCCAAGGAAATCCAGACCTGGGCCGAGAAGCTCGCGGGCCTTGCCAAGATTATGCCCTTCATCATGCCCTTCATGAAATATGAGAAGGTCAGCATCCAGGAGTTCGCCAAGCGCTTCAAGGACCCGTTCCTGCGGGAGGCCTTTGCCGCGCCGTTCGACCTGCCGGATTTCCCGCTCCTGGGCGTGGCTTTTTCCTATGCCTGGATGAACAACAAGAGCGCGGGCTATCCGATCGGCGGCTCGCTCGCGCTGGCCCGCGCCATCGAGAAACGATTTTTGGACCTCGGCGGCAAAGTGCATTACAAGGCGCGGGTGGAGAAGGTGCTGGTGGAGGGCGGCCGCGCCGTGGGCATCCGGCTGGTGGGCGGGGCCGAGCACCGCGCGGACGGGGTGGTCTCGGCGGCGGACGGGCGCGCCACCATCTTTGACATGCTGGAAGGCAAGTTCGTGAATGACGAGATCCGAGAGTATTACAAGAGCCTGCCCCGGTTCCGGCCTCTGATCCAGGCGTCGTTCGGGGTGGACCGCGACCTGCGCGGCGAGCCGGAGATGGCGGCCTATGAGCTCGAAGAGCCCATGACCATCGCGGGGGAGGAACAGAAGTATCTCACCATTCACAATTATTCCTGCGACCCCACCACCGCGCCGCCGGGCAAGAGCGTGCTGGTCATCAGGCTCATGAGCGATTACGACAACTGGAAGAAGCTGGCCGCGGACAAGGGCGCGTACGAGGAGGAGAAGGAGAAGGTCGGCAATTCGCTGATGGGGTTCCTGGAGTCGCGGTATCCGGGGATCAGCGAGCAGGTGGAGATGCTGGACGTGGCCACGCCGCTGACCTTCGAGCGCTACACCGCGAACTGGGAAGGCTCGATGGAGGGATGGCTGATGACCACTAAGACGATGCGGCTGCGCATGAAGAAAACCCTGCCCGGACTCAATAACTTCTACATGGCCGGCCAGTGGGTCTCCCCCGGCGGCGGCCTGCCCGGCTGCGCCATCACCGCCAAGGAAGTCATGCACCTCATCTGCCACGCGGACGGAAGGGCGTTCCAGACCAGCGTGCCGTAGAGACGTCAGCACCGGGCTGGACAGACAAGAATGTCTATCCTACCGATTTTCCTCCAGCGCTCCCCCGATCTCCAGCGCGACCGCGTGCTCGCACGGCTTTTCCGGCGGCAGGGAGATTATCAGCGCGTCGTCATGGCGCGTGAATGGCAGGGCCGATGTACTTCCCAGGAGCCGCACCGATGAGACTTGGCCGGCAGCAAGACCGCTGTTTTTTCCGAGCGACTTGACGGCCACGCTCCGGCCGCTGGGCCAGCCCATGACCAGGGCGTAGAGGGTGGCGCCTTTTCTGGTGAAGCGGATGTCGCGGGGTCCGAGGCGGGGGCTGGCGAGCTCGCCCACTCCGTAGAGGTTGTTGCGCTTGCCCAGGTTCGGGCCTTCGCCGAAGATCTTCCAGGGCCGGGCGCCGTAGACGGCGGGGCCGTTCACCTCCAGCCAGCGTCCGACCTCGATGAGGATTTCCTGGACCTCGGCCGGAATGGCGCCGTCGGGCGCCGGTCCCACGTTGAGCAGGAGCACGCCGTTCTTGCTGACCACGTCCACGAGGTCTCCGATCAACCGGCCGGGGTCCTTGAACAAGTCCGCGCGCGGATTGATGTAGCCCCACGAGACGTACGACACCGAGGTGTCGGTCTGCCAGACCAGGGGCCGGATCTCAGCGAGCCCGGAGCGTTCGAGGTCGAGCACGGCCGAGCCCTCGGGAAATGCCTGGTTCTTGTAATTCAACACGGCCTCGTGGCCGCGCTCCGCGGCGCGGTTGTAATAATAGGCCGCGAACTTGCGGCGCCACGGCTCGAACGCCGGCTGTTCGATCCACCAGTCGAACCAGAACACGCGCGGGGCGTAGCGGTCCACGAGCTCGGCCGAGCGCGCGAGCCAGTCGGCCAGGAAGCGCTCGTCGGGCGCGGAGTCGCGCGGCATGGCCGGGCCGTAGAGCGATTCGTAGCGCGGGTCGGCCACGTCGGAGCGGCAGTGCCGGCCGCCGTCGTAAAACCACCAGTGCTCGGCGCGGTGCGATGAGAGGCCGAAGACGAGTCCCGCCTGTTCCGCGGCCGCCTTGAGCTCGCCCACCACGTCGCGCCGCGGCCCCATCTTGGCCGCGCTCCAGTCCGTGAGCGAGCAGTCGTACATGGCGAAGCCGTCATGGTGCTCGGCCACCGGCACCACGTAACGCGCGCCCGCCTTCTGAAACAGCTCGATCCAGGCGGCCGGGTCGAACTTGTCGGCCTTGAACATCGGGATGAAGTCCTTGTACCCGAACCGGTCCTGCGGCCCCCACTTCATGCGGTGGCGCCACCACGCCCGCGACCCTTTCCGGTACATGTTGCGCGGGTACCACTCGTTCTCGTACGCCGGCACGGAATACACGCCCCAGTGGATGAAGATGCCGAACTTGGCGTCCTCATACCACTGCGGCGCGCGGTAGGTTGAGAGCGATTCCCACGAGTCCGCGAACGGGCCTTGGGCTATCGCCCGCTCGACCTTGCCGAGCTGCTCGTCCCGGCGCGCGCCGAACGGGTCCGGGCCGCCCGCCCGCGCGGCATGATTCAGCGCCGGGGCCAGCGCCAGCGCGGAGCCGGCCCCGCACGACCTCACGAATTTTCTCCGGTCCATCCTGAGCTCACCTCTTTGACTGGCTGATCGCCTCATCATAGCAGAGACGGGCCGGCAGGCAATCCCGGGCCCCGACGGAGCCACTGACGAAAAAATATGAACGCGCGGACGGATGGAGTTATAATAAGAGGTTGCGCGAAAAAATTTTTCGGGAAGTGGAGGAGATGGAGAACAATCACCAGGGGAACAACAACCAGCATTATTCGCTGAACCTGAACGTCCGGGGCATGGGCAAGTCGGCGACCATGGCGGTGAACGAGCTGTCGGCCCGGCTGATCGCGGAGGGCCGGACGGTGTATAAGCTGGGGCTGGGTCAGTCGCCGTTCCCGGTGCCGGACTGCGTGGTGGAGGCCCTCCGTCACAACGCGCACCAGAAGGACTACCTGGAGGTGCAGGGTCTCAGGGCGCTTCGGGAGGCCGTGGCCGCGTTCCACCAGAAGAGCGACGGCGTGCCGGTGTCGCCGGAGCTGGTGCAGGTCGGGCCCGGTTCCAAGGAATTGATGTTCCTGCTCCAGGTCGCGTTCTACGGCGACCTGATCGTGCCCACGCCGTGCTGGGTGTCTTACGCGCCGCAGGCCCACATCGTGGGGCACCAGATCAACTTCGTGCCCACCAGCTTTGCCGGGCGCTGGCGCATCAGCCCGGAGCAACTGGACGAGCTGTGCGCGGAGGACCCGACCCGGCCGCGGCTGGTGGTCCTCAACTATCCGGGCAACCCGGACGGCCTCACCTATAACCAGGACGAGCTCATGCGCCTTGCCGAGATCGGCCGCGAGTACGAGCTCATTTACCTCTCCGACGAGATCTACGGCAAGATCAACCACTCCGGCAACCACGTCTCCATCGCGCGCTACTACCCGGAGGGCACCATCATCAGCTCCGGGCTATCCAAGTGGTGCGGCGCCGGAGGCTGGCGGCTCGGGACCTTCGCCTTCCCCCCCTGCCTCAAGTGGCTCCTCCTGGCCATGACCAACCTGGCCAGCGAGACCTTCACCTCCACCTCCGCCCCTATTCAATACGCCGCGGTGCGGGCCTTTCAGATGGGCCAGGAGATCGAGCTGTACCTGGCCCACGTCCGGCGCATCCTCTCCGCGATGGGCCGCTGGAGCGCGGCCAAGCTCCGCGACGCGGGCGCGCGGGTGCACGACCCGGAGGGCGCGTTCTACCTGTTCCCGGATTTCAGCCCGCTCAGTCCGGCGCTCGCGGCGCGCGGGATCAGGACCGGGAAACAGCTCACCGCGGCCATCCTCCAGGACACCGGCGTGGCCCTGTTGCCCGGAGTGGAGTTCAGCCGATCGGAGAGCGAATTGACCGCGCGGCTCGCGTACGTTGACTTCGACGGCGCCAAGGCCCTGGTCGCCGGGCAAGGCATTCCGCTCACCCAGCCGCTCACTGAGGATTTCCTGGCCGCCAATTGTTTCAAGACCTTCGAGGCCGTGAACAAGCTGGCGGAGTGGATCAAATCAATTTCCTGACTATGGCCACAATCCCATCCATGCCCGGAATTGATCCCGCCTCTAAACGACCTTATATTTAACGGCGCGGAACTGAACCGGCGAGAGATGTAACATCAGTGCTGTCCAAAATAAACGGACCGGAGAACCGCCAAGACGCCAAGAGCGCCAAGGATTATTTTTAAACAAGATTTTATGAGGGCTGGGGTGCGAATGTTTCCGGCTTGGCGCTCCCGTCGGCCGGTTCGCCAAGCCGGTTGGGGCCAACGCTCCGGAGCTGTTCTTTTTTGGGCCGCAAAGAAACATCATGATTTACTTGGCGATCCTTGGCG
>Ga0307379_10001088_pt1 | contig 43677 bp, 17 predicted proteins | sample UN2MG_FD_202237 | JGI IMG/M metagenome (GOLD analysis project Ga0307379, IMG submission 202237) | Soil microbial communities from Risofladan, Vaasa, Finland - UN-2 | ecosystem: Environmental > Terrestrial > Soil > Coastal area > Acid sulfate soil | place: Finland: Risofladan, Vaasa | collected...
CACCACTGTATTGATGGCTCGGGTTCTGTTGGGTGCTATTGCTGCCATCTCCGAAGTCCCAGCTCCAGCCTGTCGGACTCCCCGTCGATAAGTCGGTGAAGCTGACCGTTAACGGAGCACAGCCGCTAGTTACATTGGCACTGAACGCCGCTGTCGGTGCCGTACCTGCCGTTATGTATCCTGCCTTGACCTCATCATCAGAGCCACAGGCATTGCTCACCGTTAAACTCACATTATAAGTGCCGCCACCACTGTATTGATGGCTCGGGTTCTGTTGGGTGCTATTGCTGCCATCTCCGAAGTCCCAGCTCCAGCCTGTCGGACTCCCCGTCGATAAGTCGGTGAAGCTGACCGTTAACGGAGCACAGCCGCTGCTTACATTGGCACTGAACGCCGCCGTCGGTGCCGTACCTACCGTTATGTATCCTGCCTTGACCTCATCATCAGAGCCACAGGCGTTGCTCACCGTTAAGCTGACATTATAAGTGCCGCCACTGCTGTATTGATGGCTCGGGTTCTGTTGGGTGCTATTGCTGCCATCTCCAAAGTCCCAGCTCCAGCCTGTCGGACTCCCCGTCGATAAGTCTGTGAAGCTGACCGTTAACGGAGCACAGCCGCTGGTGGGAGCACCACTGAACGCCGCTGTCGGTGCCGTACCGGCCGTTATATATCCACTCTTGACCTCATCATCAGAGCCACAGGCATTGCTCACCGTTAAGTTCACCGTGTAGTTGCCAGCACTGCTGTAGGTTACTGTGTGAGGTCCTTGCGTTGACGCACTTGAAGGACTGCCTCCAGGGAAGTCCCAGCTCCAGGAATCAATATCACCTGTCGATAAGTCGGTGAAATTAACCGTTAACGGAGCACAGCCGCTGGTAGGCTCAGCGGTGAAGTTAGCTACTGGAAGCTCACATACAAAGATATTCTCCATGCAGTTGTTATACTCGTTGCTTTCATCAACTACATCACCGTTGTCGGCGCAAACCATGATAGTATCGTTAGTTCCCGACATGGTGAAAGGTCCAACTGTACTGTTGTAGCATACACCTGCTGCAAACCCAGGTACGGGGTCTTCCAGGACATCAACGCCATCAATAGTAATGGTAGTATTGCTTGCTCCTGCCGGGGCAGCAGCCCCCTCGTTGCAAACTATGTAGCTCACATTATAGGTCTTATTCGCCAGGCTAACCCAGGCCTCCGATTTCTCGGTAATCACAAGGTCTGGGAAGTTGTAGCACACCAGATGATCCTTGTTATAATTATTGGCGTCTGCGGAGGTAGCGAAGTACATTGTGGTGTTCGCGTCGATACCAAGGTTTGTAAGATCAGTTAAAGGAATAGCCCAATCTACAAAGTAGTGTCCTGTCCCATCAGGTACTATCTGTGCATAGTCTGCCGTAGAATATTCCTTAATCTTTATTTCTGCCTCGTCTTTCAGTAGCGGAGCCCATGTTAAGTTCTCTCGCACAGTATTATTCCAAAGCTCTACCGTTTCGTCACCTCCATATAGGCTCAAGAGGTAGTCATAATTACCACGTTCAGGTAAGTCAAATAAGACGACCCAGGCAACGGAGGCAAACTTGCCGGGTCCTGAAGGGTCACCTAAGACACGCTCACGGAAGAATGCGTAGTCATTAACAGTATCAAAATAGTAATAAGCAGCCGGGCCGATTATTTCATCACCGATTAAATCAAGATTGGCTGGATGCTCATCTTCGTGCGGGTCAGAATAGCAATTAGCGGGATACATCCATTCGGCATCACCTGGCCAATTGCTCGGCTGTGCCAGCACTGCTGCGCTACCGCCGGGCAGTGCCACATCTTCCAGTGGTCCCAGCAAGACCACCGCAGGTGCAAGAAGGAATAGCAATGCTAGAACAACAAAAATAGAAAATAATTTCCACGCATATAACATCCGCCGCCTCATTGCTACGGTTTGCTAGCACCTGTGGTATTTTAGTACTAGTACTTTAGTTTATTCTACGTCACCGTGTCAGAAATTGCAAGTTGCATTTAGTTACCTTTAGTTGTATTTAGTTCCAAATCGTGCAATTTTTTTCCGAGTTTTTTCATCGTCATTGCGGTGAGCTGAAACCCTGAGCGTAGCGAAGGGCCAAGGCGTGGCAATCCCGGCGGGGTGTGTGAGATTGCTTCGGCACTGCGTGCCTCGCAATGACAGAGGGGGCGTGCCTCGCAATGACAGAGGGGGGCGTGCCTCACAATGACAACGGGTCATTGCGCCCTTTTTATTTGTCATTGCGAGCGAAGCGTGGCAATCTCGGTGGGGTGTGAGTTTGCTTCACCACTCTAAACTATCGCTGTGCTATGTGAAGCGAGACCAGTTTATTCACAAGAGCGGAAAGCTGCCAAACAATCTATGCCCATCTTCTCCTCCGCCGCAGGAAGTAAACCAAAAGCACGACAACAACTATCCCGGCCACTATCGTCCACCAGTATTGGCTGAGCCATGCTTGTATTGGTGACGGGCTTATTTCTCCCACATGTAAACTGACCGGAACCGTCTGCGGGCTGTTGCTTGCCCCGGGGGCAGTTATGGTGATGTTGGCCGAATAATCCCCGAGAGACATACCCGCTGTATTCACCGATACAGTTACCGATGTCTTATCATCTGCGCCTGTGGAACTGCCGCTTGTGGGATTCTCGCTGAGCCAGGCAGCATCGTCGGTCAGCGTCCAGTTGAGCGTATCAATTCCTGAGTTCCAAATCTCCAGTGTCTTATTTGAGCCTCCTTCACCAGCAGTGAAGCTAAGGCTTTCAGGACTGAAGGATATCTCCGGTGCCGCTGAGCTAATATGCAGGCTAACAGGGACTACCTGCGGGCTGTTGCTTGCACCGGGGGCGGTTATGGTGACATTGGCGGAATAATCCCCGGCGGACATACCTGCTATATTCACCGATACGGCTACTGTATCATGCTCGCCTGTGGAACTCCCGCTTGTGGGATTTTCGCTGAGCCAGGCAGCATCATCACTCAAAGACCAGATGAGCGTGCCAATGCCGGAATTCCAAACCTCAAGCGTCCCGTTTGCCGGGGTTGAGCCTCCTTCACCAGCAGTGAAGCTAAGACTTTCAGGGTTGAAGGATATCTCCGGCGCTGCTGAGCTAATATGCAGGCTAACCGAGACTACCTGCGGGCTGTTGCTTGCTCCGGGGGCGGTTATAGTGATGCTGGCGGAATAATCCCCGGCGGACATACCTGCTATATTCACCGATACGGCTACTGTATCATGGGCGCTCGTGGAGCTACCGCCTGTCGGATTCTCGCTGAGCCAGGCAGCATCATCGCTCAGCGTCCAGTTAAGTGTGCCAATGCCTGAGTTCCAAATCTCCAGTGTCCGGTTTGCCGGGTTTGAGCCTCCTTCACCAGCAGTGAATCTAAGCCTTTCGGGGCTGAAGGATATCTGTGGCGCCGATGAGCTGATATGCAGGCTAACCGGGACGGTCCACGGGCTATTGATTGCCCCTTCAGCCGTTATGGTGATGTCTGTGGAATAATCCCCGGCAGATATTCCTGCTATATCCACCGATGCAGTTACCAACATCGTATCATCTGCACCTGTGGAGCTGCCGCTCGTGGGATTTTCGCTGAGCCAGGCAGCATCATCGCTCAGCGTCCAGCTAATTGTATCAATGCCTGAGTTCGAAATCTCCAGCGTCTGGTCTGCCGGCTTCGAACCTCCCTCGGCAGCACTGAAGCTGAAGCTTTTCGGGCTACAGCAGATAAGTGGCGTGGTCGCCAAAGCGACCTGTACTTCAGAATCACCGGTGATGTTTTCCAAAGGTTTTTCTTCAGAACCAAGATAATATCCCAGAAAACCATTAAAGGTATGATTACCTGCACAGGCATAATCAGCCACTGTTACCTTATACGTTACGCTAAAGTCAGCGTCCTTAGCATAGGGTCCATACCACATAATCTCCGCCTTATTGTCCGTAGCTAAAACAAACTCAGCTTTCGGGGTGCACCACGTTTTATCAACAGTCACATCCCAACCATCGGGGGCATTGTCGGTCAGACCGATGGCATTAAAGTTATCTGCGGGCGAAGTAAAGGTCACGGTGACATCGAACGTCTCCCCCCTCTGCACTGTAGCAGGCAGAACCCTCGTGGCATTCCCTCCTTGCCCCAGAGCCATATCCAGGGGCATGAGGGCAACAGCCATCAAGGCCATTATAGTAACGAACGCTACAAGCAATCGCATTTTCTCAATTATACCACCTGCCCTTTCCCAACAGAAGGGGGTGTACTCAATTCAAAGAAGAGCGGAGAAGATGCCAAACGATCTATACGTTCCTTCTTCGCCGCAGGAAGTAAACCAGAAACACAACAGCAACTATCCCGGCTACTATCATCCACCAGTATTGGCTGAGCCATGCTTGTGGTGACGGGCTTATTTCTCCCACATGTAAACTGACCGGAACCGTCTGCGGACTGTTGCTCACACCGGGGGCGGTTATGGTGATGTTGGCGGAATAATCCCCGGCAGACATACCTGTGGTATCAACCGATACGGCTACCGTATCATGCTCGCCCGTGGAACTGCCGCTTGTGGAATTCTCGCTAAGCCAGGCAGCATCATCGCTCAGCGTCCAGCTAATTGTATCAATGCCTGAGTTCCAAACCTCGAGCGTCTCGTCTGCCAGGGTTGGACCTCCCCCAACAGCAGTGAAGACGAGACTTTCCGGCTTGAAGGATATCTCCGGCACTGCTGAGATAACATGCAGGCTAACGGGCACTATCTGCGGACTGTTGCTCACACCGGGGGCGGTTATGGTGATGTTAGCCGAATAATCCCCGGCGGACATACCCGTGGTATTTACCCATACAGTTACCAATGTCGTATCATCTGCGCCTGTGGAGCTCCCGCTTGTGGGATTCTCACTGAGCCACACAACATCGTCGCTTACCAACCAGTTAAGCATCCCACAACCTGAGTTCCAGATCTCCAGCGTCATGTTTTCCGGGTTTGAACCACCCTGGGTGCTACCGAGGCTCTCCGGGCTATGGCAGATAGCTGCGATAGCAGTCAAACCAACCTCCAGTTCATAATCTCCCATTATGTTCTCCCAAATTTTACTGCCATTCCCGATATAATAAGAGAGAAAAACCTCATAAGGACTAACGTTAAAGCTATGACTTCCCGGAGAGGCATCACAGGGAACGGTAACCTTGTACACCACAGTAAAGTCAACACCTTTATCATACGGCCCATACCAGATGAGCGACGCCTGATTGCCGGTAGCCTTAACGTACTCGGCATTCGGGCTGCACCATGCTGCATCAACGGTCACATTCCAGCCATCGGGGGCAGTGTCACGCAAAGCGATGGAGTTGAACACATCGGCAGGAGTGGTGAAGGTCACGGTGACATCGAATGTCTCCCCCCTCTGCACTGCATCAGGCAGAACCCTCGTGGCAATCCCTCCTTGCCCCAGAGCCATATCCAGAGGCATAAGGGCAGCACCCATCAAGGCCACTATAATGACAAACGCAACACACAATCTCATCTTCCCGATTATAACAGGTAGCCTTCTTCTAATGGAAGGGACAAACAACATCAAAAATCAAACATAAAAAGTCAAAATGACAAATTAAAATATAAAAACCTTCCTCATTTTGATTTTGCCTTTTGACTTTCTTTGAGGTGTCACCTATCTATCTGCACTAGATCAGGGGGGCACCGGCACTCACTTCACTACTGAACTTTATGTTGGATATCGCCAGGAGTGAATGGAATCCATGGCCTTCCACTCATCAATACCCCACTCTGGATGAGCCGCCGGCGGGAATAGCCACAGATTAACGCTCCTCGTAGCATACGTCATGTCGCACGCCCTGGGGATAAGCCCATAGTTACCTTCGAAGTCAAACACGTAACCCGCGGCTAATAGCTCTGGCGTTGTCAGGTTTATATAGCAAGGAGGTAACATAGTCATGTCGGTGATGTTTACTTCATAATACCTGGCTTTAGTAGCGAGAAGCCAGTACTCCCCAGTTTCATTGACCATTATACTGAAGTTCGGGGTGCTTATATCACTTATTACCGCTCCGGCAGCTTCTTTATACAGCGAAACCTCTACATCAGCCAGGGGGGCAGCATTGACATCACGCGTCTCTCCCACTATATCGCCAGGGACAGTCACTACCACCTCATAATCTCCCATTATGCACGACTTGTACGGTCCATCCTCGCCAAAGTAGTACTCAAGCGAGCCATTGGGACAGTCGTTGTAGGGGAAAAAATGACTCCCGGCTGCGGCAGTGGCCGGCACAGTCACCTTATACACCACGGTAAAGCTAGTACCCTTAGCATAGGGCCCAAACCACAAAATCTCCGCTTTATTCCCGGTACTCTTAATTTCATCAGCATTCGGCGAACACCACGTAGCATTAACCTCAACCTCAAAACCAAGAGGGGCAATATCAGTGAAACCAATAGCAGAGAAGTTATTTAAAGGTGAAGTCCAATTAACCATGACATCAAATGTGTCCCCGTGATACAGCTCATTCGGCAGCCTCAATGTTCCATCAATGTATCTAGTGACATCGATAACGATTGTCTCCTTAATCTCCAGGGTTACCGGAATCCTCCACGTAGCGTTGATTGTCTCGATGGAGATGCCGGCATTGTACATTCCTGGTGTCAATCCCGCTATTTCAACAGATACCACTACATAGTCATGCTCATCTGCGGCAAGGCTGCCGCCGGTGGGATTCTCGCTAAGCCAGCCAGCATCATCATAGATAGACCAGTTGACCGTGTTTCCCTTTACATTCCATATGTCCAGCATCTGGCTCGGTGGATTCCCTTCCCCTTCGGTGGCATTGAAGCTGAAGTCCATCGGGCTAAAGGAGATATCTGACAAAATGACTTCTACCTGGCAATTACCGGTTATGCTTTCGCCGTAAGGTCCTCCACCGTCAAGATAATATCCGAGGCTGCCCGCAAAGGTATGCGCTCCCAGCGCGGCATCATTGGGAACAGTCACCTTATATACTGCGGCGAATGCAGTGCCATTGCTGAACAACCCGGTCCAGGACATCACCGCTTGGTTGCCGGTAGCTTGAACTGCGTCAGCTTTGGGAGTGCACCATGCCTCATCAACAATCACAGTCCAACCAACAGGAGCATAGTCGACAAGCGAGATAGAATTGAAGTTATCCGCAAATGAGACGAAAGTCACGGTAACATTGAACGTCTCCCCTCTCTGGACACTATCGGGCAGAACCCTGCTGGGATTGGCCTCCTGCGCCAAAGCTGTGCCGCCAGGCAGGACAACGACTGCTGCCAGTACTAACAAAGCAACGAATAGCCGGCACAATCCCACTTTTTTGATTATAATAACTAATTATAACACTAACCCCCTTCCAATGGAAGGGGGTTAGTTACATCCACCTCGCTACCTAGAAACTGCAGGAATGAAGCGAGTCCATCGCCTTCCCTAATTCTTAATCACCAACTCCCGGGCCATCCAAAAGTGTCGCCCCACTTCAGCCAGTTAAAGCTCAGTAGCGCATAATCAGACGCATCTACATAGTTGTCACGGCTGTAGTCAGCTGCAGGATTCCAATTCAGCAGACCAGGATAGCTTAACCAGGCAGCGCTGAGCGCCGCATAATCAGATGCATCTATGTAATCATCGTTACTGGAATCGCCCTCAGAAAGGGCACCAAAATCAACGTAAGTGGGACTACTAAACGTTACATTAGCCACCAGATTACTCAAGCTGGTCGAACCCTTGACTGCAACATCATAGGTACCAGGGGTAAGACCGCTAATGGTGAAGTTCCCGCTGCTATCAGTGGTAGTATGTGTCTTCATTGCCACATTCTCATTCTGCGTGCCAGGGTCGAAGAACCTCACCGTAACATTGGTTGCCGGCAGTCCTCCAAGGTCAACGTGCCCTTCCAGTGTAGCGCCCGCGGTCGGTGACACGGCAACAGCGTAGTCGATAACGGTCACCACCGGAAAGATTGGATCGTACACTCCCTGAGGTGTCAGGTTGGCACCCGAGTTCTGACCTAGAAAGTTGACAATGGGTTTTCCAACGTCATAGTTTAGCAAAGCCCAGCAGGGGGGGCCGCCAGGACCCGGCACGATTTGAGTGACATTGTAGATATCGTGGGAGACATACTGAGTATCGTTATGCACACCGGCACCATGGGGATAGGTATGATTCACTGGCACCACACCTGCTCCTCCCGCCTCGGCGTTATCAAAGTAGGGGTCGCTGATGCCAAGCTGCAAACCGCCGGAGTTTACTCCAGCGACGGTGACATAGTGCCCGCCGACGCGCCACCAGTACCACTCGCCAGGTCCCATCTCCTCATACTGCCAGAAGCCAAGAAGCAGCACCACATCCTCACACCTCTCCACCTCCTCCTCAATCCAGTAGAACTCCGGCCGTAGCACTGTCGTCTCATTGTAATCGGCAGCGTAGCCGGTGTTGATGAGGTACTGGTTTATCCCCGCTCGCATGTCCATGACATCGGTGCCGTTATGAGCAGTGCCACTTTGTATTCCATCGGTGTCCATAAGCCATGCCAGGTCGTTAACCAGCGGCATCACATTCTGCGGGTCGTGGTCGTCCCACCCACCAGCGTTGTAGCTTGTCACCAGACCGTAGTTATCGTTGATGGTGGGTGGCGCCACGGGGCTGGGCTCATTCTTAGAATCGAACCACCACAGGGAATTAGCCACCGCCACCGGTCCGCAATAGGTCCAGGGCCCCGTAACAGGAGGATTCTGCCAGTTATCCTGCTTCTGGTCGAAGTCAGGCATGCCGCTCGGAGCGTAGTCGGTCCAGTTACCCGGCTTCCAGTACCATTCTTCCGGCGACAGAGCGAAATTCGCCGTTACCGTCTTGTTCTCATCCACGGTTACTGTGGTCGATGCCGCAGTGGCATTGGCTATCTCGCTCATATTCGCGGTGGTCCAGTTCACAAACTGCCATCCGCCACCTGCTGTGGCAGTTATGTTTACCACTGTTCCCGCGGTGTAATTATGACTTCCCACCGCTGGCGTTGTTGTTCCAGTGCCGTTCACTGCCATGGTCAGGGTGTAAGTCACCGACGGGGCGAAGTTCGCCGTTACCGTCTTATTTTCATCCACGGTTACTGTGGTCGATGCCGCAGTGGCATTGGCTATCTCAGTCATATTCGCGGTGGTCCAGTTCACGAACTGCCATCCGCCACCCGCTGTGGCAGTTATGTTTACCACAGTCCCCGCTGGGTAATCCTGAGGGCCTACTGGCGGGGTTGTCGTTCCAGTGCCATTCACCGCCATGGTCAGGGTATAAGTGGGTACATCACCCGAGGTGCGCAAGCGAATAGCGACATCCTCATTCAGGGCAGTTCCCACGTCGTACCAGCTCCAATTTGTGCCATCGGGGCTGGTGTATGTGAGGTTGGTTACACTTTGTGCGTACTGGTCTGTTGGCACAGGCCATCCCCAGGAGGCATCGGTGAACTTCACCACCACCATAACGGGGTCACCGGCGGTCAGCGCCAGGGGCGAGGTTAAGTTCACTCCATGGTATCCAGGTTCGGTGAAATTGTAGTTCAACTCGCTGACCAGCAGGTTGCTCAGCGATAGCGTTGGGATGTCGAAGTCATCATAGATGTATACATCGATGTCGGTGGTGGCATCTACGGTCCAGAACTCCACGCGGGTAGCATAGGTGTTGTTTGTCGGGGTGAAATTGCACAGTCCCCAGCCGGTGGTATTCGAATATCCAACGTAGTCATTCTGGCAATCATCGTCGTAATACATGATGCTGCCATTGTTATCGTAGTCCTGCCAGTCGTACATAAACGAGGACCACTCGCCGATGCGGGCCGAGCCGTAGGCGATGTTAAAGTAGCCGGCAGCACCCCAGGTATTGCCCCAGGAGTTCTTCACAATCCAGCCACCCATGCCTCCGCCATGCACCAGTGTGTCGTCCCAGCCAACAATCAATACAGCGTGGTTGGGGTCATACGTTCCCGGGTAGTACAGGGTATAGGCACCATTATAGTTGGCAAATTCAGTCTGCCATGCCGTGTCATGATAATCGCCAACATACAGGTGGGTATAAATCGGACCCTCGTTTTGAATATAGTTCTTCATCACGTCGACAGTGGGTGCCGACCAGGTCGATATGATTCTCCAGTCCAGCAGCGTCTTGTTATACGGACAGGTAGAGTTGCAGGTGGTGTTCCAAGCTACATACGGGTCGTCTGTATCCAAAACTATACCTTTCTGGGAGAACAGGCTGGCGAGTATCTTGTAGTCTCCACCATCGCAGCTGCCCCACGGGTTGCCTCCCCCATCTATCCAGTTATTTATCTCCCGCCAGTTGCATTCCTTGGCATTATTCTCGGAGTAGTCGGGGCCGGGGGGAGTGGTGTTCGTATCGATTAATACTCTGGATTCGACATTGCCAATACCGGCAAAGGCGTAGCAGGAACCGCAAGCCAGCTGGTTCTTCACCGAGGTGACTTTACTTGGTGGGGTACGCCAATCAAATGAAACTGGCAGCCCCACCGGAGGCCCTCCAGCCAGAGAGCCACCAGACAATGCCTGCTCGCTGATATGGACAACGCCCGTCGTTGGTGCCAGAGCACCTGTTCCGTGCCCGTCTATCACCGGGGGCGGTTGGTACTGCGGCGGCGGCAGGCTCGGTGCCTCAGTTGGTACCGGTACCGGTGGCCCCGCCGCCTCAGCCGGTAAATTGTCGCTCACAGGCATGCTGAGGGGCATTAGAGCGATGAGGAGCACAATAATACCGATAATAAATCCTAGCTTTCTCATTTCAACCTCCTTAAGTCATCTACCGAATTTTCCTCTGGCTTCTGTAAAATAACTTTGGTCACATTCTTTAGTCCTACGACAAGAGGTACTATTCCTTCATATTATTAATGATTAATGAAATTTCGCTTCCTTTGTTATCATTGCAACGCTCACCCCTTGTGTATCGAGGAGCACCCCCCGCCGGGATTGCCACGCTTCGCTCGCAATGACAACAAAAAAGTGGCAATGACAAGCCCCTTCTGTCATTGCGAGGCACACTAGTGCCGAAGCAATCTCTCTCACCCCACCGGGATTGCCACGCTTCGCTCGCAATGACACCCTGCGGGGAAATCCTAAACTCAAAGCACTAAATCCTAAGCAAAATCAAAAATCAAAGATAAAAAATCAAAATTACAATTCAAAAAGCAAAAACCTTCCTCATTTTTAAACTTTGGTCTGTCATTTTGAGTTTTGACTTTTGACTTTCTCTTGCTCTGTCATTTTGCATTTTGATTTTTGAGTTTTGCTTTCCCCGGGATTGCTCCGCAACCCCAACTAAAAAGGGGGGCAATCCGCTCCCTTTTTGTCATCATACCGAACTAATCTCATGTCCCCCGGCGTCTAACCATGAGGACCGCAACCACGATAACAGCGATAACAACGACGATGCCAACTATCCACCACACACCCACACCGATACCACCTCCTCCAACGACCTCTACCTGAGAGCCGCCGGTTATGTTTTCCGCAAAAGGCCCTTCTTCGCCAAGATAATATTCGGCAGAGCCATTGAAAACATAAATTCCCAGCGAGGCATCGTCAGGCACAGTTACCTTATATAACGCAGTAAATGTCGTACCGCTCTCATAGGGCCCATACCACAAGAACTCCGCTTCATTGCCGGTAGCTTTCACAAATTCGGCATTCGGGGTGGACCATGTTTTATCAACGGTCACATTCCAACCATCGGGGCAAAGGTCGGTCAGGCCGACGGCATTGAAGTTATCCACGGGGGCGGTGAAGTTCACGGTGACCTCAAATGTCTCCCCTCCCTGCACCGTGTCGGGCAGAACCCTGCCAGGATTGGCCTGCTGCGCCAGCGCTATACCCAGAGGCATGAGGACAACGGCCAGCAATACCAATATAGCAGTAAACAATATAGATAGTCTCATCTTCCTTCCTTAAACTCCAAACAGGTCTCCCCACTTCAGCCAGTTAACGCTCAGCGGACCATAATCAGAGGCATCTATGTAGTTATCACGGCTGAAGTCAGCTGCAGCATTCCAATTCGGCTGTCCAGGCCAGCTTAACCAGGCAGCGCTGAGTGCACTGTAATCACTCGCGTCTATATAATCGTCGTTATTGGCATCACCCTCGCGAGTGGTGCCAAAATCAACCACTTCGGTCTCATTGAAACCTACCGTTACATTGGCCACTACCATACTCAAGCAGGTAGCATTCTTAATTCCAATATCATATATGCCGGCAACAACATCGGTAATGATGAACACCCCGGTATTATTAGTGGTCACAACTTCTGTCCGTATCGCCTGGCTGAGTTCCCCGGGCTGGAACAACTTCACCACGAACGGCTCCATCCACTTATCATTGGGAGCATCACCCCTTCCTTCGAAATTAACCGTCCCTTGCAGGGTGCCGGTTTCCCTGATATGTAACCCGACGGGAACTATCTGCCCCGAGTTCCTCGCTTCAGGCGCCTCGATGGTTATGTTAGCGGTATAATCCCCGACAGGCATGCCCGATGTATTCACCGACACTGCTACAGAACTATGCACGTTGGTGCAGCTGCCGCTTGTTGGGCTTTCGCTGAGCCAGGAAGCATCATCGCTCAGCGCCCAGTTGAGCAGGCACGGTGTTGAGCTCCACAGCTGGAGAGTCTGGTTTTGAGGGTTTCCTTTACCAAAAGCAGCATAGAAACTAATGCTTGCCGTGCTGGTTAAAATCGCCGGCGGAATCACCTGTACTTCATAATCCCCCGTTATGTTCTCCGCGTAAGGTCCTCCAGTGGCAACATAATAATAGAGAAAGCTCTCATAAGGACTAACATCAAAGCTATGACTTCCCAGAGAGGCATTACAGGGAACGGTAACCTTATGCATCACAGTAAAGCTAGTGCCGTTAGGATAGGGACCATTCCAGGTAAGCGACGCACGATTGCCCGTAGCATTACCCGCATCGGCATTCGGTGTGCACCATGCGACATTAACGGTCGCATTCCAGCCATCGGGGGCAGTGTCACGCAAACCGAAGGCAGTGAACTCATCGGCAGGAGCAGTGAAGGTCAAGGTAACATCGAATGTCTCTCCTCTCTGCACGGTATCAGGCAGAGCTCTCGTGACATTGGCGGCTCCCTGACCCAAAGCTATATCCAGGGGCAGGACCATAATGGGCAGGACCATAATTGCCACCAGTAGCACTGCACTTAAAACTAACCCAACTAATCTCATTTCTTTAATATTATACCATTTCCTTAATTAAATTAAAACACTAACCCCCTTCCGGTGGGAAGGGGGTTAGTTGCATCTGGACTACCTAGCCTCAGTCAATTCCCCTAGGGAATTGCCAGGAGTGAATGGAATCCAGTGCCTTCCACTCAGAAATGCCCCAAGAATCGATAACCGTCCCATAGATATCGTAATTGAGGGCCGGTGGGTATAGCCACAGATTCACACTCTTCATAGCGTAGGACAGCGTGCATGCCCTGGGGACAAGGCCGTAGTTACCTTCGAAGTCAAACACTTTGCCCGCGGCTAATAGTGCTGGCGTTGACAGGTCTATCGGGTTGGGAGCTAACACAACCATACCGGTCATGTTTATGGTGTAATACAGGGCTTTGGTAGCGACCTGCCAGTACATCCCGGTTGTGTAGGCGGTGTTGCTGTAGTTCGGGGTGCTTGCATCACTATCCACTGCACCCACAGCCACTTTATTCAGCGTGACGTCTACATCACCTAGCGGGGCAGCATTGACATCGCGCGTCTCGCCGATGACATCGCCGGGGATTATTACCACCATCTGGTTCTCACCAGATATGCATGCCGCGTGTGGTCCATCCTCACCGAAGTAGTACGAAAGCGAGGCTTCATCCATGTCAGGACACACCTCCCAGGTATTGATTCCTGGTTTCGCAGTCACCGGGACAGTAACCTTGTACATTGCGCTAAAGGTTGTGCCTACGACGTTATAAGGCCCAGACCATAGAATCTCGACCTCATTGCCCCAGACTTGAACTGCGTAAGCTGCCGGGGTACACCAGACCTTATTAGCCTGCACAATCCATCCATCGGGAGCAACATCAGTGAGACCGATAGAGTTGAGCCCAACCGCCGATGAAGTGAAGTTCACGTAGACATCAAACGTGTCTCCAGCGTAAACCTCGAAAGCCCCAGTGCCCGGTAAGTTTCTCTCACTGGGAATGTAAGTCGCCGGCTTAACCTGCAGGTCAACATCAACTGTTGCCGAACTTGCACAGGGGTCGGTTACAGTGATGACGCCAGCATAGTTGCCCACTGTCAGTCCTGCCGCATCAACCGATACGGTTACGGTCTCTGAGGCACCGTTACCAACAAGCGCACCGGTTGTGGGAGTGGCACTAAGCCATGAAGGCATCCCCGCAGGCGGGGTAGAGGAATAGGCAAGTAATGACCTGATGTCCAGCGGAGGATAGTCATACGTGCCAGCATCCCATTGCTGCACAAAGCTCTGTGCCTCGTCCGACCAGTAGGTCTGCATGAACGTGGTGCCAGGTATGTCGCCAGGATTCAGGCAATGGGTTATCTCCCAGCAGTCAAACGTACCTGCTGTCGTAGCGACAGATGTAAAGTCACTCACCACAGCATAGGCCGTTGTAGTCGATGGGGGCATTACTGGCGACCCAAGATACGTTACTGCTTGCGTCACGTTGTACGACCACATCTTGCCCGGAGAATAAGGCCAGCCATGGTCAGCAAAGTAGACCCAGCTCACCGTAGCGATTACCGGGGTCCAATCCCCCAGGTATATGTCTATGTTTGCTACCTGCTGGACGTAATCCAGGGTGCGTTGGTCAACCAACACGGTCGCGTTGTGCATGATAGCAGGCATGCCACCCTCTATGGTACGCTGAGCAGCAGGGACAAAGTCGACAGCGCCCATGTAATTGCAACCACTGGTACCCGTCACCGACATGGTTATGTTATTGGGGGCCGCCGTTCCATTTACTCCGTCCCAATAGTAATTATACAAAAGCCACCAGTCACCTACCTCCCAGGTAGGCCTTGGCTCTATTGCCCAAGAGAGAGTCTGTCCACCTTCGTTCGTTATATCAAACGACTGGTCAGCGGGATTTACTCCCTCATAGGTTACGAAGCTAAGGCTGTTGGGGGAGAGCCCGATTGACGGTGAAAGCTCAAGGAAGTTGGCAGTTACGCTCATGGTCAGCGAATCCATGGTTATGGTGGTGGGATTGGTGCTGCCACCAAGGTCGCCACTCCAGGAATCGAACGCCCAACCTGCTACTGAGTCTATTGCTTCCAGGTCAACCACTTCATCCCAGCCCCAACTGCTAACGTCGGGATAGGAACCTGGAGCTACTCCGTTTATCTCCACATCTCCCTTGAGACCAGGGCTGACATCTACCGTCAGACTAGGAGAGCCGATTATCACGGAGCCATCGAGCATCAAGCTCATGTTGCCACCCTCGAGGTAATCTGTTGCTGCGTAAGTCACCTTGGTCAGTCGGGGCGGTGGACCCATCGTGAAAACCCAAGATACTGGGGTAACTCCTTCAAGCGAATTAGCCGTACAGGATATCCTCGCCGAAATGATGGTAGTCTTGTTAATACTTGTGCCTGTCGGCATACAGGGGTCATAGCCAATATGACCATTAACATTGTCGATCGCGGGGGCTGCCATATCTGTGGTGAAGTCAACCAGGCTGACACTGTCCACAGTAAAGTAAGTGGGGTCGAAGTCCAGGCGAACAGCGTGCATAGCAACTTCATTGTTTAAGGGGTTGTTGACCACAGCATCAATGGTAAAGGAAGAACCCGGTAACGCATACTGGGGCGTCGGGTCAATTGCAACGGTCACACCACCAGAAGCAGCCACTTGCGAGACCGTCGCGGGCACGGCCACCATAGCCAGTACTACTGCTATGGCTAGAATTAGACTGATAAATTTACTCTTCAATTATTTTACCTCCTTTTTCTTGAATTCCATGTTTACCCGTTTACTAATTTCCAAATTTCTCTCCAATAAACCACCTCCTTTTCAACCTCAATTCCAATTCCCTGGCCATCCAAAACAGGCACCCCACTTCAGCCAGTTAAAGCTCAGTAGCGCATAATCAGACGCATCTACGTAGTCGTCACGGCTGTAGTCAGCGTTAGCATCCCAATTCGGCTGTCCAGGCCAGCTTAACCAGGCAGCGCTGAGCGCCGCATAATCAGATGCATCTATGTAATCATCGTTACTGGAATCGCCCTCAGAAAGGGCACCAAAATCAACCGCAGTGGCACTGCTAAACGTTACTCCAGCCACCAGCTTACTCAAGCTGGTCGAACCCTTGACTCCAACATCATAGGTGCCAGGGGTAATACCGCTAATGGTGAAGTTCCCACTAGCATCAGTGGTGCCATATTTCTTCATTACTTCACTCGTTGTGCCAGCGGTGAAGAACCTCACGGTAACATTGGTTGCCGCCAATCCGCCAAGGCCAACATGCCCGTCGAGGGAAGAACCGGCCTCGACGACCTCGAAGCCATCCACTAAGGTCCCCGTCTTGTAAGGGGCAGCACCGCTACCAGCGGTATAGTTAAAGCAGGAAGTCACACTGACGTTCCTTGTGCCCCCAGCGGCGTCACCGGCAATGCTGATGTCGGCCGTTATCTCATTGTCTATCGGGCTGGCATTGCCTATGGTGTAGCTGTTGACCGTTATGCCCTCGCCAAAGTCCAGCGAACCACTATTGGGAACATAATCGTCCGCCCTGAGGAAGTACTTCCCCGTGATGGTCACAGTCACGTTTGTTGCCCCCGGAGAGGCACTGGCGGGGATGACTGAAGCCACCTTGGGGTGGGGATATAAGCCGTATGACTGGTCAGTTGATTGCTGCAGCGCCTGACCCACAGTCACCTGAATCCCGATGTAGGCATCGGCATACGACTCCGTCCCGGCATAGCATCCAGTGGCCTCATGGAGCAATCCAAAGGGAGTGAAGGTATATCCATACTGCCAGAAGTAATTGGGCACTGTCGTGTTCACCTTCTCATACTGTTGGGGAATCTGAAGAACCAGCAGCTCCCATAGTTCTCCGTATGGGCTGCCATCGTCCAACCTGACTCCTTCATTAGTATCGTTTATATACAGATTACAGACAGGAGTCCCCTGAATGGTAACCCAGGTATCACCACCCACAACAACAGTCTGATTTAGATACAGCACATTGCCCCGGCTGATGTCCATTGTCCCATTTGCGCCCAGGCGACCGGCCGTTACAGTCTTTATCGGGTCCCTTCCCCAGTCAACTTCCTCATAGGCCGTGGGCCAATCATCATCAGGTGGAGTGGACATAGAACCATCTTCGGTGAATTTCAGCAACTCCAGACTACCAGCACTAATATCGTCTGTAGCCTCTTGCAGCACGCCACCGCTGACGTCCAGCGCACCCAGGTCGTAGACCTCGTTGGGGGCATAGTTTCTCAGGTGGAAAGTGCCGCTATAGTCGGCGCCGCTCTTGGTAATTTCAAAGTCTCCGATTATCTTGTGACCCGCAAACGCGCCAGTTTCGTCCACGCTCATCAGGAACCCCTTCCCGACAGCATTACTCATGGTAGCATCATCGCTATCGAAATCGATGATGTACACAAAGGTGAGGTCCTCGCCTATGTGACCTCTCCCCGTCATCCAGCCAAAATGAGCACCGCTGCCATAATCCTCATACAGTGGAGTGTGAGAGTATTTCTGGTTGAAAGTAATGGCGAGCAAGGACAGCGACAGGGTTCCGCTCAGGTCTCCGGAGACACTTCCCGAGCCCGTGGTATAGTTGCGGAATCCGCAGCCGGCGAGCGCGCCGAGCGTTGCATTCCTCACCACGTTCTCTCTGGTGAATTGCGCCAGACAAAGACGCGGTGGAATTCCTTCAAGACCCCCGGAACCAGCGGTGAAAGTATACCAATCACCACCCGCGCTTTCACTGAACGAGAAATTTGCTTCGACCTCCTGGACTACGTCTTCATCCGCGGCAGCAACATTTCCCCCGGGGGCTAATATCACTGCAGGAGCAAGAAGTATCAGGAGCGTTAGAACAGCAAAGATAGAAAAAGCTTTAACTAGTTTGACCAAAGACCACCTCCTACTAATAGTATTTTAGTACCAGGCTTTTCCAGTACTTTAGTATTAATCTTACCAGTCCCTCCCAATCTTGTCAACTTTCATTTACTTACCGTTAGTTACATTTAGTTCCAAAAATTTCAATTTTTTATTTTTTTTATTTTTGCTCTGTCTTTTTGCCTTTTGATTTTTGAGTTTTGACTTTCCTGGGATTGCCACCCCCTGCCTTCGCAGGGGCAGGCTGAGAGGCTCGCAATGACACACCCCCTTCCTGTCATTGCGAGGCACACCCCCCTTTGTCATTGCGAGGAGCGCCAGCGACGAAGCAATCTCAAAAAGGAAGGGCGGTGTTGCCGCCGCCCTTCCTGCCATATAGCAAACCGAAGTTATACTGCTCTTCTAGTTCTCCTGAGCACAAACACCAGCGCCACGATAAGCGCGATAACAATCACCACAATGGCTACTATGCCGCTGGTGCCCAATCCACCACCAAACCAGCCAGTACTCACCACCGTAAACTGTCCGCTTTGCCCCGCAATCGAAACGTCATAAACGCCGGCATCCGATTTGCTTACCGTGAATATCACGTTCTTGCTTGCCCCCCCGGCAACAGACACCGACTGGCTGTCCTCAACCACACCGTTGATATACAGAATGGCATTATAGCTGCCAGTCTCCCCGCCGGTGTTAGCGACATTGATGGAGATTGTCACCTCCTCGCCAGGGTTTACCCGCTGCGGCGAGATGCTAACTGAGGAGACAGAGAGATTCGTCGGCTCCCCTGGCGCTGCTGACTCTATATGCAAGTTAACGGCGACCCGCACCTCACCAGCCCCGGTAATAGTGATTGTTGCGCTATAATCCCCGGCTTCCATTCCAGCGACATCAACCGACACCGTTACGTCCTCACAATCATCTTCAGCAAGGCTGTCGCTCGTCGGATTTTCACTGAGCCAGCCAGCAGTATCAGTCAGCGACCAGTCCAGTGTTCCACTTTCCGAGTTGCATAGCTCAAGCGTCCGGTCTGGAGGGTTTTCTCCTCCCTCAACAACATCGAAGGTGAGGCTGTCCGGACTGACGGAGATAGCTGGCGGCTTCCCAACTCTCACCGTGCCGCTATGCATCAAACTCATGTTGCCGCCCTCGAGGTAATCGGTTAATGCGTAAGTTACCTTGGTCAGTCGGGGCGGTGGGCCCATCAAGTAAACCCAGGATACTGTGGTAGCTCCTTCAAGCGACTTAGCGGTACAGTTTATGTGCGCCCCAACCAGATGCGTACCGTTAATGCTTGTGCCTAACGCTGTTTTCGGGTCATATTGGATTGTGCCAGCGGTATTGTTAATCACGGCAGCGCCCATATCCTCAGGGAAGTCACCTTTAGTGACTGAATTCACAGTAAAGTAAGTGGGGTCGAAGTCCAGGCGAACAGCGTGCATAGCAACTTCATTGCCTGAAGGGTTGTTAATCACAGCGTCAATGGTAAAGGAAGCATTCGGTGACACAGACGTGGTTGCCGGCTCGATTGCAACGGTCACATTGCCAGAAGCCAGAGCCACTTGTGGCGGTGCCGCCGGCACCAGCAGCAGCCCCAGGCACACCGCGAGGACAATCGAAATTGAGAGCAATTTCCAAACTTTAATCATTTTTACCCCCGTGATAAACATTTACTTCATTACTATATCACCACACTAACTTTGTCAACAGGCTGCAGGGAATTATATGATTGGTGGAGCGGATTTTCCCTCTCGTGGTTCCGAGCGTTCTTCTATTGTCGTTTTCGAGCCTTCTCACCTGTCATTGCCACTTTTCTATTTGTCATTGCGAGCCCTTTTTTACCCGTCATTGCGAGCCCTTTTTATTGTCATTGCGAGCGAAGCGTGGCAATCTCGGTGGCGGTGTGGGATTGCTTCGTCGCTGCCGCTCCTCGCAATGACGGTCAGCAGTCAGCGATTAGCTGATAGCTGAAGGCTGAAAGCTGCTAATTAGGATTTAGTGCTTTGAGTTTAGGATTTCCCTGCAGGGGTGTCATTGCGAGCGAAGCGTGGCAATCTCAAAAGGAAGGGCGGCTTTGTAGCCGCCCTTCCTGCCATATATCAAACCGAAGTTATACTTCTCTTCTAGTTCCCCTGAGTACGAAGAATAGTGCCAAGATAAGCACGATAACAATCACCACAATGGCTACTATGCCGCCGGTGCCCAATCCACCACCAAACCAGCCGCCACCCACCACCTCAAACTGTCCGCTTTGCCCCGCCAAGGAAACGTCATAAACGCCGGCATCCGATTTGCTCACCGTGAATATCACGTTTTTAGTCATCCCCGGGGCAACAGAGACCGACTGGCTGTCCTCAACCACACTGTTGATATACAGAATGGCATTATAGCTGCCAGTCTCCCCACCGGTGTTAGCGACATTAATGGAGATTGTCACTTGCTGGCCAGGGTTTACCTGGTGCGGCGAGATACTGAGTGCAGAAGCAGAGAAACCCGCTGGCCCCCCTGGAATTTCCCACATTGCCGACTCTATATGCAAGCTAACCGGGACTTCCTGCTCAGGAGACCCGGTAATGGTGATGGTAGCGCTGTAGTCCCCGGCTTTCATTCCGGCGACATCAACCGATACCGTTACGTCCTTACAGTCATCTTCAGCAAGGCTGCCGCTCGTCGGTGCTACACTGAGCCAGCCAGCATTATCACTTAGCGACCAGTTCAGTGTGCCATTTCCCGTGTTGCAAATCTCAAGCGTCTTGCTTGGAGGATTTTCCCCTTCATCAGTGGTGAAGGTGAGGGATATCGGCCTAGCAGAAAAGTCGTGGGGGCCGAAGTGGGCTATGATGGAATAGTTTCCATACATGGTTATGTTTGTATTTGATGAGTTGACGTCACCTATCGTGCTCACATTCCCGCTCCACCCCAGAAAGGCATAGTCGACATCAGGTGTGGCGGTAAGGTTCACCACCGTGCCATGGTCATAAGGACCCTTCACACCCTCTCCAGGTGTGGTCACGTTACCACCAATCGTGCTATTAATCGTCAGGTTATACTGCTTCAGAGCAAAGTTAGCCGTGATGGAGTAATTTGCGTACATGGTTATGTTTGTTGTTGTTGAGTTGACGTCGGCTATCGTGCTCACATTCCCGGTCCAGTTCACAAAGGTATAGTTGGCATCAGGTGTGGCGGTAAGGTTCAGCACCGTGCCATGGTCATAGGGACCCTGCACACCCTCTCCAGGTGTGGTCACATTACCACCAATCGTGCTATCAATCGTCAGGTTATACTGCTCCAGGGCAAAGTTAGCCATGATAGAGTAGTTTCCGGTCATGGTGATGGTGGTGTTGGCAGCAGTGGCATTAGCTATTGTGCCCACGTCCCCAGTCCAGTTCACAAAGTTATAGGTGGCATCAGGTGTTGCGATGAGGTTTGCCACCGCGCCATGGTTATACGGACCCTTCACACCCTCTCCAGGTGTGGTCACATTACCTCCATCACTGCTCGAGATGGTCAGGCTATACTGGTTTATGACGAAGTTGGCGCAGATAGAATAGTTTCCGGTCATGTTGATGAAGGTAGAGGAAGCATTGACATCCCCAATTGTGCTCACATTTCCAGTCCAGTTCACAAAGTTATAGCCAGTATAATTCGCTGCCTCCAGGGTCACATTCTCATCTTCAGCGTAGCCGAATGTCCCCACTCCAGGCTCGGTCACCGTGCCGCCAGTGCTGTTAGTGACGGTTAAGTAATACCGGACAAAGTTGGCGGTTACATTCTTATCGGCATCCATGTTGATATTGATGGGGTTAGTGCTGCCACTGAGGTCGCCACTCCAGTGGTCGAAAGTCCAGCCCGCCACATCTTCTACCGCTTCAAGGTCAACCACGTCACTCCAGTTCCACTCGGTGTGGTTGGGATAGGAAGATGGAATCGTTCCATTTATGCTCACATTTCCCTGGCCAACTACATCCACCGTCAGCTCAGGATAGCCAATTAACACCGTGCCATTGAGCATCAAGCTCATGTTGCCGCCCTCGAGGTAATCGGTTAATCCGTAAGTTACCTTGGTCAGTCGGGGCGGTGGGCCCATCAAGTAAACCCAGGATACTGTGGTAGCTCCCTGAAGCGCCTTAGCGGTACAGTTTATCCTGGCCGAAATGATGGTAGTGTTGTTAATGCTTGTGCCTACCACCGTTTTCGGGTCATAGTCCACATGGCCAGCGGTATTGTTGATCACAGGAGCTCCCATGTCCTCAGGGAAGTCAACCAGGCTGACACTGTCTACAGTAAAGTACGCAGGGTCGAAGTCCAAGCGAACAGCGTGCATAGCAACTTCGTTACCTGAGGGGTTGTCAATCACAGCATCAATGGTAAAGGAACTACTAGGTAACGCATATGTGGTCGCATCTTCGATTAAAACGGTCACACCACCAGAAGCCAGGGCCACCTGCGGTGGTGCCCCCGGCACCAGCATCAGCCCTAAACACATCAGAGGGATAATTAAAATTGAAAAGAGCCTCCACACTTTAGTCATTTTTACCTCCGTAATAAACGTTTACTGTATTATACATACCACATTAACCTTGTCAATAGGTTCGGTTACATGGGAAGGAATCCCCAGGCTTTGACTATCTTTACCTCCAGGATAAATATTCATTTTATTATTATATCACGACTCTAACTTTGTCAATAGCCTGTAATTATTTACCACCCTCAGCTTTACCAGTCATTGCACCATTATAGCATGAGATTGCTTCGGCACCAACGTGCCTCGCAATGACGGGGGGGTGCGTCATTGCACCTTTCTATTATTGTCATTGCCAGCCTTCTCTTAATTGTCATTGCCAGCCGAAGGCGTGGCATCCCTTGACCAAATTCTAAATCCTAAATCCGAAATACTAAACAATGTAAAAGAGCGGTCAGTAGCCAGCAGTCAGCGGATAGCCAATAGCTGAAGGCTGATAGCTACTAAACTGGTTCCTTACACCCTTCGTGTTCGGAAGATAAGCACCAGAATCACCAGCCACACCACAGCACCAATGCCAATGATAACCCACAACCATGATGCCGTAGTAGGTGCCGGCGGCACAGCTTTCTCCGCACCAGTGGTGAAGGTCCCCGTAGCCTGACCAAACACCACACTGTCCGTCAGCGCCTTTACCGTCCAGAAGTAAGAGGTGTTGTAGGAAAGCGTCCCGGTGTAGGTGTAAGTTGTCCCTGATACTGCAGTCGCTGATACAACATCAGTACCATCAGCTTTCACCATGCTGAACTCGTAACCCGTGGCATCGGCAACGGCATCCCAGGTGAACGGGATACCGGTAACTGCCACGCCAATGGCGCCATTGCTGGGATTGGTCAGCGTTACCGCAGCTCCAGGACCAGTGGCAACAGTGAAACTGCGCACTTCTGACCACCAGCTGTGTATTATCTCACCAGTCTCAGCATCAGCAGAGCGAACCCTCCAGTAGAATGTGGTGCCGCAGCTGCCAGTGCCCAGCTCTCCGTTGTCAACTACATAGCTGGGACTCGTGCCGCTGGATGGCTCGTAGTCATTCTCGAGGCAAGTATCCTCATCCTTGCCGTTGATCTCGAACACCACCTCGGTGAAGTCCGCATCCCGAGCTATCTGCAGGTTGTAGGAACAAGCATCGCACTGCCGCTCCCACTTCAGGGTGAAGGCATCGTTCCAGCAGTAGCACGGGTCAGCATCAACTAAAGCATTGTCTGCCGGGCTGACGATTGCTGGACCTGCCTTGGCAAAGCAGTCCTCGTAGGTCCACAGACGACCCAGTGTGGCGTCGTAGTCGGGATGATTCTTAACTACAGTGCCGTTATAGTACAGGGCATCATCAATGGCCCACAGCTTGCTGTTGCTATCCGGGGTAAGGCATCCGCAGAGCTTCAAGCTGGAAGGCTCCAGCGTGAATGCCCCATGATATTCATTCACGTCCTCAATGAGGTAATCCCAACTTTGCCCGCCGCAGGCTACTTCCTCGGCAGGATTGAGACACCGAGCCACTCCGGTCACATCGCCGTCCTCATCATAGAACGTGGCATACAGAACACCACCGGTGATGGCATCGGTCTCCGGATTCCCCTCAGCATTGCTAAGGACTATGCCGTAGTAGCCAACCTCGACCTCATCACACCCGTCTTCTAAACCAAGTTGAGACGCATATGGCGTTGCAGCACCGGCACAATCACCAAGGTCTTTCCAACTGCTGCTTTCGCCAATGACCCAGCGGTAAACGCCGTTGTCAGCGACGTTATCGGGACTTTCCTGGCCCACCGCAGCGTAAACGACGCTGTTGCTGTCAAGATAGCTGTCAAAGGCAACATGGACGTTGCCACTGCCCAGACCATCCTCCAGCTCGGTGAAGCTAGCCTCAGCATCAAGGAAGGTAGCCAGGTCACTATCGGAGTAGCTCACCTTGCCATCTTCGCCGCCAACGAGGACATTCCCCTCGCCAAGCACGGCAATGGTATGACCTTCATCAACATTGCTGTCCATCGTGCTACTCCAGGAAGCGGCATACCCATGGTCATCGGATACAGCTACCTCAGCATCGAAGCCCAGGGCATAGATGGTCGCCTCATCCTGGACAGCCAGGTCGGAAATCTCACCAACGGTCGAGCTTCCTTCTTCCCAGCAGCCCAGGCCTTTATTGTCATCGTAGTAAACTTTGTCGCTGCCGCGGTCAACGAAGTAAACGGTGTTTATCTCCGTGGTTTCCTCAGGAGCCAGCCTGATGAGGCCAATCTGGGGAGTATCGGCACCGTTAAGCTCGGCGTCACTTGTAAGCTCCGCGTTCCACACCCGGAACCACTTGTCGTCGTAGCCGGCAGCTTGATAAATGTCCTTACTGAGGTCCTTGGCCTTGAAGAAAACGCTGTCACTCTCAGCACATGGCCACCAATATCTGGCGTAGGACTTCTCTTTTCGCTCCCCGGGTAGATCACGGTTGACACTGGCGAGATAAGTCGTGTTGCAGTCGGGCGACTGAGCAACATCGGTAAGGTAATCCATATCGGTATCAATTAACCCAATCTGATTCCAGGTATCACCATCATCGAAGCTCACCGAAAAGGCACTTTCATCATACTTGTCGAGCATATGCATATTCTTAAACTGTATTGGGGACCCATCCGGGTCCATGCCTATCATGAGTCCTGTGACGACGCAATAAACCTTGGCACCCGTGGGTGGGGCAATGATAGTCACAGCAGCGCCATGCCCGGTGGGCGGCTTGCACGCCGCCTTCCACGGCTGGCAGCAGATATCCATATCGGAGATGCCATCGTTGCGATAAACCTGTACACCCTGGCCACAGCCAGTAATCAGGTTCAGAGCTGCCAGTGGACTCTTAATAGGGTCTACAACGTGCCCGCTACCCAGGACCCCGGCAACAGCCTTACCTTCCGGTATCGAGCCCCAGTAGAAAACCATCGCCAGCCAGGGCTGCCCTGGGATTTGGTGTATAATGGGCTCAGCATCGCCATTGACCACGCGGTAAATAGTGCCTACGGTGTGTTGGTCGACACCTTCAGCGGTATTTAGAGTTATCCAGGCATACCTTGAATCCGCGTCACGGCCATCGTAGTCAAGGGGCAGTGCTACCCCCGCGGTTGAAGCTTTAGTGACCCACCAGGCAGTTGGCTCAGTGGCTAACAGCGCTGCCTCGCCGCGCGAAGCTGCCTCGTTCCAGTTCACATTACTCCCGCTCCACGTCCCCGTCTGCAGATAAGAATCATTGTCAGGAGCACCACACCTGGTGCTATTGTGGGTAACAGCCAGTATAGTACGGTCATCGGCGAATTTAGTGGAGAAATACACCCAGGTAACTGCGCTACAGCCAATCCAGTCAGGCTTGCCGGTAGCGGCATCCTCCCAGCCACCAACAAGGCCGCCAGTCTGGAAGCGATAAACACGCCCTCTCTCATCGCCAGTTGGCAGTCCCGTGGTCGAAGCAGTAATGCTGCGGTCAGGGTCTTCGTAGCCGCATACGGCGATGTTACGCACTCCATCAACCTCGGCAACGTTTATATTCAAAACATCGGTAAGTTTGGTGCCTGCCGAGCTATCCTGTATAGGGTAAGGCAGGAGTTCAAAGTTTTCACCACCGTCGGTGGAAGCGAGCACCACCTGTGTCCAGTTAATTGGGTCGATAATATCACCCAGGTAGGCACTCATAGCTATAAAGTTGGAATCGTACATAGCCGCGCTAATGAAGTTGAACCAGGCAACCATGTCAGTCCAGGTAAGCGACTGATCCGAACCGTAAACTTCGTCGCGAATTTCCTTCATAACATTCTCGGTTATGTCATCCCAGGTAGCCCCGCCGTCTTCAGATTTCCACAGTCGCGCCGTTTCCTCGGTGTAATTTACCCATCCGTCCGCATTAGCATCCACCCACATTGTGCCGATAACATAAATCCTCTGACCATCAATGCCCAGGGCAGGGATATAAGGGTCGGACCCTGGAGCAATGGTCCAATCATCCATATTGGGGGTGTCCACTTTGTCCCATTCGCTATTCACCTCAGCGGCGCTAACTGGCGGAGCAGCAGCTGGCGCCAGAAGCAAGCTCAGAACCATTATCACGGCAATGACAGGGTAAAGTAACCTTCTCGAGCACTCTTTTATCGTTTTAGCCATCGAAAATCCCTCCCTTTTATAGCTTCCGTTTCGATTATTCACTAATTGTTTGAACAAGGTTAGCAATCTCCATCGAAAATTGCAATACATGATATAAAAATTCATAACTTAATGGCAACCCCCCCCGCTGTCATTGCGAGCGGAGCGTGGCAATCCCAGGAAAGCAAAACTCAAAAATCAAAGGGCAAAAATGAGGAAAATTTTTACATTTTATAGTATCCCGCATAACTTCGTATAAAATCCCTCTAAATCCCCCTTTAGAAAAGGGAGTTCAACGCCCCCGTAAGGGGGATTTGACATTCCAGAAAAGCAAGTGAGATTATAAATAGTTTTGTGCCTAACTATAATTCGTCATTTTGATTTTGTTCAGGGTTTAGTGCTTAGGGTTTAGGATTTAACTGGGGATTGCTTCGGCACTGTGTGCCTCGCAATGACAAAGATGTTTAGAAATGTAGTGCGAGGCTTTAGCCTCGTGCGCACGACCCTGAAGGGTCACACTACAGAAGGGGGATGTACCTTTTTTATTTGTCATTGCAAGTTGCTTCGCCTCCGGACTTTGTAGTTGCCTGATTCATCAGGCACAATTGCCCAATAAATTGGGCAACTACAGTTTTAAACTACGCCTCGCAATGAGACAGGGGGAGGCGTGGCAATCCAAATACTACTCGTAGTAGTAGTAACCCCGCCGTCTCATGATGAATATGCCCACCAGGATGACCACCAGAAGCAGCCCGGCGGCAATGGTAATCATTGCCCATTGCGGCAGGAATCCAGCGTGGAAGGATTTCGCCTCCGTCCAGTTTCCTTCATTCCCGGCGCCATCTATGGCTCTTACCTTCCAATAATAGCTGCCGTAAGCTAAGGCATACTCCTCAGACAAGGAATAGGCAACAATATCGCCCTGGAAGCTAATAGCTTTTATGGGGACCGGGATAGAGATTGTGGAATTACCGCCGTGATATATCTGCAAATCATAGCTGGCGATTCCGCTGGGGTCAGTCACATTTGACCATTTAAATGTGGGACATATCCCGCGCCTAAAGCTGCCGAAAAAGCCAGTCCTGGCATCAATGGGTGAGTTGAGAGTCGGCTCATCAGGCGGAGTCCCTTCCATATAAAACACCGCCGAACGAGCAGAATTGCCCTCATAGCTAGCGTTGATATACTGCTCGCCATGCTTTCCCTGAGCGATGAATGTAACTGCGGGAAGGTTACCATCGGCATCAACAAAGACGGTAGTTGTCTTATTTTGATAGCTGACATTTACCGCGACGTTGGGGTCGAAAGATTTGCCAGTGACGCTAAAAGTCTGCCCGGCATGACCCGGCGAGCTGAGGCTTGTTGCTGGCTGCAGCGCTATGCCCGGTCCCAGGGTAAACGTAGCTGAGACAATCGCCACGATAGAGCCGCCATGAAAGGCTTCAATAACGTGGCTGCCTCTGGCCCCTGAAGGTATGGTGAAGCTCACCTCTCCCCAACTGCCATATTCATCGGCGTGGTATTCGCCAAATTTTTGATGGTCATATCTTAATTCGATATCATCTGCAGCCTCAAAGCCAGCTCCACTTACGGCAATAATGTCGCCAGCGCAGCCCGAATCGGGATTTAAGGTTATCTCTGGCTGCACTTCGAAACTGGCCTCTCTAACCTGGCTCAAAGTGTGCGTGTCATTGTTATAGTAGGCGTCTATGGTGTGCGCCCCCTTTGCTGAAGCAGGTATGGAGAAGTTTTCTTCCCAGCTGCCATCTTCGTCAGCCTCAGCGGTGACCGGAAAGTCGACATAGGAATCATTATCGAGGTAATACCGGATGTTAATGCCATTCCCAGAGCAGGGAAAGCCGCCGCCCGTTACCGTTACATTATCTCCGGCATGACCCGATTTTGTGTCCAGAGCTATTCCGGGATTAACCTTAAAACGTGCCGTGGCACTTGTGCCGCTGGTATCCTCGGCATAAACTTCGTGGTATCCCTGGCAGCCCTCAGGTATGGTAAAGGATACCGTAAAGAATCCGTGAGGGCACCGGTCTCCATAGTATGCTCTTGTGCTATCCTGCAACACGTCATCATAATAAACGCGAACTGTTTCGCCAGAACGGAAACTTTCACCATTGACGGTCAGTTTATCTCCTACACAGCCTTCAGTTGGTGAAAGGGTGATATCTCCGTTAGCCTGGACAGGTGCGGTAAATGCCGGCATCGCCACCAGGCAGATGGCAAGGGCGATGACCAGGCAGCGTAGTAACTTCATTCCGTAATTCTCCTCACTTTTACCAGATTGTTGCATCACACTGAATATAATCGCAATTAAAATGGAATTATAACAACTTCATTCGCTTATTGCCATCCCAATCTGTCATTGCGAGCGAAGCGTGGCAATCCCGGGAAAGGCAAAACTCTAAATCCTAAATCCTAAATACTAAACAATACCAAATGACCAAAATCCCAATGACCAAAACAGTTTTTGAGTTTTGAATTTAGATATTAGGATTTGTTTAGGATTTAGTGCTTTGAGTTTAGGATTTAACTTGGGGATTGCTTCGTCGCTAACGCTCCTCGCAATTACAAAAGGGGGCGTGCCTCGCAGCGACAAAATAATAAAAGGGAAGGGGGGCTCAACGCCCCCCTTCTATCCTACTAACCAGGGTTATTACACCCTTCGTGTTCGGAAGATAAGCACCAGGGTGACAATCACCAATACTGCACCAATGGCGATAACCACCCATACCCACGCCGGAGTAGTCGGTGGAACCGGCACAGCTCCCTCAGCACCAGTGGTGAAGGTCGCTGTAGCCGCACCAAACGGCGTACTGTCCTTCAGCGCCTTTACTGTCCAGTAGTAAGAGGTGTTGTAGGAAAGCGTCCCGGTGTAGGTGTAAGTTGTCCCTGATACTGGAGTCGCTGACACAACATCAGCATCGGTCGCAGCATTCACCATGCTGAACTCGTAACCCGTGGCATCAGGAACTGCATCCCAGGTGAACGGGATACCGGTAACTGCCACGCCAATGGCGCCATTGCTGGGATTGGTCAGCGTTAACGCAGCCCCCGCACCAACGGCAACAGTGAAACTGCGCACATCAGACCAGGGACTGTGTATTATCTCACCAGTCTCAGCATCAGCAGCGCGAACCCTCCAGTAGAACGTGGTGCCGCAGCTGCCAGTGCCCAGCTCTCCGTTCTCAATTACATAGCTGGGACTCGTGCCGCTGGATGGCTCGTAGTCATTCTCGAGGCAAGTATCCTTATCCCTGCCACTGATGTCGAGTACCACCTCGGTGAAGTCCGCATCCCGAGATATCTGGATGTTATAGGAGCAGGCATCGCACTGTCGCTCCCACTTCAGCGTGAAGGCATCGTTCCAGCAGTAGCACGGGTCAGCATCAACCACAGCATTATCTGCCGGGCTGATGATTGCTGGAGCTGCCTTGGCAAAGCAGTCCTCGTAGGTCCACAGACGACCAACGTCGCTGTCATCATCGGTGGCAAAGTGGCCGTAGTACCAGTCGTCATCAATGGCAAACAGCCTGGCGTTGGTATCCGGGGTAAGGCAGCCGCAAATCTTCAAGCTGGAAGGCTCCAGCGTTAATGCCGCATTATCAGCCATCCCCTCAATCAGGTAATCCCAACTTTGCCCGCCGCAGGCTACTTCCTCGGCAGGATTGAGACACCGAGCCACTCCGGTGACATTGCCGTCGTCATCATAGAAGGCCGCATACAGAACGCCGCCGGTGATAGCATCGGTCTCAGGATTGCCCTCAGCATTACTGAGGACTATGCCGTAGTAGCCAACCTCGACCTCATCACACGTGTCATAGCCAAGTTGAGCCGCATATGGCGTTGCCGCACCAGCACAATCACCAAGGTCTTTCCAGCTGCTGCTTTCGTCAATTACCCATCGGTAAACGCCGTTGTCATCGGTGTTATACCAAGGGTTGCTCACCGCAGCATAGACCACGCTGTTGGTGTCGAAGTAGCTGTCAAAGGCAACATGTACGTTGCCCTCGCCCAGACCATCCTCCAGCTCGGTGAAGCTGGCCTCACCATCAAGGAAGGTAGCCAGGTCACTATCGGAGTAGCTCACCTTGCCATCACCGCCGCCAACGAGGACATTCCCCTCGCCGAGCACGGCAATGGTATGACCTTTATCAACCTTGCTGTCCATCGTATCGCTCCAGGAAGCAGCAGCGGCATGGTCATCGGACACCGCTACATCAGCATTGAAGCCCACGGCATAGATTGTCGCCTCATCCTGGACAGCCAGGTCGGAAATCTCATCAACGGTCGAGGTTCCTTCTTCCCAGCAGCCCAGACCTTCGGTGCTGTCATAGTAAACCGTGTCCGTCCCGCGGTCAACAAGGTAAACGGTTAACGCTTCCTCGGTTTCCTCGGGAGCCAGCCTCAGCAGACCCATCTCGGGAGTCCAGTTGCCGTTGAGCTCCTCATTAGGGGTAAGCTCTTGGCACCATTCCCTTATCCAGGCACCGCTGTATTCCGAAGCCTCGGGCAGTGGGTCAGCTTTCAGCCATACGCTGTCGCATTCGCCAAACTCTCTCGGATCTCCCGCGAGGGAGCTGCCAGCAGAGCCCGTAACAAAGTGCTTATCAACGCCCAGGTTAACGCTGACCACCCAGGTCTTGTTGCAGTTGGGCGATTTGGCAACATCGGACAGGTAGTCGATATAGGTATCCACCAGTCCGAGCTGGTTCCAGGTATCGCCGTCATCAAGACTGAAGGAGAAAGCGCTTTCATCAAAGCTAACAGGATTGGTTACGCTCCCGCTGACAAGGGCGTAAGCCTTGTTGGGGGCTACATAGCTCACCATAGCCCGCATTGTACCGGTAGGCGGCTTGCAGGCATCGCTCCAGCGCTCGCAGCAGATGTCCATCTCGGTAATGCCGTCGTTGCGGTAGACCTGAACGCCCTCACAGGGGTCAGTGCCACCAGCCATAAGAGAGGCGAGTGTGCCACCGGCGAGCGAGCCGGCTATGGCTTTACCGCTGTCAATGCTTCCGAGGTAGGATAGGCTCGCCAGCCAGGGATTGCCGCTGATTTGCTGGATAACCTCGCTAACGGCGCCGTTCTGTACTTTGTAAATGACACCGCCGTCATCAATTCGGTCCACATAGACCCAGGCGTAACGAGTGTTGCTGTGTCGGCCCTCATAATCCGTAGGCAGGGCAAGCCCTGCTGCCGGACCCCAGACGATGTTCCAGATGCTCGGGTCATTCGCTACCAGAACAGCGGGTTCGAAGCCAGCGGCTGCGTTCCACACCTTCTTGTTTCCCCAGGTCCCTGACTGAAGATAGGTGGCACTATCAGTGTGGCTTACCGCCAGTACCGTTTTATCGGCCAGCCAGCTGGGGGCGAATGCCACTTTGGTAACCGCCCGGCTCGTAATAGCACCGTTGTCGTCCCAGCCATCATAGTCTGAGGCATCTGCCCAGCCACCGCCAACCAGACCACCGGTCTCATAGCGGTACACCAGGCCGGTGGGACAAGTCCCATTCTTGGTTCCAACACCACCCAGGGCGATGTTGTACTTGCCGCTGCTATCCGCATCGGAAATCTCCATGTCGAAAACGCACTTGAGGGTAGAATTAGCGGCGCTATCGCTTATGTCTCGAGTCCAGTAGAAGTTGTCGCCGCCATCATCGGAGATGACCACTGCCTGAGTGTCATCACATAAAGTGGGAGTCCCGCCGTTATCATTAACTATCGCCACAGCCATGAAGTCAGGGTCATCATGAGCACAGGCAACATAGTTAAACCAACTGGTGCTCGAATTGAAGATTGCCTTGTCCAGACTGTCGGCATCCCAGACTTTACTGGCTATGTCATCCCAGGTGACACCGCTGTCCTCCGTCTTCCACAGCCTGGGACCGTAGTCGCTAGCGTTACCCGTAATCTCGTTATCGTCCCAACCAGACCCCACCACGTAGAGAACAGTGCCGCCGGGAATTCCGGCCCCCACGACGATATCGGAGCTCGGAGCAACGGCCCAATCATCGGTATATGGAGTGGCAACCTTGCTCCACTCGGCACTCACTTCAGCAGCGTTAGCTTGCGAAGTGATTGCTGGCGCTAGAAGGAGTCCCAAAATCATTACCACGGCAATGCCGAGGTAGAACAGCCTTCTAGGCCAGTTATCTATTGTTTTATCCATTGAAAAGTCCTCCTTATTTACTTCACCCCAAAAATTCCGTAAATTTTTGGGAACCACTATTTAAACCTTGGCTAAAAGTCGACCTTCTTCGCCTTGGTTTGGTTATCGTGAATTTCCAGTAAACCTGAATGTGCCTCTTACAGACACTTTCCCCTCCGTGAATCCCTGTGAGATTGCTTCGCCTTTGGCTCGCAATGACAGAAAAAAGCGGCTCGCAATAATAGACAAACAGGCTCATATTCCCCGCTTGTCATTGCGAGGAGCATCAGCGACGAAGCAATCTCCTGCGAGAATTCCTTTGGGACTGCTTCATAGGCATCACCTCCTTTAATCTATTAAGGCAAACTGTGAACATAACTTCAACTCTTGTCAAGCCCATATTCAATTAGGGAGTGTTTACTAACCTCACCCCCTTTATCCCCCTCTCCTTCAAAGGAGAGGGGGAAGAGATTTATAGAGAGGGGTTTCACCCCTCTCTTACTTACACTCCCCCTTCCCTTGCTAAAGGAAGGGGGTCAGGGGGATAGGTTGCTAAACAATCCCGGTGGGGTGAGGGATTGCTTCGCCGCTACTGCTCCTCGCAATGACAGAAGCTATGAAAGAGCGGTCAGCTGAAGGCTGATAGCTGCTAAACTGGGTTTAGCAATCCCGGGGTGGGGAAAAGGGAAGGGGGGCTCAACGCCCCCCTTCTATCCTACTAACCAGGGTTATTACACCCTTCGTGTTCGGAAGATAAGCACCAGGGTGACAATCACCAATACTGCACCAATGGCGATAACCACCCATACCCACGCCGGAGTAGTCGGTGGAACCGGCACAGCTCCCTCAGCACCAGTGGTGAAGGTCGCTGTAGCCGCACCAAACGGCGTACTGTCCTTCAGCGCCTTTACTGTCCAGTAGTAAGAGGTGTTGTAGGAAAGCGTCCCGGTGTAGGTGTAAGTTGTCCCTGATACTGGAGTCGCTGACACAACATCAGCATCGGTCGCAGCATTCACCATGCTGAACTCGTAACCCGTGGCATCAGGAACTGCATCCCAGGTGAACGGGATACCGGTAACTGCCACGCCAATGGCGCCATTGCTGGGATTGGTCAGCGTTAACGCAGCCCCCGCACCAACGGCAACAGTGAAACTGCGCACATCAGACCAGGGACTGTGTATTATCTCATCAGTCTCAGCATCAGCAGAGCGAACTCTCCAGTAGAATGTGGTGCCGCAGCTGCCAGTTCCCAGTTCCTGGTTCTTAACTACATAGCTGGGACTCGTGCCGCTGGATGGCTCGTAGTCATTCTCGAGGCAAGTATCCTTATCCCTGCCACTGATGTCGAGTACCACCTCGGTGAAGTCCGCATCCCGAGATATCTGCAGGTTGTAGGAGCAGGCATCGCACTGCCGTTCCCACTTCAGCGTGAAGGCATCGTTCCAGCAGTAGCATGGGTCAGCATCAACCACAGCATTGTCTGCCGGGCTGACGATTACTGGAGCTGCCTTGGCAAAGCAGTCCTCGTAGGTCCACAGACGACCATCACTCGTGTCTTCATCATCGGTGGCAAAGTAGTCGTAGTACCAGTAGTCATCAATGGCAAACAGCCTGGCGTTGGTATCCGGGGTAAGGCAGCCGCATATCTTCAAGCTGGAAGGCTCCAGCGTGAATGCCTCATTATCAGCCATCCCCTGAATGAGGTAATCCCAACTTTGCCCGCCGCAGGCTACTTCCTCGGCAGGATTGAGACACCGAGCTACGCCGGTGACGGTGACATTGTCCTCGCCAACCGCGTCATAGAACGTGGCATACAGAACGCCGCCGGTGATGGCATCGGTCTCCGGATTCCCCTCAGCATTGCTGAGGACTATGCCATAGTAGCCAACCTCGACCTCATCACACGTGTCATAGCCAAGTTGAGCGGCATATGGCGTTGCCGCACCGGCACAATCACCAAGGTCTTTCCAGCTGCTGCTTTCGTCAATTACCCAGCGGTAAACGCCGTTGTCATCGACGTTAACCGGAGTTTCGTAGTACTCCACATCAACGACAACATTGCTCACCGCAGCATAAACGACGCTGTTGGTGTCGAAGTAGCTGTCAAAGGCAACATGCACTCGGCCATCGCCGATGTCATCCAGCTCGGTGAAGCTAGCCTCACCATCAAGGAAGGTGGCGAGGTCACTATCGGAGTAGCTCACCTTGCCATCAGCGCCGCCAACGAGGACATTTCCCTCGCCAAGCACGGCAATGGTGTGACCATCATCAACCTTGCTGTCCATCGTATCGCTCCAGGAAGCAGCAGAGGCATGGTCATCGGACACCGCTACATCAGCATTGAAGCCCACGGCATAGATTGTCGCCTCATCCTGGACAGCCAGGTCGGAAATCTCCTCAACGGTCGAGGTTCCTTCTTCCCAGCAGCCCAGACCTTCGGTGCTGTCATAGTAAACTGTGTCGGTGCCCCGGTCAACCAGGTAAACGGTTAACGCTTCCTCGGTTTCCTCAGGAGCCAGTCTCAGCAGACCTATCTCAGGTGTATCTCCACTGTTGTACTCCCTATTAGAGGTAAGCATTCCATTCCATTCCCTTATCCAGGCACCACTGTATTCTGAAGCCTCGGGCAGTGGGTCAGCCTTCAGCCACACGCTGTCGCATTCGCAATCACGGCCATTTCCTGCTCCTTGTCCGGCGTCCATCATCTGTTCGCCCAGGTTAACGCTGACCACCCAGGTCTTGTTGCAATTGGGCGATTTGGCAACATCGGAGAGATAGTCGATATAGGTATCCACCAGTCCGAGCTGGTTCCAGGTATCGCCGTCATCAAGACTGAAGGAGAAAGCGCTTTCATCAAAGCCAAAAGGATTTTCCGCGTCGCCACTGACAAGGGCGTAAGCCTTGTTGGGCAGTACATAGCTCACGAGAGCCAGCATCGTACCGGTAGGCGGCTTGCAGGCATCGCTCCACCGCTCGCAGCAGATGTCCATCTCGGTAATGCCGTCGTTGCGGTAGACCTGAACGCCGTCACCACAGTCAGTGCCAGTCATAAGAGAGGCGAGTGTACCATCGCCGAGCAAACCAGCTATGGCTTTACCGCTGTCAATGCTTCCGAGGTAGGATAGGCTTGCCAGCAAGAGATTGCCGCTGATTTGCTGGGTAACCTCGTTAACGGCGCCGTTCTGTACTTTGTAAATGACGCCGTCCCCATCATTTCGGTCCACATAGACCCAGGCGTAACGAGTGTTGCTGTGTCGGCCCTCATAATCGGTAGGCAGGGCAAGCCCTGCTGCCGAACCCTGGACGAGGGACCAGATGCTCGGGTTATCCGATACCAGAACAGCGGCTTCAAAGCCAGCGGCTGCGTTCCACACCTTCTTGTTTCCCCAGGTCCCTGACTGAAGATAGGTGGCATTAGCAGTATGACTTACCGCCAGTACCGTTTTATCGGCCAGCCAGCTGGGGGCGAATGCCACCGTGGTAACCGCCTGGCTCGTAATAACACCGTTGTCGTCCCAGCCATCATAGGCTGAGGCATCCACCCAGCCACCGCCAACCAGACCACCGCTCTCATAGCGGTACACCAGCCCGGTTTCACAAGTCGCATTCTTGGTTCCAACACCACCCAGGACGATGTTGTACTTGCCGCTGCTATCCGCATCGGAAATCTTCATGTCGAAAACGCGATTGAGGATAGAATTAGCGGCGCTGTCGCTTATTTCTCGAGTCCAGTAGAAGTTGTCGCCGCCATCATCGGAGATGACCACTGCCTGAGTGTCATCACAGAAAGGGGCAGTCCCGCTATCATCAACTATCGCCACGGCGACGAAGTCAGCGTCATCAAGAGCACAGGCAACATAGTTGAAGTAACTGGTGCTCGAAGTGAAGCCTACCGGCAGACTGTCGGCATCCCAGACTTTACTGGCCAGGTCATCCCAGGTGACACCGCTGTCCTCCGTCTTCCACAGCTTGGCGGTCAAGTTGCTCTCCATTTCGTTGTCGTCCCACCCAGACCCCACCACGTAGAGAACAGTGCCGCCGGGAATTCCGGCCCCCACGACGATATCGGAGCCCGGAGCAACGGTCCAATCATCGGTATATGGAGTGGCAACCTTGCTCCACTCGGCACTCACTTCAGCAGCGTTAGCTTGCGAAGTGATTGCTGGCGCTAGAAGGAGTCCCAAAATCATTACCACGGCAATGCCGAGGTAGAACAGCCTTCTAGCCCAGTTATCTATTGTTTTATCCATTGAAAAGTCCTCCTTATTTACTTCACCCCAAAAATTCCGTAAATTTTTGGGAACCATTATTTAAACCTTGGCTAAAAGTCGACCTTCTTTGCCTTGGTTTGGTTATCGCGAATTTCCAGTAAACCTGAATGTGCCTCTTACAGACACTTTCCCCTCCGTGAATCCCCTTGAGATTGCTTCGCCTTTGGCTCGCAATGACAGGTTAGCAGCTATCAGCTGAGTGCTGACCACTGACTGCTGATTTGTAGTGCGACCCTTCAGGGTCGTGCACGAGGCTAAAGCCTCGCACTACATTTCTAAACACCTTTGTCATTGCGAGGAGCATCAACGACGAAGCAACCTCCTTCGACAATTCCTTTGGGATTTTACCATAGGCATCACCTCCTTTAATTTACTTCACTGTAAAACATACTAAAAAGCTTTGTCAAGTTTCCACGTAAGCAACTTATAGTTAACCGCATAATCTCCTATAAAATCCCTCTCCCTTGATGGGAGGTGAGGCTTGTCCTGAGCGAAGCGAAGGAACTAAGGTGAGGGTGGACATCCCCTCCCTCTAACTCCCTCCCTCCATATTTGCCCGGGAGAATTATAAGGAATTTTGCAATTGACTATAATAAAAGAGGAAGGGGGCTGAAAAGCCCCCTTCTATCCTACTAACCAGGGTTATTACACCCTTCGTGTTCGGAAGATAAGCACCAGGGTGACAATCACCAGCACTGCACCAATGGCGATAACCACCCATACCCACGCCGGAGTAGTCGGTGGAACCGGCACAGCTCCCTCAGCACCAGTGGTGAAGGTCGCTGTAGCCGCACCAAACGGCGTACTGTCCTTCAGCGCCTTTACTGTCCAGTAGTAAGAGGTGTTGTAGGAAAGCGTCCCGGTGTAGGTGTAAGTTGTCCCTGATACTGGAGTCGCTGACACAACATCAGCATCGGTCGCAGCATTCACCATGCTGAACTCGTAACCCGTGGCATCAGGAACTGCATCCCAGGTGAACGGGATACCGGTAACTGCCACGCCAATGGCGCCATTGCTGGGATTGGTCAGCGTTAACGCAGCCCCCGCACCAACGGCAACAGTGAAACTGCGCACATCAGACCAGGGACTGTGTATTATCTCATCAGTCTCAGCATCAGCAGAGCGAACTCTCCAGTAGAATGTGGTGCCGCAGCTGCCAGTTCCCAGTTCCTGGTTCTTAACTACATAGCTGGGACTCGTGCCGCTGGATGGCTCGTAGTCATTCTCGAGGCAAGTATCCTTATCCCTGCCACTGATGTCGAGTACCACCTCGGTGAAGTCCGCATCCCGAGATATCTGCAGGTTATAGGAGCAGGCATCGCACTGTCGCTCCCACTTCAGCGTGAAGGCATCGTTCCAGCAGTAGCACGGGTCAGCATCAACCACAGCATTATCTGCCGGGCTGATGATTACTGGAGCTGCCTTGGCAAAGCAGTCCTCGTAGGTCCACAGACGACCAACGTCGCTGTCCTCATCGATGGCAAAGTAGTCGTAGTACCAGTCGTCATCAATGGCAAACAGCCTGGCGTTGGTATCCGGAGTAAGGCAGCCGCAAATCTTCAAGCTGGAAGGCTCCAGCGTTAATGCCGCATCATCAGCCATACCCTGAATGAGGTAATCCCAACTTTGCCCGCCGCAGGCTACTTCCTCGGCAGGATTGAGACACCGAGCTACGCCGGTGACATTGCCGTCGTCATCATAGAAGGCCGCATACAGAACGCCGCCAGTGATAGCATCGGTCTCGGGATTGCCCTCAGCATTGCTGAGGACTATGCCATAGTAGCCAACCTGGACCTCATCACACGTGTCATAGCCAAGTTGAGCGGCATATGGCGTTGCAGCACCGACACAATCACCAAGGTCTTTCCAGCTGCTGCTTTCGTCAATTACCCAGCGGTAAATGCCGTTGTCAGCGGTGTTATACCAAGGGTTGCTCACCGCAGCATAAACCACGCTGTTGGTGTCGAAGTAGCTGTCAAAGGCAACATGTACGTTGCCAGCGCCAAGACCATCCTCCAGCTTGGTGAAGCTAGCCTCACCATCAAGGAAGGTGGCGAGGTCACTATCGGAGTAGCTCACCTTGCCATCAGCGCCGCCAACGAGGACATTTCCCTCGCCAAGCACGGCAATGGTGTGACCATCATCAACCTTGCTGTCCATCGTGTCGCTCCACGAAGCAGCAGAGCCATGGTCATCGGACACCGCTACATCAGCATTGAAGCCCACGGCATAGATTGTCGCCTCATCCTGGACGGCCAGGTCGGAAATCTCATCAACGGTCGAGCTTCCTTCTTCCCAGCAGCCCAGACCTTCGGTGCTGTCGTAGTAAACTTTGTCGGTGCCCCGGTCAACCAGGTAAACGGTTAACGCTTCCTCGGTTTCCTCGGGAGCCAGCCTCAGCAGACCCATTTCAGGTGTATCTCCACTGTTGTACTCCCTATTAGAGGTAAGCATTCCATTCCATTCCCTTATCCAGGCACCACTGTATTCTGAAGCCTCGGGCAGTGGGTCAGCTTTCAGCCATACGCTGTCGCAGCTGCATGCTGCGGCCCATGGTGCGGCCGCACATGAGTTTGTAATGGTATTGGTATCTAATGTAACCGCGCCATTCTGTGCTAACACCCTACCATCCACGTTGGCACCGTTCTCGAGCGTGATGGATGTCAAAGCCAGGATGGTTCCTACAAAGGTAGAGTTCGTTTTGAGTGTCGCAGAACTGCCGACTTGCCAGAAGACATTGCAAGCCTGGGCGTCGTTTATGAGACTCACTTCACTGCCCACCTCCGCGATGAGCGTTGAGGCGGACTGGAAGATGAATACCGCATCCGGGTCGCCCTCGGCATCGAGCTCCAGAAGCCCAGAATTCGTAAGTGAGGCCGGGGCGCCGTCATCCCTGTAGACGCCGGGCGTCAGGGTTAGTCCGTCAAGCTCGCCGCCGGCGATGAGGTCATCCGGCGTTAGTCCGAAAAGGTCGAGGTAGGCGGCTGTCAGAGCGTTTTTAGCTGCAAGCGTTAAGACGGGGTTATTTCCCGCGGCACCTGCAGGACCAGAGGCATCTACCGCATATATCGTGCCCGTTACTTCTGCTACCGTTAATCCGGCATAATTACTACCGGCGGCTGGACTCAACCCAACATCCCCGGTAATAGCGGAAGTGGGAACGTTCGTAACCGCTTCGCCGGCCAGAACCGCGAAATTGGCGGCCGACCCAAGAGGGGAACCTGATTGCAGATCGTTAACGCTGACCACCCAGGTCTTGTTGCAATTGGGCGATTTGGCAACATCGGACAGGTAGTTGATATAGGTATCCACCAGTCCGAGCTGGTTCCAGGTATCGCCGTCATCCAGACTGAAGGAGAAAGCGCTTTCATCAAAGGGTCCACCTACGCCACTGACAAAGGCGTAAGCCTTGTTGGGCAGTACATAGGCCGCCATAGCCCGCATTGCACCGGTAGGCGGCTTGCAGGCATCGCTCCAGTGCTCGCAGCAGATGTCCATCTCGGTGATGCCGTCGTTGCGGTAGACCTGAACGCCCTCACAGCAGTCGGTGGGGGCTCCGGCGCCATTGCCAAACGAGCCGGCTATGGCTTTACCGCTGTCAATGCTTCCGAGGTAGGATAGGCTTGCCAGATAGGGATTGCCCGTGATTTGCTGGGTAACCGCGCTAACGGCGCCGTTCTCTACTTTGTAAATGACACCGCCGTCATCGTATCGGTCCACATAGACCCAGGCGTAGCGAGTGTTGGCATGCCGGCCCTCATAATCCGTGGGCAGGGCAAGTCCCGCTGCCGCACCCCTAAAGGCAGACCACATGCTCGGGTCACTGGCTACCTGAACAGCGGCTTCAAAGCCAGCCTTCAGGTTCCACACCTTCGTGTTTCCCCAGCTTCCTGACTGAAGATAGGTGGCACCTATGCCGCCTGTGACATTGGTGTGGCTTACCGCCAGTACCGTTTTATCGGCCAGCCAGCTCGGGGCAAATGCCACTTTGGTAACCGCCCGGCTGGTAATGTCGGTAGCACCACCGGGGTCATCATTGATGTTGTCCCAGCCATCGTAGGCTGAGGCATCTGCCCAGCCACCGCCAACCAGACCACCGGTCTCATAGCGGTACACCAGGCCGGTGGGACAAGTCCCATTCTTGGCTCCAACACCACCCAGGGCGATGTTGTACTTGCCGCTGCTATCCTCATTGGAAATCTTCATGTCGAAAACGCAATTGAGGATAGAATTAGCGGCGCTGTCGCTTATGTCTCGAGTCCAGTAGAAGTTGTCGCCGCCATCATCGGAGATGACCACTGCCTGAGTCGCATTGCAGTAATCGCCAACAGGCACCGCGGCAGCATTATTAGTAACTATCGCCACAGCCATGAAGTCAGGGTCATCGAGAGCACAGGCAACATAGTTAAAGTAACTGGTGCTCGAATTGAAGCCTACCGGCAGACTGTCGGCATCCCAGACCTTATCGGCGAGGTCATCCCAGGTGACACCGCTGTCCTCCGACTTCCACAGCCTGGGACCGTAGCTAGCATTCATGTCGTTATCGTCGAAACCAGACCCGACGACGTAGATAACACTGCCGCCGGGAATCGAGGCAGCCACGACGATGTCGGAGTACGGAGCAACGGTCCAATCATCGGTATACGGAGTGGCAACCTTGCTCCACTTGGCACTCACTTCAGCAGCGTTAGCTTGCGAAGTGATTGCTGGCGCTAGAAGGAGTCCCAAAATCATTACCACGGCAATGCCGAGGTAGAACAGCCTTCTAGTCCAGTTATCTATTGTTTTATCCATTGAAAAGTCCTCCTTATTTATTTCACCCCAAAAATTCCGTAAATTTTTGGGAACCATTATTTAAACCTTGGCTCAAAGTCGACCTTCTTTGCCTTGGTTTGGTTATCGTGAATTTCCAGTAAACCGGAATATGCCTCTTACAGACACTTTCCCCTCCGTGAATCCCTTTGAGATTGCTTCGCCTTTGGCTCGCAATGACAGGTTAGCAGCTATCAGCTGAGTGCTGACCACTGACTGCTGATTTGTAGTGCGACCCTTCAGGGTCGTGCACGAGGCTAAAGCCTCGCACTACATTTCTAAACACCTTTGTCATTGCGAGGAGCATCAACGACGAAGCAACCTCCTTCGACAATTCCTTTGGGATTTTACCATAGGCATCACCTCCTTTAATTTACTTAGGCAAACTGTAAACATAACTTCAATCTTGTCAACCCCATATTCAACTAGGGAGTGTTTACTAACCTCACCCCCTTTATCCCCCTCTCTTACCTACACTCCTTTTTCCCTAGAGGCTGTTTAATTTTGCTCCAGCTTTGAATCCACATTTGCCTTGACTATGTTGGAAATTCTTCACCTCCAAATTTTGTAGTGCGACCCTTCAGGGTCGTGCGCACGAGGCTAAAGCCTCGCACTACATTTCTAAACACCCTTCCCTAAACAACCTCCACGTAAGCAACCTAAATGCTACTCACTAAACCCTTTATTGTTAAGGTTCACTACACATCATTATACCAGCATGCATCTGAATGTCAATATACCTCTTAATGCGATGCAAAGAAGGGTGACAAAATTCCCTTGTTTTCCTAGAACTACCGTGCTAATATTTCGGCATGATAACAGACCACCTTTCTTTCATTGCGAGGCACGCCCCCTCTGTCATTGCGAGGCACGCCAGTGCCGAAGCAATCCCACCCCGCCGAGATTGCCACGCTTCGCTCGCAATGACGGGTAAAAAAGGCTGCAATGCCCCCGTTTTTGTCACTGCGAGGCACGCCAGTGCCGAAGCAATCTCCAAGTTAGTAGCTATCAGCTATCAGCCTTCAGTTATTGGCTATCCGCTGACAGCTGATTACTGACCGCTCTTTTACATTGTTTAGTATTTCGGATTTAGAATTTGGAATTTCGTCAGGGGATTGCCACGCTTCGCTCGCAATGACGTGTGGAGGGCTTCCCAAAATTTCTGTAGTGCGACCCTTCAGGGTCGTGCGCACGAGGCTAAAGCCTCGCACTACATTGTTAAACATCCTTATCATTGCGAGGCGTAGTTTAAAACTGTAGTTGCCCAATTTATTGGGCAATTGCGCCTGATAGACCAGGCAACTACAAAATGCGGAGGCGAAGGGCTCGCAATGACTCCCTTGTGTCATTGCGAGGAAATCCCGAACGAAATGAGGGATGACGAAGCAATCTCGAAGCAATTTGAGGACAGAATGACAGAAAGCGAAAGACTCGTCACGGAACCACAAAGCATCTGGGATTTATTGCCCGAGGATTTCCCCTATGAAGACGAAGGCTGTGAGCTATTCCCGCATTGTCTTACCTGCCCCTTCCCCCGGTGCATCAAGGAGGAGCCCTGGGGAAAGGAGAAATTCCTGAAGACCCAGAGAGCGAGGAGGATGATGGCGCTGAAGCGGGAGGGGAAAAGCAATGAAGAAATTGCCCGAATATTCAGGGTTAGCGTGAGGACGGTGCAGA